>Ga0187892_10000787_pt1 | contig 79596 bp, 70 predicted proteins | sample MA1701073metaG_FD_139345 | JGI IMG/M metagenome (GOLD analysis project Ga0187892, IMG submission 139345) | Bio-ooze microbial communities from a basaltic lava cave in the Kipuka Kanohina Cave System on the Island of Hawaii, USA - MA170107-3 metaG ... | reverse complement strand
CGGCGCTCCCCGAGGAGAACAGAGGGAGGCTGGCCTGACTAGACCCGCGGCCGGGACACCCGGATGGACGGAGAACGACTCTGGCGGAAGATGAAACCTGCCGCGAAGCGGCTTACTTGAACCGATCCGTCGAGCGGGCGGCGTTCGAGGTAGCGTGCCGACCCCGCACCGTTGTGGCGCCGCCGCTCAACGGCAGCGTTGGTATGACTGTGGATGTCAAGCCTCGCGTGTTCGGGATCGGGCGGTCCCGGGCCGCTGGGTGAATGGCTGACGTGGATATACAACACCGACCCTCGAAAGAGACGGAGCCAGTAACCTCGACGGTTGCTCATGCTGGTATTCGTGGGTTGGGTACCACCTTGCTTGTGTCCGTCGGGTGCCTGCCTCGGTCTAGACACGAGGATCTGCGGTCGCAGCCTCGTAACGCTCACGAGGGTTGCACCCTCACCGTGGCTGCGTCTCCTCCGAAGGTCGGTGTCGTTCCTCATTCGATTCCGATCGTGGGCCTCGGCCGCCGGCGGCCTCTAGGCGGCGACCGGGTGGGCCTTCACAATCGCCCACACGAAGCCGGCCAGCTCCCGCGCGATGGCCGCGGCGATGGTGTTCGGATGCTTGCCCCGCGCGTGCAGCTTCCGGTAGCGGCCGCACAGCCGCACCTGCGCGCGCCAGGCGATGTCGCATACCGCGGGCGGAAGATTCTGCTGACGCGCCCGGATCTGCTCAGACACCTTGGCCCGGTGCCGATAGGCCTTGGCCGCTTCGACGAGCGCCCGCCGCGCATGGCCGTTGCCGGCCTTGGTAATGCCGCCCTGCCGGCGCCGGTCTCCGCTGGAGTACTCGCTGGGCGTGAGGCCGAGATAGCTCATGAGCTGCCGCGGGCTGTCGAAGCGCGTGAGGTCGCCCAGCTCGGCGATCGTGATGACGGCCACGGTGAACTGCACCCCGCGCAGCGCCTGCAGCGCCTCGATGACCGGAAAGAACCGCCACGGCTTCGCCTGTTCGAGCAACTGCGCCTCCAAGCGCCCCAGCCGCTCCGTCCGTTCGGTCACCGTGCGCACGTACTCCTGGAAGACGATCTGCTGGGCGGGGGTGGCAAACACCAGGCGCGCCAGCCACCGCAGGTGCTCCGGCTTCCAGTTGGCCCGGCCGGTGTAGCGGATGTCGTTGCGCAGCAGCAACGCCTTCAGCCGAAAGCGCGCGGCGTTGAGATCGCGCCGCGTGTCCTCGCGGGCCCGGGCCAGATCGCGGATGGCTTCATCGGCGACCTCCGGCACGTACACCGGCGTAAGATCCCGAGAGCGCGCCAGGCGGGCCAATGTCGCGGCGTCGCGCCGGTCCGTCTTGACGCGATCGCCGGGCTTCCGCGGGATGAGCGACGGGGCGACCACGAAGCAGGTCAGCCCCTTTCGCGTGAGGTAGCGGTACAGCCAGTAGCCGCACGGCCCCGCCTCGTACACGAACACCAGCCGTGCGCCCTTGCTCTGGAGCTTCCGCACGAGCGCGTCGATGTCGCACTGGCGCGTGCCGATCGAGCCCACGTGCACGGGCTCCGCCGGCCCGTCCTGGCTGGCGTAGGCGACCGCGATGGAGTCCTTGTGGACGTCCAAGCCGACGTAGAGTGTGTTACCGTCTTTCATGGCTGACCTCCGCTCTCATGATGGAATGCCCACCGTGCATTCTGCGGCTCTGGCCTCCCGAAGGCTAACCCGCGTGCTGAGGTGGAGGTCAGCCGCTCTCCTAACCCCCAACAGTCATTATGTCTAGGCCCTCCGGTCTGGGAAGGTAAGCCGTGAAACGACGAAAGGGCCGGCTCCAGACACGAGAGGTTCGCTGGGAGGAGGTCTCGGTCGCCGAGGAAGCCGACTACATCGTCGCACGGGCAATGGCTGGGGACGCTCGAGTCGTCTCGTTGCAGCCGTTGGTCTTCTTCTCAACCGCGACCGGCGACGCTTGGGTGCTCGACGCCGCGGACAGCTTCGCGCTCCCCCTGGCTGCGGCCGGCACGCGGTTGCCGTTCGCGATCACCGAGACACCCGAGCGCTTCGCCATCGAGTGGGCCGGCACGTTTCGAATCGACGGCGAGCTGATGACCTTTGCCGACAACGCAGGCAGGTTGCGGACGATCATCGGGTACCCAACCCGCGAGATCGCGACAGCCCTTGCGCGAGCCAGACCATGAAGCGCTCAGCGGTTTGCGGCGGCGGGTCTAACTCCGCACGCCGCGAACGTTGGGCCGACATACAGGGGGGGAGCGATGGCAGAGACGCCGTGGCACGACGTTGTTGAACTTGTCGCGCCATACGTGATGCGCATCTGGACGCCACAGGGGTCCGGTACGGGTTTCCTTGTGTCCAACAGCAAGAACACACCTCTCTGCGGTATCGCAACTGCAGAACACGTGATCAGTCACGCCCATTACTGGCAGGAGCCCATCCGTATCGAGCACCAGGTCTCGGGCAAGACGATGCTGGTTCACGTAGGTTGCGGAGAGCCTCGCCGAGTCCCCCGACATCACGTCGGCGTGCTGGGGTTCCAGAGTGGCCGGATCAAGAGGATTGCTATAAACGTCATGCAGAAAGGCTGAAGGGAGGTGACGGCGCGCGAAGAGCCGCGGCCGGGCGCGGAAATACGTGGCGCTGGTCCGGCACCACCGAGGTCAGCCCGCGGGTTCGCCCGCGGTGACCGCGATCACCTGGCCCGCGATGTTCTTGGCCAGGTCGCTGGCCAGAAACAGCGTCGCACTCGCGATGTCGTCCGCCGTCGTGATGCGCTTGAGGGGCGAGCGGTCGATGATCGTCTGGCGCATGGCCTCGACGCTGATGCCCCGCACCGATGCCTGGCCGGCGATCACGCGGTCGATGCGGTCGCCCTCGACGGCGCCCGGCGCGACGCAGTTGACGCGGATGCCGTGCGGCCCCAGCTCGAGCGCCATGCCATACGTCATGCCGACCTGGCCCGCCTTCGCCGAGCAGTAGCCGATGCGGTAGGGCAGCCCGCGCCGCCCGGCCATCGACGAGATGTTCACGATGGCGCCGCCCCCGGCCTTGATCATCTCCGGCACCACGAAGCGTGTGCAGACGTAGGAACTAGTCAGGCAGGAGTGGATCGTATAGAGCCAGTCCTCCATCGTGTAGTCCTGCACCGGCTTGGTCGGACCGCCGTCGCCGGCGTTGTTGATCAGCGTCGTGATCGTGCCGAACGCGGCGACGCCCGCCTCGATCATGCGGGTGACGTCGTCTTCCTTCGAGGCGTCGGCCGTCACCGCGATCGCGCGCCCGCCGGCCTTCTCGACCAGGCCGGCGGTCTCCGTCACCAGATCGGCGGAGCGCGCCGCGCACACGACGCGCGCGCCTTCCTGAGCGAACGTGAGGCTCAGCGCGCGTCCGATGCCCTTCGAGGCTCCCGTGATGATCGCGACCTTGCCCTCGAGCAGTGCCATGGCGCTCTCCGTCAGGATGGTCTGGCCAGCCGCCGCCCGGCCGCGGAGCCGCGGGCGGCATACGCCAGCGGCAAGTCTACGAAAGTTTCGGAGCGCGGTGGGCCAGCTCGCGCGGGGGTGGGGTGGCGTTAGCGCGATCGCTCTGGATCCATCAACACGCGGCGAAGGATCTTGCCCGACGCCGACTTGGGGATCTGGTCGATGAACTGGAGGTGTCGGATGCGTTTGTGCGGAGCGACGCGCCCGGCGACCCACCCCATGATGGCTTCGCCCGTCGTCGCCCGGAACTGCGCATCGGGCTTGAGGACGACGTAGGCGTGGGGCACTTCGCCGGCCTCCTCGTCCGCCTTCCGCACGACCGCGGCATCGAGCACGGCCGGATGAGTCAGCAACAGCGCTTCGAGCTCGGCGGGGGCCACCTGAAGCCCCTTGTACTTGATGAGCTCCTTGGTTCGGTCGACGATGAAGAAGTACCCGTCGGGGTCGACGTACCCGACGTCGCCCGTGTGGTACCAGCCCTGGTCGTCCAGGCAGGCGGCCGTCTCTTCGGGGTGGTTCAGGTAGCCTCGCATGATCTGTGGTCCTCGGATCCACAGCTCGCCTTCCTCGCCGGCCGCGGCGTCGGCATCGGTGCCGACCTGGACGATCCTCACCTCCGTGTTCGGCACGATCCGCCCGACCGATCCGGGCTTGATCGGCGCGTTGGCGGTGGGGCTCAAGTGGGTGACCGGGCTCGCCTCCGTCATGCCGTAGCCCTGGACCACCGGGCACCCGAGCTTCGCGCTCAGCGCGCGGGCGATGTCCTCGCCGAGCGGCGCCGCCCCCGAGAACACCAGCCGGACGCTCGAGAGATCGAACTGGGTGACCGCGGGATGCTTCACCATGCCGAGCACGATGGGCGGCACCAGAGGCAGGATCGTGGCCCGGTGCTGCTGGACGAGACCGAGGAACTCCAGGAGGTCGAACCGCGGCATGACGACGATCGTCCCGCCCCCGGCGAGCCCCAACATCATGATCACGACCATGCCGTAGATATGGAAGAAGGGCAACACGGCCATGACGATGTCGCGCTCGCCGAACGCGTCGAAGTTGGCCATGCCCTCGCACTGAGACAGGTTTGCGACCACGTTGTGGTGCGTCAGCATGACGCCCTTGGGCAAGCCGGTGGTTCCACTGGAGTAGGGGAGCACCACGAGGTCCGCCCGGGGATCGATAGGGATCGTGGGCGGTTGGTCCCCGGCCTCGAACAGCTCGGCGAACGGGCGAGCGGCGTCGGCCGCCCCGAACACGAAGACGTTGTCGATGCCGGTCTTCCGCGCTGCCTCCCGCGCCTTGTCGAGAAAGGGCGGCGCCGTCACCAGGAAGCGCGCCCTTGAGTCCTCGAGCTGGGTAGCGAGCTCATCGGCCGTGTACAGCGGATTGGCGGTGGTGTTGACGCCACCGAGCGACGCCACGGCCAGGAAGATGACCGCGTACTCGGGCACGTTGGGGCTGTAGATCGCGAAGACGTCCCCCTTGCGGAACCCATGCCGGGCCAGACCAGCAGCGACTCGCCGGACACCGTCGGCCAGCTGTCGGTATGTGAGAGTGCGGCCACTCGGCCCCTCGATCAGCGCGGGCTTGTCGCCGAGTCGGTGGGCGTGCCGCAGCACGTACTCGGTGATCGAGACGTCGGGAATGGCCACGGGTGGGCTGGTGCTCTTGACGATCATCGGATGCTCCATGGTGGCGTCCCCGGCGCATCCAGGCGCTCGAGAAACGGCCTGCTGGTGGCGAGAGCCTAGCGCCCGGCTCCCGGGCGGTCAAGCAGAACGACGACAGCAGAGGCAGCAGGGATGAGAAGGGATGGCATCCCCGCTGTCGTGGTGCAGCAGTGGTACTGGGCGCCATCCTCGAGGCTTCGCAGGGGGCCGTCGAGGCCCCCTCCGAGTATCCTTAGAGCCTCGTCTCGTCGACCTTCAGCCCCAGCCAGTGACGCCCGACCAGCTCGTAGTGGGAGAGGCGCGATTGCAGGTGCTGACTGATCACGTGAATGTCCTGGAAGTAGCGCTGGAGGAGATGTCCGTCGTAGACCGCCGTCACGCCGGCGGCGTGGTAGAGGGTGTCGACGACCTGGACCGCCAGCCGGATCGCGTGCGTCGTGGCGAGGCGAAGGGCCGCGCGCTGGTCCAGACTGATCGTACCGCTCGAGCTCACGTCGGCCCAGATCTCGCGGACCGTCTCGTGAAGGAAGGCCCGGCCGGATCGGAGCCGGGCTTCGGCGCGGCCGATGTCGGCCTGAATCATGGGCTGATCGCGGAGTGGCGCGTGCATGGCCCGTGGCGTCTTGGCGCTCGCCAGCTCGTAGAACGTGGCCAGGCTGGTGCGGGCCACTCCGAGGGCAACCGCCGCATCGCCCGAGGCGAACAGGAGCGTCCGGGGGATGCGGTAGAGCGGCCCGGTTTCCACCAGTGGTGCCGTGGCGGACAGCACGGTGCGCTCCTCAGGCACGAAGACGTCGCTCACCGCGAAGTGATGAGTCCCGGTGCCGCGCATGCCCCGCACGTGCCACGTGTCGAGGAGCTCGCCTTCGCCGACCGGCACGAAGAAGTAGCGCGTCTCCGGGTGAGGGCCATCCAGTCGGGGCTGGCCGTTCTCGACGATCTGCGCGTGCGCGGCCAGCCAGGCGGCATGCCGGCACCCGGTGCTGAAGCCCTGGCGACCCGTGACCCGGTACCCGCCGGGGACCACCACGGCCTGGGCGGTCGGGGCGGGCGTGTTGGCGACGACGCTGCGGGGCGTGTCGATCCAGATCGAACGGGCGACCGCGTGCGGCATCCGTGCCGCGTAGGTCGCAAATATGGCGCCTTGATTGACGATCCAGGCGGTGCTCGCGTCGGCTCTCCCGAGTTCCTCGATCACCCGAACGTAGGTCGGCACATCGAGCTCCGGGCCGCCCAGTGAGCGGGGCAGCGCCAGCTGGAACAGGCCGGCGTCGGCCAGCGCCTCGAAGAGCGACCGCGGGAGCTCGCGCTCTGCATCGATCTCATCGGCACAGGATTGGATCAGTGGAACCAGCTTCCGGGCAGCGTCGAGCGGCGATACGGTCTCGGTGCCGGTCATAGTCGGCGGTGGCTCCTCCTCGGGATTCGCGCGGCGCCGCACCGTCCCGCCTGCCAGCCCTGGCTCGGGCGCCCGGCCGGGCCGCCCGGCGCCGAAATGGTACACCGCGGGCGGTGTATGATCCTGTCCCGGCTATGCGCATCGAGATCATCTGTACCGGCGACGAGGTTCTGACGGGGAAGATCGTCAACACCAACTTCAGCTACATGAGTCAGAAGCTGGAGGACGTGGGGCTCGCGGTCCGGTGGGGAACGACCGTCGGGGACGACCGGGAGAGCCTCCTGCGGGCGTTTCAGCTGGCGTCGGACCGCGCCGACGCCGTCATCGTCAACGGTGGGCTGGGTCCGACGGTGGACGATCTGTCCCAGGACGTCGCGGCCCAGGCCGCCGGCGTCGAGCTCGTCCTCAGCGAGGAGTGGCTCTCCCGGATGGACGAGTTCTTTCGCCGGCGGAGTCGCGTGATGCCGCCCAACAACCGGAAGCAGGCCATGCTCCCCGCCAGCGCGGAGCTGATCGACAATCCGATCGGCACCGCCTGCGGCTTCGCGCTCGACATCGGCCCGGCGCGCTTCTTCTTCACTCCCGGGGTGCCGCGCGAGCTCCGCCGCATGCTCGAGGAGCAGGTCATTCCGCGACTCCTTGCGCGCAGCGGGTTGCAGCCGGCCATCCGTCTGAAGCGATTCCATTCGTACGGGCTGGGCGAATCGCACGTGGACGGACTGCTGGCGGGCGTGGACGCGCTCGTGCCCGACGGGAGCGTGAAGCTCGGCTTCCGGGCCCACTATCCGCAGCTCGAGACCAAGCTGACCGTGCGCGGCACCGACATGGACGACGCCCGCGCGAAGCTGGCGCCGGTCGAGCGGGAAGTGCGCGCGCGACTCGGCAACTTCATCCTGGCCGAGGACGATCAGACCTTGGAGGGGGTGGTCCTCGACGCGCTCGCGAGTGGCCAGGCCTCGCTGGCCATCGTGGAGATGTTCACGAGTGGAGGGATCGCCGCCCGCATTGCCCCCTTGTCGGGGGCGGAGCAGGTCTTCCGCCGTGGCATCGTGGCCCGTCACCTCGCCGAGGTGCGCGCGGCCGTGGGCCTCGAGGGCGCGTCGGCGGGGGGCGAGCTCACGCGGGAGGCAGCCGAGGCCATGGCGCAGGCTGTGCGACGCCAGACCGGCTCCACGCATGCGCTGGCGGTCCTGATCGATCTCGACGACGGCGCGGACCGGATCGACCTCGGGGGGACCATCTGTCTGGCGATCGCGACCGAGCAGGAGGTCGCGTCCCGGCGCAGCCGCATCGTCGGGGGTCGCGAGTGGGTGCGTCTGGGAGCGATCGAGATGGGGCTCGACTGCCTGCGCCGGTACCTCCAGGGGCTGCCCGTCTCCGAGCGGATCGACTTCGAGAAGGTGTAGGCTCGCGCGTCTCCATGGGGGCGTCCTGGTTCGCGAGCCGGCCGAGCACGCTGACCTGGCCCGACTACGCGGTGGTCCTCGGTGCACTCGCGGTCCTGGTCGCCATCGGGGTCGCGTTCACCCGGCAGCAGCGCGACACGGTGGACTTCTTCCTGGCCCGCCGGCGCGTGCCCTGGTGGGCGGCCTGTCTCTCGTTCCTCGCCACCGAGATCAGCGCCGTCACGATCATCTCGGTCCCGGCCACGGCCTATAGCGAGAACTGGGAGTACTTCCAGTTCTTCGTCGGCTCGACGCTGGCGAAGCTCGTGGTGGCGTACCTGTTCATCCCCGCCTTCTACGCGTTCAACTGCACGACGATCTATGAGTTCCTGCTGTACCGCTTCGGGCGGGCCAGCCAGGTGACGGCCTCCATCTTCTTCTTCGTGACGCGGTTGCTGGGATCGGGAGTCCGGCTGATGGCCGCCGCGCTGGCGGTGTCGGTCCTGATCGGCTGGCCCATCGTCCCGGTGCTGATCCTGTTCACGCTGGTCTCCATCGTGTACATCGCGACCGGCGGCGTGAAGGCCGTGGTCTGGACGAACGTCTTCCAGGCCCTCACGTTCCTGAGCGCGGGCGCCGTCACGCTCGCGTTCCTCCTCTGGCAGATCGACGGCGGGCTGGCCGCGGTGGTCGACGTGGCCGGAAAGGCGGGGCGCCTCGACATCATCGACTGGGGCCCCGCCCCGGGGGCGCCCGACTTCTGGCGGCAGGTGTTCACGAAGCCGAACATCGTGTGGGTCGCCATCCTGAACGGCTTCGTCGGGTCGATGGCCGCGTTCGGGACTGACCATGACCTCATGCAGCGGCTCCTGACGGTGGAGACGCGCCAGGAGAGCCAGCGCACGCTGGCGCTCACGCCCCTCATGACCTTCGTCGCGCTGGTCATCTTCCTGGGGCTGGGCGCCGCCCTGTTCACGTTCTACGCGCAGCACCCGGCGCTCGCGCCCGCGGCCCGCGCCGACGCGATCCTGCCGCACTTCGTCCAGCAGGTGATGCCGCCCGTCCTCCGGGGGTTGATGCTCGCCGCGATCGTCCTGGCCTCGATCGACTCGCCGCTCGGCTCCCTGGCCGCATCCTTCGTGACCGACATCTACCGGCCGCTCCTCATTCGCGGCCGGTCCGAGCGGCACTACCTGCGGGTCTCGCGCCTCTGCGTGCTGGGCTTCGGGGTTGTCCTGGCCGTCGTGGCGTACGGGTTCTCGTTCTTCGACAAGATTCTCTGGCTCGCGTTCAAGATCGCGGGCGTGACGTTCGGCTCGCTGCTGGGCGTGTTCCTGCTGGGCCTCTTGACCCGGCGCCCGTTCGCCGACCAGGCGAACGTCGTGGCGATGATCGCCATGGCCGGCCTGAACGCCGTGCTCCTGACCCTCTCCGAGCGCCAGATCGTGCCGTTTGCGTGGTCCTGGCTGGTGATCGTCGGCACCGCGGGCACCATGCTCCTGTCCGCCGTCTTCACCCGGCTCGCCCGCCGCTGACCAAGGATGCCATCCGACCGTCGAACAACCGTGATCTCCACGCGGTGTTCGCGTCTCGCGGTGAGTCGACCTCGGAGGGGCCGCGTGAGTCCCGTATCGACTCGCGCGAGGAGGTGTGCCAGACTTGACCACCGATAGTGGATCGCGCGCGGTCCCGGTCACTGAGGGAAAGGGAGCTGACGGATGAGCATGGCCGAGTCCGAGCCCGAGGCGGCGCGCGGCTGCGCCCTGCCCGAGTATGCCGCCCTCGACACGGGCCCCGAAGAGGTCTTCGACGACCTCACGCGGCTCGTGTCACGGCTCCTCCGCACCCCCATCGCTCTGATCCGCGTGGCGGAGCGGGACCGACAGTGGTTCAAGTCGACGGTGGGCCTGTCCGTGAGCGAGACGCCGCGGGCGATCGCCCTCTGCGACCACGCGATCCGGTCGAGACACCCCTTGATCGTGCCCGACGTGCAGGCGGACGAACGGTTCGCCGGCACTCCGCCGGTGATGTCCGAGTCGAGGATCCGGTTCTACGCGGGCGTTCCGCTGGTGACGCCGGATGGAGACGGCGTCGGCACACTGTCGGTGATCGACTACGTCCCGAGGGAGCTCTCCCCCGCGGAGATCGAGACGCTCCGGTTGCTCGGCCGCCAGGTCATCACGGCGCTCGAGCTCCGCCGGCACGGGGCGGCGCTCGAGCGGAGCCTCGCCGCCAGCGAGGCGCGTCGCCGGATCGCCGAGGCGATCGCCGAGGTGGGGCGTGTCGTCGCGCAGTCGTTTGACCCGGAGAAGGTCGCCCGGCAGATCGCCGAGAGCCTGCGCTCGATCCTGGCGGTGGGGTCGTCGGCGGTGTATCGCCTGCATCGGGACGGAGGGGCGATGGTCGCGCTGGCGGTCTCCCGTGTCTCGGAGGCGAGCTTCGAGTGGGATGCCGCCGTCGAGCCCGGCACGGGCGCGGTGGGGGTTGCGGCGCGCGAGCGTCGCGCGATCGTCACCCCGGACGTCCTGTCGGACCCGCGCCTCTCGTACTCGGCCGAGGGTCGCCGCCGACTCGAGTCCAGCGCGCATCTCGCGGTGCTGGCGGTTCCTCTGCTGATTCGCGGCACGGTGATCGGGGCGCTGGCCGCTGGCGATGTCGCGGGCCGGGTCTTCGACGAGCAGGCGATCGGCCTGGCCGAGGCGGTCGCCGCGCAGACGGCGCTCGCGCTCGCCGCGCTGGACGGGGCGGAGTCGGCCAGTCGGGCGCTCCGGGCCAGCGAGGAGCGGTACCGCGCGCTGGTCGACCACGCGCCCGACGTCGTCATTCGGTTCGACAAGGCCTTGCGGCACGTGTACGCCAATGCGGCCGCCCAGCGCGCGGGCGGCCTCCCGCCCGAGGCGCTCGCCGGGAAGACCCATCGGCAGCTCGGGCTGCCCGAATCGCTTTGCGAGCTGTGGGAGACCGCGCTCCAGAAGGTCTTCGAGTCCGGCCAGGAAACGGTGATCGAGTTCGACGCGACCGGACCCGGGCCGATCCGCTCCTTCGAGGCAAGGCTGGCGCCCGAGCACGGGAGCGACGGCTCGGTGGAAACGGTACTGGCCGTGTCCCGGGACATCAGCGGCCGACGGCTCATGGAAGAGCAGCTGCGCCAGTCTCAGCGCATGGAGGCCGTCGGTAAGCTCGCAGGCGGTGTCGCGCACGACTTCAACAACCTGCTGACCGTCATCCAGGGCCGCGCCGAGATCGTCCGGTCGAAGCTCGGTGCCGCGCATCTGCTCCGGCGCGATGTAGAGCTCATCCACACGGCCGCCGAGCGCGGCGCGATGCTCACCCAGCAGCTCCTGGCGTTCAGCCGCAAGCAAGTGCTCAAGCCGAAGGTCCTGGGTCTGGCGACGGTCGTCGACGGGATGGCGTCAGTGCTCCGCCGGGTCATCGGCGAGGACATCGACCTGCGGATCCAGCATCGCGAGCGGGGCGCGTACGTCGAGGCCGACCCCGGCCAGATCGGGCAGCTCATCATGAACCTCGCGGTCAACGCGCGAGACGCCATGCCGAACGGCGGGCGCCTGACGATCGCGACGGCCGCCGTCGATCTCGACGCGGCCGCCGCGAAGCGGCATCTGGGGCTCCCGCCCGGCCCCTACGTGAGTCTCTCCGTCAGCGACACCGGATGCGGAATGGATGCGGAGACGCGGGCGCATCTCTTCGAACCGTTCTTTACCATCAAGGAGCGCGGGAAGGGGACGGGGCTCGGCCTGTCGACCGTCTACGGGATCGTCCAGCAACACGGCGGCTCGATCGTCGTCGAGAGCGAGGTTGGATGCGGGAGCGCGTTCGTCGTCCTGCTCCCGCAGCCCGCGGTGCTGGTCTCCGAGCTCAGCGCGACCGAAGACGCCAACGAGCCGCCGCGGGGCGGGCCCTCAGAATCGAATTGATCTCCTCGATCACCCGCCCGATCGGGTGGGACTGATGGCGCTGGAACACCGCCCGGAGCTTCTCCAGCAGCCCCCGTCGCTTCTTCTGCTGCGACGTGGACTGCGGCTTCCAAACGCCCCGCAGCCGGTCTGTGGACGGCGTCGCCTCGCGTCAGCGCGCGTGGAGGCCGAGGAGTAGGTACGAGATGACCGCGTCGAGCTGGCAGCGCCGGAAGCCGTAGGCGGTGATTCCGATGACCCCCGCCGGGAGCAGGGCGGCGTCGTAGGGATCGCGCAGGAGGGCCACCGCGCAGGCGCGCGCGTGCTCCGCGACCGACTCGAGCAGACGGCGGTTGGACGGGTACAGGCGCGCGTCGAAGAGGAAGAGGATCGTGGCGTCGGCGGCGGCCGCCAGCTGCGCGCTCCCCGCGATCTCGTCGTCCGAGGGCTCCATCCCGACCACGAACGTCCGTGGCTGCACTCCGAAGGGGGCGAACGCCGACGTCACGTACTGGGCCTCGTCGAGGAGCGCGCCCTCGATCGTGATCCGATGAGCCAGCTCGGACAGGCGCGGGAAGATCACCGCCACCGAGCCGTTGAGGCGGCGCGCGAAGTCCGGCCGGGGCGGGGTGACCAGCGTGACGGCGCGCGCGGCCATGGCCTGGGCCAGGGGCTTGCCGTCCCGCTCGGCCCGTGGGGGCCCGGCGCCGGCGCGCTCCGATCGCGACTCTCGGAGGCGCCGCACCCGGGCGGCGCTCTCCTCCAGATCTCGCGCCGGCAGCCTCCGGGCGCGGTAGGCATCGAGCAGCGCTCCGTGGACGGCGCGCTGCGCCGCCTCGGCGTGGCAGACGAGGAAGAGATCGTGACCGGCCGCGGCGGCCTTCACCGCCGCCTCGCCGATCGGGGCGGACTGGCTGATCGCGCCCATCTCGAGGTCGTCGGTGACGATCACGCCGCGAAACCCGACCTCGCCGCGCAGATAGTCGGCGACAAGCAGGCGAGAGAACGTCGCGGGCACGCCGGAGGGGTCGAGCTGCGGATACCGCGGGTGTGAGGTCATCACGCACTCGGCGCCGGCGCCGATCGCCTCGAGGAACGGCGGAAGGTGGGTCGCGTGCATCTCGGCCCACGTCGAGTCGATCGTCGGCAGCTTGAGATGGGCATCGAGCGGCGAATGGCCCTTGCCGGGGAAGTGCTTCGGGCAGACGGAAAGCCCGCCGCTGTGCATGCCTTTGATCCGCGCAATCCCGAATCGCGTGACGACGTCCGGCTCCTTCCCATAGGACCGGATCCCGATGTTCGGGCTGTAGCGGTCGGTCAGCACGTCCAGGACTGGACCAAGATTGAGGTCGATGCCGAGCCGCCGCAGCTCGCGTGCCTCAATCCGGCCCTGGCGGTGGGCGAACGCCGACTCGCCCGCGCTCCCGACGGCCAGGTTGTCGGGGAAGATCGTCGTGCCCTCCCCCAGCATGATGACGCGCCCGCCCTCGTGGTCGGTAGCGACGAGCAAGCGACGCCCGAGACGCTCCTCCAGGGTTGCCAGAAGCGAGAGGAACTGGGCGGGAGACTCGAAGTTCCGCCGGTACAGGATGAGACCGGCGGCGCGCGTCTCCTGGAAGAGCCGGACGTCGGCGTCGGTCGGGGTGGGGCCGGGGATGGCGAACATGAGCCGTTCGCCGATGAGATCTTCCAGTGTCATGCGTCTGATTGTAACGCTCACGGACTGAGGACCGCCTGATGTCCCGAGTCGAAAGTCCGTTGACTCACGGCGCCGGATGGGGTGGGGGCTCTCTCCCCGCGGAACCGTGCGCTCGCGCGGATCGCCGAAGCTGACCACCATCGATCTTGTGGCCCGTTTTTGAGTGCGGCGACGCTCCGCGACACAGCGTCTCCCGCGGGAGAGCCCCCACCCCACCCGGCGCTTTGGCGCTCATCTCTGACTCGGGACACTAGCTGCGCGGCACCGTTCGGCGTGATGCCGTGGAGCCTCCGGCCGTGGAGTATTACCGCATTCGGCGCTTCCTCGTGGCCCATGTGGAGACCTGGTGTAGCTGGCTCTTTCCTGGCCGACCGTGACCGGTCACTGCGCCCTCATGTCATCCATAGAGCAAGTACGGCCGGCGACGCCGGGACCAGCGTGCGAGCTCAGTGGTCCATCCGGCCTCGATCTCGCCGAGGGGCGCTCCGGCCTCGATCTGCTTCCGAATCACGTCCGTGCCGCAGAGCACGTCGATCGGCAGCCGCCGGCGCTCGAACTCATACGGCGGGCGCTTCCAGCGAAAGGCGGTGGGCGCGAGCCGGCACGCCGTGGCGATCTCGGCCAGGCCCGCGAGAAACGGTTTGAACGCCCGGACGTCGGTAACGTGGACCTGGACACCGCCGCACAGCCGTCCGCCCCACTTGTGAAACGTCGGCCGGAAGCGGGCCGGGCGGAAATGGGCGCCGGGCAGGCCGAGGGCGTTCAGGGCGTCGGCGTAGCGATGGGCGTCGAGGTAAGGCGCCCCGATCCACTCGAACGGCCGCGTGGTCCCGCGGCCCTCGGAGAGGTTGGTGCCCTCGATGAGACAGCCGCCTGGATAGACGCGCGCCGTGTCCGGAGTCGGCATATTGGGCGAGGGGGCCACCCACGGGACCCCCGCCTCCTCCCAGCGCATCGCGCGCCGCCATCCGGCCATCGGTATGACCGTCAGTTCGCAGCCGAGCTCGTGCTCCGTGTTGAGATAGCCGGCCAGCTCGCCGATCGTGAGGCCGTGCCGCGCCGGAAGCGGGAAGAGCCCGACGAACGACGCGAAGCTCGGCTCGGGCAGGTTGCCCTCGATCCGTTCGCCGCCGAGCGGGTTGGGTCGGTCCAGCACGATCACGCGGACGCCAGCCCGCGCGCACTCGCGCATGGCCAGCGCCATCGTCCAGACGAAGGTGTAGTAGCGCGCTCCGACGTCCTGGAGGTCGACCAGCAGCGCGTCGAGGCCGCGCAGCAGGCGCTCGGCCGGAACGCGGCGCGGCCCGTAGAGGCTCCACACGCGAAGCTGGGTGGCGGGATCCCGTGCCGACGGGATGCCGGCGTGGTCCTGCGCGGCACCCCAGAGCCCGTGCTCGGGTGCGAACAGGCGAGTGAGCGCCACCCCCGCGAGCCCGCGGAGCGCCTGGGTGATGTGTGTGTAGTCGCGGGTCACCGACGCCTGATGCGCGACGACCCCAACCCGAAGGCCCCGGAGCACCGAAAGACGGCGACCGAGCAGCACGTCGAGCCCCGTGTCTACCCGCATGACGGCCGCATGGTACACCGACTCGGCGCGACGCCCAGGGAGGCGCCCCCGCCGGGGTTGGGGCGCGCGACCGGAAATGGATCTCTGGACGCCATGATCGCCGCCATGGATGTTCATGTCGGCACGTCAGACAATGTGATCGCCTCGCTCCAGACGGACAGCACGCTCACCCGGGCGACGGACGTCGCGGTGCAGGTGCATCCGATCGATCCGCCGCATCCTTTCATCCTCCGATCGATCGAGCTCATCGCCGAGGTGGTGGCGGCCGCGTTCGGCTGGGGACGGGATCCTGCGGGAGTCCGGCGTGTCGCGTGACCACTGAGCCAAGAGGACGATGAAGATGATCTCGAGGATCACGTCTCCGGGACCCGGTGGCGGATCGGGAAACTCCCGGAGTTCTAGCTTTCGATCTCCGAGAAACACGCCGCCTTTCATGGCTTCCTCCGAGGGTCGGATCCCTTGACCGCCCTGGGCGGCGGGACTAACCTTTTGCCGACGGTCTCATCAGACGCCGCCCGTTGAACGATACACCAACGAGGACTCCGGAGGATCGCCATGACGGTGTATGAAATGCGGACCTACACGCTTCACGTCGGCAAGCTGGCCGAGGCAGTCAAGCTGTACACGGAGTTCGGCTACCCGGCGCTCCAGAAAGGTGGCCACGACAAGAAGTTGATCGGCTATTTCCAAGCCGACACGGGCACGATCAATCAACTCGTCCATCTCTGGAAGTTCAACGACGATGCCGACCGTCGCGCGCACTGGGCCGCGGTGTTCGCCAACAAGGATTTCGTCGAAGGCTTTGCCGTGAAATTCCGGCCGTTGCTCGCGTCCCAGGAGGTCAAGCTGCTGACCGCGGCCCCGTGGGGCCCGCATCCCTGACGCGCCAATGGCCTATTGGCTCCTGAAGTCCGAGCCTGACGATTGGTCGTGGGCCGAGCAGGTCGCGAAAGGGCGTGACGGCGCGGAGTGGACAGGCATCCGCAACTTCTCGGCACAGAACAACCTGCGCGCCATGAAGAAGGGCGAGCAGGCGTTCTTCTACCACACCGGCAAGGAGCGCGCGATCGTCGGCATCGTCAGGGTGATCGCCGAGGCGCATCCGGATTCGACCGACTCCGCCTGGCGCGCCGTCGACGTCGCCGCGGTGCGAAGGCTCCCGACGCCGGTGAGCCTCGACCGGATCAAGGCGGACCGACGCCTCACCGGCATGGCGCTGGCCAGGCTTCCGCGCCTGTCGGTGCAGCCAGTTTCGGAGGCCGAGTGGCGGATCGTCTGCCAGATGGGGGACTCGGCTGAACCACCCACATTGACGACTCGCTGATCCCCCGGGCTCCTGTCGCCCTCGCCATGGGCCCGGTCGGCTCGGGAGGAACCGAGGCCCCTCCGAGTTAAGATGACGGGCGGCATGCCGACCCGCATTCGCTTCGAGCGCGTGTCCACCGAGGCTCCCAACCCCGCCAGCCGCGGCCTCGACCGCCTCTCGGCCGTAGAGATCGCCCGGCTCATGAACCGCGAGGAGCGGCGTGCGGTCCGGGCCGTCGGCCGCGTGGCTCGGAGCATCGGCGCGGCGGTCGATCTGATCGTTCTGGCCCTTCGACACGGCGGCCGGCTCGTGTTCGTCGGGGCGGGAACCAGTGGGCGGCTCGGCGTGCTCGAGGCGGCCGAGTGCCCGCCGACGTTCGGCACGCCCTCGACGCAGGTCCGCGGGATCATCGCGGGGGGACGCCGCGCCGTGTTCCGGTCTCGCGAGGGAGCCGAGGACGACGAGCGCGCGGCGGTGGGCCAGGTTCGTGCGGTGGTGCGCCCCGGCGATGTCGTCGTCGGGCTCTCGGCCAGTGGAGTGACTCCGTTCGTCCGCGCGGCGCTGCGCGCGGCGCGGGCGGGCGGGGCGGCGACGGTGCTCGTTGCGTGCAACCGCCGCGCCGCGCTCGCCGGGCTCGCCGATGTCATCATCGCGCTCGAGACCGGCCCCGAAGTCCTCGCCGGGTCGACGCGGCTCAAGGCGGGGACGGCCACCAAGCTCGTCCTGAATACGTTGACGACGGCCGCGATGGCGCGGCTCGGCAAGGTCTATGGCAACCGAATGGTGGACGTCCAGCCGCGTTCCCGCAAGCTTCGCGACCGGGCGCTGCGCCTCGTGGCCGAGATCGCGCGCGTGCCGCGCTCCGTCGCGGCGCGCGTTCTCGATGCCTCGGGCGGCCGCGTGCGGCTGGCGAGCGTGATGGCGTGGCGGTCGGTCGATCGCCGGGCGGCCGCGCGGCTGCTCCGCGATGCGGGTGGGGACCTTCGAGCCGCGCTCGGTCCGCCGCGACGTCGATCCCGACGACGCAGGACTACGCGTGCCTCGGGGTTGTGAGCGCCTTCGGGATCCCATGCCGACCGCCCGGAGTCCCGACGCGATTGCCATATCGACTGCCCCCGCACTGGCGTCGAGCAGACTGGCGGCGCGGCCATCGTGCAGGAGTACGGGGCGGAACCTGAGACCCCAGAGCGGTGCGGTCCGGAACTCCCCGCCAGCGGCGTCGCCCTGGGGGAGGCCGTCACCCGTTCCAATATCGTGGAGTAACAAGTCGGAGAACAACGGAACCGGCTTTCGATCGAGCGCCGCGATCGCACTCGGTCCCGTGGGCAACTCGGGGATGTGACAGCTGTCGCACCCGGCGCGCTGGAACGCCACCTGCCCGGCAGCCACGATGCGAACGGTGTGTACGCTTTCGAGACGACCGTCGACCGCTCGAGAACCTGCGCCCGCGCACACTGGATTACCGACACCCGGATGATGCGGCGGACCCGCACGCCCTACCCGTCCGGAGAGGAGCCAGCCCCGCCGATTGGGTGATGCCCCTCGTCGTCCGGGCGCGTACTGTGCGAGCACATATCCCGCATGCGGAGGACTTCATGACAGGCATCCTTCGAGAGACACTCGTGCTGAGCGCCGTGTCGGCGCAGATGGCTGATGCCGTCGAGCGGGCCGCGCGGTCGCTGGTTCACGTCAGCGGCCGAGCGCGCTACGGAGCGAGCGGTACCGTGTACGCGAGCGGGCTGATTATCGCCGCCGACCACACGCTCGAGCGCGACGACAACCTCACGGTCGAGCCGCCGGATGGCCGGGCGCTGGCGGCCGAGCTGCTGGGCCGCGATCCGGCCACCGACCTCGCCGTCCTGCGCGTCGCCGATCTCGGTCTCGACCCGGCCAGCCCCGCCGCCGGTCCGGTGCGGGTCGGCCAGCTGGCGCTCGCGGTCGGCCGCCCCGCAGGCCAGGCAGTGATGGCGAGCCTCGGAGTCGCGAGCGCGCTCGGCGGCCCCCTGCGGACCGCCCGGGGCCCAGTGCTCGAGCAGTTCATCAGGACCGATGCCACCCCTTATCCGGGCTTCTCGGGCGGGGTGCTCATCGACACCGAGGGCGCTGTCATGGGCATCCTGACCTCGGGCCTGATCCGTGGGGTCGGCCTCGCGATCCCGATGTCGATCGCGATCCGCGTCGCCAACACCCTCGCCCGGCAGGGTCACGTCACGCGGCCCTACCTGGGCGTGGGGGCCCAGTCCGTTCGCCTGCCCGACGCCCAGCGCCGCGCGAGCCTCCCTGAGCACGGATTGCTCGTCGTCTCGCTCGGAGACGACAGCCCGGCCGCCCGAGACGGCCTCATGCTCGGGGATATCATCGTTGCGCTCGACGGCCGACCAGTGGCCCACGTGGAGACCCTTCAAGCGTTGCTGGCCGAGCGCGCAGTGGGCGCCACGTGCGGTGTCGAGGTAGTTCGCGGGGGCACCCTCACCAGGCTGATGGTGACGCTGGGACAGCGCCAGCCGGGGGCGCGAGCGTGACGGTGGGTGGAGCGAATCCGGTTGCCCGACCGGGTCGAGCGCCCGCGTACCTGCCCGCGCTCGGAGACGACATCGAGGAGCTGCTGAGTCGGGTGCGGCCGAGCGTCGTGCAGCTCCAGGGACGCCATCGAGTTCTGGGGGCGGGAGTTGTGGAGGGCGGCGGGGGCCGTGTGGTGACCGCCCATCACGTCATCGCCCAGCAGTGGCCGGTCGAGGTGGTTGGCGCCGACGGACGCCGCTCAGCGGCGCGCGTGGTGCACGCCGATCCCCGTCTCGACTTGGCGGTCCTCGATGCCCTGGATGGGGCGTGGCCCGTCGCTGCGGTCGGTGACTCGTCTCGCCTGCGCGTCGGCGAGCTGATCTTCGCCCTGGGCCATCCCTGGGGCCAGCCCTGGGCGGTCGCCGTCGGCATCGTGAGCGGGCTCGGGCCACTCCGGCTTCCGCGGCGCCCCGAGCTGCCGGAGTGCATCTGGTCGGACGTTCGGCTCGCGCCCGGCAACTCGGGCGGCCCCCTGTTCAATGCGCGGGGCGAGGTCGTGGGGCTCTGCTCCATGGTCATCGGCGGCGACCTCGCGGTCGCCGTGCCGAGCCGTACGCTCTCGCGCTGGACGCAGGGGGTCCCCCAATGCGCGTGATCCTGACGATTTCGGCCCTGCCGTGACGGCCGGCGCGCCGGCCGTCGATCGGCGCTATGCCGACGACCGGGCCATCCGGAGCACTCGCACCGGACCTCCGATGACGATCGCGCGTCTCGGGTCGTGCGTCCGGTCCAGCATCGCGTGGCTCCGGAGGCTGCGGCTGTCGCCCGACTCGGCGCGTCTGCGCGGGGGTGCGCGGGCGGACGACTCCGGGGTCCGGCCGACGGCGTGGGCCCGAGGGGGCCACGGATGACGCGCGTACTGATCGCAGCCCTGACGTCGGCCATGCGAGTCGGACTCCGAACGCTCCTCGACGGCCCAGGGATAGAGGTCGTCGCCGAGACGCCGACCCTCGACGGCTGGCCGGAGTCGCTGATCGACATCGATGTCGTCGTGGCGGGCGAGGCCTCAGCGCTTCTCCCGCCCAGGGAAGGCGGGAACGCAGACCGGCCGCGCGCCGTGGTCTTCTTCGGCGACGAGGCGGGACTCGTCGCGACGCTCCGCCAGCTCGACCTCGACGGCTGGGCAGTGGTGCCCCGCGACGCCTCGGGCGCCGAGCTGCAAGCGGCCGTGGCAGCGGCGGCGCAGGGGTTCGTGGTGCTGCCGCCGGCTCTGGTCCGGGAGCTGGGGCGGGACGAGCTGCGAGTCAGGCATCCCGGGCTCGACACCCTGGAAGAGGCGCTGACACCGCGCGAGCTCGAGGTGCTGGACCTCCTGAGTCAAGGGCTCGCGAACAAGGCGATCGCCGCGCGCCTCGGGATCACGGAGAACACCGTCAAGTTCCACGTGGCTTCGGTCATCGGCAAGCTGGGGGCCTCGGGCCGGACAGATGCGGTCGCGCGCGGGCTCCGCCACGGCCTGATTCGCCTATGAGCTACGACGCCGCCCACTGGGGATGCGGCCGGGGCTCGCGCTGGTGGTTCGTTCAATGCGGCGAGCCCTGACCCACGGCCCGCACGCTGAGGCTTCCTGGGGCCGGCCCGGAAGCCGTCGTCACGCTCACCTCCGTCGAGTTGGGCGGCTGTGACGTCCCGAAGGCCAGAACTGGGAGACTTCCCCTGCCCTGCTCGCGGCCGGATGCCGCTCGTTCCGCCGGTCCCTGCCCGCGCGGGCAAGGGCCGCCTGGTTCTGTCCTGCCTCAGTTGTCGGGCCGATGGTCAGGTGGATCGTGATTGGCCGGAAGGCCCAAAAGAGGGAGCGCGGCTGAGACCCTTGCCTCTACGGGAGACCGCCTAGCTTAGCAAAGCTAAGCTAGGCGACCGGCCGGGGTGGCAAGCGTACCGCGCGTGATTGCTCGCCACCCCGGCCGATCCTCCCCGGCTCAGGCCTTGAGTTGGTCGCGGATCGGCAGGCTCCGGATCCGCTTGCCGGTCGCCGCGAAGATCGCGTTGCACAACGCAGGCGCGATCGGCGGCACGCCCGGTTCGCCCACGCCACCGAGCGGCGCGTTGAACTCCCCGGGCAGCAAGTGTACGCGGATCTCGCGTGGCGCCATCGCCATGCGCAGCACATCGTACTCGCCGAAGTTGTCTTGCTCCACGCGGCCGTTCTTGTAGGTGATGTCCGCGCCGGTGGCGAGGCTTAGCCCCATGATGCAGGCGCCCTCGAGCTGGGAGCGGACGCGGTCGGGGTTGATCTGGGCGCCGCAGTCGACGGCCGTGTCTACTCGCGGGATCGAGAGCTGTCCCTTCTCGTCGACCGCAACTTCCACCACTGACGCCACGTAGCTCACGAACGTGTAGGCGACGGCGATACCTTGCCCGCGGCCCTTGGGCAGCGATTTACCCCAGCCCGCTTCGCGCGCTGCGGTCTCGATGACTCGCCGCATGCGGCCGGTGTCCACGACGTAGAGGTCGGGCGATTCACCATAGTTCCACGTGTCGCCCTGCTTTCGGGTGTCGATCCGTCGTGGAGGTCCCAGCAGCTCCAGCAAATAGTCTTTGGGGTCTCGCCCCGCCGCCGCTGCCAGCTCGGCGACGAACGACTGGACGGCGAAGGCGTGGGGAATGTTCGACACTGAGCGGAACCAGCCGATACGTGTGTGGGCGGGGACTTCCGGGTCCTCGATGCGGACATTTGAGATCACGAAGGGCATGTTGATGACGGTCATGCCGAGCTCGAACCCCGCCTGGTTCTTCGCGTTGGCGTCGAACGTGGACATGATCGTCGGCGCCGCGGTCCGGTGCAGCCACGCGACCGGCTTGCCCTGAGCGTCTAGGCCCGCTTCGATGTGCTGGAGCGAGACGGTGTGATAGTAGGAGTTGTGCAGGTCGTCATCGCGTGTCCACGTGACCTTGACCGGCGCGCCGCCCATCGCCTTGGACAGCACGGCGGCCTCGAGCATGAAATCGGGTTTGGACCTTCGCCCGAAACCACCGCCGAGCAGGGTGACATTGACTTTGACGTTCTCCACCGGCATCCCAAGCCGCTTGGCGATAAGGTCACGAGCGTTCTGGGGCGACTGGATACCCGCCCACGCCTCGCACTTGCCGTTGGCGATGCGTACGGTCGCAGTGGGCGGCTCCATGGTCGCATGCGCGTGGTGGGGGACGTAGTATTCGGCCTCGAGGCGACGCGTGGCGCTCGCCATGGCCGCGTCAACGTCTCCGTCGGTGCGGACCACCTTACCCGGCTTCCGCGCCAGCGCCTCGAGCATCGCCTTGTAGGCCGCGGAATCGTAGCCACGGTTCGGGCCGTCGTCCCAGTCGATCTTGAGCGCCTCCCGGCCCTTGATGGCCGCCCAGGTGTTCTGCGCGATGACCGCGACGCCGCCCAGGGGGTTGAACTGGGCGGGCGGCGGGCTGCTCTCGATCTCCACCACCCGGACCACTCCCGGCACCTTGAGCGCCTCCGCTGGATCGTACTTGACGAGCTTGCCGCCATAGACCGGCGGGCGCGCGATCACCGCGTAGAGCATGCCGGGGAGCCGAGTGTCGATGCCGTACTGGGCCTTGCCGCTCACCATGTCGGGACCGTCGAGCAGCTTCACGTTGCTCTTGCCGATGTAGCGGAAGCGCGAGGGATCCTTCAAACGCAGCGTCTCCCTCGGTGGAACCGGGAGGTTGGCCGCGTCATGGGCGAGGGCGCCGTATCCGAGACGCCGGCCCGATGGGCGATGCACCACCTCGTGGTTCTGCGCTTCCACTTCACTCACCGGCACCTTCCAGCGCGCCGCGGCTGCGGTCTCGAGCATCGTGCGAGCCGCCGCGCCGACCCGGCGCATCGGTTCGAAGAAATGGCGCGTGCTGCGCGAGCCGTCGGTGTCCTGGTTGCCGTACCGCTTCTGGTCGCCGGGCGCCTGCACGATCCGCACGTGCTTCCAGTCGGCTTCGAGTTCATCGGCCACGATCATCGCCATGCTGGTCCGGACGCCTTGCCCCATCTCGGAGCGGTGAATGACAATGGTGACGGTGCCGTCCTCACCGATCGAGACGAAGGCCGTGGGGTCGTCGCTCCAGCCGTCAGTCATTCCGTCTCGTCCGTACTTGGGCGCGTCCTGGGCGCGCAGGGCTGCCGGGAAGCCGACGGCGAGGACGAGCCCGCCGAGCGCGGACATTCCGGCGAGAAAGCCACGCCGGCTCACGTTCGCGAGCACCAGCGGGCTGTCGGACGGCGTGTCATTGGGGGCTGAGGTCATCGAATCGAGGGGCGCGCTCATTTCGTTGCTCCTTTAGCTGGCCGCACGCTGGATGGCGGCGCGAATTCGGGTGTACGTGCCACAGCGACAGATGTTGCCGCTCATCGCCGCGTCGATCTCGTCAACCGTTGGCTTGGGTGTTCGCTTGAGCAGCGCCGTGGCGGACATGATTTGGCCGGGCTGGCAGTAGCCGCACTGGGGCACCCCGAGCTCGACCCACGCCGTCTGCATGGCCTTGCCCACGGGGTCTGCGTCAATCGCCTCGATGGTGATGACCTTCGCTTGCGCCACCGCCGAGACCGGCGTGATGCAGGCGCGCACGGGTTGGCCATCGACGTGCACGGTGCAGGCGCCGCACAGCGCCATGCCGCAGCCAAACTTGGTCCCGGTCAATCCAAGGACGTCGCGCAACGCCCACAGGAGCGGAGTGTCCGGAGTCACGTCTACTTGTTGCGGTTTGCCATTCACGTTAAGCGCTACCATATGACCCTCCTTATCTCAGGGCCGTGGATGGCCCCGAAGCCCAGGCGACTTGAGACTTCGTGGACGTTCGTCGATCCTTCGTCGATCCCGAGTTCACGCCGTTATCGCGGATGTTGACGAACCATCACAGATATCCGTTGGCTCTCCCTTGCTCAGTGGGCACAGACTCCATAACCGCCCGATATCAGCCACGACGCCGTGAGCCCTGGGGCGACGCAGGCGGCGAAAGTCCCCCACCGCCCCCTGGAGCCTCACCATCATTGACGGGGTCCTGAAGGCCGGGGCGGGGACCCCGGGGCTAGGTCCAGGCGTGGCCCTTCCGGTACGTTCCCGTCTCAGAAGTCCCCCCTTCCTCGCTCCACGGGCTGACAACCCCGCTCGGGGGACCGCACGGCCCGCCCGACCTGCCCGGAATCCTACTCAGCGGCAAGGCCGCGGTCAAGGATGACGTGACGACGTCGGTCAGCGATAGCCACGCACTCGCCCGACGTCGCGATCACGGCTCTGACGAGCGCGGCAGCCCCAACCGCGAGGTCGCTCCTCGGCCGCCAGATGCGGTATTGTCGCAGGGTTACCGCAGCGCCAAGCGGCGCGGCGGATCCGAGACGCGACAGGAGGGCTCCGCATGACCTCAGCAGCGGCCGGCGGCCGGACACCGTTCCTCTCGGCCGAGACGGCCGCCGAGGTGCGCGAGCGCTTCGGGACGCCATGCTACGTCTACGACCGCGCGACGCTGGAATCGGCGGCGCGCCGGGCGCTCGGCTTCCGGGCGCCGTACGGATTCACGCTCCGCTACGCGATGAAGGCGAACCCGAGCCGGGGCATTCTCACCGTATTCCGCGCCCTCGGGCTCCACATCGACGCCTCGAGCGACTGGGAGGTGGAGCGGGCGTTGCGGGCCGGGTTCGCGCCCGAGCAGATTCTCCTCACCTCCCAGATGCCCTCCCGGCGGGTCGCCGAGTACGCCGCCCGCGGCGTTCTCCTGAACGCCTGCTCCCTGCATCAGCTCGAGTCGCTCGGCCGGGCCGCGCCGGGGCGCGCCGTGGCCGTCCGCTTGAATCCCGGGCTCGGCAGCGGCTCGACCAAGCGCACCAACACGGGTGGCCCCTCGTCGAGCTTCGGCATCTGGCACGACGACCTGGGCGAGGTAAAGGCGGCGGCCGCCCGGCACGGGCTCACGCTCCGCATACTCCACACCCACATCGGCTCCGGCACCGATCCCGAGGTCTGGAAGCGGGCGACGCGCATGACGCTCGCGCTGGCCGCGCAGCTCCCCGACGTGGCGGCCGTGAATCTCGGGGGGGGGTTCAAGGTGGGCCGGATGCCGGAAGAGCCCTCGGTGGACATGGACGAGGTGGCGGCCCATGTGCACGAGGAGCTACAGGCGTTCCGCGAGCGGGACGGCCGCGCGCTCGGTCTCGAGATCGAGCCCGGCACCTACCTGGTGGCGCAGGCGGGCGCGGTCGTGGCGACCTGCGTGGACGTGGTGGAGACCGGGGCCGACGGCTATCTCTTCGCCAAGCTCGACACGGGCATGACCGAGGTGGCGCGGCCCTCGCTCTACGGGGCCCAGCACCCGGTCGACGTCCTCGCCGCGGGCAGGGAACCGGCCGAGGTCGTCTTCGTGGGGCCGTGCTGCGAATCGGGCGATATCCTCACGCCCGCGCCGGGTGACCCGGAGGCTCTCGGCCCCCGCTGGGTACCGCGGCCCCTGGTCGGCGATCTCGTGGTCGTCGGCGGAGCCGGCGCCTACTGCGCGGCGATGTCCACGGTCAACTACAACTCGTACCCGCAGGCCCCCGAGGTGATGCTCGAGCCCGACGGCACGCTTCGCCTCCTCCGGAAGCGGCAGAGCCTCGACCAGATCTTGGCCAACGAGGTCTGACGGCATCGCGGCCGGGGCTGACGGTGCGCTCCGAACCTCCTCGACGAGACGCGTCAACTTCGGCACCGCGCCCCTCGGGCATCCTGTCGCGAAAGCCAGATCCTGAGGGTCGATCCGGCGCGCGGTGGCGCTGGAGGCCTTACCCATGGAGCGGCACCGCCCGGCCAATTCGCGCCGTATACTCGGGACGTGCGTGAGCAGGGAGCCAGGCTCAGGCCCGACAGCGAGGAACGGTTCTGGTCGGGGGTCGCGTACGCGACAAGGTTCTTCATGGGTGAAGCCGACGTTCAGCAGGCGCTCCACAAGCTGGCCGGCCTCCTGGATGAGGCGCGCATTCCGTATGCCATCGTGGGAGCGATGGCGCTCAACGAGTACGGGTACCGCCGGGTGACGGTCGATGTCGACGTTCTGCTCACCCGCGAAGGACTCGAGACATTGAAGGCGCGCGGGCTCGGACGCGGCTACGTGGAGAAGTTTCCTGGCAGCCGAGGCCTTCGGGATACGGAGCACGGCGTTCCCATCGACGTGGTGCTGGCCGGCGAGTATCCGGGCGACGGCCAGCCGAAGCCGGTCCGATTTCCCGATCCGGCCCGCCTGGCGGTTCGAGGAGTTCGGGTGGCTTTGCTTCCATTGCCCACGTTGGTCGAGCTCAAGCTCGCGTCGGGGTTGAGCGCGCCCCATCGACTGCGAGACCTCGCCGACGTGCTCGAACTGATCCGGACGGCGCATCTCGCCGCGGCGCTCGCGGAGGAGCTCGACCCCTCCGTCCGCGACAAGTACCGCGAGCTGTGGCAGGCCGCGCAGGCTTGCGAGCCGGAATAGGACGATCGTGCCCGCGGATCGGGATGGAGCGCCTCGATGGCCTCGAGCACCCTTGCGCCACGTCGCCCTCGACGTGGCGCGGCGACGGGGGTCCTGGTTCCGCGTTACGCGCTGGAGACTTCGTCGGTCCGGACGGTGAATTGGGTGAGGTTCGCCGGGCCGAAGGAAGTCGTGAGGGCCACGTCGACCGCGTCACGGCCGCGGGCCATGAGGATCCGCCCGATGCGAGGCTGGTTGTGCCGGGCGTCCAGCCCGTACCATCCACCACCAAGGTAGACCTCGAGCCAGGCCGCGAAGTCCATGGGCGCCGGGACGGCCGGCACGCCGATGTCGCCCAGGTAGCCGGTCGCGTACCGGGCCGGGATGTTCAGGGCCCGCAGGAAGGTGATGGCGAGGTGCTGGAAGTCGCGGCACACGCCCTGTCGCTCCGTGTACACGTCCAGGGCGGTCTTGGTCGGGCGGGCGAACCCGTAGCCGAAGGCGACGTTGCCGTGCACCCAGTCCAGGACCGCCTGGACCCGTTCCCCTGACTCCCGCGTCTTCCCGAACAGATCCCAGGCGATCTCGGACATCCGGTCCACCTCGCAGTACCGGCTGGCGAGGAGGAACCGCCAGCACTCGGCCGGCTGTTCGTGCACCGGAACCAGCCGCTCACCCTCGATGACGGGCTCGGGGTGTCCGCTGTTCTCAACGAGGTTGTCGTACCGGATGCGCAACGGGCCCGCCGGGGCCAGGAGGCGCGCGGCGTGATTACCGAACCAGTCGCGGAAGTCCTCCACCGCGATCGGGGGCTCGACGACGAGCTGCTCGGGCCGCTGCAGCATCGCCGCCGCTTCCGGATGGAGGTGGAGCATGAGAAGGAGAGGGGTCGGCCGTGGCACCTCGAAGGTCAGCTCGTACCCGATCCGGATCAGCATGGGATCACCGTAATCCCGCCACGCTGGCGGGTCAATCGAGGGCGGTCGACCGCGCTGGCGGTAGGGTTCGCGGACGCTTTGGTACCATACGACTGTGCCCGGATCGCCACGTGAATACGTGATGTCTCCACGCGAAGGGACGGGCGCGGCGTGACCTACTGCCTGGGTATCTGGACCCGGCACGGGCTGGTGATGGCCGCCGACTCCCGCACCAACGCGGGCCACGATCACGTCAACGTCGCGCGAAAGATGCACACGTTCGTCCAGCCCGGCGAGCGGGTCTTCGTACTCTTGAGCAGCGGAAGCCTGTCCTGCACGCAGTCGATCATCACGCTGCTGCGCCGCGACTTCGATCGTGGCGAGGGCCTGGCCCAGGCCACCTCGCTCTACGATGCGGCCCGGGTGATCGGCGAGCAGGTCCGGCGGGTCTCGGAGATGGACCGGGACACGCTGGAGCGCGACGACTTCAAGTTCAACGTGAACCTCATCCTGGGCGGACAGGTCCGCGGTGAGCCACCCGGGCTCGTCCTGATCTACCCCCAGGGCAACCCGCTCCAGGCCAGCGAGGACTCACCGTACCTTCAGATCGGTGAGACGAAGTACGGCCGACCGATCCTCGATCGGGGCATCCGCTTCGAGAAGACCACCCTCGAGGAGGCCGCGAAGTACGCGCTGCTGTCCCTGGACTCGACGATGCGCTCCAACGTCACCGTGGGCCCGCCCATCGACCTGCTCGCCTATGGCGTGGACGAGCTCGAGATCACCCGGCACCGCCGCTTCCCGGCCGGCGACCCCGACCTGGTGAAGATCGGCGCGCGCTGGGAGCAGGCCCTGCGCCAGGCGGTGCAGCGGCTTCCCCAGATCCGCTTCCGCGTCCCGCCTGCGCCCGGCCAGCCCCCGGTGCCGCCGGAGGAGACCATCCAGCTCGTCGAGCCCGCGACTCCGTCCGAGGCCGGCGCCGAGCTGCCGGCGCAGGTGGGGCAGCGGCCGCCCGTCTGAAATCAGCGAGAACCTTCAGGCGTGCCGCCCTCGCGATCCCCAGGTGTGCCGTCCTCGGGGGCATCCAGGACTTCGCGCACCTTGCGCGCCAGCGCGGCGGGCGAGAACGGTTTGGGGATGAAGGCGACCCGTGTGCCCAGCTCGGGCGACGTCTCCAGGTACCCGGACATGCACAGCACCCGCAACTGCTGACGGTTGGACATCAGGCGCGCGGCCAGCTCGCGTCCATCCATCTGGGGCATGACGACATCGGTGAGCAGGAGATCAACCGGGCCTGCGTACCGTTCGCCGATGAGCAGCCCCTCACCGGGGTGCCGGGCCTCCAGCACCGTGTACCCCTGATGCTCGAGAATCTCTCGCACGACATCTCGGACGGTGTCCTCGTCCTCCACCAACAGGATCGTCTCCTGCCCCGTAGTCGCTCCCGTGTAGACCGGGCCGGCCGTGACGGCCTCGGCGCGTGCGTCGATGCGTGGCAAGTAGATCGCGAACGTGGCGCCGCGACCCAGTTCGCTCTCCACCCGGATGTGGCCTCCGCTCTGGGTGACGATGCCGTAGACCATCGCGAGGCCGAGCCCCGTCCCCCGGCCCTGCTCCTTGGTGGTGAAGAACGGCTCGAACACGTGCGCCTTCGTTTCCGGGTCCATCCCGATGCCGGTGTCGCTGACTTCGAGCATCACATAGCGTCCCGGCCGGGCGTCCGGATGGGAGCGGGCGAAGGCCTCATCGAGCTCGGTGTCCTCGATCCTGAACGTGAGCTGGCCCCCGACGGGCATTGCGTCGCGAGCGTTCACGACGAGGTTGACGATCACCTGCTCGAGCTGGACGGCGTCCACCTTCACCCGGCCGGCGTCGAGTCCTTGAATGATGTGCAGGTGCACGTTCTCGCCGACGAGCCGCTGGAGGATCGGGACCATCTGACCCACGAGCTCGCGAGGGTCGAGCACCGTGGGCTGGAGGACTTGCTTCCGGCTGAAGGCCAGCAGCTTGCTCGTGAGCGCGGCGGCCCGGTTGGCCGTGATCCCGATGAGCTCGACGTCCCGGTTCGCTCGGGTGTTGTCCGGGAGCCGCCCCAGAAGGAGCTCACAGCGGCCTTGGATCACCGTGAGCAGATTGTTGAAGTCGTGCGCGATCCCGCCGGCGAGCCGACCGACGGCCTCCATCCTCTGTCCCTGGTGGAGCTGTTCTTCCAGGCGCTTGAGCTCGGTGACATCGCGGCCGACTGACTCGAACTCGACGACCTGGCCCTGGGCATCGATGAGGGCTCGGTCCGTCCACTGGAGCCACTGGATGCGGCCGTCGGCGGCAACCATGCGATGCTCGTGCCGCCCCACCGGGTTTTCGCGGTCGAGGGCCCCGAGGTGAGCCCGGAGCCGCTCGCCGTCCTCCCCCGGCATCACCCCCATGAGGCTGCGTCCAATCACCGCGTCACGGGTCATGCCCAGGGCACGACAGAAGGCCTCGTTCACGAACGTCACGGTGCCCTCGACCTCGAAACGACAGACCAGCTCGATTTGATCCTCGATGGCCGCCCGATACCGCGCCTCGCTGAGGCGGAGCGCCTCCTCCGCCTGCTTCCTCTCGGTGAGGTCGATCAGGGCGATTCGACAGACGGCGGGCGCGCCGCTCGAGGCCGCGGTGGCGACGCCTTCCAGCCGAACGTGCACCGGCCACCGCTCGCTCTTCAGGAGGGCCAGCTCGCACACCTGCTTGGCGTCGGTGCTGACGATATCCCTGAGGAACTCCGTGAATCTGATGCGTGCAGCCTCCTCGACCCAGAGCTGAATCCGCCGGTTGACCAGGAACCTCGGGTCGACGCCCAGCAGCGTGGCCCCGGCCACATTGACGTCATGGATCAGCCCGTCCGCTTCGCACGTGAGATATCCAACCGGGGCGAAGTCGTACAGCTCCTGGTACTTGTTCCGCACGGTCTCCGCGGCCAGCTGAGCCTCGCGGAGCGCCTCGTTTTGCATCTCCAGCTCGATCTGGTGCACTCGCAGCTCGTGCAGGAGGGCTCCGACATCGGTGTCCACCAGCCGTTGCCGGGTGTTCGCCTCCCAGGTGCGGACTCGCACCTCGGCCCGGCCGCGGAGATTGGCGACGTCATGTGCGCTCGGTTGGGCGTCGTTCATGGTGTTTCGAGCGGGCCTGGTTGTTGGTGCGGACGTCCTGCGACGTCCTCGATGGAGAGCAGAACCAACTGGGACCGCTCATCATCCTGGGAGAGCTGGCGCGCGTGCAGCCGCAAGACCTTGCGGCCGACCGCGGGAAACACGTGTTCGACCGTGAGATCGTCGAAGGGGGTACCGGTTGGCAGCACTCGCCCCAGGGCGTGCTGCAGCGCGGGAACGTTCCACTGCCCGTTGCCGAGCTCGTGGAGCAACTGTCCGGCTGTTTCCTCAGGCGTGACCTGAAACGTCTTGCAAAAGGACCGGTTGACGAAGACGACCCGAAGATCAGAATCCAGGACGATCATCGGATCTCGGACCGCCGCCACGATGCTCTCCGCGAAGCGGAGCGCCTCGTGCTGCAACGTGGCTCGACGCCGAGCCTGTTCGAGCTCCTTGAGGGTCGAGATGTCGGTGAAGGTGACGATGACGCCCTCGATCAGGTTCTCGGATGTGCGATAGGGCATGACACGCATGAGGTGCCAGCGCTCATCCGTGGTTTGCACCTGCGCTTCGCTGGGGGCCAACGTGTCGAGCACGTGCTTGACCTGTTTGACCAAATCGATGTCCTTCAGGTTCGCCACGAGGTGGGTAATGGTACGCCCGACATCGGACGGGATGAGGTTGATGACGGTCGCCGCGTGGGGCGTGAAGCTCACGATGCTCAGCTGATTGTCCAGAAAGATGCAGGCGATCTCCGTGCTGTTGAGGAGGTTCCTCATGTCGTCAACCGACCGTGAGAGCTCGTCGTTCTTCACCACCATCTCGGCGTTGACCGTGATCAGCTCCTCGTTGAGGGACTGCATCTCTTCCTTGGACGTGGTCAGCTCTTCGTTGGTGGACTGTAGCTCCTCGTTCGTGGCCTGGAGCTCTTCGTTGGTTGACGTCAGCTCCGCCTGGGCGGCGGTGGCGGTCTCCACCGCGGTCTGGAGCCGGCGCCGGACGTTCCTCAGCACGCGCTGGAACTGGGTCGCGATGACACCCGTCCCTGAGGCCTTCTGGCGGCGCTTCGGACCGGCTCGTTGCTTCGGAGGCGCGACATGATCCTGGAACACGACCAACGCGAGCTTCTCGACGCGCTCGCGATACGCGATCGGGCAGACGGTGATGTCAACGACCCTATTTCCAGTGGTCTGCACGGCCGCTTCCTTCAGGGAGACCGTCGTCCCCCGCTTGACGGCGCGCTGCAAGACCCTCCACAGCTCGAGCCGAAGGCCTTCCCGGGCCATGGCGAGGAGATTCAGGGTCGCTCTTCCGGGGGCCGGCTCCAGATACTTCCCGGTTCGGCCGTGGACGTGCACGATATCGCCGTGCTCATTGATGACCACGGCTGGCGGCGTGAAGCGGTCGAGGAGCTTTCGCTGCGCCAGGTCGACCAGGGAGAGGTCACTGCGCTCGCCGGCTTCCGAGACCCTCGGAACCGCTAGGGCGGTCGGCGAGGGCGGGATGCGGGCCGGGCCGAGCCTGGGCGGACCGGCCGAGGTTCGCTCAAAGATATTCCACTTGGAATCCACCGCTACGAACAGGTTGGAGTACGCACCCACCGTCTCCGCCGGTCCGAGAAAGAGAATGCCGCCCGGTTCCAGGGCGTTGGCGAAGAGCAGGAGGAGCTTGGACTGCAAGTCGGTGGTGAAATAGATCAGGAGGTTCCGGCAGACGAGCAGGTCGAGCCGGGTGAACGGCGGGTCCGTGGTGACATCGTGCTCCGCGAAGATCACCAGATCCCGGACCACTTTCTTGATCCAGTATGCCGTGTCGTGGCGGGTGAAGAATCGCTCCAGGCGCTCCCGAGGAACGTCGGCGGCAATGGTGGCTGGGTAGGTGGCTCGGCGGGCGGCCAGAATCGCGTCTTTGTCGAGGTCGGTCGCATAGATCTGGACGGTGACCGGGTCGCGCGGGGCAAGATTGGCGAGGCACTCCGCGGCGACGATCGCGATCGAGTAGGCCTCTTCGCCGGTCGAGCAGGCGGGCACCCAGGCCCGGAACGGTGTGTCGGTCGACACCCGCGCGCGGATCCGCGGCAGCAACCTCTTCGCGAACGCTTCAAAGCCGTCGGGGTCACGGAAGAACTTGGTGACGTTGATGAGCAACTCCTGGAACAGGGAGTCCCCCTCATCGGGGTGGCGGTGAAGGAAGCTCGCATACTGCGCGAGGTCACGCAGTTGATGCACGACCATGCGGCGCTGGATTCGACGGAGCAAAATACTGGGTTTGTACACAGAACAATCGTGCCCCGTGCGAGCCCGGAGGAGCATGAGGATTGTCTGCAGCGCGGGGGACTGTCGGCCGCGATGGAGCCCCGCTTGCATTGGATGCTGCATCCAGGCCACCAGTTTGGTGACTAACGCCTCCGGTGGGCCGACGAAGTCCACGACATTGGCGGCGATCGCGCTGCGGGGCATCCCGTCGAACTTCGCTGAGTCTGGTTCCTGAGCCAACGTCATGCCGTGATGAGCCCTGATGGCCGTCAAGCCCAGCGTTCCGTCGGTTCCCATCCCAGAGAAGACGATGCCGATGGCGCGTTCCCCTTGGTCTTCGGCCAGGTGCGTGAAGAAGACATCGATCGGCTTTCGCACTCCATGCGGTGCGGCAGGGGCCAGAACGTGGAGGATGCGGTGGAAGATGGAGAGGTCCCGGTCCGGTGGAATCACGTAGATCGTGCTCGGAAGGACCTTCACGCCATCCTTGACCTGAAGCACCGTGAGCGGGGTGCGGCGCTGCAGGAGCTCGGGCAGCATGCCCTTACGGGAGGGATCGAGATGCGAGACGACCACGAAGGCCGCCTCCATGTCCGGCGGCATGGTCGAAAAAAAACGCTCAAAGGCCTCGAAACCGCCCGCGGAGCCCCCGATGCCCACGATAGGGAACGCCGCGTCGGGATGACTCTCGAGCGAGGTACGGGCCCTCCTCGGGGCGGAGGGGGGGGCGCCGGACGTCTGAGCCCTCGGTCTGCGGGTCGGCTTCGCGCTCCTCATGCGAAGAATCCACACGCTAGAGGTGGATGGGACGTGCGGACCGGCAAGACATCACCCGGCCGGAGATCGCGATGGGCCGCCCGCAGGCCGGGTTCTGCCGAGGGCTGACGCTCGCCGATGCACACGTCGTGCGGCGGCTTCAGGCGCGGCGGGGCCGTCGGTATAGGGGTGCGTCGAGTCTTCCACGCGTGTCGTGCTGAAGGCGTGACGATTGCAGAGCTCGGAACCAAAATGCTTGCGGTGGCGACGGATACCACGGCGCAGACACATCGGTGGTCAGGACAACCGAGGACAGCCGGAGATGCTTCCCAGGACCTGCTCCAGGCGTCGCGTGCATGCCTTCCGTGAAGTCCGATCGGATCACGTCTCGCTCGGTGGCCGATACTCTAGAACGAATCAGGAGGGCCCGCAAGGGGGCGTGGCACCCGAAGGTTTGTGAAACTATCTATGCCGTCCGCGCTTCCACCAGCGGGGGCCAGCGGTGGCGCCAGGGTGACGCCGCCTCGAAGGCGGCGGACGCGCGCAGGACCAGTGCGTCGTCGAGATGGCGACCGACGATCTGGAGTCCCACCGGCAGGCCGTGGGCGGTCCAGCCCGCGGGAACCGACGCGGCGGGCTGGCCGGTCATGTTCATCGGATACGTGAACGCGAGCCACTGCGCGGGCCGCACCGTTCGGCCGTCCGTCTTTTCCGGCCCCTGCATGTGGATCGGAAACGGCGGGACGGCGAGGGTCGGCGTCAGGAGCAAATCGTAGCGGGACATGAATCGCCACATCGTGTTCGTCACCGCCTTGCGCGTCATGTTCGCGTTCGTCAAGTCTTCGGCGGTCCAGGCCCGCGCGAGGAGATCGACCAGGTGGGACGACATCTGACCCTGATATCGTCTGGCCAGCTCGCGCATCCCCGCGAGGTCGGTGTCCGCGATGATCAGAGCCCCGAAAGCAGCCGACGGATCGGGCCATCCCGGATGCGCCTCCTCGACGGCGCACCCGAGGTCGGACTCGAAAACCTTGACGGCCGCCGCCGCGATCCGGCGCACCTCCGGATCCACCGCCGCGTAGCCCCAGTCGGCGCTGTACGCGACCCGAAGTCCTTTCAGGTCACCTCGGACGCAGTCCATCCAGTCGGAGCTGGCCGCGGGCAGGCTGTGGCGGTCGCGAAGGTCGGGTCCCGCGGTGACCGAGAGGACGAGCGCGCTGTCCGCGACCGTGCGGGTCAGCGGGCCGATCACCTCCAGCGACTCCCAGCCCGAGACGCCGGGGTAGCGCTCGTCGCGCGACGATGGGTACACGGGAATCCGGCCCATCGACGGCTTGAGCCCGTAGAGGCCGCAGTGGGCGGCCGGGATGCGCACCGAGCCGCCGCCGTCGCTGCCGATGGCGATCGGGCCCATTCCCGCGGCGACCGCCGCGCCCGCGCCCGCGCTCGAGCCGCCCGGCGTCAGCTCCGGGTTCCACGGGTTCCGGGTGGTCTCGAACACGGGGTTGTGGCCGGTAGCGCTGTAGCCGAACTCCGACACGTTGGTCTTGCCGAGGACGACGGCGCCGGCGGCCTTCAGGCGCTCGACGACGATGTCGTCCTCGTCCGGGACGAAGTCACGGTAGGCGACCGATCCCGAAACGGTCGGGATACCCCTGGTCAGCAGCAGGTCCTTGATGCTGACGGGAACGCCGGCCAGCGCTCCCGCCGGGCGGCCCGCCATGATCTGGCCCTCGAGCCGGCGCGCGTCGGCGCGCGCGGCCTCGGGCGTGGGCGTGCAGAACGCGTGGAGGATCGGCTCCAGCCGATCCATCCGGTCGAGGACCGCGTCGACAACCTCCACCGGTGACAAGCGCCGCGCGCGAATGTGCGCGGCCAGCGTGACGGCGTCCATCCCGCAGATCTCGGCGCTGCTCGCCATGCTCAGGAGACGCCGCGTCGGTAGGGGATCGTCAGCGCCGAGGGCGGGCTGAGGCGGCCGACCAGCCCCGCCACGGCCAGGAGAGCGAGCACGTACGGGAGCATGATGAGGCCCGCCGTCGGGATCGCAATGCCCATCGCCGGGAGCTGGAACTGGAGCGCCGTGGCCGTTCCGAAGAGCAGGCATGCGCCGAGGGTTCGCCAGCCGACCCAGCCGCCGAAGATGACGGCGGCGATCGCCAGGTACCCTTGGCCGTTGGTCATTCCCTCGGTGAAGGTGTTGATGTCTCCGACCGAGATGAACACGCCGGCGAGCCCGGCCATCACGCCCGCGACGACCACGCCGGCGTAGCGCACGCCGGCCACCCAGACTCCGGCCTGATCGGCAGCTCGCGGGTGCTCGCCGACGGCGTCGATCGCCAAGCCGAGCGCGGTATACCGGAGGAGCGCCCAGATCAGGACGACGAGCGCAAGCCCCGCGTAGACCAGGCCGACCTGCTGAAAGAGCGCGGGACCCAGCACGGGGAGATCGCCGAGCAGCGGCACGTGCCACTTGGCGAAGCCGGGGATCACCTCGCGAGACAGGGGGCCGAAGATCTCGCGATAGAGAAACGTCGTCGCGCCCAGGACGAGCAGGTTGAAGCCGATGCCGACGACGAGCTGGTTGGCGCGCAGCGTCACGCTCAGGACAGCCTGGAGGAACGCCACGACGAGCGCCGCGCCGACGCCGCAGAGCAATCCGAGGCCCGGCGAACCGGTCGCCCAGGACCCGAGGGCGCCGCCGAAGGCCGCGGTCAGCATCATGCCTTCGAGGCTCATGTTGAGCACGCCGGCGCGCTCGCTGACCATCTCGCCGGAGGCCGCCAGGATCAGCGGCATGGAGAGCCGGAGCGATGACGCGACGAAGACCGCCAGCTGCTCGTCCGTCACCGCTCGCGCCCCGCGCCCGTGAGTATCACCGACCCTGCGATCAGGATGACGATCAGTCCCTGGATCAGCAGGACGACCGCCGCCGGGACGCCCGCCGAGATCTCCATGGCAATGCCCCCCGAGCGCAGGAAGCCGAAGAACAGCGCGCCCGCGACGACGGCGACCGCGGAGCCCCGCGAGAGCAGGCCCACGACCAGCCCGTCGAACCCATACCCCGAGCTGAAGCCGGCCTTGAGCACCCAGAGCTCGCCCTGGAGCATGATGGCCCCGGCGAGGCCGCCGAGCGCGCCGGCCACGGTGAGGGCGAGGACCACGAGCGCCCCGTCGCGAATGCCGGCGCGGCGCGACGCGAGCTCGCTCAGGCCGACCGCGCGCAGCCGGACACCGAGAGCGCTTCTGGCCAGCGCGACGCCGACCGCCACCGTCGCCACGGCGGCCAGGAGCACGCCGATGTGCAGGGGGGAGCTGGGGTCAGTCGACAGCGTCGGCAGGCGTGTCGGCGCGGGGAGCTCCAGGGACTCGGGCAGGGTCGCGGCCGACGTCTTCGGCTGTCGCAGCAGGTTCTCCGACTGCACTGACCAATAGACCACGAGCAGCGCGATGAAGGTGAGGAGCAGCGTGCTGATCACCTCGTTGGTTCCCCGCTTGACCTTGAGGATCCCCGCGAGCCCGCCCCACACCGCACCGGTGGCGGCGCCGGCGGCGAGCGGTACGGCGACCGCCAGACCCGCCGGAAGGCTGGCGGCGCCGCGAAGGGCCACGGCGGTCGCCACCATGCCTCCGAACGCGATCTGCCCCTCGCCGCCCACGTTGGTCAGGTTCGCCCGATTGGCGAAGATGAAGCCGAGGCCCACCAGCGCCAGCGCCACGCCGCGGTTGATCGAGGCCCCGATGCCAAAGGTCGATCCGACCATGCCGTCCCAGAAGGCCAGGATCGCTGCGGTCACGGGCGTGCCGGTCGCAGCGATCAGCCCGACGCCGAGCCCTAGGGCCGCCAGCGTGGCCAGGACCGGGGCCAGCACGGGGAGCGGCAGCGTGCCCGCCAGTCGCCGCACCACCGGGCTCGCCGTCGCCACGCTCATGCCGCGTGCCCTGACATCAAGGACCCGATGGCCTCGCGGTGGCGGGCCTCCGCAACCATCTCGCCCACAATCCGGCCCCGATACAGCACCAGGATGCGGTCGGAGGCGGCGAGGAGCTCGTCGAGCTCGCTCGAGATCAGCAAGATGCCCGTCCCCCGCTCTCGGACCGCTCGAATTCGCCCGTAGACCGCGTCGACGGCGCCGACGTCGAGCCCCCGGGTCGGCTGGGCCGCGAGCAGGAAAACCAGGGGGTCGAGCGTGAGCTCGCGCGCAAGCACGGCCTTCTGCTGATTACCGCCCGAGAGGCGGGCCATCGGGGTGTCGGGGCCGTGGGCTCTCACGTCGAACTCCTTCATCAGATCGAGAGCAGCCTCGTTGAGCGCGCGCCGGCGCAGCAAGCCGAGGCGCGTGAAGCGCCGGAGCTGCCCGAGGAACATGTTCTCGGCGACACTCATCTCGCCGATGGACCCGACGGCGTGGCGGTCTTCCGGAATGATCCCTACCCCGGCCGCGGTGATCTCCGCCGGCGGCCGCCCCGTCAGCTCTCGGCCGCCGACGAAGATCCGCCCCGCGGTGGGACGGGCGAGCCCGGCGATGATCGCGCCCAGCTCTGCTTGCCCATTGCCTTCGACGCCGGCGATGCCGACGATCTCGCCCGGCCGCACGATGATCGTCACGCTGTCGAGCCGAAGCGTCCCGGCCACGTCGCGGAACCCCAGGCCGTCGAGCACGAGCGCGTCTTCCCGCGGGCGCTGGCCGATCGGCGAGCCCGCCGGGGCGGGCTTCCACGCGGGCGGCGTCGCGCGCGGCGCCCCCGGCTCTACGCCGAGCGAGACGGCCGCAATGCTGTCCAGCGACCCGAGGTCGCGGCCGACCATCGCTCGGACAAGCGAGCGCATGTCGGCGTTCGCCATCGACACGCTCTCGACGACCTTGCCCGCTCGCAGCACGGTCGTTCGATCCGCGACCCGGGCGATCTCCGCGAGCTTGTGCGTCACGAGGAGCACGCCGCGCCCGCTGGCCGCCACGCGCCGGCAGAGAGCCAGCAGGGCGCCAATCTCCTCCGGCGGCAGCACGGCCGTCGGCTCGTCGAGCACGAGCAGGTGTGGGTTCCGCATCAGGCACTTGACGATCTCGACCCGCTGGCGCTCGCCGACCGACAGGTCGCCGACCCGGCGGTCAGGATCGACCTGGAGGCCGTACTCGGCGGCGAGCTCGAGGACACGCCCCCCAAACGCGGTGCGGGTGAGCACGCCGCGTGAGCGGCCCAGCAGGAGATTCTCCACTACCGTCATCGTCGGCACGAGGCTGAAGTGCTGGTGCACCATGGCGACGCCGGCGGCCAGCGAATCGGCGGGACCGGTGGGACGGAACGGATGGCCCTGCAGGAGCATTTCCCCGGCGTCCGGCTGGTGGACGCCGAAAATCAGGTTGCACAGCGTGGACTTGCCGGCCCCGTTCTCGCCGAGCAGGCAATGCACCTCGTCTCGGTCGACGGACAGGGACACCCCGTCGAGCGCCGTGAGGGTGCCGAAGCGCTTGGTGAGGCCTGCGAGCTCCAGCAGCGGCGCCACGGCGTGGGCGGCCGGGCGTCAGCCCTCGAGCACTTTGAGCTTGCCGGCGAGCAGATCCTTCTTGATTGCGTTCAGCTTGGTCGTCATCTGCGGCGTGGCGCTGCACACCACAATGTCGGAGGCCTTCGGCCCCATTGCCAACCCGAACGGCTTGAACTCGGGCGCCCACGTCCCCGACACCAGGTGGTCGATCGCGTACTCGACCTGGAAGCCCACGCCGGTGATGCTGTACGCGATGTAGAGCGGGTTCGATCCGCAGCGATCGGTGTAGCTGCCGATGATCTTCGTGTTTTTCTCCCGGGCCGCCTGCTCCATGCCCCGGAGACCGAGGTTGAGGATGTGGTAGTGGACGTCCGCGCCCTGGCTGATGGCCGCCAGCGTGGCTTCCTTGGACTTGGAGACATCGTCGAAGTCGCCGGTGTAGCTCTCGTAGTACTTGATGTCCGGTTTGATATAGCGCGCGCCGTTGCCGAACTCCTTGCCCGCGTTCACGATCGCCGGGATCTCGAGCCCGCCGACGTAGCTGATGGCACCGGTCTTCGAGAGCATGGCGGCCGCCGCGCCCGCCACGAAGGCGATCTCGGCCTGGCGGACGTCGTACTGGGAGACGTTGTCCTCCTGGGTGCCCCGATTTCCGCCCACGATCGCAAACTTGACCTTCGGAAACCGCTTGGCCACCTTGAGCACCGAGGCCTGGGTCTGACCGCCGACGCCGATGACCAGGACGTTCTTGGTCGCGAGGGTGACCAGAGCCTGCTCCATGTCCGCGAACTTCACGTTCTCGATGAACGTGACCTTGATCTTGTCCCCGTGTCGCTTCTCGGCCGCCCGCATACCGTCGTAGCCGGACTCCATCCAGCCCTTGTCCGACCTCGAACCGGGAATGAGCACCCCGATGGTGAGCGACTCGCCCGCGGCCGACCTGGCGAGCACGCCGGTCATCGCCGTCCCGGCCACTGTCAGCACGGTTCTCCTCAGGAAGGTTCTCCGATCGATGCTCATCTGTTCATCTCCTCTGCTCGTCTCGTCGCAATCGCCGTGCGAGCGGCGCATCGCTCGGCATCCCAATCGGCCACGGTGCACCGCAAGGCATGTACCAGCGCGTGCAGCGCCGACGACGGCGCGCAGAACTCATGGGATTCTTTGCCGGCACCGTCACCGGGGCGGTCCCAGGCCGCTCAGTTCGGCGTCTCCCTTCTGCCCATAGTTTGGGCATTGTACGTTCGAGCTCGGGCCCCGCGCTGAATATTCGAGCAGTCCCTGGCCTCTCTCCGATTGCCGTCTGCTGTCCCCTTCACCACGCGCGATTGGGGCCTATAATTTGACGGTTATGCCAGACGGAACGAGAATCCTGTACTCGTTGTCGAGGGGCCCGGGCCCGGTTCGGCCAGACTGGCCGAGTTCGAGCGCGGGCTTGGCCCGCGCAATCCTTTCTGGGGGAGGATCCGAGGGGGCCGCCGAGGCCCCCTCGGATCAGTTTGATCCCGATCGGCCGCGCTCCACCTCGGGAGCTTGGCCGGACGCTTCGAGCGTGGGCTGAGCCCGCGCAAGCTCGGTGGGGAGGCAACCGCGGGGGCCGTCGAGGCTCTCGCCGACCACACCCCGGAGGATCACCACGATGCTGAAGCCTCTCGGCTCCGCACCCGGTTACAAGTGGTTCGTCGATGCAGGGCAGGTCGACATGGCGCAGCCGGGCCAGCCGCCGCGACCGGTGACGATCACGGCCGAGCCGCAGGACGTGACGATCGATCTCGGCCGCACCGCGATGCTCGTGATCGACATGCAGAACGACTTCTGCGCCCGTGGCGGCTGGGTCGATCACCTCGGGGTCGACGTCGGCCCGGATCGGGCGCCGATCCGCCCGCTCCAGGCGGTGCTGCCGGCGCTCCGCAAGGCCGGGGCCCCTATCATCTGGCTCAACTGGGGGAACCGCCCCGATCTGCTGAACATGCCGCCGAACCAGCTCCACCTCTACAAGCCCACGGGCGAGGGAACGGGCCTCGGCGACCCGCTCCCGGGGAGCGGCGCGCGCGTGCTGGAAAAAGACAGCTGGGCGGCGGCCGTGGTCGACGAGCTGAAGCAGGAGCCGGGCGACATCCGGGTCGACAAGTACCGCATCAGCGGCTTCTGGGACACGCCGCTGGACAGCATCCTGCGCAACCTGGGCGTGAAGACGGTGCTCTTCAGCGGGGTGAACATCGACCAGTGCGTCCTCTGCACGCTGCAAGACGCCAACTTCCTCGGCTACGGATGCGTGTTGATCGAGGACTGCAGCGCCACCACGTCGCCCGACTACTGCACGCAGGCGACCCTCTTCAACGTGAAGAAGTGCTTCGGGTTCGTCACCAGCTCGGCGAAGATTCTCACCAGCCTCAAGGACCCGTCGTGCCCATGAAGCGCGAGCAGCCGCCCGAGGACATCGGCTGGGCCGCGATGTTCCTGGCCTCCAAACACGGGCGGAGCATCACGGGGCAGACGATCAACGTGGACGGCGGATGCGTCATGCCGTAGCCACCCTGATCGCGCTGATCGTGGTGGTCACGTCGGGTGCGGCGGTGGCGGCCGCGGACCCGGCCGAGGTCATCATGGAACAGCTCGACGCGCTCGAGCGCCGTGATCTCCGGGCCGCGTACGAGCTGACCTCGACCGGCTTCAGGCGCGGTCATCATCCGGTCTCGCTGGCGCGGATGGTGCACCGGAAGTATCCGGAGATTGCCACGTCCGTGGCGGCGCTGGTGCTGGACCAGTTCCAGCGGTCCGACGGATGGTACGTGCGTCTGCGCGTCACCGGCGCGAACGGGAAGACCGTGGAGGCGCTGTACCGGCTGGTGCTGGAGGAGGGCGCCTGGCGGGTCGACGGGGTGGAAACTCGCGCCGCCCCCGACCTGATGTAGCGTCGGAGGGGCCTCGGCCGCCCCTCTCACGCCTCGCTCGATCGGGCGCGGAGGCCGGGCTCGGCTCACATCCAACGGCGAGCCTCGCTCGCCCGAGCTCGGACTCGGGGCTCCGGCGAGCCTTAGCCCTAATTCCAAAATCGGCGCTAGAATCGGGGCGGTCATGGACTTCGACTTCACGGACGAGCAAGAGGCGTTTCGCAAGCGAGTGCGGGCGTGGCTCGAGGCCAATGTGCCCGCCGACTTCAAGGGCCGGAGTTTCACGGCGACACGTGCCGACCGTGAGGAGGTGGAACGGCTTCGGGCCTGGCAGAAGCAGATGCACGCGGCGGGCTTCGTCGGGATGGACTGGCCGTCGGCGTTCGGCGGCCGCGACGCCTCCGCCGTCGAGCAGCTCATCCTCTACCAGGAAATGGCCCGGGCTGAGTCACCCCAGTTCGTCAATCGGGGCGGGGTCTCGATGCTTGGCCCGACCCTGATGCGGCACGGGACGCCGGCGCAGCAGGCCCGCTTCCTGCCGCTCATCCTGACGGCGGACGAGATCTGGTGCCAGGGGTTCTCCGAGCCGAACGCCGGCTCGGATCTGGCGAACCTCCAGACGCGCGCCGTGCTCGACGGCGACGCGTTCGTCGTCAACGGCCAGAAGGTATGGACGAGCATGGCCCACGTCGCCGACTGGTGCTTCGCGCTCGTGCGCACGGACCCCGCCGCGCCGAAGCACAAGGGCATCTCGTTCCTGTTGATCGACATGAAGAGTCCCGGCATCACGGTGCGGCCGCTGCGCCAGATCACCGGCGAGGCGGAGTTCAACGAGGTCTTCTTCGACAGCGTCCGGGTGGACGCCGAGTATCTGGTCGGCCGCCTCAACGAGGGGTGGGGCGTCGCCCTCACGACGCTCGCGTACGAGCGCGACCTGCTCACGTTCATCCGCCACATCAGCCTTCGCAGCGCGTTGCACCGGCTGGTCGCGCTGGCCCAGCGCACGGGTCGCGCGAGCGATCCGGTGCTCCGCCAGCGCATCGCGGGGCTCTGGATCGGCGAGCAGTGCCTGCTCCTGAACGGCTACCGGAGCCTCACGAAGATCCTGGGCGGCGGCGCGCCGGGACCGGAGGGCTCGACGGCCAAGCTCTACTGGAGCCAGCTCGACGTCGAGCTGGCGGCCACGGCCAGTGCCGTCATCGGGCCCTATGCCCAGCTCACCGCGGAGACGCCCTGGGCGCCCGATGAGGGTCAGTGGGAGTTCTACGAGCTGCTCGGGCAGGCGAGCGGCATTCGGGCCGGGACCTCGGAGATCCTGCGTAACATCCTGGGCGAGCGCGTCCTCGGTCTCCCGAAGGACTGACGAGGGCGAGTCATGGACGATCTACTCTACGAGGTGAAGGACCGAGTCGCCACCATCACGCTCAACCGGCCGGACAAGCTCAACGCGTTCACCGGGCCCATGATCGGCGCCTGGGCGAAGGCGCTGGCCGAGGCGCAGCGCGACGACCACGTCAACGTCGTGGTCGTCACCGGCGCGGGGCGGGCATTCTGCGCCGGCGGTGATGTCGCGCGGATGGGCGAGGGCGAGCCCACCCCCCTCGAGCACAAGAACGAGCTGTGGGAGCACATCCACACGGTGCCGAAGACCCTGGAGAGCATGGACAAGCCCGTGATCGCCATGGTCAACGGCGCGGCCGTCGGCGCCGGGATGGGCATGTGCCTGATGTGCGACCTGCGCGTCGCCTCCGACGAGGCTCGATTCTCCACTGGCTATGTCCGGGTCGGGCTCGTTCCGGGCGACGGTGACACGTACTTCCTGCCCCGCCTGATCGGCACGGCCCGGGCCCTCGAGCTCCTGTGGACGTCGGACTTCGTGGACGCGATCCATGCCGAGCGGCTCGGAATCGTCAATCACGTGGTCCCGGCCTCCGAGCTGCGCGATTTCACCTACGGCCTGGCCGGCCGGATCGCGGAGGGGCCGCAGGTGCCGATTCGGATGATCAAGCGGCTCGTGTACCAGAGCCTGCGGCTCGACCTCCGGACCCATCTCGACTTGGTGTCGTCCCACATGGCAGTCGTCCGGCAGACGGCCGATCACGGCGAAGGGGTGCGGGCCTTCAAGGAGAAGCGAGCGCCGAAGTTCCGGGGCCGGTGACGGGGCGCCCCGGTCGCCCGCGACACCCGTGGCGCCCGAGGTCCTGATCGTCGAGGACGAGCCGGACATCCGCCGGCTGGTGGATTTCCACCTGACGCGGGACGGGTTCCGCTGCCGGGCGGTCGCGAGCGGGACGGAGGCACTGGCGGAGGTACGGCGAGCGCTGCCGGATCTCGTGGTACTCGATCTGATGCTCCCGGAGATGGACGGCCTCGAGGTGTGCCGGCGGCTGCGGGGCGAGCCGCGCTCGGCCACGGTGCCGATCATCATCCTGACGGCGCGCGCCGACGAGGTGGACCGGATCGTCGGGCTCGAGCTCGGCGCCGACGACTACGTCTCGAAGCCGTTCTCGCCCAAGGAGCTGGTGGCGCGTGTGCGGGCGGTCCTGCGGCGCACGCACCCGCGGGAGCCGTCGGCCTCTCTGGCCGGCGGCGGCGTGACGCTCGATCCGGCGCGTCATTCGGTTGCCGTCGACGGGACCGCGGTATCGCTCACGCCCAAGGAGTTCGATCTCCTCCAGGCCCTGCTGGAGTCCGCTGGCCGCGTCCTGACGCGCGAGTACCTGCTGAACCGCGTGTGGGGCTACGCGCGCGCGGACGAGATCGAGTCGCGCACGATCGACGTGCACATCCGCCGGCTGCGGGCCAAGCTGGGCACGGCGGGCGCTCGCATCGTGACGGTGAAGGGCGTGGGATATCGGTTCGAGGCCGAGTGATCCGCCCCTTCGTCCATGGGCTGCGCCGCCGTATCGCGCTGAAGCTGACGCTGACGCTCGTCGGGTTCGTGGCGGTGTCGGTGCTGGTCGCCGGCATGTATTTGAACCGCGCGCTCCAGGCGGTCGCCGTCAGCATGGTGGAGGCCCGGCTCCTGACCGCGGCCCAGCTGCTCCACGACGACGTCCGCGCCCTTCTCCTCGCCGGACCCGCGGAGGTCCGCCACTTCGCGGTGCGAGCGAGGTCGCTCTCGGACGTTCGCCTGACCGTGGTGGCGGCCGATGGACGAGTGGTGGCGGACTCGCGCGCCGGCCTCGAGGGGCCCGAGCGGGACGAGCCCCTGGCCGGGCGACCGGAGATCCAGGCGGCCCTGGGCGGCCGCCCGGGGCGCGACATCCGGGCGAGCGCGGCCATGCGGGCGCCGCAGCTCTATGTGGCGCTGCCAGTCCGGGACGACGGGCGGATCATCGGCGCGCTGCGCCTGGCCTTGCCGTTGGCCGCGGTCACGTCCGCCTACGCGCCCGTGCAGCGCGTGCTGCTGGGCGGGGGCATGCTCGCGCTGGCGGTGGCGCTCGGCATCGGGATCCTGGTGGCGCGGCGGCTGACCCGCCCGGTGATTGCGATGGTGGCCGTGGCGCGCCGGATGAGCGAGGGAGATTTCACGGCGAAGGTGCCGGTGCGGTCGCCGGACGAGCTCGGGGTGCTCGGCCGGGCCCTCAACGTGACGACGTCACGCCTGCGCGAGAAGATCCAGGATCTGGAGGGGGAGCAGGCCAAGGCACGGGCGATCCTCGAGAGCATGGTGGAGGGCGTCATCGCGGTGGATGGCCGCGATCACATCGTGGTGATGAACGAGCGGGCGCGGCGGATCTTCGAGCTGCGCCGGACGCCCGAGGGCCGCCCGTTCCTCGAGATCATCCGCAACGTCGACCTCCACCAGATCCTCCGAGAGCTGCGCCGCGCGCCAGACGGGGCCATGCAGCACCGGGAGCTGCGGCTGTCGACGCCGGTCGAGCGCATGCTGGCCGTCAACGCCGTACCCCTCCGGATCGGCGGGGCGGAGATCGGTGTGGTCATGGTGCTGCATGACGTCAGCGAGCTCCGGCGGCTGGAGCAGGTGCGGACGGAGTTCGTGGCGAACGTGTCGCACGAGCTGCGGACCCCGCTGACGGCGATCCACGGGTACATCGAGACGCTGCTGGACGGGGCGCTGGAGGAGCCGGAGCACGCGCGCCGGTTCCTGGAGATCGCCCACCGGCACACGGAACGGCTCGGCCGGCTCGTGGACCACCTGACCGACCTCTCCAACATCGAGCTGGGCAAGGTCACGCTCCACGTGGCGCCGGTGGCGGTGGCCGAGGTCGTCGAGTCGATCCTGGCGATGATTCGTCCCCGCGCCGACGGGAGCAGCGTGGTGCTGGCGACCGAGCTGGCCGAGGGGCTGAGCGTGCGGGCCGACCGGGACCGCCTGGCGCAGATTCTGATCAACCTGGTCGACAACGCCGTGAAGTACACGCCCACGGGGGGCCGGGTGACGGTGCGGGCGGCGGGGCCGAGCGACAGCATGGTGGAGATCGCGGTGATCGACACGGGGATCGGGATCCCACCCGCGGACCTGCCGCGGATCACCGAACGGTTCTATCGGGTCGACCGGGCCCGCTCGCGCGAGCTGGGCGGCACGGGCCTGGGGCTGGCAATCGTCAAGCACCTCGTCACGGCCCACGGAGGCCAGCTCCGGATCGAGAGCCAGCCCGACCGCGGCACCACGGTCCGGATTACCCTGCCGGCGGGGAGCCCAAGCGAGCCGTGAGGGAGCGGCGGTACCCGATTCAATAGCTGCCCTGGGAGGTGATCCGGCCGCCCCTCCGAGCCAGGTCCCTCGCTATCCCTTCAGCTCTCTCTTCAGCTCGTTGAGGAACCGCCAGTCGGCGCCCTGGGCGATGAGCTTCTGCGGGCTCGACTTGATCATCCCAACCTCGTGCAGGCGCAGGCCGTAGAAGCGTAGTGTGTCCTCGGGCGAGAAGTCGCGCCACTGCCCGTAGGGGACGGTCCTTCAAGAACTGAAGGGCGAGGTCGTAGCGGCTCACGTACCCCTTGTCGGCCAGGAGCCGCGCCGTGCGGTCGGGCTCCGCGGCACACATGTCAGTCGCCTTGAGGATCGCCCGGAGCGCGCGCTTCGTTGCGGTCGGGCTCCGGCGCACGAACTCGCGGTTGGCCGCGAGCATGCAGCAGAAATACTGCGACCAGGGTCGATCCGTCGCCGTCTTGACGACCACGTGGCCAGCCGTGCGGGTCCGGAATTCCTGAGCGAACGGCGGAAAGGTCATGAACGCGTCGAACTTGCCCTCCGTGAAGGCGCGGAGCGCGTCAGGGGGCGCGTGCGCGACCCAATTGATGTCCTTGCGTGGGTCGAGACCGACGTACGCCACCATGGCGGCCACGAACGTATGGTCCACTGCCCCGAGCGCGGACACAGCGACACTCCGCGTGGAAGTGCTGCGGGTCATGATCGTTATAGAACATGCGGACCACGATCCCGAAGAACATCGAGATAATCGGCATCTCGGAAGTATACCCGGTCGCCTCGCCCGATGGATTCGGCTAACTATAAGTGCTTTGAACTGAGTAGCACGGCTGACCGAGCGACGCTGGACAGCGTCGCAGGGCTGGTGGATGAATCTGGGACGAAAAGGCGCTGTCTGACGGGCAGGTGGCGGGACGGCGCGGGACCCGTGCTACGCCGACCGAGGATACGCGGCCGAGAACGCGCGGAAAGACCGGGCGAGGACGAGGATCGGTCACAGGTCCATCCGATCCGTCGGCCTTCGAACGCTCGCAGGGGCACGCGAGTCAGCGCAGCTCGGATCGATGGGTCTCCGGGAGAAAGAGGTAGACGAGGAAGGACACGACTGCCGCCGCGATCAGATAGAGCGTGAACGAGAGGTGGCTGCCCGTCGTCGAGACGAGATAGGTGGCGAGGAAGGGGGCGGTGCCGCCAAAGCCGGCGACCGCGAGGTTGTAGGGGACCGAGATCGCGGTGTACCTCACGCGCGTCGGGAACATCTCGGCGTAGGCCGCCGGGGTCGGGCCCGAGAACAGCGCCTGAAGCACGATCCCGACGCACTGGGCGGCCAGGATGGCGGCGAACGATCGTGCCGAGTCCATCATGAGAAAGATCGGATAGGCGAGGGCCGCGCAGCCGGCGGCGTGGGCGAGCAGGAGCGGTTTCCGGCCGATGCGATCGGAGAGCGCCCCGACGAGCGGGACGAGAACGAGAAAGAGGCCGAGGCCGATCGTGTTGATCGCCGACGCCGACCGCAGCGGGAGCCCGAGCACGGTCGACGCGTAAGTGGGGAAATACACCAGGAAGACGTAGTAGGCCACCGTCCCGCTCAGGGTGAAGCCGACGACGGTGAGGAGCTGGCGGCGGTGGTGCACGAAGGCTTCCGCGACCGGCGCCCGCGCGACCTGGCCGGACCGCTCGAGCGCCACGAATCGCGGCGTGTCCTCGATACCGAGCCGCAGGTACAGGCCGACCGCCGCGACGACCAGCCCGAAGAGGAACGGAAGCCGCCAGCCCCAGCCGAGGAGCTCCTCCGGTTGCATCGTTGACGTGAGCACGGTCGCCACGGCCGACCCGGCCAGGAAGCCCGCGCCCACGCTGACCTGCTGCCAGCTTCCCGTGAGACCTCTCCGGCGCGGATGGGCATGCTCGACGAGGAAGGCGGCGACGCCGGCCCACTCACCGCCGGCCGAGAATCCCTGGAGCAGCCGGAGGACGACAAGCGCGATGGGCGCGAGGAGGCCGATGTCGTCGTAGATCGGCAGGACGCCGATGAGAAATGTCGAGATCCCCATCAGGATGATGGTGGCCGCGAGGGCGTTGCGCCGGCCGCGCGTGTCGCCGTAGTGGCCGAAGAAGAGGCCACCGAGCGGACGCATGAAGAACCCGACGCCGAAGACGGCGAAGCTCAGCAGCAGCGACCGGCCCGGGATACCGGAGGGAAAGAACAGGCCGCCGATGGTCGAGGCGAAGTAGGCGTAGACCGCGAAGTCGTACCATTCGACCACGTTGCCGATGGTCCCGGCCACGATCGGGGCCCGCGCCGCGCGCGCCGTCACGATCCTGCGTTCACTGGAGGGTGGCCGGTCCTCGATGCGGTGCGGCCCGGCGTCGGCCACTGCTCGCCTGTCCTGACCGGCCGACAGTCCGCGGCCTGACCCTCGCGGAGAACGCTTGCCATTCGGGCGCGGTGTGACGCAGAGTCAAGGCCAGCACCGAGCAAGGAGCCCACGCCCATGCCGACGCCCCCACCGTGGCCGGACGGCGCGAAGATCGCCGTGATGCTGACCTTTGATTTCGATGCCGAGAGCGGCTGGCTCTCGCGTGACCCGGCGCACCAGCACCGGCCCGGCCTCCTGTCCCAGGGCCGGTACGGGGCGAAGGTTGGGGTGCCGCGCCTGCTCGACGTGCTCGCGGCCGAGGCGGTGCCGTCGACGTTCTTCATCCCCGGCTGGGTGGCGGAGCACCATCTCGGACCGTGCCGGATGATCCGCGACGCCGGCCACGAGATCGGCCATCACGGCTACCTGCACGAACGAGCCAGGCCCGAGGACCCGGAGGGCGAGCGACGCGCGTTCGAGCTGGGGATGAAGGCGCTGGACTCGGTGCTCGGGATCCAGCCGACGGGCTTTCGAGCCCCGGGCTGGGACCTGACGCCGATCACCCTCGACTGCGTCCGCCAGCACGGCATGGTGTATTCGAGCAACCTCATGGACGATGTCTTCCCGTACGTGCACCCCGGAACGTCGATCGTCGAGCTGCCCGTCCAGTGGGCGCTCGACGACGCCCCTTTCTACCTCATGCACCCCAGCTTTCTCAACCGTCCGCTCCAGAGCCCCGAGGTCGTCTTCGGGATCTGGCGGGACGAGTTCCTCGGCATGTACGAGTGGGGCGGGCTGTTCAATCTCACATGCCATCCGCAGCTCATCGGCCAGCCGTCCAGGCTCCTCTGGCTCTGCCGGCTGATCCGCTTCATGAAGGAACACGATCGCGTGTGGTGGGCGACCGGGCGCCAGGTCGCCCAGCACTGGCTCGCCAGCCAAGGAGGACGCGTGTGCTGATCGTCGAGACGCCGAGGGATCTCCTGTCGCTCGTTGGCCGAGAGCTGGGCCCGTCGGAGTGGATCACGGTGGACCAGGCGATGATCGACAAGTTCGCCGACGCCACCGGAGACCACCAGTGGATTCACGTCGACGTCGAGCGGGCCCGCCGCGAGATGCCGGGCGGCACACCCATCGCCCACGGCTACCTCACGCTGTCTCTCGTCCCGCGGCTCGCGATCACGCTCCTGCAGGTCCGCAAGCGGAGCCGGGGCCTGAACTACGGATCCAACAAGGTCCGATTCACGAGCCCGGTGCCCGCGGGCTCGCGGGTGCGCCTCCGCCAGCGGATCGCCAACGTCGAGGAGGTGCCCGGCAACGGCGTCCGCGTCACCTCCGAGATGGCTGTCGAGATCGAGGGCCAGGACCGCCCCGCGCTCGTCGCCGAGCTGATCGGCATCCACTACGCCTGAGCCCGGGAAGCCAGCACCTTCAACTCGGCCTTCACGACCTCAGCCTGGTGTCGTGCTGAGACGCCGCTTCCAAGGCCAGGTTACTTTCACGCGCGTACACCTGGTCAAGGACGCTTCCGGAGCCATCGGAACGAGCCCGGTGAAATCTGGCGGCAGCGTCCTTCGAGCGCGCGCCTCGGAATCAGGGGCTCGGCTCGCCTGCGGGCTCGCCTCGCGCTGCCACGCCCCCGCAAGCGTCCCGTGGGGGGGAGGGTTCGGAGGGGCCGTCGAGGCCCTCTCCGAACCACACTCAGGACTGGCGCTCGGCGACCCAGGCGGTGGTCCGGCCGCCGACCGTCAGGTAGCGGATGCGCTCGCCGCGGGTGGTCTCAGCACCGCTGTCTCGGCGGCTCCACCGCCGGTGGAACAGCCAGGTCTTCGGGAACCGGTCGCCGTCCGCGCCGAGCCGCACGGCCGTGGCGACCACGGAGGCAAGCCGGGTGCGCAGGCGCGCCACCTCCGCCGCGTTCAGGGTGTGCGACCTCCTACGCGGGTCGATGCGAGCCTGGTAGAGCACTTCGTCGGCGATCCAGTTCCCCACGCCCGCCGAGAACGACTGGTCCAGCAGCACCGCCTTCACCGGTGCGCTCCGCGCCGCCAGCATCGCCTGTAACCGCTTGACCGGCGGCACACCCCGGAGCGCGTCGAAACCGAGGAGGCTCACCGGCGGCTCGCGCGGCGGGTCCTGGCGGAGGCGAAGGCGGCCGAGCCGCCGCGCGTCGCAGAAGGCGACCTCGGTTCCGTCCTCGAGGACCACAAGGAGCTTCAGGAAGCGAGGCGGCCACTCCACGCCGGGCTCACGCCGGCCGCTGGACCGGAGCGTGACCCGGGTTCGCCCGCGCACATGAATCCCGCCGGTCATGCCGAAGTGAAAGCACGGCCACGGCCGCCGGTCCAATTCGAGCCAAAGGTGCTTGCCGTGGCGCCGTGCCGCGAGGATGCGGCGGCCGGCGAGCGCCGCCCGCACGCGCTCCGGGCTTACGCTCTCGAGAACGATGGGGTCCGCCGCGCAGTCGACTCCGACGATTCGTCGACCCACCGCCGCCCGCGACAGGGTGCGCCGAGCGGACTCGACCTCGGGCAGCTCAGGCATCGCGATGTGCGGGCGAGCTCGGAGAGGTCAGTCGACGATCCGCCTGGCAGGGGTGTCTGGGATCGCGACTACTTCGCCTCCTGGAACGCCCGGAGCATCCAGGCCATCTTCTCGTGGCGCTCCATCAGGCCGGTCAGGAAGTCGCTGGTGCCGGCGTCCCCGCGCTCGGTGAGCGTGACGTCGAGATCGGAGCGAAGCTGACGGATCAGCGTCTCGTGGTCGGCGAGCAGGTTCGCGATCATCGCCAGGGCCTCGGGATGCTGTCCGGGGTGCTCCTTGAGGCGGGTGTGCTGGCTGAACTCCGCGAGCGTCCCGTAGGCCGGACCGCCCAGCGAGCGGGCGCGCTCCGCCACCTCGTCCACGATCTCGTCGAGCGCCTCGTACTGGCCCTCGAAGAACTTGTGCAGGTCGTTGAACATGGGGCCGACCACGTTCCAGTGGTAATTCCGGGTCTTGGTGTACAGCACGTACTCGTCGGCCAGCAGCGCGTTCAGGAGCGCGACGACGGCGCGACGGTTGTCATCGGTGATGGCAATGTTCGGCTTCATGCTTGCCTCCTTCAGTTCAGATGATGCGCCTGCGTCAAGGGGTTCGGCCGCGCCGCCGGAGTGATCCCACGCACGTGTGTTGTCGAGCTTCTCGATTCGGCCACTGGATCGGACGCTCCGCGAGACCTTCGCCGGGAGCAAAACCCTGGCGACGATCTCGAGATCGGTCGCCGTTATCCGCACCGAGTCGCCGCCGGCCACGTACCGCGTGCATCTCCCCGCGATCGCGGCTACAGTGTCCGACAGGCCGGCGCCCGGTGCAAGGCGTGACCGCGGAGGAGCCATGAAGCTGCCAGCGCGCGTGACGATCTGCGAGGTGGGACCCCGAGACGGATTCCAGATCGAGCCGGTCTTCATTCCCACCGACGTGAAGGTCGACATCGTGAATGCCCTGAGCGGAGCGGGCCTGCCCCGGGTCGAGGTGACGTCGTTCGTGCACCCCCGGGTGGTTCCGGCGCTGGCCGACGCCGCGGCCGTCATGGCGAAGATCGAGCGCCGCCCCGGAACGACGTACGCCGCCCTGGTGCCGAACGAGACGGGCGCGGTTCGCGCCCTCGATGCCGGCGCGGATGAGCTTCACACGGTGGTCTCCGCGAGCGAGAGTCACAACCTGGCCAATGTCAACATGACGATCGACGAGTCCCTCGGCAAGCTCGCCGCGGTCGCCCAGATCGCGCGGCGCGCGGGCATCCCGGTCGGAGCGGGGGTGTCGACCGCGTTTGGCTGCCCGTTCGAGGGCCCGGTCCTGGTGGAGCAGGTGGAGCGAGTGGTGGCGCGGCTCGTCGAGATGGGCGCCAAGGGGATCGCCCTGGCCGACACCACGGGTGTCGCGAACCCCCGGCAAGTCGCTCGGGTGCTGGAGCGCCTCATGCCGCGCTTCCCCGGTGTGGAGTGGACGCTCCACACGCACGACACGCGAGCGATGGCGATCCCGAACATCCTGGCGGCGATGGAATGCGGCGTCACTCACTTCGACGCGTCGATCGGCGGCCTCGGCGGCTGCCCCTTCGCACCGGGCGCGTCCGGGAACGTCTGCACGGAGGATCTCGTGCACTGCCTCTCCGTGATGGGCGTGGAGACGGGGATCGATCTCGACCGGTTGATCGAGACGGCGCGGCGGGTCGAGGCGGCGATCGGGCACCCACTGCCCGGCCAGGTCGTCAAGGCCGGACCCGCCACTCGCCGCTATCCGGTGCCCGACGGGGTCGCGCAGCGACTGGCGGCGGCCCCCTGATGACCGCGACCCCGACGCGCATGCTGCGGCTGATGGACCGGGCAATGACCCTCTGGAGCCTTCCTGCGATCGGCCCGGAGAAGGGCCGGGTCATCCGGCGGCTCGTCGAGCGCCATCGGCCCCGGCGCGCCGTCGAGATCGGCTCGCTGTTCGGATACTCGGCGATCCTGATCGGCGCCAGCTTGCCGCGCGGCGGTCGCCTGACGTGCATCGAGGCCAGCCCCTTTCTGGCCGGAATCGTGGAGAGCAACGTGAAGGCCGCCAGGCTGGGCACGCAGGTGACGGTTCTCAACGAGGATGCCCTGCGCGCGATCCCGCTGCTCCGGTCGCGCTTCGACTTCGCGCTCATCGATGCCGTCAAGGAGGATTACCTCGACTACCTGCGGGCGCTCGAGCCTAGACTCGAGCGCGGGGCCGTCGTCGTCGCCGACAACACAGGGATCTTCCGTCGGGCCCTCAAGCCATATCTCGACTACGTGCGCAGCAGCGGCCGCTACACGAGCGAGGAGTCCGAATTCGCGGACGACTGCATGGAAGTGAGTACCCTCAGGTGAGCGACTCCCCAGCGACCACGGCGCCGCGGACCGCCGCGTTCATCAGTCCTGGATCGGATCTCGTCGCGGCTGTCGCGCTCGCGCGGCGGGCCGAGGAACTGGGATTCGACAGCGTCTGGGTGACGCACGGGGCGGGCCGGGATTCGTTTCTCGTCCTCGCGACCTACGCGTCGGCGACGCGCCGCCTCGGTCTCGGCAACGGCGTCGTGCCGATCTATCCGCGGCACCCCACGGCCGTGGCGCAGGCGGCGCTCACGCTGAACGAGCTCTCCGACGGACGGTTCCGCCTCGGGATCGGCGTGAGCCACCGCGCCACGATCGAGGACCAGCTCGGACTCAAGCTCGAGGCGCCGCGAGCGACCGTGCGGGAATACGTGGCGGTGCTGCGTGGGGCGCTCGGCGAGGGCGCGGACTTCTCGGGTCGGCACTATCGGGTGCGATGGCGCATGGCCATCCCCACGTTGCCGCCGGCGCCGCCGATCCTCCTCGCGGCCCTCTCGACGGGCATGCTCGAGCTGGCCGGAGAGATCGCGGACGGGGCCGTGCTCTGGCTCTGCACGCCCCGCTACATCCGGGAGGTCGCGGTGCCGGCCCTCGAGCGCGGCCGCCGGCGGGCGGGGCGGACACTCGACGGGTTCGAGATCGTCGCGGCGGTGCCGCTGGCGATCACCGAAGACGCCGAAGGCGCCCGCCGTGCGATCCGGGACGAACTGGTGCGCTACCTGCTCCTGCCGTTTTATCGGACGATGCTGGCCGCCAGCGGGTTCGGCGAAGACCTCGAGCAGTTCGACCGCGACCGCGTCGTCCCCGACCGTCTCGCCGACGCGCTCGGCGGCATTGGCCACCCGAAGACCGCCCGCGCCTACCTCGCGGCCTACCGCGACGCGGGCGTCACCCTGCCGGCCGTGCGGCCCATCGCGTTCCCCGACGCGCCCTGGTACGCGCGGACGCTCGAGGACGCCCTCACCTAATCCAAAGGCCGTTGAAAAAGGCCCGATTGACGCGCTCCCTCGCCGCCTCGACCGCCCGATATACTGGCGGCGATGCTGATGCGGCTGGCCCCGATGGCGGGCGTCACGAACGCGCCCTTCCGGCTCGTCGCCCGTGAGTGCGGGAGCGGGCGCGTCACGAGCGAGGAGATCGACGCGCGCGCGCTGCTGACCGACAACAACCACACGCGCGCCCTGGCGTGCTACCTGCCCGAGGAGCGGCCGATCACCATGCAGCTCCTCGGCGCCGACCCGGCGGTGCTCGCCGAGGCCGCCCGCCGGCTCGCCGGCGCGGGCGCTGACGGAATCGATCTGAACATGGGGTGCCCGGTGCCGAAGATCGTCGCGAAGGGACAGGGAGCCGCGCTCCTGCGGGACCCCGTGGCGGCCGCCCGAATCTTCCAGGCCATGCGGGCCGCGGTCACGGTGCCGCTGTCGATCAAGATCCGCAGCGGCTGGGACGAGCGATCGCTCAACGCGGTCGAGATCGCGCGAACCGCCGAGCGCGAGGGCGTGGACGCGATTACCGTTCATCCGCGGACGCGCGCGCAGCAGTTCACCGGCCAGGCGCCGTGGGCGATCATTGCGGCCGTCGTCGATGCCGTCCGGATCCCCGTGACGGGCAACGGCGACGTGCGCTCGCGCGCGGTTGCTCAGGCGATGCGCCAGAGCACCGGCTGCGCCGACGTCATGGTCGGGCGCGGCGCCCTCGGCGCACCCTGGATCTTCTCGCCAGCGGCGCCGTTGGGTGACGAGCGAGCTCGCGTCATCCGCCGCCACGCCGAGCTGATCGCCGCGCTCCTGCCCGGGCGGCCGGCGCTGCTCCAGCTCAAGAAGCATCTCACGTGGTACTCGGACGGGCTGCCAGGGGCCGCGCGGGTGCGCACCGCGATGTTCCAGGCGGCGGACGCGACGACGGTGCAGCGCCTCTTCTGGGACCTGTGGGGCGGCGCTACTGCGACTTCCCGCGAGCGCTGATCTCCCAGACCCCTTCGACGCGGGTCCCGCGCATCGCGTAGAGACGGTCGTACAGGTTCATCGTCGGATCGCAGTGGGGCGGAATGAACTCGAGGCGCTCCCCGAGGGTCACGGGTCGCGCTCCGTCTCCGATCACGAGCCGCCCGTGCTCGTCGCCGGCCCACTCGTAGGTGAGGCCTGGGCGTTCGATCGCCTCGGGCCCGAAGGGCCGGTCCGTCGCGAAGGCCTTCAAGCCCGCGTCGACGATCGCCCGCTCGCCGGTCGGGACGCTGACGACGGTCGCCAGCACGGTCAGGGCGAGGTCGAAGTCGGTGAAGCGGTCCGACTCCTTGCCGCCGACCCGGAGATAGTCGAGATCCATGACGCAGTACGACCCCGCTTGCAGCTCCGTCAGCCCCGGCAGCTCCGAGTCGATGTTGTAGGTACCCGTCGAGGCGCCGCTGACGATGTCGACCGCGAGGCCGCGGGTCTCGATGAGCCGGCGCGTGTCCATCAGGGGCGCCATCGCGGCGAACGAGGCGGCGCGGCGCGCGCCCCAGTCGAGCACGTGCGCGCACTGGCCGGCGTACCCCTGGAGCCCGCGGAAGCGCATCGCCGGAGAGTCCGCAACCGCGCGCGCGAGAGCAAGCGCCGCGTCTCCGGGCGGACAGCCGGTCCGGCGGCAGCCGACGTCGACGTCGACCAGCGCCTGCACGACTTGGCCGGCCGCCCGGGCGGCGCGGCCCAGCTCGGCCACGTTGTCGCGATGATCCACCACCACGAGGATGTCCGGGGCACGATCGAGCAAGGCCATCAGGCGCCCGATCTTCTCGGCGCCCACGATTTCCGTCGAGATGAGCACCCCCGGAATGCCAGCCTCAACCATGACCTCTGCCTCGGCCAGCTTCGCGCAGACCACGCCGACCGCGCCCGCGGCGAGCTGGCGCCGGGCGATCTCGGGACACTTGTGGGTCTTGGCGTGGGGGCGGAGCTGCTTGCCCGTCGCGGCGATGTGCCGGGCCATGGTGGCGAGGTTCCGCTCGAAGCGGTGGAGGTCGATGAGCAGGGCCGGGGTCGGGATCTCGTCGCGGGTCATGGCCGAGACTTTAGCACGACGGTGCCGCACCGAGTCGTCCGGTTGTATCGAGCCCGCCTTTGGGTATCATCGTGCGCGATGGAGGTCGCGGACTCGATCGCCGCGCTCGGGCAATGGCGGGAGAGCGCGCCGGGACGTCTCGGCGTCGTCCCCACCATGGGCGCGCTCCACGACGGACATCTGTCGCTCGCCCGGCGCGCCCGGGCGGAGTGCGACCGGGTCGTGGTCACGATCTTCGTCAATCCCGCGCAGTTCGGCCCGCACGAGGATCTGGCCGCCTATCCGCGGGACCTGCCCCGCGATTTCGAGCTGCTCCGGCGGGAGGCGACCGATCTGGTGTTCACGCCGACCGAGCCCATGATCTACCCGCGTGGCTTCTCGAGCTGGGTCAGCGTGGAGCAGCTTTCGGATCGCTGGGAGGGCGTCTCCCGTCCCGGGCACTTCCGCGGCGTTGCGACCGTGGTGCTGAAGCTCCTGAATCTCGTGGGCGCGCAGCGCGCCTACTTCGGGGAGAAGGACTACCAGCAGCTCCGCGTGGTCGAGCGCCTCGTGCGCGATCTGAACGTGCCCACGACGATCGTGCCCTGCCCAACCGTCCGCGAGCCCGACGGGCTCGCGATGAGCTCCCGCAACGCCTACCTCTCCGCCCCCGACCGCGGGGCCGCCCCCGTCCTCTGGAGAGGTCTCAGCGCGGCGCGTGACGCCTACCGGGCTGGCGAGCGCGACGGGGACACGTTGGCCCGCTCCATCCGAGAGGTCATCGAACGCGAGCCGCGGGCCCGCGTCGATTACGTCGGCGTCGCCGACCCGGCAACCCTCGAGCCCGTGAAGCGCATCGAGCACGCCGCCGTCTGTCTCGTCGCCGCCTGGCTCGCGAAGGTCCGTCTCATCGACAACCTGGTACTCGCCCCCGCACAGGAAGAGCCCACCCCGTAACGGCCCGTCCGAGGTATTACCCGAGGCTGACCGAGTCGGTCAGCTCGTTGACGTCGTCGGGCCGGTCCGGGAAATGCTGGCCGAGGACGCGGCCGATCTCGAGGACGGCGGCGACGATCCCGTCGCGCATCCGGCCCGCTTTCAGCTCTCCCTGCAGTGCGTCGCGCACCGAGTCCCAGAAGCCGGCACCGACGCGCTCGTGAATCCCGGAATCGCCGAGCACTGCGAACCGGTGGTCGTCCAGCGCGAGGTAGAGCAGCACGCCGTTTCGGAGTCGCGTGCGGTCCATGCCGATCTGCCGGAACGTGCGGCTCGCGTGGGCGAGCGGATCGCCGACACAACGGTCTTCGAGGTGCACCCGCACCTGGCCGGAGGTGAGCTGCTCGGCCGAGGCCACCGCGCGCGCGATCGCCTCGAGATCCTCGTCGCTCAGGTGTCGGCGGACCCAGTCCGGATGCATCACCAGTCCCCGCTGGCGCCCCCGCCGCCGAAGCTTCCCCCGCCCCCGCCGAAGCCACCTCCACCGAAGCCGCCCCCACCGCCACCCGGTCCACCGAGCCGCCCCGCGCCGTAGCCCGCGCCGAATCCGGCGGGGAACCACACGCCGGGCCCGGCCGTGTACCCGCGGCGGCCGCGGCCTCGGTTCCGCCGGTTCGCCTGCGCCACCACGAGCGCGGCGACGGCGATTAGCACCATCACCGCGAGGATGACCGCCGGGCTCGTCCGCCCGTCTCCGGTCTCGCGAGTGGGCGTGGCCTGGTACTGGCCCGCAATCGCCTTGAAGATCGCGGTGAGGCCGGCGTCGACTCCGTCGGCATAGCGCTGCTCGCGGAAGCGGGGGGCGATCTGGTCCCGGATGATCGCCCCGGCCACCCCGTCGGGAAGCCGACCTTCCAGGCCATAGCCGACTTCCATCCTGAGCTTGCGGTCCTCCAGGAACGCGAGGAGGATCACGCCGTTGTCGAGGCCCTTCTGGCCGATCCGCCACTGCTCGGCGAGGCGGACGGAGAAATCCTCCAGACTCTCGCCCTCGAGCGAGCGGAAGATGGCGACGACGACCTGGTTGCTGCTCTGGCGCTCCTCGGCGGCCAGGCGCTCTTCGAGCCGCGCGCGCTCCGCCGAGGTCAGGATGCGGGCGTGGTCGTTGACCCGGGCGGTGGGCGCCGGCGGGATGACCAGCGCCAGGGCGAGCAGGGCTGCCGGAAGCGTTAGAACTTCACCTTCGGCGGGGTGGCGGCGTCGGGCGTCGCCTCGAAGAACGCCTTCTCGCGGAAGCCGCGGAAGGCCGCCACCAGGCTCCCCGGAAAGAGGCGGACGCCAGTGTTGTACTCCCGTACCGACTCGTTGAAGCGCCGGCGCTCGACCGCGATCCGGTTCTCGGTACCGGCCAGCTCACTCTGCAGCGCGAGGAAGTTCGCGTTCGATTTCAGCTCGGGATAGCGCTCGACGGTCACCAGGAGCCGGCTCAGCGCGCCCCCGAGCTGAGTCTGGGCGTCCTGGAACTGGCGGAGCGCGGCCGGGTCGCTGAGAGCCTCGGGGCTGAGCTGGACGCTCGACGCCCGGGCCCGCGCGTTGGTCACCTCGGTGAGCACCTCGCGCTCCTGAGCGGCGAAGCCCTTCACCGTCTCGACCAGATTGGGAATGAGGTCGGCCCGGCGCTGGTAGACGTTCTGCACCTGGGCCCACTTCTCGTTGACGTCCTGGTCGAGCCGGACGATCCGGTTGTTGACGCCGACGCCCCACGCGAAGAGGGCGACCGCGATGACGGCGAGGACAACGACGATCCCGATCAGGGCCTTTGTCAACGCCGTAGAGTATACGCCACGGGCACCTCTCTATCCGCCAGCCGGAATTGACCGGGTCGGACGGGTGGGCTACGATTCCGGCGTGTTCACTGCGATTCCGGATTTGCAGGTCGTCCCCCGCAACACGTCCGTCCACTCTGCCAACAAGATCCACGACGACACGGTGGCGCAGAAGCTCGGCTTCAAGGCCGGCCTCGGGCCCGGGGTGACGGTGTACGCCTACATGACCCGGGCGATCGTCGCGAGCCTCGGGCCCGAGTGGACCGAGCGCGGCTCGGCCGCGGTCCGCTTCACGTACCCAGTGTACGAGGGCGACGTGCTCGCGCTCCAGACGACGGCGTCAGCCGCCGATCCGGGATCGATCGAGGTGCGGGCGCTGAACGCGGGCGGAGCCGCATGCGCCGCACTGCAGGCGGCGCTTCCGGCATCGGACGCGAGCCCGGTCGACATCGCCGGCTACCCCCGCGGGACCCTGCCGGTTGAGCGACCGCCCGCGACTCGGGCGGTTCTCGAGGCGATCAGCCTCCTGGGGTCGCCCGAGCGCCTCTACGACGCGGCCGCCGTGGCCGAGTACGCCGAGAAGTTCAGGGATCCGAGCCCGCTCTACCTCGGCGCGGACGCCCTGGTCCACCCGGCGTTCTATGTCGAGCAGGGCAACCGCGCCATCGACCGCAACGTCCTCCCCGGTCCATGGATCCACGTGAGCAGTGAGATCCGGCACCTCAGCCCGGCCCGCGTGGGTGATCACCTCACGACCCGCGGTCGCGTGCACCGGCTCTTCGAGAAGAAGGGCAACGAGTTCGTGGAGGTCGATCTGCTCGTGGTCGCCAACGATACGCGGGCCGTCGTGCAGCTGCGCCACACCGCGATCTATCAGCTCGCCGCGCTCCGGTGACGGCGTCGGAGATGGTCCAGGGGAAGGTATCGACGGAGGCCTCGGGGCCTCCCCGAGGCCTCCGTGCGTGTCGGAGTAAGCAATTCGAGCAACGGGCGAGCCCGGCGCCGATCCCGAGCATGTTGGACTCGGCGACGCCGACGCGATCTCGCTGCCTCGAGCGCCGGCTCCGCCGGCGCAATCCCATCCCGGGGGGAGGTTCGGAGGGGGGCTTCGCCCCCCTCCGAGTCCCCTAGAGTCCCGAGTCAGCAATGAGCCGACAAGGCGCCAGGTGGGGTGGGGGCTCTCCCCGCGGGACACGCTGTGTCGCGGAGCGTCGCCGCGCTCAAATGGGGCCACGAGATCGATGGTGGTCGGCTTCGGCGATCCGCGCGAGCGCACGGTCCGCGGGGAGAGCCCCCACCCCACCCGGCGCGGTGAGTCAACGGACTTTCGACTCGGGACCCTAGGTGCCGTTCGGCTATTACGCGCGGCTCTCTCGGTCTCAGCAGGCGGTCTATCGCAAGAGCGACGAGGTCACCCAGACCCGGCTGCCCCGTCCGGTCGAGCTGTGGCCGCTCGTCGCGGACCTCGAGGCCGCCCTCGCCTCAGAGAGCCGGGCACGCTGCGAGGCGGCGGCCGCGCACCTGATCCGCGGGCTGACGGATGCGCTCGGGGTCGAGGCGGTCCGCGTTCAGGTGCTCGCCGCGCGGCCCCACGCGCGGTGGGGCGAGCTGCACGGCCTCTACGAGGCGCCGGCGGGCAGTCGGCCGCTCATCACCCTGTGGATGCGGACGGCCAAGCAGCGCCACGTGGTGGCCTTCCGGACGTTCCTGCGCACGCTGCTCCACGAGGTCGGCCATCACCTCGACTACACCCTGCTGAAACTCCCGGACTCGTATCACACCGAGGGCTTCTACAAGCGCGAGTCGAGCTTGTTCCACCAGATCGTGGTCACGAAGGAGAACGCCATGCACACGTTCGACGAGGTCGGAGCGATGTCACGCGATGAGCAAGTGGCCCGCATGCGCCGAGCGCCGGACGACCTTGGCGCAGCGATCCGGGGGCAGAGCGAAGCAGTGTTGAGCAAGCGCCCGGACGACAAGAACTGGGCGGCCAACGAGGTCATCTGCCACCTGCGGGACGTCGAGGAGCTGTTCCAGGTCCGGATGAAGATGATGCTCGCGGCGGAGAACGTGCCGCTCCTGCCGACGGAGCAGGACCGATGGGCCGAGGAGCGTCAGTACCTGCGCAACGACGCTGAGCACGCGCTCCGCTCGTTCCGCCGCCGCCGTGACGAGACGCTGACCTTCCTGGCCGGCCTGAAGCCGGAGGACTGGCTCCGCACCGCAGTCCATCCGGCGCGCGGCCGGATGGCCGTGAAGGACTTCGTGACCCTTCTGTCGTGGCACGACGAGAACCACCGGGAGCAGCTCCAGCGCGCCGTCGAGGGCCGGCCCTAGTCTAGCGTCCCGAGTCAGAAATGAGCCGACAAAGCGCCGGGCGGGGTGGGGGCTCTCCCCGCGGGACACGCTGTGTCGCGGAGCGTCGCCGCGCTAAAATGGGGCCACGAGATCGATGGTGCTCGGCTTCGGCGATCCGCGCGAGCGCACGGTCTCGCAGGGAGAGCCCCCACCCCACCCGGCGCGGTGAGTCAACGGACTTTCGACTCGGGACGCTAGAGGGGCGGGTCCTCGCTTCGTCGCCGGTGTTTCAGGACGGGTGGGGCCCGCTGACCCGACTACGGCTCTGGAATGCCGCGCTCTCTCCAACGCGAGGGGCGGGCACTCTGCGCCCTGGCGGGTCGCGGTCGAGTCCACGGGTGGGGACGCCGCTCGGCGCCCCGATGTGAACATTTCCGATTCGCGTCGCAATCGATCGTGGCACACTCCGATGTGGGATCGGTCACGTCGCCCTGCTCCTGCTCGTCGATTCACGCTTCCTGGGCGCCCGAGAACCGCAGTCCTGTGTCTTGCGTTTCATCCGCAGAGGCCGGCATGGGCCAGAGGTGTGCGTGAAGGGCATCGCGCTGGTCTGCGTCATCGTGTTGATGGTTCTGGTTCCGCGAGCCGTCGCCGCGGTCGAGCTCTCGGCGCAGCAGCAGCGGCGGCTCGAGCATGGAGAAGTCGTTCTCGTCGATCGCTTGCCGCCGGGCGGCACGCCGCGAGGGGGTCAAGGTGGGACGGCGATCGCACTGACGCAGGCGTCGCCCCGGGCCGTCTGGCAGGTCCTGGTCGACTATCCGAGGCACTCGGGTCTGTATCCGCGGGTCGTGGACGCGGCGGTGCTGGAGTCGGACGGCACGCGAGCGCTCGTGCGGTACGTGATCGAGGTCGGACCGTTCTCTTTCGGGTTCCACGTCAACAACTACGCGGACGAGGTCAGGGGCCGGCTCGTCTGGGAGCTGGCGCGAAGCCGCGAGAACGATCTCTTCAGAGAGAGCTGGGGGTACTGGCAAGTCGACTCGAGCCCGCGGGGCACCGTCGTGACCTACTCGATGGCTGCCCGAACCGTGCTGCCGGGCTTTCTTACCCGAGGCGCGGAGCGTGAGGGGCTCGTCGCGACGCTCGAGGCGGTTCGCACCCGCGCCGAGCAGGCTCCCTAGGAAATCGGAGGGGGCCTCGACGGCCCCCTCCGAAGCCTCCCCCAGGATGGGTTGCGCCGGCGGAGCCGGCGCTCGAAACGGCGAGAGCGGTTTTTCGAATGGGTTACTCCGACAGGCACCTAGGTCGGGCCCGATGGGCGGGGTGTGACTCCGAGCGCTGCGAGCTGGGCGCGGAGATCGTCGCCGCGATCCACGCGGTACAGGATGGCTGACAGGCCGGCATCGCGTGCGGCGGTCACGTTCGGTTCGTGGTCATCGACGAACACGCAGGCCGACGGGGGCAGCCCCAGGCGCGCGCAGGCGAGCGCGTATATCTGCGGTTCTGGCTTGGCCAGCCCCACCTCGGCCGAACACACGATCTGGTCGAAGTCATCGTGGATCCCGACGCCGTCGCGGAGCCGATCTCGAAGCGTCTGATCGGCATTGCTCAGGATCGCCAGCCGGTAGGCCGGCCTGAGGGCACGAACGAGGTCGATGTTCTGGGCGATGGGCTCCTGGCGGCTCCGCCAGAGATCGTGAATGAGGGGCAGCGGGCGCGCGGCTTGCGCTTCGAGGGCCCGGTGGGCTTCCGCGCGCCACTGGGCGACGCTGCCCCGGCCCCGCTCGATCTCGAGCCAGGTCGGCGAGCGGTAGAGCGTCGAGAACACCACGCCGGGCGCCAGTCCGTGCTCTGCCTCGAGATCTCGACAGACGTCCCAGCGCATGTTCCAGAGGACACCCCCGAAATCGAAGATCGTCCCGGCGGGGACGGGATGCGTCACTGGCCGGGCAGGTTCGGTCGAGTCGGGGCGGACTTGTAGGACGGAGTCTCCCGCTTCTGGGCCTCCTCCGGGGGCTTCACCGCGATCCACCCCCGGGCCTCCAGGCACGCGTCGTCGACCTCGTCGTTGCGGCTGCAGGCTGCGACGTCCTGCCGGAACTCCGCGCTGGTGTACGGGCCGGACTTCATCCACTGTTTTTGGGGCCCGCGGCCGCACGCGGCCATCCCGACGACCAGCACCAGCCCCAAGAGCAGTCCTAATCCGAATCTCATCGCGGCGGATTGTACCATCGGCCCGACTCAGCAGAGTGCCTCCGATCTGAGAGTGCGGGTCGCCCGGACAGACGCAAGGCTCCGGCCAGTGGCCGGGGTGGCTGCTGCTCGGAGGGGACGAAGCCTCCGAGGATTTATCGGCGTCGCAGGCGGCTCAGGACCCAGAGGGCCAGGCCGGCGCCGGCGCCGAACGCGAACGCTGCCCGCGGTCCGCACAGGATCCGGTTGCTGTCGCCATGGAGCTCGCGCGCCAGCACGAACCCGATCGCGCTGTCCCTCGCCTGCACCGCGCCCGCAACGAGCACGCCCGCGGCGGCCTGATCCAGCTCCGCCTCCCGACTGATGACCAGGCTTGCTGCGCTCATCTCCAGCTCGACCTTGTCAGCAAGAACGCCGACCACTGACCCGGCCGTCACCTCCACCTCGTTGGCTCGGGCCAGCACGATTCCGCCCTGCTCGACTTCGACCTCGTCGGCCTCTACGTGGAGAGCGCCGCCCTGACGGATCACCACCTCTCGGGCGGACACCGACCGTGCGCCGCCCTGGCGAATGGTCACCGACTCCATCGGCGGAGTCTCTTCGGACGAGTCGCTCTCGTGCTCCGTCATGCCGCTAGTTCGGCGCGATGGCCGCGCGGGTGACGTGGCCCTTGTCCTGGGCGGCGAACGCCTCGTTGATCTGCTCGAGCGGGAACTGGTGGGAGACGACCCGGTCCCACGGGTAGCGATGGAGCGCGCGCCGCATGAGATCGAGCGCGCCCCGTAGGTGCTCGGCTTCGTAGTGGGCGAGCCCGATGATGCGACGGTTGCCGAAGACGATCCAGGCAGGGTCGAACTCGGCCTTCCACCCCACGTTAATATTGCCGATCTCGAGGTAGGTCCCCTCGGGCGCTGTCATCCGGAGGCCCTCGTCCACGACGCCGGGATGGCCGACCAGCTCGACCACGATGTCGCCCCCCCAGTCGTCAGTGAGCTGCCGGATTCGCGCGATACGGGCCTCGGGCGTCGAGTACTCGCGCAGATCCACCACCTCGTCGGCGCCGAACTCGCGGGCGAGGGCCAGCCGCTCGTCGATGCCGTCGATGGCGATCACGCGGCCCGCGCCCATCTCCCGGGCCACGGCGCAGGTGTAGAGCCCGAGCCCACCGGCGCCCTGAACGACGACGGTCTGGCCGGCTTTCAGGCCGGCGATGTCGAGGCCGGCATAGACCTGCGTGTATGCGCAATTGACGCCGGCGGCCATCTGGTCGGTGATCTCGGCAGGAAGCTTGAAGACAGCATGGTTCGGCCTGAGGTAGAAGTACTGGCCGAAGCCACCCTGGAAGTGCGGCCAGACCTCGCAGGAGACGAGCCAGTTGGCCTGACGGATCGGGCAGGACTTGAAGCGCCGGGTCAGGCACGCACGGCAGCGGCCGCATGGGAAGAAGTACCGGTAGGCGACGCGATCGCCCACCTGGAGCGGCCGGCCGGTCGAGTCGGTGGTGACCCCCGGACCGAGCTTCGCCACCGTGCCCACGTGCTCGTGGCCGGTGTTGAGCGGCAGCGGACGTCCCATCTTCTTGTAGTCCAGCTCGCCCCGCCAGTAGTGCAGGTCGGACCCGCAGATATTGGCGAGCGCGATCTTGATCAGGATCGCCCCCGGCTCCGGCTCCGGCACCGGATATTCCCGGATCTCGAACGGCTTGCCCGTCCCGTGAAAGACCGCCATGCGCGCCATCTCGGCCATCGCGAGGCCCTCCTTGCGTCGCCGAGTGTAGCACCCCTTCGCGAATGTAGCCGCGCGAGGCTTGCCGCCGCTCGGATTCCTAGCCGTGGGAGGCTCGCCGCAGCCTGAAATCGTCGCCGGGCAAGACGAGCCCCGGGCGAGCTCAGCGCCGGTCACGGGCCTCCAGCGAACGTGGCGGGAACGGAAGCCCCATTCCATCGAGCCGGCATCCTCGACGCTGTGGTCATGACTCGCGAGCGTTAGATGAAGCCCGGTACCGGGCTATACTCGACCCGGACTGCGAGTCCGTTGCGACGCGAGACCCCAGTCAATCGGGCCTTTTCAGAGTCCTGCTGGAGGGATCGCACCGGCGCTCGCTCGCAGCCGTATGCGCTCGAACGGGCGGGCGAGTCCTGCGTGGGAGCGGTCCTGCCGGTTCGTGGCCTAGCAACATGCTGCCGCAGATGGGCCTTTGTCAGCGGCCGCCCACCGGCGTCGGGGAGCCGGGCGTGCCCCCGATCGCCCCCGCGGTCGCCAACGCCCTGTTTCACCTCACGGTGCGGCGGGTACGGCGCCTGCCCTTTGCGCGGCTCACGGCCTGAGGCGGGAGGGAACCATGACGATTCGAAAGCGCGCTGCAGCTCTCACAGCGGCGGGCGGTGCCGTCGCCCTGACCGGATTCGGCCTCGCCGCGTGGCTGGCCCCGGACGTGGCCATTGCGCAGGGGGGACGAGAACTCCGGCCGCCGAGTGCCGTCACCGGCACCGCGGAACAGCAACGCTCGGCCGCGCTGTTCGTCGAGGCCGGAAAAGTGTTGCAGCATCCGCGCTGCCTCAACTGCCACCCGACCGGGGACCGGCCGGGCCAGGGGGAGGACGGTCACCCGCATCAGCCCGCGGTGGGTCGCGGCCCGGACGGACAGGGCGTCGCCGGCTTGCGCTGCGCGGTGTGTCACCAAGCCACGAACTACGATGCGACGGGGATGCCGGGACATCCGAACTGGCACCTGGCGCCCGCGGTCATGGGCTGGCAGGGCCGTTCGCTTGCCGAGATCTGCGCCCAGATCAAGGACCCGGCGCGCAACGGCGGACGCAGCCTGACGGAGATCGTCGAGCACATGAGCCACGACTCGCTCGTCGGCTGGGCGTGGTCTCCCGGCAGGGGCCGGGAGCCCGCCCCCGGCACTCAGGAGACGTTCGGGGCGTTGATCAAGGCCTGGGGCCACACCGGTGCCGTCTGCCCGAGTGACTGACGGCGCGCCTTCAAGCGACTCTACCGTCGGGTCGTGGAGCGCCGCGGGCAGGCCCGAATCCGCGCGTCCCGCTATGCTAGGGTCCCGAGTCGAAAGTCCGTTGACTCACCGCGCCGCTCCGGTGAGGAGGAGCCGACGGTCCGGCTCGGGGGCGTGCTTGCCGGCCTCTACGACCGGGCGAGCTCCGATCTCAGGATCGACTACCGTCGAGCGCCAGTGCCGCCGCTCTCCGCGGAAGACACGCAGTGGGCTACGCGATTTCTTGCCGCAGGTGGCCTCACGAGTTCACCGGGCGCTAAGCCGAGCCCCCGCGAGTCGGACTAAGATCCGGCAAGCCTCGCTCGACCTGTTCGGGCGGCCCGCGCTTCACATGTTTACGGGTCGGCAGGGCGGTCGGTAGGCCGAGGACCATCCACCGGCAGCCGTCGCTCCCCGAGCCCGATGCGCATGGCTTCGACGTCGAGCTCGTACTCGATCCGATGCAGGACTTCGTCACTGATCACGCCCTCGTCGCGGAGCCGGATGACCGCGTGTCGTTCCGCTGTCAAGGTCTCGTGTCGGAGCCGTCGCTGGGCCGCCGCGGCTTCGGCGGAGCATTCTGGATCGCCCAGCTCCGAAAAGCGGCGCGCTCGCTGCGTGTAGTGCGTTCGCATTCGGTCGACCTGCTCCGGCGGCGCCCACCGCTCGCGCGCCAGCTGGTCCAGGCGCTCGAGGGCGGTCCGCGCGGCGTGCTCCCGCGCGTGGGTTTCCTCGCGCTCCAACACGTCGTCGTCGCCGAAGTCGAGCCGGCGGATGAGGGGAGTGAGGGACAGCCCCTGGAGCACGAGCGTCGTGAGGATGACCGCGAAGGTGAGCAGGATGATCTCCTCACGGAACGGCAGCGGGGCGCCCGTAGCCGTCGTGAGCGGCAGGGCGAGGGCCGCGGCCAGCGAGACGATGCCCCGCATTCCGGTCCAGGCGATGAGGAAGATTTGCGACCAAGGCGGCATCGGGTCCCGTGCTCGGAGCGATGGGCTGAGGAGCCGAGGCAGGTACGCGGCGATCGGCACCCACGCCAGGCGGACGGTGATGGCCGCCGCGCTCACCACGGCGCCCTGCCAGAGCAGGGCCCCGAGCTCGTGAGCGGGGATCGACTGCCGGAGCGTGGCGAGTTGCAGCCCGATGAGGATGAAAATGACGCCATTGAGCACGAACACCAGCAGGTCCCACACCGCGCGGGCCTGGATTCGCGTCACGGGCGAGACGACGGCACTGAAGTTCTGGCGCAGGTGAAGGCCACCGGCCACGCACGCGAGTACGGCCGACGCGTGAAGGCTCTCGGCGGCGACCCAGGCCACGTACGGGGCGAGGAGGGTGATGGCGATCTCGGTGAAGCTGTCGTCCGTGAGCATGAGGGCGTAGCGGGTGGCGATGCCGACCGCGATCCCGATCGCGACACCGGCGACCGCGCTGACCACGAACTGAGCGAGGGTTTGCCACACGACGAAGGAACCACCCACCATGACGGCGACGGCGGCGCGATAGAGAACCAGAGCTGTGGCGTCGTTGACGAGACTCTCGCCCTCGAGCACCGTGATCACGCGGCGCGGGATCGAGAGACGACGGGCGATGGCGGTCGCCGCCACCGCGTCCGGCGGTGACACGATGGCGCCCAGGGCTAGCGCCGCCGGCCACCCGAGGCCAGGCATGACCGCCCGCGCCGCGACGGCCACAGCGGCAGTGGTTGCCAGCACGAGGCCGACAGCCAGGAGCGAGATGGGTCGGACGTTGTAGCGAAAGTCGCGCAGCGACGTGAAGTACGCCGCCGACCACAAGACGGGCGGAAGGAACACGAGGAAGACCAGGTCGGGATCGAGTCGTACCACCGGGAGGCCGGGCACGATCGCGATGGCGAGGCCTCCCACCACCAGCAGGATGGGGTACGGGATCAGCAGTGTGCGTGCGATGGTCGTGAGCGCAAGGACCACCGCCAGCAGCACGATGACGGTCTCCACCAGATGCAGCGTGCTCATTCCGTCGTCACTTCCGTGAGGCCCCGGTGGCGCTTCGTATCGGGAGGGCGGGGGTGGTAGGCGGAGCAGGGATCGAACCTGCGACCTCGGCCGTGTAAAGGCCGCGCTCTCCCAACTGAGCTATCCGCCTGGGTGTCGAACGCGCTTCAGCCCGACCTTACCGCCTTTCTAGATGCGAGAGCAACCCCAGACTCACTCGGGTCCTGTCCTCGCGAGTTTCAGATTGGGGACGGTCCCCTCACTCGGGCAGCCGGCTCGACGCGGTGGCCACCCGGGTACCGCACTTTCTCGACCCTCATACCGGTGCACTAAAATGGGAACTCACGATTCGGAGTGATCCTCGATGAGGCCGTCGTGGCCGCACCCCTCTGGGCTGGTCCTTGGTGTTTCTCATGGCATCTCTCCAAATCGTGACGGTCCATTTAGCACGGCATTCACCGCACCGCCCGGGATGCGTTGCTCACCGCCGAGGTGCGCGCGGCCTCCGGACGACGCGCAGGAGGCGCGCCAGCCGGAGGTTGAACTCGGCTCAGGCGCAGGTCACCCCCGAGGCTCTCGTCGTCGTACTCGTCGAAGTCGCGCCGGATGTCGTAGAGGTCGTGCGTGAGTCTCGCCCCCCGGCATCTGGCCGGGAGTCCCTCACATACCGGACCGGGGCGTCCGCAGGGAAGGGTCAGGGGCGTGGGCGCGTGGACGGCAACCCGGCCGCTTCGCTGGCGGGCGCCGGCTCCCCCTCGCCGTTGCTGGCGGCCGCGACGCGGCCGTCACCGGGCCAGCGCTCCAGCGCGACAAGGCGCTTGCGCCAGGGGCCGCGTCGCCGGCCGAGCGCCGGCCGCCAGTGGAAGAGGCGCGCGGTGTCCTCGAAGATCGAGTAGGCGACCGGGGTCATCACGAGCGTGAGGAGCAGGCAGAGGGTCTGACCGCCGATGACCACGACGGCGATGGCCCGCCGCTCCTCGGCGCCGGGCCCGCTGCCCAGGGCGAGGGGCAGCATGCCCGCGACCAGCGCGAGCGTGGTCATGAGGATCGGACGCAGCCGGTCCTGATTGGCCCGCATGATGGCCGGGTCACGGGCGAGGCCGGCCGCGCGCAGGGTGTTGGTGTGGTCGATCTGCAGGATGGCATTCTTCTTGACGACGCCGAAGAGGACGAGGATGCCGAGGGCGGAGTAGAGGTTGAGCGTGTTGCCAGTCCACCAGAGAGATAGAAGGGCAAAGGGCACCGAGAGGGGCAGGGAGAGCAGGATGGTGAGGGGGTGGATCAGGCTCTCGAACTGCGCGGCGAGGATCATGTACATGAAGATGACCGAGAGCAGGAAGACCCAGAGGAACTCGGTGAACGTCCGCTCCAGCTCCCGCGCCCGGCCCGACACCGCGGTCGTATATCCGGCAGGCAGGTTCATGTCCACCACCGCCTGGCGGAGGGCTGCGATGCGATCGGCCTGGCCGTAACCCGGGGCCACGGAGGCGCGCAGCCGGACCTCCCGCTGGCGATCGGAGCGGTCGACGCGCGACGCGGTCTGGGCGGGCTCGATCTTGACGAGGTTGTCGAGGCGCACGAGTCCCCCGCCCCGCCGCTCCACGTAGAGCCGGGCGATGGTGGCGCGATCCTGCCGGTCGGCCTCGGCCAGGCGGAGCTGGACGTCGTAGTCCTCGTTGACGGTGGGGTCGTGGAACCGGGACACCTCCTGGTCCCCGCCGACCATGAGCCGGAGCGCGGTGGCCACCTGCTCGGCGTCCACGCCCAGGTCAGCGGCCCGCTCGCGGTCGATCTGCACGCGCAGCTCGGGCTTGTCGAGCTTGAGGGTGGTGTCGGCATCGAGGATGCCGCCGAGCTCCCGGGCCCGCTCGCGCAACCGCTCGCCATAGGCGGCGAGGGCCTGGAGGTCGGGGCCGCGCAGGACGAAGTCGATCTCGAAGGTACCGCCACCGATGTTGAAGGACGGCGCGTTGCGCACGGTGACGCGCAGATCGGGATACTTCCGCGTCCGGGTCCGCACGTCCTGCATCACGTCGCGCTGCGAGTAGATGCCGCGGAAGGCGGCGAGGGGCTCGCCGGCGAGGAGGGCCTTCACCAGGCGCCCGGCCGTCAGCTTCCGCTCCTCATGGGGCGCGATGCGCACGTAGGCGGTGCCGGTGTTCACGCGGTTCAGCGGGCCGCCGCCCGCGGTGGCGAGGACGAGGCGGACCCCGGCGATGTCCCGGATATCCCGAGCCAGCGCTCGCATCGCGTCGTCCATGGCCGCCAGGCTCAAGCTCTCCGGCCCGGTCACCGTCACCTCGAACTCCGCCTCGTCTACGTTGCTGGGGATGTACTCCTGCTTGACGAGGCGGTAGAGCGGCCCGGCGGCGGCGATGACCAGGACCGCCACCGCCACCACGGCCCAGCGATGGCGCATGGAGAGCGCGAGCATCCACGAGTATCCCCGCTCGAGCCAGGCGTAGAAGCCCATGCGCGAGCGAGCGGGCCCCGCCTCGGCGTCGGCGCGCAGGAGCCGGGCGCTCATCATGGGCGTGAGGGTGAAGGAGACGAGCAGCGAGACGAGCACGGAGACGGAGGCGGTGAGCCCGAACTGATAGAGGAAGCGTCCGGAGACGCTCGACATGAACGAGACCGGCACGAAGATGACGACCAGGCTCAGGGTGGTGGCGGTGACGGCGAGCCCGATGTCGGCGGTGGCCAGGCGCGCGGCCTCGAAGGGCTTGACCTTCTTCTCTTCGACGTAGCGGAAGATGTTCTCGAGAACGACGATGGCGTCGTCGATGACGATGCCCACCATGAGGACGAGCGCGAGCATGGTCACGCTGTTCAGCGTGAACCCGAGCGCCCACATCATGCCGAAGGCCGACACCACGGAGGCGGGGATGGCTACCCCGGCGATGATCGTCGACCGCCAGCTCCGCATAAAGGCCAGCACGACCAGGCAGGCCAGGATGGAGCCGAGGATGAGGTGGACGTTGATCTCGCGCAACGCGGCGTGGATGTAGCGCGACTGGTCGCGGATGACGTCGACCCGCACGTCGGGCGGGAGCTCGGTCTGCACGCGGGCGAGGTTGGCCTTCACGCCCTCGATGACCGCCACCGTGTTCTCGCCCGACTGGCGCCTCACCTCGAGGGTCACGGTCGGTACGCCGTCGAGGCGGGCCACCGACCGCTGCTCCTTGGTGCCGTCCTGGGCGTGGCCAATGTCCCGCACTCGGACGGGGGCACGGTCAATGGTCGCCACGACAAGGTCCTCGAAGTCCGAGGCTTCCTGCATCCGCCCGAGGGTGCGGAGACTCTCCTCTCGCCCGCCCCGCGTGACGTTGCCTCCGGGCAGATCGGCGTTCTGCCGCACCAGGGCCTCGCGGACGGCGGTGATCGAGAGCTGGTAGGCGGCGAGCCGGTCGGCGTCCACCCAGATGTTGACGGCCCGGCTGAGTCCACCCACCATCCGGACCTCGCCCACCCCGCCCGCGCGCTCGAGCTGGACCTTGATGACCTTGTCGGCGAGCTCCGTCAGCTCGCGGAGGGTCCGGTCGCCCGAGACCGCGATCGTGACGACGGGCGCGGAGTCGTTGTCGAACTTCGAGATGACGGGCAGCCGGATGTCCCGGGGCAGCCGGGCGATGACGGTGGCCACCCGATCGCGCACGTCCTGCGCGGCCACGTCGATGTCCCGGTCGAGGTTGAAGGTGGCGATCACGACCGAGCTGCCCGACACCGAGATCGACCGCAGCTCGTTGATGCCCTCGACCGTGTTCACGACTTCCTCGAGCTTGTGCGAGACCTGGGTCTCCACCTCCTCGGTGGAGGCGCCGGGCAGCTCGGTGCGTACAGTGACGACGGGCACGTCCACCTTCGGGAAGCGGTCCACTCCGAGCTTCCCGTAGCTGGCCGCTCCCACCACCACGAGCGCGAGGATGATCATGGCCGCGAAGACGGGCCGCCGGATGCACACTTCGGCGAGCTTCTGCATTACCGGTCATTATGCGGTCTCGCGCCGGCGACGGCATCCCCCGCCGGGACTGTCTCGGGCGGCGCGCGCGGGAGGGTCAGCGAACCACGGTGATGGGCTGCCCGCCGGTGAGGATGCCCGGCTCGACCACCACGAGCTGGCCGGCAGTGAGACCGGAGATGATCTCGACCTCGCCGCCCACGCGCCGCCCCGTCTGGACGCGCATCTCCACCGTCTTGCCGTCCTGGGCGGAGAGGACCTTCTCGATACCCGCGAAGGTCACGATCGCGGTCGCCGGCACGGTGACGACGGGCCGAGGGGCCCGCGTGACGATCTCGGCCCGGGCGAACGCGCCCGGACGCAGGCCGCCGCGGGGATTGGGGATCTCTGCCTCGATCGCCAGGGTCCGGTTCTGCTCCTGGATCGCCGGGCTGAGGCGAGCCACCCGCCCTTCGTGCACGGTGTCGTCGCCTTCCACCGTGACCCGCACGCCCTGACCGACTTGCAGCCCCACGGCCTCCCGCTCCGGGACGGCCAAGCGCAGCCGCAGTGGGTCGATCCGGACCAGGGTGACCACGGGAGCCCCGGGGGCGAGGTACTCGCCCACGGAGGCCAGACGCTGGCTCACCGCGCCGTCGAGGGGTGAGCGGAGGACAGTGTCGGCAAGCTGCTGCCGCGCGATCTCTCGCTCCGACCGGCGTTGCGCGAGCACCGCTTGCCGGTTGCGCACCTCCTCGAGGGCATCCTGGTAGCGCCCCTCTGCGACCTCGAGGGCGGCCACGTCTGCGTCGAGCTGGGAGCGGGCGATCAGCTGCTGCTCCCAGAGCCGCTCGCCGCGCTCGCGGGCCAGGCGTGCCTCGTCGAGCAGCGCGCGCGCCTGGCGCACCAGCGCCGTCTGCTCGGGGTCGACGCGCTCGTCCGTTCCCTGAGGCCGCAGGCCGAGCCGCGCCCGCGCCTGTTGCTGGGCAGCCTCGGCCTGCTCGACGCGCAGCCGGTAGTCGCCGTCATCGATGCGCGCAACAGGATGACCGCGGCGTACGCGGCTGCCGAGATCCACCGTGACCAGGGCGAGCCGGCCCGCCACCTTGGTGCCCAGCACGACCTGCTCCTCGGCGGCGAGCGTGCCCGTGGTGACCACCGTGCGGGGCAGCGCGCGCTCGCCGGCGGGGACGACGCGGACCTGTCGCGCCGGCGCTGTCGGAGCGGCGGACTTGGACGTGGCGGCGGCGGGCCCCTCGCCCTTGCAGCCGGCGCTGGCCACCATCGCCAGGAGCCCGAGGCCGGCGACGGAGCGGGTGAACCTCATGTCGCCTTCGATGATATCGTGCCCGCCAGCTCCGGCATGGAGACCGCCCGCCAGAGCCCCCTTCCCGTCTGATGGCGTACCCGGCAATCGGGTGCCTTCGTCGAGCGGCCATCGCTCAGGTGCTCGTCGGCGCTGAGCTCGCTCCCGGCTCGTGATGTTGACGATCCCGTTCCTGTTCTTCCTGGCCCGCGACGAGCCTCGGTGGTGGTTACGCCCGTGGAAGGCTGAACCACTCCGCGCCGTCGATCGCCAAATGGTGAGGGGTATCGATATGCGATAGTTCCCAGGCGGGAGAGGATGTCGAGCGAAGACGATTAGGGGCGCCGCGGGTGACGCGGCGGGCGCCCACAGATCGTGAAGCCGGCTAACGGGAGGACTCGCGTGACCGCGGAGCGCCGGGAGCGGATCGGCTGGTACTTCTACGACTTCGCCAACTCGGCGTTCTCCACCACGGTCGTCACCGTCTTCCTCGGACCCTATCTGACCTCGGTCGCCAGGGCCGCGGCGGACCCCGACGGGTTCGTCTACCCCCTCGGGATCACGGTCGCGGCCGGCTCGTTCTTCCCGTACATGGTCTCGCTCTCGGTCCTGCTCCAGGTGCTCCTGCTCCCGATGCTCGGCGCGATCGCCGACTACTCGCACCGCAAGAAGCAGATGCTGTTCGTGTTCGCGTACCTCGGCGCGCTGGCGACGCTGGCCCTTTACGGTGTCCGGGGGACCAGCTATCTGCTGGGCGGCCTGCTGTACGTGGTCGCCAACATCAGCTTCGGCGCGGCGCTCGTCTTCTACAATGCCTTCCTGCCCGACCTGGCGGCGCCCGACCAGCGGGACTCGGTCTCCGCGAAGGGCTGGGCGCTCGGCTACCTGGGCGGCGGCGTGCTGCTCGCGCTGAACCTGGCCCTGTTCCTGCGCGCATCCGCGTTCGGGCTGACGACCGAGCAGGCGGTGCGCATCAACCTGGCCTCGGCTGGCGCGTGGTGGGCGATCTTCACGCTGATCCCGCTCGCCACGCTGCGAGCCCGGCAGCCGGCGAGGCCCCTGCCCCCGGGGGAGCACGTCGCTCGCGTCGGGTTCGGGCAGGCCGCGCGAACACTGGCCGCCTTGCCTCGATATCCGCACACACTGCTCTTCCTCTTGGCCTATCTGCTCTACAACGACGGCATCCAGACTGTCATCGCGCTCTCGTCGCAGTTCGGGCAGGAGGAGCTGGGGCTGCCAATGTCGACGCTCGCGACGGCGATCCTGATGGTCCAGTTCGTGGCGTTCCTGGGCGCCCTCGCCTTCGGCGGGGTTGCGCGGGCGATCGGCGCCAAGGCCGCCGTGACGCTCTCGCTCGTCATCTGGATCGGCGCGGTCGTGTATGCCTACGCGTGGCTCCGGAGCACCGCCGACTACTTCCTGCTCGCGGCGGCCATCGCCGTTGTCCTGGGTGGCAGTCAGGCGCTGAGCCGTTCCCTGTTCTCGCTGATGATCCCGCGGGGCCAGGAGGCCGAGTACTTTAGCTTCTACGAGGTGAGCGACCGCGGGACCAGCTGGATCGGTCCGCTCCTATTCGGGCTCGCCCTGCAGTTCACGGGCAGCTACCGGATCGCCATCCTCTCGGTGACCGTGTTCTTCGTGGCCGGTCTCGTGCTGCTGGCCCCAGTCGACGTCGGCCGCGCAGCCCGCGAGGCCGGCAGACGTTCGGCGCAGGACTCCCCGTCGGCATGATCTTGCTCGATCCGATCCTCCAAGCTCGGGCGCGATCGGGCCGGCTGGTCCGACGTCGGGGCAGTGGTCGGCCTCGCTCGGTACTATCGGCGCTCGCCCGACCAGATCTCGGCCGATGAAGTGCAAACCTACCTCGCGCGCCTGTACCAGGCCCGGCATCGGTCCTGGAGCACGGGCCGCCAGGCCGCCCACGTTCCGCTTCTTCTACCACGTGACGCTGGGCTGGCCGCGCGCGGACTTCCACGTCCCCGCGCCCCGCCAGCCTCAGAAGCTCCCCGAGATCCTCAGCCGCGCCGAGGTCTGCCGACTCCTCGCGGCGCCGACGCATCGGCGCCATCGCTTGTTGCTCGCTACCCTCTACGCCGCCGGGCTGCGGCTGAGCGAGGCGACGCACCTCAAGGTCTCCGACATCGACGCCGACCGCATGATGATCCGCGTCGAGCAGGGCAAGGGCGCCAAGGATCGCGACGTGCCCCTCTCCGTCCGCCTGCTCCAGCCATTGCGCCAGCACTGGGCGCACGAGCCGCCCGGGCCGCTGGGTGTTCGCCGCCCCGGCGGCGCCGCGCCCGATTCACTCCACCACGGCCCAGCGCGTCTACTGGGCGGCCAAGCGGCAGGCCGGCATCACCAAGCACGGCGGCATTCATGCGCTGCGCCACGCCTACGCGACCCATCTGCTGGAGGCGGGTCCGGATCTGCACACCGTGCAGCGCGTGCTCGGCCACCGCCACATCACCACGACGATGCGCTCCTTCCACCTCAGTCAGGGGCGCGTGCTCAACACCCCCTCGCCCCTGGATCTGCCGGAGCCGCCCGCCGCCTGACCCATGAGCCCGGCGCCGCCGCCCGCCGCGGGCGCGGCCGTCGCACGCGGGCCTCGCGTCGACCTGGCTGCCATCGTCCGCGCCCATGGCGCGGCGTATCAACGCACCCACTCCTTGTCCCGCGCTCAGCGCCGCGCCCTGCGGGATATCGCCGACTGTCGCACCGCCGCCCTCGGCGGCCATCGCGCCGTGTGCACCACGTGCGGCGCTGAGCGCCTCACCTACAACTCGTGCCGCAACCGCCATTGTCCTCTATGCCCCCGCTTGGCCACTGAGCGCTGGCTTCAGGCGCGCCGGCAGGAGCTGCTCCCCATCGAGTACTTCCACGTCGTCTTCACCCTGCCTCCCGCCCTCAACCCGCTTGCCCAGCAGCACCCCCGGCTGATCTACCGCCTGCTGTTCCAGGCGGCCGCCGCCACCCTCCAGCGCTTCGGGCGCGATCCCCGTCACCTCGGCGGCGACCTCGGCGTCACCGCCATCCTGCATACCTGGGGGCAGAATCTCTCCCACCACATCCACCTCCACTGCGTCGTCACCGGCGGCGCCCTCGCGCCCGACGGCGCCCGCTGGATTCCCGCCCGGCCCGGCTTTCTCTTCCCGGTGCGGGCGCTCGCCAAGGTCTTTCGCGGCACCTACCTCGCCGCTCTGCAACGCGCCGTTGACCGCGGCGCCCTCCCACTGACCGCGGCGCTGGCTCCCCTGGCAACCCCCACGGCCTTCCGCACCTGGCTCGAGGAGCTGCGCCAGCAGGCCTGGGTCGTCTACTGCAAACCGCCCTTCGCCGGCCCCGAGCACGTGCTCGCCAACCTCGGGCGCTACACCCACCGCGTCGCCATCTCCAACGAGCGTCTGCTCTCGCTGGCCGATGGTCGGTCCGCTTCCGGTGGCGCGACTACGCCGATCGCGATCGCGTCAAGGTCATGAACCTCGCGGTCGACGAGTTCCTCCGCCGCTTCCTGCTGCACATCGTGCCCGACGGCTTCGTCCGCGTTCGTCACGTCGGTCTGCTCGCCAATCGCCGCCGCGCGGCCTCCCTCGCCCAGTGCCGCGCCCTGCTCGCCGCGCCCCCCGCTCCCTGAGCCCGAGTCGGTGCGCGGCCTGATGCTGCGGGTCACCGGCATCGACATCGACCGGTGCCCCATCTGCCACCTGGGCCTCCTCCCCGCTCGGCCTCCTGCTCCCGGCGCCCGTCCCTTGGAACACGTCGTGACGTGCCCCCGCGCCACCTCCGTCGTCGTCCGGCTACCGGGTCACCGCCCGCTCTCTGCCCGCCGCCTGCTCCCAGCGCGCCCCCGCCGTCACCGCGCGTACTCAGCGCCCCGCCGCCGGCGCGTTCCGCCTCCTGCCGCCGGCGCGCCGAGCGCTTGGCCCCCACGTCCCGCCCTCCCACGTCGCCCGCTTCCCTGTTCCTGACGCCCCACCGGCGATAGAATCCCCATACCACCTCGCTCGGCGGGGTTTAGTTCAACTGGTTCTATCCGTCATGAGGCACGACGGATAGAAACCTGATTGTTGGGCCTCAGTCCAGGACGTGAGACGTAGAGGGTAGCGGCGATGGGAAGGCTGCGCGCCGACATGATGAACATCACGAACGAGGTCTCGGGGAAGTCGGTGTCTCACGTGACGCAGCCTGATCCTCAACGCCTCGAGATTCACTTCACCGACGACTCCGTCCTCGCCATCGCGTTGCGGCAAGGCCACCTTACAGCGGCCCTGACTTCCGGCCCGGGCGACTCGACTTCGGACCGTCGCCACAACGGCCCTCAGCCCACCCGCCGTCAACGGGACTACCTCGAGTTCATCGCAAGGTACATCCTCCGGTACGGTGTCTCACCGGCTGAATCAGATATCGCACGGCACTTCCTCGTGTCGGCTCCCTCCGTGAACCAGATGGTCCAGATGTTGGAGCGGCGGGGCTTCATCACGAGACAATCCGGTATCCCACGCTCGATCAGGATCGTCGATGATCGCAAGGATCTCGTCCGTCCGCCCCAAGCGGCAGCGGCTGGCGGTCTGAGGCCCAACAACGCGCTCCACCGGCCCGGAGCTCGCGTTACTCGCTCCGGCCGGTGAGCGCGAGCGTTGGCTCTCCATGCGAGCCACGCAGCCGGTGAACCACCTGGTGCTGACCGTGGGTCTGATCATAGCGTCCACCGCGGCACCTGCGTTCAGTGACGTCCCAGACGACGTGATTACTCGCTGTCGAAAGAGCATGGGCGACTACGGTAGCGCGATGGTGAAGGCCTGTGTCGACCGTGACCTTGCTGCACTCGACGCGCTGACGAGGTACGCACCCCAGGATCGTGCCGCCGTCGCCAGGTGTGAAAGACAGATGGCTGATTACGGGTGGGCCATGGTGAAGGCTTGCGCTGATCGCGATATCGAGGCGACTTCGGCACTTGCGAGGTACCCACCAGAACACCGATCATTGGTTGAGCGGTGTCAACGTGAGATGGGTGACTATGGGGTCGCGATGGTGAAGGCATGCGCCGATCGAGACATAGAGGCCGAGCAGGAGCTGCGGAAGTATGAGCGGCGCTGAGCACGTGAGAGCTAACCCATAAGGATTGAGACGACCGCCGCGGTCGTTTCAATCCGATGGTCAAGAAGCCCGGTGTGCGCGTCGGGTGTCAGCGGATATGGGCAATGCCTCGGGAGGGCTGGGACGGCCGCGAGCGCTACGACGACGGCGGGGACCCCCTCGCGGCAACACGTGCTGGAGGAAGCGGCGCATGAACTCCATGATCGGCAGGGTCATGGTGCGCACCCGATGGCTGGGCGGCTTCTGATACCGGAACCGGATGTGGTCCGCATCGACGGCCAGG
>Ga0187892_10000786_pt1 | contig 79597 bp, 68 predicted proteins | sample MA1701073metaG_FD_139345 | JGI IMG/M metagenome (GOLD analysis project Ga0187892, IMG submission 139345) | Bio-ooze microbial communities from a basaltic lava cave in the Kipuka Kanohina Cave System on the Island of Hawaii, USA - MA170107-3 metaG ... | reverse complement strand
TGAGTGGGGGCATGCGTTCTGGTTTGTCGATGAGTTGTTTGCGGCCCCGTTGCACTGGGGCTTCGTGACGCTGGGCTGGTGCGGGTTGTTCGGCGGGACGGGGGGCGTAGCGGCGCAGATTGTGGCGCGCATGTCGAACCTGTGCGATGTGGTGTGGAATAACGAGAGCAAGGACTGCTTGCACGTGATTCCGTACTAAGGTAAGCCGATGACGGCGGTGGGCTAGCCACGCGCTCCGGATGCCGAAGCGCATGAATCAGCCAAACCAGCCGACTGAATAAAGGGGGACAAATGGCACTGTTTAGAACCGCTCAAATTATCAAAGCCAGCAAGCTTCCGCCGGAAGGCGTCAAGCTCTCGAGAATGATAGACGCGGTGTATTTCCTTCCGATTGCGTACCTGGGGGTGTTCGCAACCTTTCATATGCACTTCGACTTGCTTGCGGGAGACTGGGATTTCTGGATTGATTGGAAAGACCGGCAGTTCTGGGTAACGGTGACGCCGGTTGTAGAGGTCATGTATCCCGGGGCAATCATGTATTACTTCTGGACGTTCTACCGGCAACCGTTTGGTGCAACATTGAGCATCACGGGGCTCCTTGTCGGGAAGTGGATTACAATTATCTTTGCTTGGTACTGGTGGGCGAATTTCCCGATGAACTTCGTCATGCCAGCCACAATGGTCGGCAGTGCGCTGATCCTCGACTGCACCTTGTTACTGACCCGTAGCTGGATGCTCACAGCGATATTTGGGGTATGGGCGTTCGCGATGGTCTTTAACCCGACACAATATGCGCTATTCGGTTACAGCCACCAACCGATGGTAGTGGACGGCCAACTACTTTCGCTGGCCGACTACATGGGCTTCACCTATGTCCGTACCGGAACGCCTGAGTATATCCGAATCATCGAGGTGGGATCGCTCCGAACGTTCGGCGGGCACACAGTATGGATCTCAGCCTTCTTCTCGGCCTTCATCTCCATGTTGGTCTTCACGATATGGTGGCAAGTCGGACACTTCGTCGGTCAATCCTTCTTCTGGGTCAAGGGTAAGAGGGGTAAGATGTCGAGGATGAACGATGTCATGGTCATTGGCACGGACGAATACGCAGTAAGGCATGGCGGGTTAATGGGGACTGGGGTGCCTTCTGGAGCCACCTTAGCGGAAGGAAAATCATGAACGCCAAAAACATATTAAAAGTATGCGTGATCGGCTCCCTCGGGATGGCGACACTGGGGCTTACCCTGGTCGTCGATACCACACCCGTTGCCGCCCACGGGGAGCGCTCTCAGGAACCGTTCCTTCGGATGCGGACGGCTCAGTGGTATGACACAAGATGGAGTCCTCAAAAGACTTCTGTCAACGATGAAGCAATGCTGACAGGGAAAATCCATATAGCGGAAGACTGGCCACGAGCCGTAGCCAGGCCCACTCGTACGTTCATAAACATTGGTAGTCCGAGTTCGGTGTTCACACGCACCAGTAATAAAGTGAATGGAACACCGATGTTTACATCAGGCCCTATGGAGCTTGGTGGAGACTACGAATATGTGATCAAGATGCGGGCTAGACTACCTGGTCATCACCACATCCACCCGATGTTAGCCGTCGAGAAGGCCGGCCCGGTCGCAGGACCGGGAGGGTGGATGGATATCTCTGGCAATTATAAGGACTTCACCAATCCTGCAAAGCTGCTGGTCGGAGGGACAGTTGATACAGAGACCGCAGGCCTTGCGGTAGGGCTCTTCTGGCATATCCTCTGGGGTATTCTAGGATTTGGCTGGATCGCCTGGTTCGCTGTAAGACCAATGTTCCTTATTCGCGCCAGGGTGTTGGCTCAAGAGGGTGGGGATGCGCTCATGAATGACCCGGCTGATCGCGTAGCAGCTTATGTCATGTTAGGGACATGCTTTGTGATCATTGCAATCGGGTTCTTTGTGACAGACTCTCAGTATCCTTACACCGTTCCGCTCCAAGCGGGTGCCCCATTGATTAAGCCGACTCATTTGAAGTCGGACCTCACGGTCAAGGTGCTCGCCGCGGACTACGATGTTCCTGGTCGTGCCTTGCGCATGACCTTGAGCGTAACCAACAACGGAGAGCAGCCGCTTAGTATCGGAGAGTTCACAACTGCGGGCATCAGATTCCTCAACAAGGTTGGCGTGGCCAACAATCTGGACCCGACCTACCCACCAGAAATCATGGCGCAGGACGGCCTGCACCTGGAGGATGAGTCTCCGATCAATCCGGGTGAAACCAGAGAAGTCAAGCTCGACTCCAGAGACTCGCTGTGGGAGTTCCAGAGACTGATGGACATGGTTCACGATCCGGAGCAACGTTTCGGCGGGCTACTCATGGCCTGGGATGAATCCGGCAATCGTCATATCAACAGTATTTCCGGAGCCATCATCCCGGTCTTTACGAGGGCTGCCAGTAGCTAAGTCAAGAGGTTAGTCACGTCCACGTGGGACGTCGATCCGCCTCCGTCGCAAGACGGAGGCGGATTTTTTTGCACTGAGCGTCGCTTACTGGCTCAAGCTTGCGAAAGATTGCAGCGTGTTGTCTGATTTCGCAGACACCCCCTGGCGGTGCCACGATATACCTGAACTACATCGAGACCGTCTGTATGTATTCCTTATGCCCTGAGTAAACCAGAGAAGAGTGCGTACCCGTTGCAACTTAATACCACTACCAGCACCACGATGATCCACCTTAGTAGGAACTTTTCTGCAATGACGTTTCCGACCACCTGATGGTCCTCAGTTCCGATGGGAGATGGTCTACTTCGGAATAGTCGTACATAGGCTCGCGTCGACCCACAAACAATCGATGGGCCGTTAGCGAAACTGTTAGTACGAGAAAACAGTTGCAATTTTTCTCGTGAGTGGTAGGCGGAGTATGGTAACAAGTTAGTTGAAGACTTTTGCGGCTATCGGGCACTGCCCTGCGCGTTCGAGTTGCTCCAACGCTTTCTCAAACGGGAGACAATCCTTATCTTGCCACGCGATGACATGCCAAGAGCGAGATTCATCTCGTTCGCCCGGCTGGAGATTTTCCATCAGCTTGTATGCAAACGTTCCCCCATCACGGGCAAGGCGTTAAGAACAGACGTCACGGTCTGGCCAACACCTCTTGAGAGGTTAGAGTAGCTGGTGCTATGAACCAGGGGAGTGGGATCGGCAGAACGTTCACTCCAGGTTGGATTCGATATGCTTTATGAGCGGGCGAGCTTCGACAGGGCTTGGGCATCTGTTCCGTGACAGTCGTCGGCTCTCCAAATCCCAACCACCTCCCCTGCTCACAGCCTGTTATCTCGCCCGCACCTCCTCCACAATCGCATCGGTCAAGGTTATACGATTGTTCAAGGGTTGCACAGGCCTATTGTTTCCTTTGACAAGCGCCGTGAATTTTTCAATCTGCTTCGCTGAGAGCTGGATGGGTGATTTCATCACAATCCACTTCACCCCCTCTGAACAAGGCGGGGTCGTCAACGAACCATCGTAACGGTAACTCTCAGTACTCTGCGGTAAGAGGTCATCCACATTCACCTGGACATGCTCGAAGTGTGATTCTAGCCCCTTTTTGGATGGAAGGTTTGCCCAGATAGGATCGAAGGCCGCATTGTGTGCGCCTCGCTCGATGAATACTCCGACGACCGCCAGAGCGCCAGAGGCGGCCTTGTGTACGAAATGCATCTCCATCGGATACTGTTTGCCTTTGACGGTGTGCTCACTTGGACTATGGAAGTGGAACTGGATGAGTTCGTAGTCTGCGTCTCCAATCGTGAGAGTATCACCCTCCGAATAGTTCACCTGGATGGTATGACCATTGTTGATTTCGTCAGCGACATGTTCGTGATGCACGATCTGCAACTTGGCTGGACTAAAGTCAGCCTTGAGTTCCTTCAGTGACGCCGGAGCGGTCTTTGCGATATCGATGGGAGACTGGCTATGGCCATCCTTGCAGAGCGAAAAATCCGGATCGAGTCTACCCCAAAACCGAGGTCCCTTTTCGCCCTTATAGGTCCAGTGGGTGGCATCAGCTGGCGGCGACGCCGGCCGTGTTTTGACCTTCGGGTCTGGAGAGTTGCCGTCCTGCGCCCAAACCAGAGGACTCAGGAGTATTACCACCATCAAAACCATCATGCTTGTGATCGGTTTATTCACAACATGTCTCCTTAACTTATTCGTGACGTTGATTATATCGCACTCAGGGACGGCGTTCAGCCTGAAGGCATCCACACAATCCCCATCTGTACTATCCGTCATTCAGTTTGTTCAAACACGGGCAAAAAAACGTCCTCTCGCCCGCGAGGGCTTGAGGACGCCATTGTCCGTGCCGATAATTTTCCTAACTAGAACCCGGAAGGAAACGCCTTTGTTTCCCTGTCCAGTGGGCGCCACATATATCATTTCTCAGAAAAACCTGTCAATGTCATGGTTAATGGTATGGCACCCCCGCTTTGGAGGGGGTGCCCGTCTTCACTAGTTGGCAATGTACCAGCCGAAGATGAATGGATGGTGAATCGATCATGAAAAATTCTTCATCATTGAACATTTTGCAGGCCTGACCGTCAAAGTTCTCGGCAAACTGCACGCCAATATTCATCTATCTTTTCGGTTACTGACGAGTTGGAGCAACTGTCTGTGCGATCAAGGTTAAATTCGTAACCATGGCATATGTGTCAAGAATTATTGGCCGTCAAGGCCGAGAAAGAGGCTGCTGATGCCGCCATAATTTGAAGAGACGAACACAAAAGACATGCTGGAGTGTTGAGGGTTTCATGAACCTGAGGCTGTCTAGAGACAGCGCGGCCACGTATTTCGATTCTTTAATTCACCGGGCTGTCCTATTTCCAGTTCAGTGTGATCTCTGCTGCCTGTCTAAAAACAGAGAGGGAGAGGCGTTGCCTCTCCCTCTCATAGACTATCCGGACCTACACAGATTCTATACCGCTGCGTTTTGAACTCGCAGCCTGGCATCTGCCCGGGGCTACTTCAAGAGGTTCTTATAGATGTCCGGCTGATCTGCTCCTTCTACCTTGATCAAACCAACAGCGCCCTTTGCGATCCGGAAGATCGCATGGTCGACGTTGATGTAGGTTCCAGGCACTTCGACCTTAAATTCTGCCATGGAAGCGCCACCCGCAGGCACCAGGGTGGTTTGGAGGTTCTGCAAGGGAGGCGTAACCAAAGAACCCTCAGGGTACACCCGGTCAAATATCTCGCCAATCACGTGCCAGTTGGCGGTCAGGTTTGGCCCTGCATTGACATAGAAAATTCGAATGGTGTCGCCCACCTTGGCTTGCAGAGGATTCTTGACAAGCGAACCCGCCATTCCGTTAAACACCACATGTGAAGGGTGCTCCGCTAACCCATTGTCGAACGAAAACTCCAAGGTGTCGCCCTTCTTGCCAGCCTTGGTGTAAAACTCGCTCTGCACGATATAAAATTCTTTGTCTACCTTAGGAAGCCCGCCAACCGGCTCAACTAAGATCCCACCGTACATTCCATTCGCAATGTGTTCAGGAATGGATGGAGATGCGGTGGCACAGTGATAGAAATAGAGGCCGGCATTAAGGGCCTTAAACTGCAACTTGCTTTCCTCCCCTGGCTCGGTGTTGAGGCTTGCTGCTCCGCCACCCGGTCCAGTGACTGCATGAAAGTCGATGTTGTGACTTTCCTTACTGTCCTTCTTGTTCTTTAAACGGACTTCAACCGTATCCCCCTCCATCACCCGGATCATGGGCCCCGGTACGGTTCCATTAAGACCCCAGAACTTATATTTGTTATCGTCGCTGAGCTTGCCGACCCACTCGCTCGCTTCAAGTTCAACTAAAACGTGGGCAGGCTCTCTTCGTGTGATAGGAGGAGGAACAGTAGGCGCGGGCCCTAACTGAGCCTTGATTTGCTCCGCCGCCGACGCAGACCCTGGATTGATCATGGCTAGACAGGGAGCCAAGACAAATGCACCGAGCAGACCGATATTACGCACGCTGCGCGAATAACTCATAGACATAGAGCCTCCTTTGATTTTCAACTGCTTTGACGGTTTCTTCTCTCATCTACCTTGGTACGCACTGAATGGCCTCAGCCATAATCGGGGCATTCGGATTTGCTTTCAGTTCAGGGCTTGTAATCCGTGTGTTCAGATGGTTTACCACCGTGCGAAAACTGGTGCTCGTACGCCATGACCTGCCAGATCTGCTCGTCTGACAGCATCGACTTCCAAGACTTCATTTTCGTCTTTGGGACACCTTCAGCTATTCGCCAGAACCAGAAGCTGTCCGAGAAACGGCCAGTGTTTTTCTGGTCACGAAGATCTCGCGCTCCCTTTTTCACCGGTTTACCATCCTTGCCGTGGCAGCTGCCACAGTTGATGAGCGGGTTGACTTCACCGGTGTAAATCTTCCCTCCCTCCTCGATGACCTTAGGATCGGTCCACCAGCCAGCCGGCATATGTTTGTCGGCGTAATCGGCCGGAACTGGAGGCAATGGCACTGGGTCCTCTGAGTAGGCCTTCCCTCCCGAAAGAATGAGGATAGACACCATTACCACAACCGACATCCCGACCTTACTCATCGTCATTCGCACCTCCTTTTCTAATGGTGATTATCGTCTTTCGACGATGCCTTACCTCATAGGGCTTATACACATCACATCTCGGAGCATTCGTGCTTGCTTTCCCCAGCTTCTATGCTCCAACAGACATAACGGCATCGCCCTTAACAAGAGCTGAGGTCAGCCCCCCTTTAACAAAAGTATCCGTGTCAGCTTGATTGGCCGGCTTGTCGTCCAGTCGCTGAAGGAACGGGATCGAATGTGTCATGGATGTTGGATACGATTCGTATGACACGCACGCTGCAACCGACATCAACGATATAATACCTAACGGAGCGGCCAATGAAAAGGGCGATCTTGAGAGTCCCTGCCGGTCTTTCCTAAAATCAATGCCGTCCACAATGCCTTACATGTCCCCTATTGTCAAGACTCAAAAATTGAAATTTTATGGTTGCAAGATGCCGCAGAAGCCCCGCCAGCAGGCAATATACCGTGACGCCTGACGGGCAGGTTCAGCTGGAAAAGGGTAACGTGGAAGGAAACACAGGATTTCCATCTCGTCCGACGATCTCAATCAGAATCCTGCGGGACATTTCCATCTTATTCTTATTCCGTACATATTGGTCATCGAAGTTTTCGCTTGTTATGGCTGTTTTTCAGACTTATCAGCGATGAAAACATTCCTTGGTTTGGTCACCCCCGTGCGGAACAGCGGTGAGAGAGACCTTATTTTGTGATTTGCTTAACTGCTTCTACAATCGATCGCGCTCCGATTCCAAAGTGATCAATGAGCTCGTCTGGCTTCCCACTGTGTGGAATGGCACGAACCGCGAGCTTATGTACCTTGATACCTTCGGGCCCTACCGCACTGAGCACTGCATCTCCAAGACCGCCGTGCGAATAATGATCCTCAACGGTGAGGATGCGCCCCTGTGCGGCCCTAGCGCTGTCCAACAATGTGGTGCGATCAATGGGAACGATGCTATAAAGATCGACAATCCGCACGGAGACCCCGGCGGTCTTTAATGTGTCGTGCGCCTTCAAGGCTTCGAAGAGTGTGACGCCGGCCGCGACGATCGTGAGGACATCCGACGGGCTTTGGCGAATGATCTTCGATCCACCGATCTGAAACACCTCATCGGGTCCATACAGAACCGGCGACTTCGGACGACCTGCCCGAATGTAAACCATCCCTTTGTGCGCGGCAGCCGCTTCGACAAGTCGGTACGTCGCGGTTGCGTCGGATGGATACAGTACGGTCACGCCCGGCTGCGCAGCCATCATCGCAATATCTTCCAAGCCCATTTGAGATGGGCCATCTTCCCCGATGCTGACACCGACGTGTGTGCCGACAAGTTTGATGTTCGAGCCGCTGATCGCGGCCATACGGATGAAGTCGTACGCTCTGGCCAGGAAACAGGCAAACGTCGCAGCGAACGGGACTTTACCGCAAGCTGCAAGGCCGGCGGCTGCACCGATCATGTTTTGCTCAGCGATAAAGTTTTCGAAGAATCGACCGGGAAACTTTTTGCCGAACTTATCAGTGTACGTCGAGTTTTTCACGTCGGCATCCAGCCCCACAACAAGAGGATTGACTGCTCCCAGTGCCTCAAGCGCACAGCCGAACGCTTCGCGTGTCGCGACAGCGTCACCCACTTTGTAGGGCGATGCTGGGAGCGGACTGATCGCTGGAGACCCCTGAACCGGCGTCGATGGTTTCTTCACTGAGATGGTGGTGTTGCTAGGCCTCAACATCTTGGTCAGCTCATCAATCGCCTTCTGGGTTTCCTCCCCTTTAGCAGCTGCCTTCCCATGCCACCCAGGATGGTTCTCCATAAAAGAGATGCCTTTACCCTTCAACGTTTTGGCCAGGAGAACTGTCGGTTTACCTTTGGTTTCGGCAGCAGTAGCGAATGCCGTGAGCAGCGCTGCAACGTCGTGCCCGTCCACGACCAACGCTTGCCAGCCGAAGCCGGCCCATCGGGAGCGATATCCTTCCATGTCGTGTTGCAACATGGTGGGATCGCTTTGGCCAAGTCGATTGACATCGACAATCGCACAGAGGTTATCCAACCGGTGATAGCGCGCGATTTCCGCTGCTTCCCATACAGACCCCTCGACGGACTCTCCGTCACCCATCAAGACATACGTTCGATGGGGCAGTTTATCGACGTATTTTGCATTCAGGGCAATACCGATGCCGACTGGGAGGCCTTGCCCCAACGAACCAGTCGCCATATCGACAAAAGACAAGCGAGGAGTCGGGTGGCCTTCAAGATCGGACCTCAATGTGCGAAGCTTGAGCAGCTCGCTTTTGGCAAAGAGACCGGCTTCTGCCCAGGCCGCATAGAGCAAGGGGGCAGCATGGCCTTTTGACAGCACGAACCGATCACTGTCGTACGCTTTCGGATTTTTCGGGTCATATCGCATAACGGAGAAGAAAAGGGTTGCGACGATGTCCGCGGCGGAACAGCAACTGGACGGATGCCCGCTCCCGGCTTCGGAAGTTGCACGAACGCTTTCGATTCGGAGCTGCGTGGCCTTGTTCTGCAGCTCCGAAAGTATCTCAGGGGAGGCGGTTGAGCTAGCCATCGGAACTCCTTTCGGGACTTGGATGTCAAGGACGCCACTGGACGATTCTTTTCATCCCTCGGAAGCAACACGGCAGGTCTTGAGAAGGCTAGCAAAATGAAATATGGGAGTCAATGAAGCCAGAAGCGCGTGTCAATCCGGCTCTTGACATGTCTGCCGCTCACCGATCCAGCCAGATCTCGTGTACACCATCGTGGGCTCCGCAGCCTGACCGGGAAAAGGTAACCTGCAAGAGGATTCCGCTCGTTTTCGGACCTCGTCCCACCTAGTTGGTATTCTTGACAGGTCGGCAGTCTTCACGCAGACTCTCGCTCATGCAAGACCAGACGGAGCACACCCTTCTAGCCAAACTCGCTGAATATGCCGGTATCGCAACCGACTATTATGATATCGCGGGAACTCTTCACTCTACTTCTGATGACACAAGGCGTGCCATCCTCACTGCCATGGGCTTCGCCGTTGATTCTGTCGCTTCACTGACACAGGCGTTACGAGAATGGGAAGAGGCGACCTGGCGACGTCCTTGCGATCCGGTACGGATTCTACGCGACGGTGAGCCTGGAGGTTCGCTATCTTGTTGTCTGGTGCTTGATGAAGGGGAAGAAGCGAGCGTCGCAGTGAAATGGGAGATCCGCGACGAAGCAAACGCCAGGGTGCAAGAAGGGGTGGCAGGGCCTGGGCTCTTTGCTGCAGAGGTCTGCTTTCTCAATGGCCGAAGGCATGTGCGTATCGAGATACCGGCTCCATCTGGACTCTCTCTTGGATACTACAGTTGGACAGTGCGGGCCGAGGGGTTGGTGGGGGGAGAGGTCGGAACGATGCGTGTCATTGTGGCGCCACGCCAGTGCTATGTCCCTCCGTCGCTCGAAACAAACCAACGACTGTGGGGACTGGCCTTGCAACTCTATTCAGTTGCTTCCGATCGTAATTGGGGATGCGGTGATTTCACCGATCTAGGCCGGATTGTCGAGTGGGCCCGCAAGGAACTCGGCGCCGGAGTCATCGGACTCAATCCGTTGCACGCACTGCGGAATACCGCCCCCTATCACACCAGCCCCTATGCTCCGTCCACTCGGCTGTACCTCAATGAACTCTACATCGATCTCGATCGGCTACCGGAATTTTCTGATTCGGAGATGGCACAGCAACAGTTTCGATCTCCTGAGTTTCAAGCCAAGCTCCAAGCCTTGCGTGAAAACCGACAAGTGGACTACGACTCCGTTGCAACCGCCAAGCGCACGATGCTCGACCTGGCCTACCGCAGATTTCTCACAGTGTCCTACGGCGGAGAGGAGCCCAACCTCGAACCGAGGACAGCGCGCGCCTGGCTGCTGGAACAATTTATCCAGTCCGAGGGCGCCGCGCTCGAGATCTATGCCGCATTCCAGACGTTGGAAGAAGACCGCAGATTGATTCAATCCCAATCGGCCACATGGCACGATTGGCCCAAGCAATTTCTTACGCCCGGCCAATCGATTCGCGAATATGCGAAACGGCATCGTAAACGTGTTCGGTTCTTTCAATACATCCAATGGGTGGCGAGCGAACAGTTGCACGAAATTCGACAGATGGCCGAGCAACTGGCGATGCCGATCGGGTTGTATCATGACCTGGCACTGGGCGCCGATCGGAACGGGGCCGAGGCCTGGATCTATCAATCAGTGCTGGCTTTCAAAGCCGACTGTGGCGCCCCACCCGATGCGTTTGCCCCAGAGGGACAGAATTGGGGTTTTCCACCGATCAACCCTCATGCATTACGCGAAAGCGGCTATGAACTGCTGATCCAGGTGTTACGCAATACTTTTCGATTCGGTGGAGCAATCCGATTGGATCATGTGATGGCATTTTGCCGCCTCTTCTGGATTCCGCACGGGAGACCTGCGTCCGAAGGCACGTACGTGCACTACCCCTTTGAAGACTTGTTAGCGATCATGGCTTTGGAGAGCGTTCGATCCAAAACTCTAGTGATCGGTGAAGACCTCGGGACGGTCCCCGACTGGGTCAGAGAGCAGTTGGCAAAGGCTAGAGTGTTGTCTTACCGTGTATTTTATTTTGAACGCGAGGCAGACGGCGATATGAAGTCGCCCGGTGACTACCCCGCACAATCGTTGGCTGTAGTCACGACTCACGATTTACCGACTCTCGCTGGATTTTGGTCCGGCGAGGACTTGCAGGTGCGGTCGAGACTAGGCGCCTTTTCAGATGATGCAGCGCACCGCCAGATCTGGGAGCAGCGTCAGCGGGAGAAAGAGTGCATCCTCAATGCTCTCAAGAGAGAAAATCTCCTGCCGAACGGCATGGCGGATGATCGTACCTCGTCCACTATGACGGCTGACCTCTGCCAGGCAATCCACCTCTATCTAGCTCGTACACCGTCTTGTATCATGTTAGCGAATCTCGAAGACGGCCTGGGCGAGCTTTCGCAAACCAACCTTCCTGGGACAGTCGATAGTCATCCGAACTGGATCCGTAAATATACGATTCCCCTGAATGAGATGTTCTGTGATCCGCGCCTGCAGCAACTTGGGGCCGTCTTGCGTTTGACCCGTCCCCTAAGGTAAGACCCTCTTTCAGGATTCTTAAAAAAACCGCCAGCGTGGAGGGAGGAGCGGCCAGGCGCCCTTTTTACTCGCAGAACGCGCACGATAAGAATGTGCCCGTTCGATGCGCGCAGTAAGGGCGGCCTCGCCCGCTCCTCTAGAAAGAGATAGAGAAAATTGGGCGGGCCTTGCTGGACGGTCTTTTTGAGCATCCTTCGGGGATGTTCCTTTCTTATCGCTGAGGAGCAGCCTCTCGAATGTCTACTGCGCTGAAATAAGCTCCCCGCTGCCTGCCAGAGAGTGGACCATGGTTTATCGACAGCTTGTACGGCTCTCATTCCAATGTTGAAGCAAAATCGCATTGTGTTAGCGATTGCAGGGGCGGTGTTTCTGGCGATCGTCGCGCTTGAAATGGCCGCCCCTGCGAACGTGGTCGCTGCGTACGGGTTCGTCTTGCCGATTCTGCTGGTTGCCACGGTGCGCAGTCGAAGCCTGATGCTCGTGACAGTCGCGGCCTGTATCGTGGCAACATACATGGGATTGATGCAACCGACCAAGCCCGGTCGGTTGCAATCTGCTGTGATCAATCGCAGTGTGGTTGCAGGAGTCCTCCTGGTCGTGGCTTATTTCGGAATGACATGGGAGGAACGGAAGACACGGGAGGCGGCGGCGCGTGCCGCCCTCGCCCAGCAGACGGAAAATCTTCTGAAAGCCAACACTCAGTTGGTTGAAGCGAAAGATCAGCTCAATCGCTCGGAACGCTTGGCGGCAGTAGGACAACTGGTGGCTTCCGTCGCTCACGAAATCGGAACGCCGCTACACTCTATTGCCTGGCACGTACAGGCACTGGCAGAAGAGCCTGGCGTGACGCCTGCGATGAAGAAGCGGGTAACTGTGATCGATGAGCAACTCACACGGGTGGTTCGGATCATTCAGGATTTGCTGTCCTCAACGAGACAGCGACAGCCTGAGCCGGCATGGCTACCTGTGGAAAAAGTGATCAGCCCGGCGGTCGTGCTCATGGAGCCTGCCTTCCATGCGAAGGAGATTACCCTGACAGTTGAAATCCCCGGGGACCTTCCGTTCGTCTGGGCGGATGTGGAAAAAATGCATCAAGTGTTGGTGAACGTACTTGCCAATGCCTTAGCCGCCACCCCACCGCAGGGAACAGTACGCGTATTAGTCGGAGCCCGCGAGGCCTCGCCCGAGGAACTCGACCGTGGCCGACGGGTTGCCGATGCGATGTCGCCTCTGATGGTTGCGGTCGCAGTGCAGGATACGGGATGCGGCATGCCGGAAGCCGATGTCCAGAATGCCTTCGAACCGTTTTTCACGACCAAGGCTGTTGGCACAGGCACCGGGCTAGGGTTATTCTTGAGCCGCGAAACGGTCTTGGCACATGGAGGCAGCCTTTTCCTCACGAGCGAGACCGGGCGCGGTACGACAGCGACCATAGCTTTACCAGCATCGAAAACCGAGCAGACACACGTGACGGAGAAGACCTGATGCAACCGGCGACGATTCTCGTAGCCGACGACGATGCGGTCGCACGTGACCTCTTAGCCGAGGCCTTAAAGAAGGAAGGTTATGCCGTTGAAGCCTTTGCCAGTGGAGAAGAGATCATCGCCCGCGGGCGCCAGGGGCGAGTGGATTTGGTACTGACGGATATCCGTATGGGTGCGGTAGATGGCCTCACCGTCTTGCGCGAGTTTAAACGTATGAACTCTGCCACAGCGGTCGTGATGCTGACTTCGTTCGGGTCCCTGGAAGGTGCCATCGAAGCGATCAAACAGGGAGCCTACGACTATCTCGCCAAGCCCTTTAAGAAAGAGGAAATCACGCTAGTGGTCAAACGCAGCCTCGATCACTGCCGTCTCATCCGAGAAAATGCCCGGTTTCGTGAAGAGTTAAAAAGCAAAGCTGAATGGTCTCCAATGGTGGGAAGCAGTCCTGCCATGCTGGAAGTGTACAAACTAGTGGCGCGCGTAACCGAGAGTAAGAGCACCGTGCTCCTCCAAGGAGAAAGCGGGACCGGCAAGGAACTGATTGCGCGGGCAATCCATGCGAACGGACCTCGTCGGAACAAGCCGTTTATTCCCGTGAATTGCGGGGCGTTGCCGGACACCCTGCTGGAGTCGGAAATGTTCGGATATGAGAAGGGGGCTTTTACCGGCGCTGCGGGAAACAAAGTCGGCCTCTTCGAATCTGCGAACGGAGGCACATTGTTTCTCGACGAGATTGGCGAATTGGGACAGGCAGTACAAGTGAAGTTGTTGCGGGTGATGCAGGATCACGAGGTCCGCCGTCTCGGCAGCACGACGTCGACAAAGGTCGATGTCCGTATCATCGCGGCGACAAATCGAGATCTCGAACAGCTCGTCAAGGAAGGCAAGTATAGGGATGACTTATTTTATCGACTCAACGTCGTGCGTATCACTTTGCCGTCGCTTACAGAACGGAGAGAGGATATCCCACTGTTAGTACATCACTTCTTGCAGAAATGCGCGACAGGAGCGTCGCACGCCGTACGCGGAGTGCTGCCGGAGACAATGGCATTATTGATGCAGTACCGGTGGCCCGGGAATGTGCGCGAGCTGGAAAGCGCTATCGAACGGGCTGTCTCGTTGAGTCACGGCCCTCTCCTCACGCCTGAGGATCTGCCGGCGGCGCTGCATAGGACGGAGCCCTCGGCGAAAGAATCTGTCAGGGTGATCCGCCAGAGTGATGAAGGAAGTTTGTCGCTTGAGGAAGTCGAAAAACGCCATCTCGTTCGCGTCCTGAAGGAAACCAAGGGAAACAAAGTCAAGGCCGCAAAGGTTCTCGGCATCGATCGGCGTACACTTTATCGAATGGCCGATCGATTTGGATTGGACCTTGGCGATGATGCCGACAGCCGAGAGTTAGAGTAACTGACGGGCGGGCAAGGGCGAGAACATCGAGAGTGCACGTCACTTCATCTTACCGGCCTTCAATCGATACACAAGATGGGTGTCAGTTTGCAAAACACCGTCGATCTCGTGAATCCGGCTCAGTACCAGTTGGGTCAGGGCATCCTGGTCCGACACTTCCACCACCACAATAATATCCGGCTTTCCCCAGCATGGATCGATGGTCTTGATCTGCTTGATCTCGGACAGAGCCCGAACCACATCGCTCGTACGTCCCGGCTGTACATTGATGAGCACGTAGGCCCGATCCGACATGATTCTCCCACCATCGACTGGAGCATGAATCGTACAAGGCACCGCAGCAATACCAGATTCCGCGTCAACGTAACGGACGCCTGACTCCTGTGTCAATGCGAGAGTGCCCACAGACCTTACAGAAGACGTGGTGATGGCAGGTTTAGATTTTTTCATTTGTGATCTCATTTCGGAATGACAAGTACGTCGATGGTCAGCGAATCACTGACGGCACTGAGGCTTGTCTCAAGGGCCCGCGGGTTGCCGATGCGGCCTTCAGGGTCGTAAATGAAGCACAAAAGCGACGTGCAACGACTCTTAGTACGATACCGCTCGGTATCGACTCGAAGTTGTTCGGTAAGATCTTTGGCTGTAAGACCATTACGTGTTTTTTTGACAAGCACCGCAAGCCGATTATCGTTCAGCAAAAAGGCTATGCGCGAAGCTCCTTCCGCATAACCTGGCGTCCATTCCTCCGTACCGATATCGTCGAATTGGATTCGCAGCAACGCGTGCAGCAGATCCTGCACATCCAGTTCGTCTTCCACACTTAGTGTGGATCGATATTCTCCACGAAGCCGCAATTGTCGAGCGACGGAGTGGAACCGGCAACAAAGAGCTTTCACACGTTCGAGAGGGTCCGATCCAGCTTGAGCAACCTGAGGCGCTAGCCCCTGGTGCAGAGAAGACCTGCTCGGCATCGAGGGCTGCGGGTGCGTTGGTGTGGGAGCGACCTCCTGCGTAACGGGCTCCGGGTTGGCTGATGGAATGCTATGCACGGCGGACTCCGGTTTAGATTGTGATGGCGATGGTGGCCTGTCGGCACGAGACACATCTTCCGGCATGCTCTGCACTGCTCGTACGGGTGATAAATGGAGATCCTGAACGACTTGATCCACCGGTTGTGGAGGGGTATGTAGCATCGCCGTTGCAGTCGGGGCTGGTGAAACTGGTGGTGGTTCTGGCAGAGATGGACGGTTCGGAAACTCAGGCTGTCGGGAAGAAGCGGAAGGAGCTGTGGGGAGCGGAGGTAGATCCGGTACGGCGGCTGCCGGCTGGTCCAGGTTTGTGGTCATGGCGACGGCCATGACTACCGGTGGTGGTGCGACCGGAGCCGATTGAGTCATCTTCATCTGCACCGTCGAGATCGACGCAGGCACTACAGCGATCTGAGGACCCGTAGGCATTGATGCGACTGTCGGCTTTGGTGAATCTTGTTGAGGAGCCGGTCCTCCTTGCAGATCAAGTTTCTTCTGTTCCAAAGTGGCAATAAGGGTCTTAATCAGGGCGATACTCTGCCGCATCTCCTCAGGACCGTCCATAAGAAGTTTGTGGTGACGATATTCCTGGAATTCCTGGGATTTCTCACCAAACGTGCGGCGGATGCATTCACGGAACTTCAACTCTGCCCTGGCTCTGGCTGCGTCGAGATAGGGAAAGCCCTCTCGGCCCAGGTCTTTCATCTGTGCAAGAAATTCCTGGAGCTCGCCCGCGCCACGGGTAAGTTCTTCCATCATGGCGGCTTTGGGGCGAGTGCGAGACTGTTCAGCTGTTTTTGCTCGTGCCATAGAGTGTGAAGAAAGTCTAGCCCAGCCTCTACAACGTGGCAAGAAAACATGGGAATGTGAACGTGATGCTACGGGTCAGACGGTCAGAATGGTAGCCTCTTCCGAAGATACAGGCGAGTGCCACAAGGCGTAAGTTTGTTCGCAATTCTCAACAAACCGATTCGCTTCTTTCTCAGGATTGCAATTCGGGGATGGCTGTCACATAGAGATCGAAAAGATAACCATCCTTAAGAGGTCGCTCCTCACATTTAGATACGAACTCCACGGGGATTTCAAACAACGTCGAGCCCTTTTCCGCTGAGTGAGGAGAGGTAAGTATATGAAAGTGTTTTTGGCGAGTCACATATTTTTCTATGTCCTCATCAGAGGCATAACCGACATAGTACACAATTCCGTCATAGTGCTTATGAATTTCCAACGATGATGTGTTGCCACGTCTCGCGCTCAGCGAATTGACGCTGCACATTGAAAAGCCGAATACTCCCTTCGGCAAATCTTGTATGTGCTTTCCATCCTCTTGTTCAGTCAACGGTCTCAATTTATGCGTTTGCCGAAGTTTCAGCATATCAAGGGAAGCAGCTGGCATATCCGAGACCTTTCCTCCATCGCGCTGAGTGTTTTTTGCTTGAGTGTCCCTACTCCACATGTCGGCGATGTTCGTTGTGGAATTCCATTTGACGATAAAGTACGCCGATATCACCAACACAAGGGGCACGGCGAGCAGGTACAGATATTTCATGCCTGTTAGGATACGACCGAGTCGCCGCGCAAGCAAAAAGGTATCTGACATCAGGCTTTGCCTGAGCCAGACTGTCTAGGTAGGTCTGCGGCTTTTCTCGATGTGGAATTCGTCCATTGAGCAGATTCTACAACGAAATGCGGTCAAACAATTCACACTGCTTGAACATTGGTGCCCCCGATACGAATTGAACGTACGACAAACGGTTTAGGAAACCGCTGCTCTATCCAACTGAGCTACGGGGGCGTGGCTTGAATTTAGCGCACTTACGGAAGGATTGAAAGAGGCGGGTGCGGGCATTGTGCCCAAATTGTGCCCGTGAAGTTAGCGGGCGGCTTCGCGGAGATCGGCATTGCTCGTGATGTTGTAGCGGTCGAAAACACTGCGCGTCTTGTGTCCGCTGATCTTCATCGCCACGGTTTCCGGCACGCCGGAGCGCACCACATTGCGCACGGCGCTGCGTCGGAAATCATGCCGGATCATCCCCGTCAAGCCCGCTCGTGTGCAGGCCGTCATCCAGGCCTTCCGGAAATCCCGCAGCTGTGTCCCTTGAAAGCGGCCCTTGCGAGGATTCGGGAACACAGAGGGAATGACGCGGTTGAGTGTTCGCGAAAGCGCTTTCGCGCGATCGATCTGCTCAATGAGCATGAGCCGCAGCTCAGGTGTCAAATAGACGACTCTCCCCTCCCCGTTCTTCGTGGTACCCGGATCTAAGCGGAGCGTTCCAGCGTCCACATCGACGTGCACCAAGGATAAAGAGAGCACTTCACTCTGCATCCGCCAGCCATACGTATAGGCGATCGTCACCGCCACTTGTAGATCTGGGCGCTTGGCCAGATGTTTGCGGACACGCTCAAAGTCTGAGCGCTCAAAGAACCCTGAACGTGGCGCCGCTTCCTTTAACAAATGGATGCGTGGCATTTGCATTAATTGCCCGCGCTCGTGGGCCAGTCGTAAGACTTTCCCAAAGAGCGAGAGTTCCCGGTTGATGGTGCCACTTGTTAAGCCTGCCGACTGACGAATCGACACGTATTCGGTCATCTCTTTTGGCGTAATGGAAGAGAGACGATAGATGCCGAAGAAAGCCAAGATCGGCTTGAGTTTCACATCGACACCCCGGAGATCCCTCGATCCCGTGACCTGATAATGTTCTCGTAAGGCCTGGGCGGCTTCAGAGAACCGGACGCGATCCACGCGCGGCAAAACGGGCGCACCGATGGCTGCGCGCCCTTCACGATGCTTCAGAAACCGCTCTGCCTCCTTCCGCTTTTTCGTCTCCGTGCTCTCACGAATCGGCCTTCCGCCAGAATAGTATTTGATCCAGTACATTTCGCCTCGCTTGTAGAGCATGCTCGTAGACGCCTCCTTTGTTAGGAATTTGCCGGTGGTGGTTTCTTGTCATCCGCGCGCCGATTCTTGTCCCGCTGTTCTTTCCATTTCTCACCCGTCCACTCTGTGAATCGTGTGAGGGCGTCAAGGATCGTCATGCCCTTGGTGATCAGCACCACCAGGGCGACTCCCGCCAGGATAAGGAGAATTTCTCCAACCGTGATCGTCATGTGTCACTTCCCCAAGACCGTATTGACCTGCTCCTCCATTTCCTCGCAGTTTTTTACAAGGCCTGGGACTGCCTTTGCATCGTCTCAACACTAGGTGAGATTTGAATATTGGTAGTCACGGAGTTTCTTTCACTGATGCTCCTTCCCGGATTCGGCGTTGCCGTATCCGCTATTCTCCGTACGCGACCATGCATGTCTGTCCTATGCCGTGGAAGGTGTGCTCACGATACTGAGCACTGCGGAGTTTCGTGATGCCGCCCTGACGCATGGCCTGCGCTCCACTTAAATCAGGGATGCCACCAAGGGAGACCTGCACGTGGCAGTCTTGACCTTGTTTGGCGTCGGCAATCGCCGCATTGGTGTACCCCATTGGGGTTGTAGAGGGCACGCAACCCGTCAGAAGGAGACCGAATGCAAACAAATCAACACACTGCACGCATTTGCCCATTGGCCCCTTCGTTGTCCTTTCACGCTGGATGATCTTAGCCACCGCTCAAACCGCCTTCTCTTCCGTAAGCCCGTGAGAGAGTGGTATGCTCCCTCCATGGAAACATTCTGCGTCAACTGTTCAAGTTCCAATGGCACTAAGTCAGACAAATCAAGCGATTGCCCACGCTTTGCCTTCCAATAAACCCACGGCGGGACAGGTGCAGGGTCAGCCCACAGACCCTTCTTGTCGTCTCGTGCCTCCTTCTCTAGCTTCTCCAGTTCGATGTTTTCAGGTGCATACTTCCGAAACCCCCAACACCAACCGTCCTTCACCAGTTCATGATTGACGTTGGTACCATAGCACAACAGCACGTCTGCAATGGTACGGCCGTACTTGTCGAGGTCGTATGTCTGAAGCGTAACTTCCTCTCGAAAACCAGCGCAGATGCAGCTTGCTTGGCCTTGTGACCGTAACCCTGGCCTTTTTCAGGACAGTCGATGCCGTTGAGGCGGATGCGTTCAGTGCGGGTATCGTGCAGGACCTCAATGGTGTCCCCGTCGAGGACGGAGACCACAGGGCCGGTGAAGGCAGCAAAAGCAGTGGTTGGGATGAACAAGGCCGCCAGCAGCAGGAATGGTGTCCTGTGTAGCACCATGATAGTCGCAAAGTGGCTACAAATTACCATCGCGTTGCGCGTCGATAAGGAATTGGAACGTGGCTCCGCGCACAGCATCTTTCAGATCGTTGGTGAAGAAGTTAAGCCAGGCGAACGGCAGCAGCACGATCCACCCTGCACCTTTCTTGGTGATAGGGTAGCGATAGGCTTGCTTGAACCGACCGTCATGGTACAGCGTATAGACGACCGTGGTTCCGCCCTCCCCTGCATAATACGGGAGAGCATTCACCATAACGGCTGGCGCAAAAAGCCCAAGACTCCCGATTAGAGCTGCAACATTGACACCCTGATAGAAAGTGAGCCACAGGGATCGTTCCCTGACATCAAAGTCGATATGGCAATAGACTCCCGTGTCTGGAGCGTTTGGGGTCTCTTTCAAATCAGAAATCACCCCGCTGGCTGTTAACGTCTGCGTCACTTCGGCATATCCAGGCTGTCCTATGGGATCCATCTGAGGAAGTATGCCATACCATCCGAGTGAAAGAGTCATGGAGGAGATTGACCCAACCCTAGCAGCGCTACTTCCAGCCTCCTTAGCCCTTTCGCGCTGTTCGTGACTATCAGCGGCGATGATCGGCTCGACGTGATAGAAGAGCGGCTTCGGCTCGTGGTTCCGCGGCAGGGATTCCATCGTGGCGTTGGGGAAATCTCGATACGTCACGATACAGCCGGGGAGGGTAACCAGCAGTACTAGAAGAATGAGGCTGCGAGTTCTCATGGATGATTTCTGCTTCGCCACAACCTGATCCTCAGTTAGTGCGTGTTCCCCCGTCACTTTCCATTCCCTGCTGGCGAAGGCTGATCTCATAGTCGTCTGCTGTTAGTACGTCATCCCTTCGAGGATTCTGTACAGGTTCACTCTGTGGCCCGAGCAAGGAGCGCGCCGAGAGCAGTATGGATGAGCGGTCTCGTCGAAGAGCGTGATAAGAGGGGCTTTGCTCGATTAGCTGGATCGGAAGGTAATCAGGGTAGCATGATCATCGGGCCCGGACTATGAATAGAGGTTCATAGTACCTAAACGGCCGGCGCAAGATCGCTGTAGCCCTCGGAGCGAAAGGCTTCCTGACGAAGTCGGGCATTGCACAAGGAAGCAAGGGTGGGGACGAATCGAGAAGTGCATAGAGGCCCCACAGGGAAGCGTATTCTAGAGGGGGGCATAACGAAGGCGCAAGGGTCTACTCTTGGCAGCCGTGCTCGTTCTTTTCCAAAGCTTCCGTCTAGGCTGCAAGACTTCGCCGCAGTCTTCACGGTGACGTTGAAGAAGCCCTATGACGCCGCGAAGAAACGGGCGGAGCCGTATACCAAGATCATCGAAGAGTTGCCGCAGATGCGGCACGACACGGTGCAGTTAGCCGACAGGCTGTACGCGAAGGCCAACGTGCCTATGTGCTCGTCAACAACCGCAGTGAAGGGAATGCGCCGTTGACGGTCCAGGTGTTAGCTCGATCTTCTGCGAGCGTAGTAGGAAGGTGCTGGCTTGGTCGGCTGTTCCTATGATTGTTTTCTGAAGGAGGTGTTCTATGCGCAATCTCGTGATTGGATTTCTCGTCGGCGTCGTATTCGCCACGAGTGCCCCCGATTGAGGCGACGGTCGGGGAGCGGTTGCAGTGGGATCGGGTCGAGTCGGAGTTGCGGTTACAGCGGCACCTTGAGGCGCTGGAGCGGAGCGTGTATGATAGTCCGTTCCGGAGTCCGCTGGTGCCGTATCGATGCGTCGCTCTCACTTGACCGTGATATAAACCATCAACAACACGAGCCCGAAGATGGCGGTTAACACGACCCACTTGACCGATTTGTTGAATTCGGCCTCCATCTCCCGCCTAGACTTCTCAAATAGTTCCATAACGCACCTCTGAACGGACTAATCGTGTGACACAGTGCTGAAGCCATGCCTGTCTGTCCATCACGATCTTCACCGTCCCGAATCCAAAAGGACATTGAGGTCCCGCAGAGATGCGCAAATTATAGAAGGGTTGCGAATTACGGTGCAAGGGGAGACGTGATCTTCTGCCGGCTTCCGGATCCTGTTGATGGCGGGATCGGGCCGCGCATAGGGCTTGGAGCTCCTACGAGGGACTCGCCTCGAAGCCTAATGATTCTTTAGGGTTGTCAGGTTCGAAGTATTGTACGACGAGGATGAAATCGAATCAGACAAGTCCGCGGCGTCACAACGCCGTTGTTCTTAACCTAGCCTCCGTCCCAAGCTCGCGTTCCTCGATCCGCTCAATGGTCAGCCATAGCCCAGTAGCTAATCCATGGACCCGTCAATGGGCCAGTCAGGCCTGAGTATCTTCAATCACAGCAAGGCGAATGAAAACGCCAGTCAAATATACAAAGGACTCGACTTCCTTCCGCGTGAGGTCCGGTTTAAGCTGTCCGTCTTTCCCTGCGTGCCGGATTTTATTCCCAGAGGATTACAAGGGGCTTTCGATCTCAGGCCGGTTTAGGAAACCGCTGCTCTATCCAACTGAGCTACGGGGGGTTGGAAGTTACGATACTGAATGGACAGTGAAAAGTCTGGGCACCTTCCAGACACTGGCGTTCGTGCAGGGAGAAGAAGGAGTACGAGGAGAGACTCCTACCGCGATGAGGGCATTTTTTCTGATGAGACAGCCAGAAGGTCTTTCTTCATTGGGATCTGTGTGAGCAGGTCGGCGCGAATCTGGAAAATGCCAGGGATCCGTTGTCCCATAGCATAGGCCAGTCCGTTGGCGTGACTCCCGATCGAGAGTTTTCCTGCGATCTTCCCGTCCCTCCCCGTAGCGATAAATTCTGCGGCGGGCGTTACGAGGCCGTAGGGTGCTAACGGCCCCGCCTGTTTGACCACGCGCTCTTCGGCCGGGACATTGGCGACCCGACTCACAAATAAGTCTGTAGCCTGTTGATCCAACATCTCCTCCGGCTGATCCTCCAGAACCCATTCGTTCTGTTGGTTGATCAAGACATATTGCTCGGTCGGGGTCTTGATGGACAGCATAGCGATATCGGTATAGTCAATGCCGAGTAACCGTTTGTCTTGAAACGTGAAGAGTTCCTTGGTCAGATCTCTGATCGCTGTGGGATTGACGCGATAGAGAGGGCCAACCGGACTCGTTTCTGCAAAGGCTTCGCCGCTGGCCTGATCCGGTTGATACAGTTTGACGGTCTGATCTCCATCCGCCGTATGGATGGTCACCTTCACTTTTGGGGATGCAAGTGTCTTGGTCAGGGCATCGCGCTCAGATCCCGGGTCGATGATACCCAGTGCCTTCAGGTCTTCGAGTCTGAATAAAAGAATCCGCACCTCCGCTTGATCGGCTTCGGCTTCAACCGGGTAGCGAATCCTCCATTTGCTTTTAGGTTTGTCCTGCCCTTGATAGAGCACAATTTCGGTCGTCGGATATGTAAGGCGGATACGATCCACCTCGCTTTGTGACAGGCGCAAGAGGTCTTTGCGACGAAAAGTCATCAAGGTTTTGTTCACGAAGTCTTTGGCGGCGAGATTGGTGAGCAGGACCTTGCGGTCCGATTCACGAAGAACATACAGAGTGGACGTAAGCGGACCGGTATCTCCAATCGAGAAAGTCTCTCGTGCTGTTCCGGCTGCTATGGTGATGGTTGTCACCGGGCTGTCGAGGCCAAAAGGAGTCAGGTCAGCCGGTCGGTCTTCGACGGTGCGAGATACGGTGCCCGTGACCAAGGCTCGGATCAGATTTTGTACTTCCCGCTGATCGGCTTCAGCGCTGATGGGGGCAGTGATCATCCACCCCTTGTCAGGAGTCCGAGCGAAAACAAGATGGTGCTGGTCGGTTTTCATCGTAAGTTCTGAAATGTTTTCCTGTTCGAAAATCAGCACTTTCTTCTCGACGGTTTCTTGTCGCTCTTGCGACTCTTTCTGAGGGAACTCGACGGCATAGAGATACAGGCCGAGTCCGCCCAGCACGACCGCCATCACAAGTGTGGGCCAGTATCGCATCAGCCTAAAGGCGCCGACGTCTGCGCCACACCATGAACCCCGAGAAAAGCATCGTGGCCGGCAGGAGGATGACTTGCAAATAGAGCAGAACTCGTTCCTGTAGAGGGTTGGGAGTAAACATACGAAGCGCGGAATCCTTGGAGACGATCGCCAGAATATTCCTTTCCTCGGCCAGCCAACCGACCGAGTGGAGAAAAAAATCGCTATTGCCTGGAAAATTCACAAAGGCATTGCTCGCGAAAGTGGAATTGCCGATAATCACAATTGCCGGCCGAGGTTTTCCTTCTGGCGGCGCAACCTTTGGCGCGAGGGCCGCGGCCATCGGCAAGGGACCTTTGATATCCTCCTTCTCATCGAGGTTGACGACGCGGCCCTTCAGGTCGGTTTCTGCCCAGCTGTTCGGCGACGTTCTGGCAAGCGGCACGTAATCCCATGCGCTGCCGATCTGCTCATCGAAGGTGATATGTCGCGCGAGGGGAAACAATACGGCGGCGGAGAGATCCTGCGTAATTTCATGCTCGGTGAATGTGCGAACAAGTAATGACGTCAAATCCCCTTGAGCCAATCTATCCCGGAGATCGACGAGAGCCCCGGGCCCGACCCCCAGACCCCATCGCTTGAGCAGTGGGGTCAGCTCGGCCTGCGTGTTCGGATCAATGAGCAGCAGGAGATGACCGCCGTTTTCGACATAGGAGTAAATCCGCTCCTGTTCCTCGGTGGTCACCGGTCGACGGGGTCCGGCCACGACGAGAATGGCGGTTTGATCCGGCACGACTGTCTCTGTCAGCAAACTGAGGGTGTCGACGTCATAACCCTGTTTGAACAGGAGGTCTCTGGCACCGGACAACCCGGTTCGTTCCCGATCGTCGAGACTCGGCTCACCGTGTCCATCGAGAAAGAGCACGCGTTTCTTGCCGTCTTGAGAGACGCGGATCAGTGCTCCTGTGAGTTCAGCTTCCGATGGAGCGTTGACCCGAACGTTGCGCCCAGCGCTTTCGAAAACAGCCGTGTCGGTTCTGTTGATACCGTAGTTTTGGGCGACTTTCGGCTGCCGTTCCGGATCGATGAACTCTACGGAAATCTTCGAGCTGGCCTGCCGATAGCTATCGAGCCGCTCTTTGTAGGATTGGTAGCCCGGATCCTTTTCTCTGGTGAAGACGGTGATGCGGACCTCGCGCGGGAGGTTTCGCAGTACGCGGTGCGTTTGCGGGTCGAGGGAGAAATTCTGGTTCTCCGACAGATCCCAACGGATGGAGTGCCGGGCAGCCAGAAAATTGACGATGCCGAGAATGCCGATAAATAGAAAGATCATCAACAGACTGTTGGCGCCGATGCGCGTAGAACGTCGGCTGGAAAACGCCTTCAGGCCGCTGAAATGGACGACAAAAAACATACTGAGGCAGAGAAGGGACGCCCCTTCCAAAAGAGCAACCAACCAGACTTTTTCCGGGTCGACGCCATAGGCGATCACTCCGGCCGCACCCAGAACTACTCCGATGACACCAAGAGGAATCGTCTTGAGGTTCATTTCCACCGTGCCGAGTCCACAACCCGATGAGACAAAAACAGCATCAAGGCCAGGGTGCTGAAAAAATAGACGAGATCTTTTGTATCAATCAGCCCGCGCACCAAGTGGTCGTAGTGTTCCATAAATGACAAATACGAGACGACTTGTCCGATCGCCGTGTCCCCAAGCAGGGAACCCAAACCGGCGAGGAGCCACAAGACCAGTAAGAGGCCGATACTCCCAAAGGCCGCGACGATCTGGTTTTCGGTCAGTGCCGAGGCCAGTACGCCGACGGAAAGAAAGAGGGCGCCGAGTAAGACGAGTCCCAGGTAACCGGTCAACACGGGATACCAGTCGAAATCGCTGAAGAGGGCGAGCATGAGCGGAGCAAGACCGGTCAGCCCGAGTAATCCCAGAAAGACAAGAAATACGCTCATAAACTTCCCCGCCACAATTTCGTTGACGCCGACAGGAGACGTGAGCAGAAATTCAAACGTGCGGAGTTTGCGTTCTTCAGCAAATAAACGCATGGTCAGAATCGGCAGGATAATCAGGAGGATGAATCGCGTACTGGCAAACAGATTCCGGAAGACCAGATCGTTCAGATTGATCTGGGCGCTTCCCTGAATCTGCGTCAGTTGAATCGCCTGGGCCCCGGCGAAGACGACGTAGAGATAGGCCAGCAGTCCCACGATCAGGAGAAACACGGCTCCTACCGCGTACACCACGGGCGACACAAAATAGGAGCGCAGCTCTTTCGCAATGATGGCTTGGACGGGTGTCATGCCAGCTGGCCTGCCGGTTCCGCTGAGGCAGCGACGGCATCCTGAGCGAGGCCTTCTTCATGCCTGGTCAGTTGGAGGAATACGTCTTCCAACGTCATGGGAATAGCTTTCAGCTCGAGCAGCCCCCACCCGCTGGTAACAGCCAGGCGGGCCACTTCATCCCGCACGTCCCGACCAAGTTCGCATTCCAGGAGAAAGGTACCGGAGGTGCCGCTCATGAAAACGTTCTGAACCCCCTGCACCTCCTTCAACCGACTCTCGGTATCCGCTGCGGGAGACTTCAGGGTCAATGAGATCTTTTCAGAATGCCGCAATCGGGCGGAGAGCTGTTCGGGCGTGTCTTCCGCCACAATCCGTCCGCTGCTGATGATGACGACGCGCTGGCACACGGCAGTGGCTTCAGGAAGGATGTGGGTGCTCAGAATGACGGAATGGGAGCCGGCCAGGTTCTTGATCAATTCACGGATTTCGATGATCTGCTTCGGATCAAGCCCGACAGTCGGTTCGTCCAGAATTAAGACCTGGGGATCGTGCAGTAGCGCTTGCGCCAGCCCGACACGTTGGCGATACCCACGCGACAGGTTCCCGATAAGCCGCTGTTGCACCGTACCAAGGCCGAGCCTCTCGATTTCGCGTTGCATGGATGAAGTGAGGATCTTTCCGCCCAAACCGCGGAGGCGACCCACGAACCGAAGATACTCCGTGACCGTCAATTCCTGGTACACCGGCGGCGTTTCCGGCAGATAGCCGATCCGGCGTTTCACCTCCATCGGCTGGTCCGCACAATCGAATCCCGCGACCCGTGCCGTCCCTTCCGTCGCCGGCATAAAGCAGGTCAAAATGCGCATGGTGGTGGTTTTACCTGCCCCATTCGGACCCAGGAATGCCAACACTTCGCCCTTGGCAACCGAGAAACTGACGCGATCAAGAGCGGTATGTTGCCCATACCGCTTCGTGATCTGTTGGACTTCAATCATATGGGGTGAATGAACCGATTGAGTTGGAGAGTACTGCCGGCGGGCAAGTCGTCGTACCCACAGGCAGATGAGGCATCTTACTCAGTCGGATTAGGGCAGTCAATATCGTGCCTCCGTCTTGGGTAACTTTACACGTTTTCTCCATCCTGCTAGAGTCCGCTCGCGTGTGGAGAGGCTTGCTTGAAGGGATTGAACCATGGTCAGGGTGTGTCAAGCGAGTGTAGCACGATGCATAATCGCTGCTTTGCTGATGTTGCTCTGTATCCCTGATGACACAGAGGCAGGCGCAGGACGGAGCTATCGGGTGCATGGCCAGGTGGTAGCGGTCATCATCACGCAAACCCCTCATATGATTGTCGTCAAGGCCCCGTTGACCAAGCATAACGACTTGACTGTGGGTGCAAAAGTTACGGCCCAAACCAAGATCATGCGAAAGGGAAAACGGGTTGCGCTTCAGACCATCAATGTGGGTGAAGCGGTGTGGCTCACATATGCCAAAGAGCGGGATGGAGTGTTCGCCCGGCTGATTCAGATTCAATAACACTTCTGATTCAAATCATTACCTGCCTGTGAAGTGCGGTTGCCGTGAAGTCGACCGTTACCTTCCAAGTATGTGCAATATTGATAGTTTTAGAGCTCGTTCCTTGATCCGATCCTGGTAGCGCCAATTATGGGTTGACTGCTACAAGTACTTTCTTCTATATATGGCGCTGCTAGATTTCCAGCCCGATCCGCAGTTCGTAGTGTGAGGTCTTCAGAGGCTCTTCTTTTTCCCTTCAGCCTAAAGTAGGGGGTACGCCTACACCTTCGGTATTGTAGGCCTGCCGATTGGACCGTACTGTGACGCAACACAGGCAAGGCTCCCGCGTTTCAGCTGGTTCAACCACCGGACAAGAGGTAGATGCGATGACAGGTCGAACTGTTGGGAACAGCCGGCAACTGGTGTGGGGGGCAGGGCTCTGCCTGGGGCTGCTCCTGAGCGCCTGCTCATGGGTTCCCAAAGGGACGTCCCAACTGGACGTGGGGATTGAAGATCGTGGGGTAGCCTCCTGGTATGGCGAATCGTTTCACGGCAAGCAGGCAGCTAACGGCGAGTTGTTCGATATGGAAGCGATGACGGCGGCCCACCGGACGCTCCCGCTCGGGAGCGTGGTCCGGGTGGTGAACCTGGCGAACGGCAAGCACCTCCACGTACGGATCACCGACCGGGGTCCCTATGTGAACAACCGGATCCTTGATCTTTCCCGTGGCGCGGCGGCCCGGCTAGGGATGATGGAAGAGGGCCTATCGATCGTAAGAGTTCAGGTGGTAGGAGGACGCCGACCGTTCGATTTTCTCCCTTCTGAGGCCACAGAGATGATACCGGCCGCTCTCATTATCGGTTTTGAGCAAGTTGTTCCTTCAAGAACGACCCAACCGATCCGGTCAACTCGGAGGAAGTTGGCTCCCCTGCTGGCATACCCCCTTCGACAGCCTCCCGGCGACATCTGGATTGAGCAACGTCTGAGACGTTTAACGGGGATGCAAGCGCCAGATCATACCGACCGCACCGAAATCGCAACCGTTGTCCTTACCTAGCCCCCGCGCCGCATAAGTCGGGCCTTTCCGCCGATGTCACACCTCATGCATCTCGTTAGATCCAATCAGTAGCCTCTCGAGTCGGTCGTTCGGTCATCAGCCCTGCCAGCGCCGCACGAATTGTCCGGCTTAGACGATTGATCTGTTCCATCTCTGATGCCGGAACGATCCATGCCTCTCCCGGCTCCAGCTCAATACGATAATGATTCGTGTTCAGCGAGAACCATTCGATATAGGGATGCGGAGCTAGATTCGGGTGAGGGTCGAAGGATATCAAGTTGACATCTCCGGTCTGTGGATTTTCCATATCACCGATCACCTGCCCCGCAAGATCCTCATCCTCAAATCGATTATTTCGAAATTGAAGAACCTGTCCCACGATGTCGGTTTTGAAATCGCCGCGCAAGTACATATCCACAGGACCGACCACCGCAAACACGATCCGCCCGACGACCGTTCCGGGAACACGATTATCCAGGAACCCTTCTTGAACCCAACGTCCGTTGCCGAATTTTTGTGCCATCCGACCCCCTATAATGGACTAAGCCGGCTGAACCCTGCCGACCGTGGGTGATGGACCGTTCCCGTACGCGCCTACAATCACAGCCAACAAAATGAGTCCGCTTCCAAGCCACCCTTGAGCATCCAATGTTTCTCCCAGAAAATACCAGGAAAGCCAAGCCGCGTAGGCCGGCTCAGAAGCAAAGATCAATGCCACTTGTTGTGCGGGCACAATGCGTTGAACCCACATTTGGATGGCAAACGCTCCAGTCGCAAGTCCGCCCGTCACCCCAAGCCCGATGAGCAACATCGATGTCGGTGCAAATGCCTGAACCGGTGCCCCTTCAATCAGCAGAGCGGGAAGTAACAGGACAACCATGGCCATCATTTGCCAAGCGAACAGAGACGGCGGGTCAGCCTCCCGGGTAAACCGCTCGAGGCACGCGATGTGTCCGGCAAACGCGAGCGCACAGCCGAGCGTCAAGAGATCGCCAAGATTCACGGATGCGCTGGGTTTGATCAGCAGCCAGAGCCCCACTATGGCGATCCCGATAGCCCACCACACACGGCGTTCGAATCGACGCAGGATCAATGGCACGATGACGACATACAACGCCGTTACGAAGGCGGAATTCGATGCAGTGGTATATTGAAGCCCCACTGTCTGGAGGACATAACCGAGAAAGAGCCAGCAGGTAGCGATCGCGCTTGCCCGTAGAACCGCCGGCTCGCGGTGCAAGCGAAGTCTCCATAGCAAAAATCCGGCTCCGACCAGTACGGCACCCAGAACGAACCGGAGAAACAGAAACGACAGTGGAGGAATTTGCTCCAGCACCGCCTTGGTGGCAGGAAACGTTGCACCCCAGATAAGTGTGGTCAGTAGAAGTGCTAATCGTGGCATCAGGTCAGAAAAGTGCTGAGAACTGAGTCCTGAGTTACGAGATCTATTTCGCTCTACTCAGCACTCAGCACATAGCACTTCGCCGTTACGGTTTGCACAGTGGACAACGACGCTGTTCAGCCGTCCCGGCCTGTTCCATCGCAGCCAGCGCTCGCACCTTATCGGGGTAGTCGAACCACCCGCCTTCCCAAAAATCGCTTGAGGAACCGATCGACGTTGAGGGCACCTCGGAACAGCGATCCTTGTGAAGCGTAACCCTATCGATCGAGCGCGCGATGTGAATCCAGTACGTCATTGTGGAAGAACGCGGAGTGAACGGGAAGGGACGGGGGCAACAGGGATAAAGAATTGTGAATCTTTTACTCGTTACCCGTCCCCCCTCACTGGCTCAAGGCAGGAGTTGCCACTCATCCTTCTCAATGAAGACCTTTACGCCCGTCTCCAGCTTCTTAATATCGTCCTTTTCAAAGATCCTCATGTATCGTTCGATCCGATCCGGATCATCGATCCGCTCTTCCTGCATCATTCCACCGACATTCTTGTATTTCCGAATCAACAGGGGCATTGAAATCCTCCTCTTAAACCACTGGAAGTGCCATCAGCAAGGTGGGTACAATAAGGCAAATCTTAACAGGCGGTCAAGAGCGCAGAGTGTCTACCCGATCGTCCATTCGACCGACGGATACGAACCATGCCGATCTATGAATATCGTTGTGAACGATGCGAAAAGCAGTTTGAGAGCTCGCAATCCATCCATGCCAGAGCTGAGGACACCGTATGCCCCCATTGTCATGCCCAGAGCGCGACACGATTGCTGTCTGCCTGTACGACACAAGTAAAAGGGACCCGCAAGCCCGGCTTTGCTGAAATGAAAGCTTACAGCATGTTAGATGAACGAATGGACAAGTTCGCCAAACTCCCGCCGATCATGGGTAAACGCGCAGCGCCGGACGCGGTTCCACCTTCCGATCCTGCTACCGGCGGCACAATGAAGCACGGAACTGGATCGTGAACGGCACGTGGGCATATGCCGTTCCCTTCCCAATGTCCGCCCCCACCCCATGGAGGTCGCATGATCGCGAGACTTGTGCTCCCGTTAAGCCTCGCCCTTCTATTCACCTGGGGATCGCCTCTTGTCGCCCTTGCGGACCTCGCCGGAAGCCTGACCATAGCAGGGAACGGACCGGAACTGGCGACGATTGAGCCTCTCGCACGCGCCTTTGAGAAAGCAAACCCGCGGGCCTATCTTGACATCGTGTGGGACGCCAGTTCGAAACCGGTTGAGCTAGTCAAGTCAGGCCAAGCGCACATCGCCGTCACCGGAACTGAGGCCCCGGATCTTTCGGCAACAGCCATCGCATGGGATGGAATCGGCGTACTCATCCATCTCTCGAATTTCACGAAAGAGGTCACGAAGCAACAAGTCGCGGACATTTTTTCCGGTAAGACCACGTTATGGTCAGACGTCGGCGGTCCCGAAACGAAGATTCTGGTCATCGACCGGCCCCGCAATCAAAATATCCGGGCGGCCCTTGAGTCTCAGCTCGGCATAACCGGCAAGATCACCGCCGCCGCTAAGGTGATCGGCCCCGACGAGCAGGTTGTCAAAACCGTTGTGGGAACGCTTCCCCCTCTATCAGCAATCGCCTACCTGTCTCTGGGCCAGGGATTGTCCGTTGTTTCAGCCGGCGTCCCCGTCAGACTCTTACCCGTCGACAAAATCGAACCGGAGGGTCCCACCGTCAAAGACGGTCGCTATCCGCTACGGCGTCCCGTCCTTCTCTTGTCCAGGAAAGAGTCGCATCCCCTGGTTGAGGCATTTACGCGGTTCGCTCTGTCCCCGGCAGGTCAACAACTCATTGCCGAGACCTATATTCCGGTCAAAGAGAAATGATCGTACCTCGTCGAGTGTAAAGGAGGCCCTATGCAGGTGTGGCGATCGTCGGTGCTCATGTTCCTCGGCCTGGTCGGATCCATCACGTTAATCGTGAGCTCCTCCTACCCGGAGGAGTCAGGCTCAATCGTCGAGGGCGCAGGATTCACACTCTATGACACAGAATCGATCAAGGGGTTCGATGCCGGGAAAGTCGAACGGGACCCGATCTGCGACCGGAGCAAGCGTCCACAGATCACCAAAGTCGAGCCGGACGAAGCCAAGCCGGGCGACAAAGTCGTCATTACCGGCGAGAACTTCGGCACGAAAGAGTGTTTTCATGCGGTGACCTTCAGCGCGGCTTCAAACATACCCGTGGCCTTCAAATTTATGAGCGATTCGGTCATTGAAGCCATCGTGCCGGACGCGAAGACGGGAATGTCCTTCGTTATCATTGTTGCAGGTGGGGGAAGCGCTCAGTCTAAACCGGTTTTGATCAAAGCCAAATAGCTCGCCCCTCCGGGAAAGCCAACCGGCTTTTTACAGGTCTACTGTTCCGTTTAAGCTTCTTAGTTTCTGCCGGTTTAACCCCTGTTTCCCTCGACAAGACTCCTGATCCTATGCTAGCTTACGCGCTCATTTTCGCCCGATAATTCTTGCAGAATCTCGAACGAGCCTAGGGGTGCGGGACCGGTATGTTCAAAAAAATTCTGGTGGCCAATCGCGGGGAAATCGCCATGCGGATCATCCGCGCCTGCCGCGAATTGAATATCGCGACCGCGGCCATATACTCCGAAGCCGATTCGACTGGAATCTACGTGAAAAAGGCGGACGAAGCCTATATGGTCGGTCCTGGACCGGTTAAAGGCTTCCTGGACAGCCAACAGATCGTCAGTCTGGCACTACGGATCGGCGCCGATGCCATCCATCCGGGTTACGGATTTCTCTCCGAAAATTCCCAATTTGCGCAGCTATGTCACGCCTCAGGCATTACCTTCATCGGCCCGTCGCCTGAAGCTATCGAGTTGATGGGGAGCAAGGTCAAAGCTCGCAATCTGGCCAAGCGGGTAGGCATCCCTATTGTGCCGGGAACGGAAGGCGGAATTATCGACGTCAAGGATGCTTTGTCGTTCGCAAAAGGCACAGGATATCCACTCATAATTAAAGCGAGCGCAGGCGGAGGAGGGCGCGGCCTCCGGGTAGTACGGTCTGATACCGAACTTCGAGAAAACATGGCAGTGGCGTCACGGGAGGCTCAGGCGGCGTTCGGCGATGGAAGTATTTTCATTGAAAAGTATATCGAGCGACCGCATCACATAGAATTTCAGATTCTGGCGGACCGGCATAACAATGTCATTCACCTGGGTGAGCGCGATTGCTCAATTCAGCGCCGGCATCAAAAACTCATCGAAATTGCGCCGTCCTTGATTCTTACGCCACATCTGCGTGCCGAGATGGGTGCAGCGGCCATCGCCATCGCCAAAGCCGTCGATTATGACAACGCCGGCACCGTCGAATTCCTCCTCGATCAAGACAACCATTACTACTTCATGGAAATGAACCCCCGCCTCCAAGTCGAGCATACGGTGACTGAGCAAATCACGGCGATCGACATCGTGCGCAATCAGATCGCCATTGCCGCCGGCCTGCCTCTCGAAATCACACAGCAGGAAGTTACACTCCAAGGCCATTCCATCCAATGTCGCATCAACGCGGAAGATCCCAAGAACAATTTCCGCCCTTCGACCGGAACCGTTACCGCCTATCTCTCCCCGGGAGGGATCGGGGTTCGCATCGACGGAGCAGTCTACAAAGACTATGCGGTACCGCCCTACTACGATGCCCTCTTAGCTAAACTCACCGTGCGCGGCCGTACATGGGAAGAAACCGTCAGTCGCATGAGACGATCGCTCGAAGAATATGTCTTGCGCGGAGTGAAAACGACGATTCCCTTCATGATGGAAATCATGCAGGATTCTGACTTCATGGCAGGCCATTTCGATACGTCTTTCCTGGAGACGCATCCGAACCTGTTCAACTACGACGATCTGGAGCAACCGGAGGATCTCGTGCTGGCGCTATCGGCCGCAATCGCCGCCTATGAAGGACTCTGAAAGTCCAATGATGAATTGTGAATGTCGAATGGTGAATCTCGATTAAGTATTGAGCATTCAACGCTCCGAATTACTGTACGCCGATGACCGCAAGACCGAAAAAAAAGGCAGCCAAGCGAAAGCTCCCCCTGCAAATCGAACCAGCGGCAGGAAAGCCTGTTCTGATCACGGACGTCGCGTTGCGCGACGGCCATCAGTCGCTCTTGGCCACACGCATGCGGACGGAAGACATGCTTCCCATCGCCCAGAAGCTCGACGCAGTCGGGTATTGGTCGCTCGAAGTCTGGGGTGGCGCGACCTTCGATACGTGCCTGCGCTTTCTCAAGGAAGATCCCTGGGAGCGGCTCCGCGCGCTGCGCGCCGCCATGCCCAATACCAAACTCCAAATGCTGCTCCGTGGCCAGAATCTGGTCGGCTATCGGCACTATGCGGACGATGTCCTGGAACGTTTCATCGAACGGTCCGCAGCCAACGGCATCGACGTCTTCCGCATCTTCGACGCCTTGAATGATGTCCGCAACGTCGAACGTGCCATGCAGGAAGTGAAGGCCTGCGGCAAACATGTCGAAGCCGCTATCTGCTATACCGTCAGCCCCATCCATAGCATCGAGCGGTTTGTCGGTATCGCGAAGCAGATGGAGGACTTGGGGACCGATACGCTCTGCATTAAAGACATGGCCGGACTCTTGGCTCCGCTCGAGGCATATCATCTCGTTCGTCGTATGAAAGCGGCAGTGAAGGTCCCGATCCATTTGCATTCACACTACACTTCCGGGATGGCCTCGATGAGTTCTCTTATGGCGATCCTGGGCGGTCTGGACATGCTGGATACGGCCATCTCGCCGTTGGCCGGAGGCACTTCGCATCCGTCGACAGAAACGCTGGTGGCCTCGCTGCGCAATACTCCGTACGACACAGGGCTGGATCTGGCGGCGTTCCTTCCGATCACCGAACACTTCCGCACCGTCCGGCGGAAGTATCGGCAGTTCGAAAGCGATTTCACCGGAGTCGATGCCGAAATCCTCACTTCGCAGATTCCCGGCGGCATGCTCTCGAATCTTGCCGCGCAATTGACCGAGCAGAACGCGCTCGATCGGATCAAAGAAGTCCTGGACGAAGTGCCTCGTGTCCGAAAAGAAATGGGCTATCCTCCGCTTGTTACGCCGACCAGTCAGATCGTGGGCACCCAGGCCACACTCAACGTCCTGACAGGCGAACGGTACAAAGTCATCACGACAGAAACCAAGAACTACTTTCTCGGACTGTACGGGCGGGCGCCGGGATCTCTTGATCGCGACATCATGGCTCGCGCGATCGGAGACGATCAGCCGATCAAGACAAGGCCGGCCGATCGGTTGGAGCCCGAATTCGAAGCAGCCAGAAAAGATCTGCCTGCCTCGGCCGCCACCGTGGAGGATCAGCTTTCGTTCACCCTGTTCCCTGCCATCGCGCGAGACTTCTTCGAGGCGCGCGAGAAGGGGGATCTGACACTTGAACCCCTTGAAGGCTTCCTGCCCGCCGGACCGGCTGCGGCCACCGAACTTCACTTGGCCCCGGCTGAATTCAATGTGACGGTCCACGGCGAGACCTACCATGTCAAGGTTTCCGGTTCCGGACGGAAAGTCGATGGCCGCAAACCCTATTACATCCGGGTGAACGACAAACTCGAAGAAGTCTCGTTGGAGCCGATTCAGGAAATTCTGGCGGGTGTACCGGAAGCTCCCGACGCGGGAACCGGCACCAAACCCAAACGACCCAGGCCGTCCAAGCCGGGAGACGTCGCCCCTCCGATGCCGGGCCGTGTCGTCAAAGTACTCGTAACGATCGATGCTGTCGTCAAGGCCGGCGCTCCTCTTCTGATCATCGAAGCGATGAAGATGGAGAGCCAGGTCCCGGCGCCGATCGACGGGAAAGTCACTGCCATCCTGGTCGCTGAAGGCGACAACGTGAAGACGGATGAAACGGTTATTCAGCTGGAGTAGTCCGGTAGATCCGCCCGCTCCCGGTCGTGCGTCTAGACAGGCATACAGTGCGCTGTGCCTTGCCGGCTTATTGTGTCATCTCATGACCGCTTGCTCGTCTCCCTCGCCGATTCCGACTCAGTTCGACGCCATCGAGCGCATGCCTGTTCACAACGTTCTCGTTCACGATCAGCGGATCGCTTATTTGGATGTCGGCACAGGCCCGCCCGTCATCTTGATCCACGGCTTCGGTGGGTCGATGTGGCAATGGGAATATCAGCAGCACGCGCTGTCACGGCACTTCCGCATCCTCACACTCGATTTGCCAGGAGCAGGGCTGTCCGATAAGCCCGAGATCGACTACAGGCCGGATCAGATGCTGGATTTCTTTGTCGGATTCATGGATGCCGTGAAGATCCCGCAGGCTACGCTCGTCGGAAATTCCATGGGCGCGGGGCTAGCCATCGGAATGGCCCTGTCGCATCCCATACGGGTTGACAAGCTCGTCCTGATCGGCGGACTCCCGCCACACGTCATGGAGAAACTCACGAGTCCATCGGTCAGACGCGCGTTAGAATCGAGTGCGCCATCCTGGCTCGTCTCACTCGGCAACATGCTGTTTGGCGGGTTGATGATGGAGTCCGTCTTGAGAGAAATGGTTCATGACCCGGCACTCCTCACACCGGCCGTCATGGATCGTTCCAATCGTAACCGCCAGCGGCCGGGACTCATCAAACCCATTATGACTGTCAGAGAAAACCTCCCGCTGTGGGAAGCCGGATTCGCCACGCGCATCGGGGAGATTACCCACCCGACGCTGGTGCTCTGGGGAGAAGAAGATCGAGTATTCCCGATTGCCGTCGGCACTGAAATCCATCAGACCATCAAAGGGTCGCGATTTATCCGAATACCCAAGGCCGGACACATTCCGCAGTGGGAGCGACCGGATATGGTCAACCAGCAACTCATCACCTTTATTCGTCCCTAGGAAAGATGATATTCTTTCGACCGGAAATGGAGGCCCGTGCGTGCCCGCACACAGACAAGAAAACCACCGAGGTTCTACCGTATCGGCATAGTTTTCCACAGCCTGCCGGCAACACACACAAACCACCGTATTCCTGACAGACAGGTAACGTCATTTCATGAAGGAGGATACAATGGGGACAGGATATCGAATGATCGTCGGAGCCATACTGTGCATGGCGCTGGGGCTCGCCGGATGCGCAAGCATGGGCGGCTCCACCGGAACCGGCTTCTCGTACAAGAACATCACTGTCGCAGACGGCAGCGCTATGGCCGGCGACGGCCGGACGGTTCTCTACCAGGGAAACCCTTTGGGGCTCTCAGGAACCGCTATTAAAACCGGCGACCGCCTCAGGGAGGTGCAGCTGACACAGACTGATCTGTCGTTGGTCGGCATCACAGAGACAAAAGGCAAAGGCAAAGTCCGGATCATCAGTGTGGTGCCGTCGCTCGATACCCCGGTGTGCGAACAGCAGACTCACTACCTGAGTGAAAAGAATAAGGGCCTCGATAAGATGATCGAACTGGTAACCGTGAGCGTCGATACTCCTTTTGCACAAAAACGATTCTCGCAGGAAGCCAAGATCGCCAACGTTACCTTCCTTTCGGACTATCGTGACGCAGAGTTCGGCAAAGCCTACGGACTCTATCTCAAAGGTCCCCATATCCTGGCTCGTGCGGTTATGGTCGTGGACGCGAATAATACCGTACGGTATCTGCAGATCACGCCAGAACTGACCCATTTGCCGGATCTTGAGGAGGCTTTCACCGTAGCCAAATCATTAATCACCGCAGGCTAGGCTGAAAACAGGCTGAGGTTGAGGGCAAGTTCTTCGTGACAGCTCAACCTCAGCCTCAGCCTTTTTAGGCAGGAAGCCGGATGGCCCAATACGATCTTCTCGTCATAGGGAGCGGGCCGGCCGGTCAGAAGGCCGCGGTCCAGGCCGCCAAACTCGGAAAGACTGTCGGCATTATCGAGCGCAGAACAGTCGTCGGCGGTGTCTCTACCAACACTGGTACCATTCCCAGCAAAGCTCTCCGTGAAGCGGTCCTCTATCTCTCGGGATTCCGCCAGCGCAACCTGTACGGAGCCGGCTATCGCCTGAAAGAAACCGTCACCATCGAAGATCTCGCGTTCCGCGCCAACCATGTGATCAAGAACGAGATTGAGATCGTGCAGAACCAGATGGCGCGCAATCGCATCGATCTGATCTTCGGCACAGCCCACTTCCTCGATCCCCACCGTCTCCTCATCCAACAGGGCGGCACATCGATCGAACACCATGCCCGCTTCATCGTCATCGCAGTAGGAACAGAGCCGGCTAGACCGGCCGACATTCCATTCGACGACCACACAATCATCGATACCGACGGTCTCATCACGCTCAAACGCCTTCCGACCTCGATGGTTATTGTCGGCGGCGGTGTGATCGGCACAGAGTACGCTTCGATCTTAGCGATGATAGGCGTGCCGGTGATTCTCATCGACAAGCGACCGCGCTTGCTGGAATTCGTCGATGCCCAGATCATCGACGCCCTACAGCGGCAGATGACAGACAGCGGCGTCACGCTCTACCATGAAGAAGAAGTCGTCGGGGTCCGGAAAGAGTCAGATGAACGAGTCACGGTCTCGTTCACACATCGTTCACCGATTACGACCACGACGCTCATGTATGCCATCGGTCGTATCGGCGCTACGAAAGACCTGAATCTGGAGGCCGTCGGCATCACCCCGGATGCCCGAGGCCGCGTGGCCGTAAACGACCATCTCCAAACCGTCGTTCCTCATATCTACGCCGCCGGCGACGTGATCGGCTTTCCTGCTTTGTCATCCACATCCATGCAGCAAGGGCGCCATGCTTCCTGCCATGCCTTCGGCCATCCCGATCACACCGACACCGGGCTTCTGCCCTACGGCATCTATGCCATCCCTGAGATTTCTATGGTCGGACGAAACGAAGAGGATCTGGCGAAAGCGGGGATACCGTATGCTGTCGGCATCGCCCGCTATCGCGAAATCGCCCGGGGGCAGCTGACAGGCGATGAAACGGGCATGCTCAAGCTGCTGTTTCATCACCACACTCATGCACTCCTGGGGGTCCATGCCATCGGAGAAGGAGCCACTGAGCTCATTCACATAGGTCAGGCCGTCATGGCATACCGGGGAAAGATCGACTACTTCATCGACACGGTCTTCAACTACCCGACCCTTGCAGAATGCTACAAAGTCGCCGCGCTCGACGGCATCAATCGTTTGCCGAGGCCCTGGCCACAGCAGACGTGAAACGTCTCTCGTGCAGGGCCAGAGCTCCTGGAATGCGCTTCACGAGAAACGTATAGCTAGAGAGGAGTGTCTGCATGTCATTTTCCGATCATCTGCGGAAGCTGGCTCAACCCATTTGGAACGCACAGCTCACCCATCCGTTCGTTGTGGCCTTGGGCAAAGGAACCCTGCCTGAACGAAAATTCAAATACTACATCCTGCAGGACGCCAGGTTTCTCGGCGATCTGGCTCGCGTGTTTTCTGCCGGAGCGCTGAAAGCGCCCGATTCAGAATCGGCTCTGCGTCTGACGAAGCTGGCCGAAGAAACTATCGTCGTCGAACGCAGTCTCCACGAAGGGTATGGAGCACGGTGGAAGATGAGCGCCAAACAGATGTCGTCCGTACCGATGGCCCCGACGAACTACGCCTATACCAGGCACATGCTCAACGTCGCCCATACAGGTTCGGCAGCGGAGATCACCGTCGTCGCCCTCCCCTGCGCCTGGATTTACTGCGTCGTCGGACAGCATCTGTTGAAACATGGCCCACCGAAAAAAGATCATCCTTACCGGGACTGGCTCATGCTGTATGCATCTCCTGAATTCGCTGAAGTACAGAGCTGGATGCGCCGCAAAGTGGATCAGTGGGCCAAGACGGCTGGAAAGGAAGAGAAAAAACGGATGGAAGAATCGTTCGTCGTCAGCTCGCGGTATGAGTGGATGTTTTGGGAGATGGCGTGGAACGAGGAAAAGTGGCCCGTGTGAACTGCCGGGTCCTGTCGCTGACCAGCCCGTCCGTCCTCGCACCCCGCCCGGTGTAGGGACCCCGCTGCGGGCTAACGGGCGCCCAGGTCAGCGCCACCCGTCAAGTCACGACGGACCAGATTGAAAAGAGACAAAAGAGAGGAGACCGAGGGTGGGGTGCCCCTGTGCTCGCAGAACGCGCACGATGAAACAGTGCTCGTCCGATGCGCACACGATGGGGCACCCCACCCACAGCCCCTTTGAGTTCACGGCCACAGGAAGAGGAAGTGAAAGAAAATGCTACCGCAGCAGCAGTCATTCCAGCTCAACAAAAGCGGTAGCCCAACGGCGCTCTGATTACGCTCCGAGAGCCTCCCAGCCCTGGCCCAAGCAAAAGACACCGGCCAAGGGAGAGAGAGTAAAGAAGAATGGTCGTGCCGGCGGGCGAGCTCCCAGGTCAGTGCCACCCGTCAAGTCACGACAGACCAGCCGAACAAACTAAAAAGCGAAAACAGATAAAGGGCAGAACTATTCGCTTACTTGGTGGCTGTGCGCCCCAATAAAACAAAATATCCCAGAGGCTCACACAATCGCTCCACTATTCTGACTAGAATTCTGCTATACTCCCCAATCGATGCCCTATCGCATTGAATTGTCAGATGCGGCCAAACTTGGCTTGCGGGCAATGCGCAAGAGCAGCCAGGTCAAGGTGCTCGACAAGATTGAAATGCATCTCACTTATCAACCGACCACGCAGAGCAAGAGCAGAATCAAGTCGCTGAGACCCGGAACGTTTCCACACTATCGCCTGCGAGTGGACGAAATTCGGGTCTACTATGACGTGATTGAATCTCAGCGCCTCGTGGTCGTGTATGGCATTGTCCCCAAGGCGGAATCGCAGGCCTGGCTTGAACAATCGTCAAAGGACCATAGTGAGGGAGGAACGCCATGAAGCTTGTCCCATTGAATGAAGTAAAGAACCGTCTGTCCGCTTACCTGGAGTTGTCCAAACGCGAAGACATCGTCGTCACGAAGAATGGCCGAGCTGCCGCGGTCTTGCACGGAGTAACCGATGAGGACCTAGAGGACTATCTCTTTGAGTCAGATCCCCGATTCATCGCCCGCATTGAGTCGTTACGGCGAGACTATCAGCGTGAAGGCGGCACTTCTATTGACGACGTTCGGAAAGAGTTGGGTTTGTCGAAGAGGCGGCGGCGAAAAAAGTAGGAGTGTGGCCGGTCTGAGGAGAGCAGGCCAGGGCTGGGAGGCTCTCTCCGCTCGCGGACACAGAGCGCCGTTGACCGCTCTAGGCTTCGCCGCTGCTTGGCGCCGAAAACTTGCCACACCACATGCTTTGCACAAGGTGTGGCTTCGGACATTCGGCGCCACCGCCAGGGGCGGTCGCTCTGGCTCAGCAAGCGCGGGAACACAACGGCGCTCTGATCACGCTCCGAAAGCCTCCCAGCCCTGGCCCTACAATGGAACACCGGCCAAGAGGGAGAGAGTGTGTGTGAAGAATGGTCAAGTTCGGAAGGCACGCAGCAGGGCTGTTCCATTGCTCGCGCAACGCGTGGCCTCAGAAGGCCCTCGTTGGACGCGCGCAGTTTGGCCCAGCCCTGCTGCCTGCCCGGAAGAGCGCACCGGCCTCAGTGGAGGAAGAAAATAGAAGAGGAAGACCGGATAGAAAATGTTCGCTCGCACGCGCAGTTGGGGATAATCTCCCACCTCTCATGTTCACACACAAGCCTCATGAAGAATGAAGTGTAAAGAAATCTGATATTCAATGAAAAGACTTTTCTTTTCAGGAGTCGTACATCCAGAGCGCCTTGGCCTCACTCTAGACACCATCGATCAAGTGCTGGCGTCTCAGGATGGAACCAAACTCGGGGACATGAAGTTCAGTATTCAAAATGGCCAGATTACTGCGGTTATGGAGTGGGAGAATGACAGCGAAGACATCTTCACCTTGAGAAACATTCTGAAAACCTTCGTAGAACCCATCCTAAACATTATCGGATTTCTAAAAGGATACGCTTTCGATCTTGAGATCACTAAGGTATTCGAAAGTGATTTGAAGGAAATTCGAGTTTTTAACAACGATATTCCAGCGCTAGCAGAACGGAACAAAACGCGGGATCTAACTGAAGCAAAGAACATATATCCACTCTGTTCAGGACCCGAAGGAATCTATCTTCGCAGATGCTTAGGCGATCTGAATATGGCAATGAAACATGCCGATGACACTCCGTTTTACTGTTACAGAGCGCTGGAATCTCTTAAACAATACTTTGGGTTTGCGAATGGAATAACCGGAGACCTTGAGCAGTGGAAGTCAATGGCTACTGCGCTTGGCGGAAAAGAAGAGGACGTTACGCCGATAAAAGATTTAGCTTTCCCAGCGCGACATGGCATTCCAGATCCCATTACGGACCAGAAACGGAGGGATATTTTTCTTCTGACATGGGACATCGTAGAAAGATTTATTGACTACAGCCTGAAACAATGTGGTGTTACCTATCGTCTGCACCCCTGCCATGATTAACAGGTTAATCTATGTGAATCTCGGTGGGTGGGGGTGCTCTGGCACCCTGCCTGAGTTGATGTATTGACAGCATACCGTACGCAGGAAGGGCCGAAGCTCCCAGATTCGTTGCTGGACAGGCCTGGGCTGCTGAGTATAATCTGCGCATCTGAGCAGTACTGATTCAGGAGCATTCATGGTATTGAAGCAGGTGTTGACGATTGCGGGGTCGGATTCCGGCGGGGGGGCTGGAATTCAGGCCGATATCAAAGCTATGTCGGCGAACGGCGTGTTTGCCATGTCGGCGATTACCGCCATCACTGCGCAGAATACAGAAGAGGTCACCGAGGTCTTCGAGTTGCCGATCTCGACGATTGCGGCACAGATCGATGCCGTGTTCGACGACTTCGACGTCGCTGCGGTGAAGACCGGCATGTTGTCCTCAGCGGCGATCGTCGAAGTCGTCGTCAAATTGCTCAAGCCCCAGAACGTAACAAATCTCGTGGTGGATCCGGTCATGGTTTCGAAGTCAGGCCATGTCCTGCTCAAACCCGATGCAATTGATGCAGTGAAGACCCAACTCTTCCCGTTGGCGCTGATGGTGACGCCGAACATCCGGGAGGCCCAGCAACTGTCCGGCATCGAGATCAAGACGCTTGCGGACGCGCGCCGCGCCGCCAAAGTCATTCACGCGTTCGGCTGCAAACATGTGTTGATCAAGGGCGGCCATTTGCTGGCAGATCGAGCCACCGATCTGCTCTATGACGGCCGGTTCTTTAACGTGTTTAAGGGAGAGTTCATCGATACACCCCATACACATGGCACCGGCTGCACGTTCGCATCAGCTATCGCCGCGCACCTTGCACGGGGCAAATCTATTCACGATGCCGTACAGACAGCCAAAACCTATCTCACCGAAGCCATTCGCCATGGCCTGGCGATCGGTCACGGAACAGGACCGACGAATCACTTCTACTTTCTCCAGACATAGCCGGATGCTGAAACTGCCGTCTAGCGGCGTTCTCACCTCAAAGCATCCTCAACGTAGCCCATCGGGATAGAACTGCGCTAGCAGTTCTGGGTGGGTGAGAAAGCTACGCCTCCAGTGCTCTCATCAGCTGCGGCCTTGCCTGCGGAACAGCGCGTCTTGGCGCGCCGGGGTCGGGCGGGTGAGAAGTCTGGCCTGTTTGGGCATCCTGCGAACGTATTCTGCTGTTGCGCTGCACCGCACAGACTGTCGAAATTCTTGCGCGTCGAAATGATTTCCAGCATTCTGTTACGAAGAGGACTCCATGGGACATTTCACCTGCCGCCCACTGACCTTTTTGATCACAGGATTTGGCTGGCTCCTACTTTCCTCGGTGATAGGACTGGGCGTCCTGATCGGATTGGTTCATGGCACGCCACTGCCTTCTTGGTTGAGGTTGGTCCATGTGCATGCCATCCTCATCGGCGGCATCCTGCAACTCATGATCGGCGGGCTACTGGCGTCCATGTCCAGTGATTCCCAGAGCGGTCATGCCTGCTCGAACTCCCGTCCATGGCTCTTCGTCACCCTGAACGCCGCCACAGTCTTGTTGCTCACTGGATTCGGGTTCGGAAACATGGCGATCGTCGGCGGGGCTGGAATTATCGTGATTGGAGCTGTCGCCTCCGTCACCCCGGTCGTCTGGCAGTACGCGCGGCAACGCTCGGCTCAACCAATCGGCTCCTCCTGGCTATATCGTTCCTCACTCATTTCCCTACTCCTTGGATTAGTCATCAGTGTCGCGATGGCCTTTCAGTTCGTCCAACAATACTATGCCCACGCGCGGTTGCTTCACCTACATCTGATTCTGTTGGGGTTCATCACAATGGCCATGATCGGCGCCACCCATCGCCTCTTGCCGATTGTCTTGAACACCGGACTCTATAGCCTGAAACTCGCTCGCCTCGTCATAGTCGTACTTCCCGCCGGCTTTGCCATTTTGATCGGTGGGTTTATCACCTCGTCCCTACACCTCGAATTGGCGGTCGGAGGATTGCTTATCCTTACCATCGGTCTCTATTCGTACAATCTTCTGCGCACATGGATGCGCTCCTGCCATTCGGGAAATGCCGCTTCCGACCACCTCATGACCGCGACGTTTTTCCTCGTCCTCATGATGATTGTGGGCGTGCTCGTTGGCGCCAACTTCCTCCCGGAGCCGCCGGCGCTTCCATTTGGATCGTTGCACCTCGCAGCCTATACCCATATGGCCTTGATCGGATTCATCCTCCAGACAGTCTTTGGGGTTTTATCCTATGGGATCCCTGAGATACTGGCAGTCGACCGAACCACGAGCCGGAAAAAACAGGAGTCATATCGAGAGCAACTTGTTGCTATCATGAACCGGTGGCGAGCAGTCCAGGTCACCGGATTGAGCCTGGGGACAATGGGCTTCGGTCTGCTCGCTACGATGACCTGGAACTTCCCTCTCAGTTCACTCTACATTCAGATTTCGAGCTGGGTCACCGTCTGTCTGCTCCTTGGCAGCTTGACCATCTTTGCTGCCAAACTCGCCTGGGCCTTGGGAGTTTCGCCATCAGAAGTTGTCGTTTCACTCCCCAACAAGACACTGAAAGAATCCACCAGCGCCATAGATCCTGCCGCGTGAGGCGTGCAACATGCGAGGACGTCGCACCGTGGACAGATTGGGGTCCCACGTCATTTGGCCTATCTCGCTTGTCCCGCCAGTCCCGCTCGGATATCCTGCAGCATCTTTTCTGTTGCGCGACAGGTGCGGTCATTGACGTTTTCGCTGTTAAATCATTTTCCCAGCGTACGGCTTGATTGAAAGACCACTCCTTGGAAGAGTCCCTGACATTTCAAGATCAATATGGCCATCGCATCGCTGCCGTTTTGAGCATACCGGACACATCGGCGACGCGGCTCGTTGTGCTGTGCCATGGATTCCTCTCCGGCAAGAATAGTACGACCAACAGAACCCTGACCCGCCTTCTCAATGAACAAGGCCTTGCAACCTTCCGGTTCGACTTTTTCGGTCACGGAGAAAGTGACGGACCGTTTGAAAACATCATGATAAGCCTGGCCCTGCATCAAACGCTAGCCGTATTGGATCTGGCAACCGCCAGGGGATACGACCGGATCGGACTCGTCGGCTCAAGCTTTGGAGGGCTCGTCGCCATCCTCACGGCAGCTCAACGTCGGGATATCGCCTGCCTGGCCCTCAAATGTCCTGTCGTGGATTTTGCAGAAGAGCTTCGCTCAACATTCAGCCCGGAAGAATTAGACCAGTGGCAAGCTACGGACACGATTCCGAACATCATAGGAGGGCCGGATCGGGTACGTTTGCAGTATGATTTTTACGAAGACTGCCTCAAACATATCGCCTATGGTCCGGCTGAGCGGATCACCGTGCCCACTCTGATTGTCCAGGGGGAACAGGATGAATGTGTCCCTCCCCATCAAAGCCGGCGATTGCACGATGCGCTGAGAGGCCCCAAGAGATTGGATCTCCTGCCCGGGGCCGATCACCAGTTCACTCGAGGAGAAGATTTTCTCCGGATGACCACGTCGATCAGCGACTGGCTTACTACCTATCTCTCCTAGAAGCTGTGAACATGAGGCCCGGCTGGTTGCTCTCGTGTGTGTGGTGTGTCTCGTTTATTCAGCTCGTCCCGTCAGTTTCGATCAGGTTTTTCACGACCGACGCCAGGCGAGGCATTCGGAATAAATTGACAATTTTCTGGTGCATAACGCCGATCAGCGCCACAATGCGGATATGTCATAGACGGACATTCGGAGACAGATGTCGTGTTGCAAAGATTCCAAATTGCCTTCCTTGCGACGATACTCTTCCAAGGCGTGCAATCTGCAACGACGCCCTCGACCGTCTCAGCTGTTGAACAAGAGCCGCCACGTCGTCATAGCTTGATTCATCGTTCTGCAGGTGGATCGGCTGCACTGCCTGCAACAACGCAAGGGACCATTCTGCAGACTCACGGCGCTGAACCTGCTTCCACCACAAACCTGGTGGTGTCACCACAAAATATCGGCACTCTACCGACGATTCCGCCACCGAATCATCGGGCCTTCATCAAGCGTCCGACCATCGCCTCGATAACCGCTCCTGCGACATCGTCCCGGACACCCGATGCAGCACCGGCATCAGGAATCGCAGCCGGACCGGTCACGCAGACGACAGCCGCCTCCCCCAAGGACACAATGCCTGCGGGCACGGCACCCACAGCGAAAACGGCTTCTGCACCTCTCCCTGGAGTGACCACGACCGGCTCTGCCGGAGTCGCTTCGACTGCCTCTGTTCCGTTCGCCGGAGCGGCAAACGTTCTCTCTGCGACCTCAGCTGGAAGCGGCTCCGCTCTCTCGTCCGGCGGTTCACGATCAGCATTGAACCTTCTCCAGAACTCCGCAGTCGCGAGCTTATTGCAACCTCCGCCGCCATCAGAACAGCTTCCTCCCGACCCATCGATAGGGAACGCGACGCTCACATGGACGGCGAATACGGAGTCCGATTTGGCCGGCTACAAGGTTTACGTCGGCACGGCTTCCGGCACGTACGGTTTCCCTGGATCGGCCTTCCTCATAGGAAAAGTCACGAGCTACACCGTCTCCAATCTTCCGAAGGGGCAAACCTATTTCTTCGCCATTTCCGCCTACGACAGTGCCGGCAACGAAAGTCCGTTGTCGGCAGAAGTCAGCAAGAGCCTCTACTAACGACCGCTGAAAATCGCTGCCAACTCCGTTCTCGGCTCTTCAAAATCCTCAACGTACCCCATCGGGCAAGAGCTGCTCTGCCAGTTCGGGCGGGCGGGTGAAAACCATACGCTTCAGTCGCCGCACTCCCTGCGGCCTTGCTGGGAGATAGTTTGAGCCGCCGCTTATGAGTAAGAGAACGATGAGAGATGCGGGGTGAGGAGTCTTAGGCTGCAATCCCCCCAGGCATTTCTCGCTCAGCACTCAGTCCTCAGCTCTCAGCACACTTGAGCTATTTTGCGCAGCGGAAGCCCGTGTAACTATTGCGCGTTTCAGGCGGCAGCTTGAAGCGCCCGTAGGTCAAAAGATATTTCGGCAAATCGGACCATGACCCTCCTCGTAGCACTTTGAACTGTCCTTCCTCCGGTCCCTGCGGGCTTCGTTCCGGAGAGACTTCGTAATAGTTTGCGGAGTACCAATCCTGTACCCATTCCCACACGTTTCCGGCCAGTTGATAGAGCCCGTATGGACTCTTGCCCCGCTCATAGGACTGCACAGGCATCAGAACCTGGGCATAGCTGAAGCGCGCACCCAACGCGAAATTTGCCAGATCCTTGTGCGGCGGCTGATTGCCCCACGGATACAGGCGTCCATCCGTTCCTCTCGCCGCTTTCTCCCACTCCGCTTCAGTGGGGAGCCGCTTCCCTTTCCACCGACAATAGGCTTCAGCGTCCGACCAGTCCACTCCGACCACAGGTTTATCGCCATGTTGTGACAGATCGACCGTATCCCATTGCCAAGGCGCAGAACGGTTTGTGTCCGCGAGAAACAGCGCGTACCGAGCCGTCGTCACCTCGTAGAGATCCATGAAGAATGTGGGCAAAACCACCTGATGCTTTGGTCGCTCATCTTCCAACGCCTGAGTTCCTTCGAACCCCATTGTGAACGGCCCCTCTGGAATCTCGACTATGGGAGTTTCTGTCGTGGGTGGCTGCTCCAGAGCCTTCGATCTCTTCAGCCGGTCAAGTTGAGCCTCGCTGAAAGGAACCGTAAAAGTCTGAAATAGAAGAATGCTCAAAACGGCCATCCAACGCGGCCGCAGGCGAGAGAAAACCGGAGGCGTGACATTCTCACCCGCCCGCCCCGAGCTGGCAGAGCAGCTCTTGCCCGATGGGGTACGTTGAGGATTTTGTCGAGCCGAGAACAAAGTTGGGGGCCTTTTTCAGCATTCTTCTCAGTAGATAACCCCTCCTACCACCCAATGTCGATCATCGGGCACATCGATGATCAAGCGCGTCAGGTTCATGCGGGCCAGTTGAGAGGTGACTTCGTCTTCCGTAAACGAGGCCAGCAATGAGTTGTAGAAATCGCGTCGCAGTACCTCCGACTCGCCGGCCGCATAGCGATCCACAATGGCTTGCGCCTCTTCCGGTGAGTCCGGACGCAGTAAATCCATGACAAGCACCGGCGAGCCCGGCTTCACGAATTGACGGAGTTTGTGCCAGAACTGCAGTGGGTTCGGCAGATGATGCAACAGGCTGTTGGAAATGACCGCCTCAGCGATGTTCGCGCCAGCGACCGCGTCGTATCGCTCGCACTTGAACGTAATGCGATCGGCAAGCCCCGCTTGCCTCACCGCTTGTTCGCCCAACTGAATCATCGGCGTCGATGCATCGACGCCGACGACGTGACATGCCGGATAGAGCCTGACGAATCGGATCGGGATATCCGCGGGGCCGCAACCCAGATCCAGTACGCGGCCTTTGCAAAAATCAGGAAAGTACTCCCGGAACCGATCGACGAATCCCTGGTTCACCTCCGCAAAATCTGCGCGCGCATAGGCCTCCGCCTGCGCCGGATCGTCCATCAGCTCTTGTTCTAGCACACGATTCATCATTCAGATCTCCAAGAGCTCGTGGCAGGTTGGATTGTCCCACTCGTTCGCCATCGGCTATATGTCATCATCTCTTCAGAATTTCGACGGCGTCCCCCGGCCTCACCATGCCGCCATGCAGCACTTTCGCATAGAACCGGCTCCATCCGGGGTTTATTTTTTGAGAAATGCGCTTGATATCTCTGTCGCGGAACCACTGGGCGTTTTTGTCGCAGGGAGACGTATAACTCATGATCTCCAGCTGGGCGTCCGGTCCGATCCGGAGCCGGTCCCCCGGTTTCAGTTTCTCCCACTCCAACCCGGTAAGCGTCAGGTTCTCCCCGGCAGAACCGGCATCGATCGAATGGCCTTCATCCTGCAGACGCTCGATCAGATCCTGCGAATACAGGCAGACAGCGCGATCTGGCCCGCCATGTACTTTAAGGTTCCCCTGCCTGTCACCTTCGAGACCGTTTGTGGTGATGAAGGCTTCCAGCACCGGCCGTTTCGGTACGCCACCGTCGGAAACATTGACCTGATACACATGGGCATAGGATGGTCGTCCGTTCATGGTCATCAAGATGCTCCCTCGCAGGACTCTGCCATAAGCAGTTCCAACGCCACCCAACCATCCTGCTCACGCCGTTGGCACATCACGACACCCGTATCGACGTATGCATCGAGAACTTCTCGCTCCTGCTCAAGGAGAATGCCGGACAACAAGAGCCGCGCACCATAATTCATATAGCGCGTCAAGTCATCGCACCCCTGTATCAACGTCCGGCGATCGAGATTGGCAAGTACCAAATCAGGTCGCAGCGCGCCTTCCCGGTCAACTTCCTCCAGCGTTCCGCACCGGAACTCAAGACCCGCTCCGAACCCATTCTCAATTGCATAGTCGCGCGCACAGTCTGTCGCGACAGGGTCGGAATCCACTCCAAGGGCCGAGGCCGCTCCAAGCCGGAGGGCGACCATCGCCAGAATGCCGCTCCCCGCTCCCACATCCAGCACGAACTCGCCGCCGCGAACGACATCTTCAAGCCATTCCAACAGCAGTCGTGTCGTCGCATGGTGGCCTGTGCCGAACGCCTGCTTCGGATCGAGTATGATCTCAACATCCCCCCCCTGCAACGTCACTCTTTCCCAACTCGGCCTGATGACGATCCGCCGCCCGATCCGGATCGGGCGGACCGACTGAGCCCATTGTCGATTCCAATCCCGTTCGGGTAACTCTTCAACGCGGATGTCGTCCTTGGTCGAGACGTCCGGATTGACTCCCTGCAAAATACTATTGAGTCGAGTGCGTGCCTCCATGCTCCACTGTGACTTCGGCCAATACAGATGGATAACCCCCTCCTCTTCCCATCCCCCTTGAATCGCAGGGTCAGCCAACATACCGAGCAACTCCCCCGCATCGAGAGCAGCCCGAATCTGGACATCCATCCATCCGTCTGATTGCATGACCGATGAGAGTTGACGCACTCTCCCCCTTCCAGTAAGGTCGGCCCTATGATCCAAAATCATTCCACGACGCCTGCGACGAAAGCCCATTCGTTCATGCGTCTGGTTGATAAACTCGACCGTCTGATCGCCCTGGCCACCGCTTCCAGCTCCACCTTCACCCGCTGGCGTCTCATCCTGTTCATCGTCGGCACGATCTGCACGGTGGCTCTCTACAAAACGGGCTGGTATCAAGCCGGCAATGGAGCGCTCGTCGGCTTCATCGCCCTCTTCCTGACTGTGGCCGCCTATCATAACAGGCTCGAAAGTCGCTTGCACCGGCTTCGCCTCTGGAAGCAGATCAAGCTCGTTCACCTGGCTCGCCTCCGGCTGGATTGGAATCACATTCCCTCTCGCCCGTCGAGCATTCCCGACAATCAGCCGTATGCCAAAGACCTGGACCTGGTCGGCCCCCACTCACTCCTCCATCTACTCGACACGACCGTCTCTTCGTACGGACAGTCGCGGTTGGCGTCGTGGTTCCTGGAGCAACCGCCTGAACCGGACCAATGGCTCATCCGGCGTCGCCTCGTGCAGGAACTCATTCCACGATCGCTGTTCCGTGATCGACTGGGGCTTGAAGGTCAGCTCATCGGCGATCAGGAGATCAACGGCCGGCGACTGGAGGCAGTCCTGCAACATGGTGTCGGATTTACTCATCTCACGATCGTCTTAGCGGTTCAAGCCCTGCTCGCGGTAACCACGTTCGGACTTGGGCTGGGTGCGCTGCTCAACTGGCTCCCGAATTATTGGATGTGGTCATTCGCCGCCTATGTCTTGCTGTACTTTTGGACCGATCAGGGAGAAGAGTTATTGGAACATGCGGTGGGTGTGCACTTCGAACTGGAGAAATTGGGAGCTGTACTCGGCTTTGTCGAACGGCACGCCAAACCGAAACACTCGGCTCTCGCCGGGCTGTGGGCGCCGTTGCTCGCGCCGGATGTCAATCCGCCTCGGCTTGTCCGGCAGGCAGCCCGTACCCTGCATGCGATCAGCGTCAAAGCCCATCCACTCATTCATCTGATCGTCAATTTACTCTGCCCCTGGGATTTGTGGTTCACCCATCGACTCCAGAGGATTCAAGCTCAAGTGGCCGACCACCTGCCGATCTGGCTGGATCGACTGGCTGAGGTCGAAGCAGCCTCAGCGCTTGCCACGTTTGCCGCGCTGCATCCATCATATTGCTGGCCAGCCCTACTCAGCGCCGATCAGCGGCGCAACGGAACGCAGGCTACGCTCTCGGCCAAAGGCCTTGCGCACCCGCTGATCCAGCGGACAAGCCGAGTAGCGAACGATTTGGCGCTTGACGCTCTGGGAACCGTGCTCTTAGTGACCGGCTCGAATATGTCTGGCAAGAGCACCTTTCTGCGAACCCTGGGTATCAATCTGTGCCTCGCCCAGGCCGGCGCGCCGGTGTGCGCCATTCTCTTCGAATGGACGTGGGTGCGCATCGCCACCTGCATCCGCGTGGATGACTCACTTGAAGCAGGCCTGTCTTTTTTCTACGCCGAGGTGAAGCGGTTGAAAAGCCTCCTCGACGCGACGACGGATCGATCCGGGGTGCCGGTGCTGTTCCTGATCGATGAAATCTTTAAAGGGACCAACAATCGCGAACGATTGATCGGAAGCCGTTCTTATATTTCCTCCCTGGCGGAAGGCAATGGCTTCGGCTTGGTGACTACCCATGACTTGGAATTGACTGATCTCGACAAGACCGTGCCGAAATTGCGAAACGCCCACTTCCAGGAGACAGTCGCAGCCGGCGCGCTGCAATTCGATTACAAGCTCAGAGCCGGACCCTCTCCTTCGACCAACGCATTGCGGATCATGGAATTGGAAGGCTTGCCGGTGCCCAAAGGAGAGACGGGCCAGAGGGCTAACGATCCTTGAGCACGAGCGCGCCTCTATAGAAGAGATACATCCCGGCCATCTGAATCACGTGGTAGAGATCATTGTGATTGAAATGGCGGTGGAGCGCGATTTCATTGACCTGAACCGCCGCCGCCAGGAAACTCACCACCACTCCTCCGACCAGCCAAGAAGCACTCAATGCTCCACAGGTAACACCGGCATAAAGCTGTATCGCCAATATGCTCAGATTCGTAAATGCATAATCATAGATGGCGTAGCGAAAGTCATCATGGGTCGCCATCCACAAGACGTAGATGATCAGTTGGGCATACGGAATCAGTGTCGCGAACCGCCGCACAGGTAGCGGAACGCTCGCGCTGAGGATACCGGTCAGCAGAAAGAAGCTCGCCAACCCGATGGCATAGACCGTGACATTCCACAATTCCTGCAGGACAACCTGGCTGAGAAGCATCGAGAAACCATGAAATGTCCCGCCGGCGATCGAAGCCAAGCTTAAGCAGGCAAACCCCGCAGCCCAGAAATACACACTCGCTTGCGGAGCCCCCTCCGGCGACCTCCACAGCCGCCACGCAAAGACCCCGCACAGCACGACAAGCAAGTAATCTGTCGCCATCGTGGCTGGCTCGGAAAAAGACATGTGGTTACGAATGTTCCCAAACCAATCGAGGCGGTGAGGTGATCATAGGCGATCGGCGAACATCGTTCTGTAATGCCGGTACCAGTCGCTCTGAAACCGCTCTTGTGGATCGTGCTTCCGCTTCAACCGAAGAAACTCGGGAAACTGCGGATAACAGCCTTCCACTTGCGCACGAGTCGCCCACTTGTGATAGGTCAGGAAATAACTGCCTCCCCGTTTCCTCGCCAGATCGATCAATCGGCGGAACGACGCCGCCGCCCGTTCGATACCGGCAGGTGTGTGAGAGACGTGGAGATTCAAGACGGTGCAGGCCCATGGCTCCCTGGCCCATGCCAAGTATGACTCATCATCCCGTTCGATCAGGCGGATCGTGCCGTAGATGGCTTCAACGTTGTGTTTCCGGAAATCCTCACGCATGTCGGCAAAGAACGCGGCTAATTCCCGCCTGGGCACATAGAGTTCCGAGATCATTTCCGACCCGGGAGCCTCGGATTTCATCTTGCTGTCGAGGGATCGGTGATACCCGTCCGGGTAGTAACTCGTTTGATGCGTATCGGACCAATAGATCTGTCCGTTCGTCGCCAGATACTCTTTGGAATACACGGCGAACGCTTGCGTCTTATCCGTGTGGGCCAAATAGAGCAGGCGCAGCCATTGCTCTTCGGCGATTTCCCGCTGGCGGGCGGGAATCGGCGTAGCTGGATCAACCGGCTTGTAACAGGAAAAGATGCCGCGCCTCAGGAAGTCATCGGACGCCGGATCGAGAGCAAACTGACAATCCCCGTAAAGAAATCCATCCGCGATCCGTTGCTCGAACCGCTGCATTACATCGTCGATTTGGACCAATTCCACGACACGCCGCAGCTTTTGCCGCGGCATGAGCCTGAGCGTGGCCGACGATACGACGCCTACAAGACCGTATCCGCCGATCGCTAACTTGAACAGATTCGGGTTCTGCAACCGACTGCACGTCATGACTTGCCCATCGGCTGACACGAGCGTGAACGATTCGATATCTCCGACGAAGGGCTTGAGCTTCAGCCCCCGCCCGTGGATGTTGGCCGACAGGCCACCGCCGATGCTGAGCCGGTCAGCACCGGTTTGCTTCTGGACAATGCCCCATTGCTGTTGTGTACCCTGCTGAAGCTTCAGCGTAGCTTCAATCAACTCAGGCCATTGCATTCCGGCTTCGACCTCGATCACGCCGGAGCCGGAATCGAAATTCAGTACCCGATTGAAGGGCCGCATGTCCAGATGCAGGGTGTCGGTTCCAAATTGCTGCCCGCCCATTGCATGGCGCCCTCCAGCCACCGACACGCCTCGTTCCTCGCGCATCGCGCGTTCGATAACCCGCTGGATGTCCTCAACCGATCGTACAGCAATCACGTCGCGAACGGTTGTCGGATTGAGTCCCGAATGCACGTCGTTCAACATGACGCCGGCTGATCCTGCGCGCCACCGAGCGCAGCCCAAGGGCAGCAATGCCGCTATCCCAGCCAGCTTGAGAAAGGCTCTCCTATTAATCACCGCGGCTCCTTTCTATGACACTCGTAAAGCTACCCTACCAACTCCCAAGCCTCTGTCAACTGTGAAACCATTCGTGTTTGGAGTGATCGCGTCTTCCGGCCTACCGTTTGCCATCTTCCTAAGTGGCAAGGGTTATGCTATGACTCTGCCAGACATTGAGGCCTCGCTTATCAAGTGGAGGGGATAGATGTCCATCCAACCTTGGATCACCTGCCTGCAAAGCGGAATACTGATCCGCCATCTTGAAGCTCGTTATCCCGAACAGGTATCGAAGGTCGATCTCCAACGGGTCATGGGTGCAGCCGAATCATTCCAGGAAATTCAGGATGCTCATGCATTCCTGACCGATACGACCAATTGGATTCCACATTCGGTTTTCCGTGAACTGATCAAGAGCTGCGAGTTGGCTACGGGCCTGAAAGACTTTACCTATCAGGCTGCTCTGGCCTACTACGAAACCGTCAAAACCCAATCTCCAACCCTCATCGAGACGATCGCCATCCTGTTGAACGACGTGGAATCGATGTTTCGCTCTGTCGGTGACTGGGCGTCTGCTTATACCAATTATCTGCAACTCCAATCTTTTGTCTGTCCAGATGAAGCGCAGACCGCGCACATCCTGTCGCACTATCTACCGCCGGTCGATCCTGGACTTGGAAATATGAATCTGGTGCACGGCAATATTGAAGGCATTGCCAAGCTGGACCCCACCGTCGAAACCGTCACCTGCGAAGAGATCTATTCGCAAATGCGCTTGGAAACCCTGGTCAATGAATTTGGCGACGCCTACATCATCAGCTCGAAAAACGATCGGATCACCGTCGCCCGTCGATCAACTGGTGACGGAGTTATTGTCGGACGCGCGATCACTCTCGTTCCCAAATTAGTTCCGGTCAAGGACGACCCCACCCCTGTCCCTCCGCCCACCGATGAACAGCGTATTGCAAGAATCGACCCGCAGAATCGTCTCGCCGTATGGACAGTTGGCGGTACCACCGATCCGAAAGACCGAGTACCTAACCCTGAGTCCCTTTGCACCGCTGTACGCATCGAACGAGGAGGGACCCTCTCGGCCGGCTCACTCAGCACCACAATCAAAACCGGCGCAATCTATAATGCGCCCTATACCCACCATCTCCTGCGTTGGAAGAATCGCTCCCCACTGGCGGACGATGCGATGGCCACCGGCAGCCCCCCGCAACTCTTGACGGACCGGCGTGCCTTCGCCCACCGGCTCTTTGCGCATTTAAGGAACCTCCAGGCGACGCATCGGCACACACTCACTATGTTCCTTCGCAATGTTGAATTGGCTCAGGAAAATGTCCAACTACGGGAAGAACTTGCGGCCTCGCAAGAGGCGGGTGGAATTATCGGCAAGAGTCAGGCAATTCGGGATCTCGTAACGTTGATACAAACCATCGCGCCTTCCGATACGACGGTACTCATTACAGGAGAGACCGGCACCGGCAAGGAGCTAGCCGCCAGACTCATCCATCAACTGAGCCGGCGCAAGGACCGGCGTTTCGTAGCGGTAAATTGCGGAGCGCTTCCTGAAACGCTTCTGGAGAGCGAGCTGTTTGGCCACGAGAAAGGTTCGTTTACCGGCGCGATCGCTCAAAAGAAAGGAAAATTCGAGCTCGCCGAGGGAGGCACACTGTTCCTCGACGAGATCGGAGACATTTCCCCCGCAGTGCAGGTCAAACTGTTGCGTGTGATCCAGGAGCGGGAGTTTCAGCGCGTGGGAGGGACCAGCGACTTAAAGGCTAATGTCCGGCTGATTGCCGCTACCAACCGCGACCTCATCGCGATGATGGAGCAGAAGCAATTTCGGCAAGATCTGTTCTACCGCCTGAATGTTATTCAGCTCTATGTCCCTGCTTTGAGAGAACGTCCTGAAGACATTGCTGAGCTCGCCCGACATTTCGCTGAGCGATTCGCCGAGAAGATAGGCAAATCCATCGCCGGCTTATCGCCGGACGCGTTGCAGTTCTGTCTGTCGTATAAATGGCCTGGCAATATCCGCGAACTGGAGAACGTATTGGAACGCGCTGTGACTCTGGTGCCGGAAGGCAAGAAATGGATTACTCCGGATCTGCTTCCGAAAATTTTGCGTGCGACTACGGAAGCTGCCTCTTCGGTCGATATCGCCGAACTCATCGACCATATCGAATGGGGAGCGCTGCTCAGGACTCTGGAAAAGAGCGGCTCGCTCACAGAACTCTTGAACCACGTGGAATGGACTATCACCCGTCGAGCCGTCGCCGAATACGGTGGAAACAAGAGCCGCGCCGCGAAGGTTCTCGGACGTACATACCGCTGGCTGCGCAAGCTCGAAAGCGAGATGACCGACCGCAAGCCACTGACTACACGGTCGACGCCAGGCGCCTGACGGATCCTCATCTCAAGAAACCTGTTCCACCAACTGCCTCCCGTGACGCCGCTGTCGTCCAAGACACACTCGACGAAAACATATCTGGCCCAAGCGTGTAATTATCCTGCCCCCACATGACATGCTCGTGATCATGATTTGGAATTTGACTCGTATCCATGGAGAACAGCCGTTCAGGTTCTATGAACCGCCGTTCATAAGTCTCGCGGGATCGGTTGAATTACCTGCCTTACTCCTTTTCGCTCAGTAGCACACCGCTTTCTCTGCAAAGGCTTACCCGACACCAACTTCCATCACGCTCCTCAGCGCCGTTCCATCAGGCTGTTCGGCACGGCATGAACCGGCACGGAGATTGATCTGCACACAGATTGTCAGTAGCGAGAACACGAGCTGTCATCGCGCAAGGTTTCAACATGGAGCGCCTCATGCACGCTTTCGGTCAGCCTCTGATCCAACAGCATGACGACAAGCTCACACTACCGACGATGACAATTTCATTAACCGTCTCCATAGGAGGTGCGCCATGAAACCGACAGTCTTGATGGTGCTGTTTCTCACGGGAGTCTTCGCCCAGGGATGTTCCATTTATAAGGCCGCAACTGCGCCGCCCCCTGTTGATGTCGAGCGAGTGAGGGTGGGAAGCGATCGAACCGATGTGATTTCGGTGTTCGGAACACCCAAGCTGACAGAGGTCACCGATGGCCAGCGGACCGACATGTTCGAGTTCATATCCGGGCATAACGAGGCATCGAAGTCGAGAATACTCTTGTACGCCGCCGGCGATTTTTTTACCCTCGGGCTATCCGAGCTGGTTTTCTGGCCACTGGAACTGGCTGTCCTTGAGGGAAAAGAAGGCCGAGCCGTCGCCACCTATGGATCTGACAACAAGGTTCAGACAGTGAAGATCACGACAAAGGACGGGAAATCCTGGGAGCACTAGGAGAAGGAACCTGGGATGCGGGAATGAAAGAAAGACCACCGGCAACCGCCTTTCAGTAATGCCGCCGAGTTCCTCCGTTTAACAAGAACGGCGATTCAGCACATCTGAATCGCCGTTCTTAGCTCTGCGGTGCCTTTCATGACCACCCTTCGAACGACCCGACCCGCCACCGGCTCGCCCACAAAAGGAATGAAATGAGCGAGCAGTAAGATTTAGCGTAATGGGAAACTACCCCCGAAACTGTTCCTTCGACTTTTCATCTAGACTTCTGCCACGTCTATGAACGACAAGACTCTTCCTATGAATCCCGGTTCATAGATTTCCTTTTTCGATTCAGCCTCTGCATCACGCCCGTGCCACCGCGTTCCTCTCATGATTCTCCCTAAGCCATCGAAAATAAAACGGTTTGGCACGGCAGACTTCTGCTCATGCTTATACACACCGAAACGGCACAGCGATTGCCCTTCCGCCTCGATAGACCAGGATCGAACGGCGAAGGGAGGGCTCTATGAAACCGCGATGGTTGGTTCTAATGACCTTGTTCCTTGGGACCTATGCCGCCATTCCCGTGATCGCGGCAGCCGATAGCGTCGACCGGCATTGTATCGGCCTGCTGTGGTGCACCGAACAGTCAGCCAACTCCACCTCAACGGACGGGTTGTTATTGCTCTATTCGTCTGAGGAGAGAGGCAGTTATTCCCGGCTGGCAGTACGTCCACTCTACTCCATGGAGGAAGATGCGCCCCACAATCTGCTGCGCCGTAGCATTCTTTGGCCTATGGGGACCTATGAGCGCAGAGACGACCAGATCTGGGCCCATGTCTTCCCCCTCTATTGGCACTCTGAACAACCGAACCAGGAGTGGACCTTCACTGTCCCCCTCTATCTGAAGTCGATTCATGGAGACAACGCATGGCACCACTTCTTTCCCTTGTTTAGTCGTCATGTCATGGGCGGGTACTATGTGAGAAACTTTGTGTTCGGTCCGCTGTTGGTCACAACGCGCGATGCCCGCACCGACTTGACTCAATGGGATCTACTCTTTCCTTTCCTTCACTATCGGCAAGATCTGAATTCGTCGAACAGCTGGCTTCTCCCACTGTATTGGTCAGGCGAAGACCGGTCGAATGGAGACGCGTATCGTTATATCCTCCCACTCTACGGGTCATCGAACAGCGCGTCCCAACACTATAACTTCCTCTTTCCTCTGTACGGATATGCCGATAACGTACCCGCCCAAGTCCAGCGGTTCTCTCTGTTGGGCTTTCCTCCAGCAAAAGGACTTCCCGCGATACCTTCCTTGGCGCTCTTCGAGCACGTGACGACAGCCGATGAGACGAGTCATCGCATATTTCCGATTTACAGCTATGCCTCAGGCTCAGACGACAGCAGCACCTTCGATGCGCTTCTCCTGTACCGTCATCAGGCAGCACCCTCCGGCACCATCGACCGATTCTTTCCGTTGTATCGATACGAGGGCACCTCCGCCAACAAGAGTCATGAATTCGATCTGCTCGGCTATCGCGACGCGTCTTGGTTTCGCTATGAAGACAGCCCCGACCACAGTACACACCGACTCCTCGGCCTCTACAACTTCGACCGCGGCCAGGATGGATCTTCACAACTCTCTGCCCTTGGCTATCGCCGACTCTCTCTCTATCTCCACCGGAGCCAGGACGATGTGACCGAGGATCGGCTCGTGCCCCTACACGACTACGTCCGTCACGGCGACAACAGCTCTATCTCCCTTCTCGGCATATCCGAATTCGCCTTGTATCGCCAGGAATCGAGTCCGTCCCTGTTCCAACATCGCCTGTTTCCGCTCTATCGATACCGGCATGACCTGTTAAAGGATGAGACTGAATTCGACGCAATGTTTGTGTACCGTCATCTGACCACTCCGGCTCAGATGGCCGATCGATTCTTCCCGTTCTGGGACTATGTCGAAGCACCCACCGAAGCAGACTGGCGGCTCAGCCTTCTCGGGATTGAGTCAATAGCGCTGTATCGACACGACAACAATGAAATTCGAACGTTGGACCACTTGTTTCCCTTCTACGGCTATCGCAGCGAGCACGATGGCGGAACTCAGATCAGCGTGTTGGGGCTACCGCCCTTTAGCCGGCTTGCCGCCTGGTCCCTCTATGAGCATGACAACTCCTCATCCCAGGTGAGCGACCGTTTCTTCCCCCTCTACCGTTACCGGAAGGATAGAACTCAGCAAACGTCCGCGTTCGATATGCTGGGACTGGGGTCCGCCTCCCTCATTCATCACGAGACGACTCCGACCAGCCTGACAAATCGTGTGTTCCCGTTCTATCGATATGCTCACGATGAAGAAACAGGGGAAACCAAGATCAATGTGCTTGGAATCGAACCCGTGAGTCTCTTCCGATCTCAGAGCAGCCCCACACTGAGCACTCACCGAGCCTTCCCGCTCTACAGTTATCAACAAACTGGTGAAGCCCATCGCCTTTCGGCTATCGGCCTGCCAGCGATAGGCGCAATCCCGGCGCTGTCCCTCTACGCGCATGAGACAACACCCTCAGCCGTGTATGATCGGCTGTTTCCGATATACAGCTATCGTGCAGACGACGCGACCGACACCGCCACATTCTCTGCACTCTGGATGTTCTGGCGCACAACATCACCGACCACGAGCCAGACCAGTCTCCTTCCTATTGCGAGCATGGAGAAGAACAACACGACAGGGGAAACAAGTTGGTCAATGATTGGCCTTGATCCAGTCATTCCGATGAGTTGGGCTCGTCATACCTGGACACCTGAAGGCAGTAGAGGGCTCTTCTTTCCTCTCTATGACTACCGGAGCGAGGAAGGCCAGTCCGTCTTGTCGATCGGTGGAGTCTCACACCTGGCGCTCTATCGTCGAGAAGAGACACTTGCGTACCGCAGTCATCGACTTTTCCCGCTCTACAGCTACCGACATGACCTCACCCACGATGTGGCACAAACGAGTATCCTACTGGCCTACCAGCACGAGCAGTCTCCCGCCGGCTCAACAGACACTTTCATTCCCTTGTGGCACTACAAGCGCCGTGAAGAACAGAGTGAACGTCAGTTTAATGCACTGGGCATTGGCAACTTCTCGCTTTACGAACACCGGGCAACACCGGCTGGCACGACCGATCGTTTTTTCCCTCTCTATGGATATGTGTCCACGCGTGACATCGGCGATGCGGAGTTTTCGCTCTTGTGGCCTCTGGTTGAATACAAAAGCCGTTATGGCGTCGTCACATCGGCAAGTGTGTTGTGGTGGCTGGCCTCCTATGAGCATCCGGATACGGACCATTCTAACTTCCATTTCCTTGGAGGCTCAAAGATGGCTCTGGTCCGTCGCACGACCTCGCCAAGAGAGTCGGTCTTTGAATTCAATCCGATCATCCCACTGTACCGGTACCGACATGAGACGGAGCTGGGAACCTCCTGGGATTTCTTCGGAGGGCTAGTGGGAACGTATCCGGCCAAGCAACAGACTCGTATCAAGCTGTTCTGGCTGTCGTTGTGACAACATGTCGTTGAGCGATTCATACGAACTGCGGGGAGGAAACATTTGCCTCTGACTCCAAACACTGGCACACTGCAGCCGATACGAGGCCTTTTCTGGTGGACAGTCTTCAGCACAAACCTTCAGATATCAGCCCCGCTTCGCACCCTCTACGCGGCCTCCTCATTGCGCAATTCTTCGGCGCGTTCAACGACAACGCATGGAAGCTCATGGTGGCCTTGCTGGCCATCCGGCAAGCCACCGCAGGAATAGCGCCTGGCCCTGCACTGGAAACGGCCGCGCAGACCCAAACTACCATCGCGTTCGTCGTCTTTACCCTGCCGCTGGTACTGCTGTCTCTGGTCGGCGGATCTCTAGCCGATCGCCTCAGCAAGCGAACCGTCATCATTGCGATGAAAATCGCCGAAGTGGTGCTCATGGCCGCCGGCGCCGTCGCGCTCTGGCTGAATCCCACCGGCGGCATACTGCCGTTGATCGTCCTCTTCGGAATGGGCGTGCACAGTGCGCTCTTCAGCCCGTCGAAATACGGCATTCTCCCTGAACTGATTCCGCATGAACGTCTCACCGCCGGCAACGCCCTGTTGGAAGTCTGGACGTTTGCCGCCATTCTGACCGGTACGGCAGCCGGAGGCTTTCTCTTGCAGACCGCCGGTGAGCAGCTCTGGGTGGCGCCTCTCGTCCTGACCGTCCTGTCGGTGGCCGGCCTGATCGCATCCTTTGGCGTTCCCCGCGTCGTACCCGCGCGCACAGCCGGCGGCATCGGCTCGACGATCCGCGGCGCCTGGACCGCCGTTCGGGCCGAACGCATCCTGCGCTTTTCCATTGCCGGGGGAGTATTGTTCTGGACGATCGCGAGCCTCTTTGCCCAGAACCTCCTCATTTATGCCAAAACCGTTCTGCATCTATCGGATGCGATGTCGGGCCTTCCGCTTACACTGTTGTCCGTCGGCATCGGCGTCGGCGCGATGCTGGTCGGATGGCTGTCTCAAAACCGCGTCGAGTATGGACTGATCCCCCTGGGAGCAGTGGGTGTGTTCATCTCCCTGTCGTTCCTCGGCGCACTGTCACCGCCTTGGTGGGGAACGTTTCTGGTGATGGGGCCTCTCGGAATCGCCAGCGCCTTTATCTTCGTGCCGGTGAACGCCATTCTCCAATGGAGATCACCGCCGGACCGGCGTGGCGCCGTCATCTCATTCGCCAATACCTGCGTCTTCACAGGCATTCTGTTGGGCTCGCTCGTCGGAGGGTCGCTCGCCAACGCCGGTCTCTCGACGAGCAACATTTTCCTCGCCGCCGCCGGAGTGACGGTGGCCGGTACGCTGTGGGTACTCTGGATCCTGCCCGATGCGTTCATTCGACTGTTGCTCGTGATCTTGACAAACACGCTCTATCGCCTCCGTATCGTCGGCCAACAACATGTTCCTCAATCCGGCGGGGCGCTCCTGGTGCCGAACCATATGTCGTTCGTCGACGGCTTCCTGCTCATGGCCAGCGTCGATCGGCCGATACGGTTCGTTGTGGATGCTGCCTACGCCACGCATCCGTTGCTGAAATCGTCGATGGCGGTGATGAAAGTCATCCCGATAGCTTCGGCAGGCGGCACCCGCATGATCCTCCGGGCGCTACGCAGCGCGGGGCAGGCGCTCGATGACGGGGAGATCGTCTGCATCTTTCCGGAAGGGCAAATTACCCGTACCGGCATACTGCTGCCGTTCCGTCGCGGCTTCGAACGGATTGTGAAAGGGCGTCAGGCGCCGATCATCCCCGTCCATCTGGATCGCGTGTGGGGCAGCATCTTCAGCTTTGAAGGCGGACGTTTCTTTACGAAAAGGCCGGAGCGTATTCCTTACCCGCTGACGGTGTCCTTTGGCGCACCGTTGCCGCCGGACACGCCGGCACACAAGCTCCGCGACGCGGTTCGTACGCTCGGAGAAGAGGCCTGGCGCCTGCGCAAATCCTCTCGACGTCCGCTGCACCGCGAATTCATCCATGCCATGAGGCGGCATCCCCTCCGCTTTGCGATGGCGGACCAGACGCGACCGCATGTGACGTCGCTCCAAGCCCTGGTCGGCTCTATCATACTCGCCAGAACGCTCTGGCGGCATTGGGAGGAGCAGCGCCATGTCGGCATACTGCTGCCGCCAACCGTCGCCGGCGCATTGGTCAACGTGGCTGCTCCACTGTGCGGAAAGACCAGCGTCAATCTGAACTACACGGTGGGCAAGTCCGGCCTCGAGGCAGCCGTGCGACTCTCCGGCCTGCGCACGATCGTCACCAGCCGGGCTTTTGTCGAGAAGGCCAAGTTGGATCTACCTGACGGGCCCTCGATTGTGTGGCTGGATGATATTGCCCGCACCATCGGCACAGGACAGAAACTCGTTGCGAGTCTCCTCGCTCTGTTCGCCCCGGCGCGGCTGATCGAACTTGCATGCGGGCAGAGTACCCCGGTTACAATGGATGACCTGGCCACAATCATCTTCAGCAGCGGCAGCACCGGAGAGCCGAAAGGCGTGATGCTGTCCCACTTCAGCGTGGACGCCAATGCGCAGGGAGCCGGTCAGGTCCTCCATTTCTACCGGAACGAGCGAGTGCTCGGCATTCTTCCGTTCTTTCATTCGTTCGGCTATCTCGTCTTCTGGTTCGTCATGTTCAACAACGCCGGCCTCGTGTTTCACCCCTCTCCGCTCGACGTCGCTGCGATCGGCGAACTCGTGCGCCGCTACCGCATCACGTTCCTTGTGACCACGCCGACCTTTCTTCAGCTGTATCTGCGCCGGTGTACACCAGAACAATTCAGCTCATTGCGTGTGGTCCTGACCGGCGCAGAAAAGCTTCCTTCCCGGCTCGCCCAGGCATTTGAAGATCGGTTCGGCGTCGGACCGATCGAAGGCTACGGCGTCACCGAATGTGCTCCCGTCGTCGCCGTCAATTGTCCGGACTTCCGGGCCGCGGGATACTTCCAACCGGCCTCACGACGAGGAACTGTCGGCCAACCGCTGCCCGGCGTGTCTGTGCAAATCGTCGATCCCGACAGTTTCGCCCCATTACCGCCTGATACACCCGGCATGTTGCTGGTCAGAGGTCCCAACGTCATGACAGGGTACCTGGGGCGTGAGGATCTGACCGCTAACGCCATGCGCGATGGCTGGTACATCACCGGTGACATTGCGACGCTGGATGAAGACGGCTTTGTGACGATCACCGATCGGCTCTCGCGTTTTTCGAAGATCGGCGGAGAAATGGTCCCGCATGGCCGCGTAGAAGAGGCACTACAACAGGCCACCGGGGCCGACACGCAGGTATTTGCCGTCACCGGTATTCCGGACGAGCGCAAAGGCGAGCAACTCGCGGTCCTTCATACCGTCGAGGAGTCGCAGATTCCTGACATCGTTGCCAAGCTCGGTGCGAGCGGTCTCCCGAACCTCTATATTCCATCACGTGCGAACTTTATCAAAGTCGGCGCCCTGCCATTGTTGGGCACCGGGAAAATGGACCTGCGTAGTCTCAAACGGATTGCGATGGAACGACTTACGGGGAAGTGCTGAGTGCTTAGTTCTGGGTGCTGAGTTATCTGAGATGTCGACTTTCTCACAACGACCAATTCCTAGTGACTCATGCCCGGTAAATCCTTGATCGATTGCCATGTGCATCTCGCCGCCCTGCCCGATGGCGGCAACGGTTGCTACATCTCACCGAAGATGCTCAAAAGTCTCCTGTTTCGTTTTCTTCTGTGGAAGCACTCGCTCGAACCGGATAGGCCCCACGAGGCCAATCAGAAATATGTGGATGATCTGCTATTGGAGCTCCGTGCTTCCCGGCATGTGCAAAAGGCCGTACTCCTCGGGATGGACGGTTATTATGGATCCAACGGCGCGATCGACTTGTCGCACACGGATCTCCTGGTCAGCAACAACTACGTCCTCAAGACTGCGCAGGCGTACCCGAACGAATTTCTCGCCGGTGTTTCGATCAACCCGCAACGGAAGGACGCCGTCGACGAAGTCCATCGTTGCGCCGACGCAGGAGCGGTCCTGGTCAAAGTCCTTCCCAATGCGCAACAGTTCAACCCTGCAAACCCGCAGTACAAGTCTTTCTACCGCGTGCTCGCTGAGCGGAAGCTCCCTTTCCTCAGTCACGTCGGATATGAATTCAGCCTGATCGGCAAAGATCAATCGGTGGGAGATCCCGACCGGCTCCGCCTCGCACTCGACCAAGGCACAACGGTGATCGCAGCCCATGCCTGTAGTTACGGGTTGATCGTCTACGAGAAATTCCTGCCGGTGCTTCAGGATCTCGCGAAACGCTACCCTCACTTCTACGCTGACATCTCCGCCCTCACCTTACCCAATCGTTTGCGTATGCTGCTCCACTTACGTCGCTACCCGGAGATTCAAGAACGGCTGCTCTTCGGGACCGACTACCCGCTTTCAGTCTTTCATCTGGCGGCTTGGGGGCGAGTGGCACTTGGAACTCTTCGTGACATGATCCTCACCAAGAACCGTTTCGACCGGCAGGTGGCAGTCTGTCGGGGACTGAAGCTCGGCTTTCGGTCCCTGGACGACATTCACACGCACCCCCAGTCGGCACAGCATTCGTAGCCTATGGATCGAGACCAGATACTCACCAATCTCCGGGAAAGGATTCTCGCTTTCGCGACATTACGGGTATCGAGAGCGCAGGCCGAGGATCTAACTCAAGAGGTGCTGATGGTCCTCCATGAGAAATATCCGCGCGTGACGGAGCTGACCGAACTGGTTCCTCTGGCCTTCCAAGTCCTCCGGTTCAAGATGCTGGACGCCCATCGCAAGTCGCTTAGACGCGGCGAGTATAACCAACAATCGGTTGAAGACCTCCCGCTCGCCGACCCTGGAGACGATCCTGCGGCGCAACTCGATCAACAACAACGTGTGGATCGGCTGTTGGCCGCGATCATTCTACTTGGAGAACGCTGCCGGGAACTCTTCAAATGGAAACTGGAAGGAAAAAGCTTTCCCGAAATTCAAAAAATCACGGGCCAGAATTCAATCAACACCATCTATACATGGGACCTTCGATGCCGCAAACAACTATTGAGTTTGATTGGTGGATCTTGGGAGTGAACACTTGAGTGCTGAGTCCTAAGTGCTGAGTGCGGAGTTGTAACTTCTTGGCGTTTCGCGAGAGACGCTTTACGAACGACGAGCAACGAAGAGAATGTCAGAACACGAGCTTGAAAAACTGCTGGGTGGATTCGCGGCCGATACGCTGACTCCGGAAGAAAAGCAGGCGCTCTATACCGCTGCGCTCCAGGACCAACAGCTGTTTAATGCACTGGCCGACGAACAGGCTTTCAAAGAACTGCTTGCCGATCCGGCCGTGCACCGCAGGCTCCTCACCTCATTGAGGCAGAAGAGCACCCAACATACCGGCGGTTCGCCGGCATGGCTGGATTGGTTCCGCCGTCCGGCTGGCCTCGCTTTCGCCGGGGGCCTCGCGGGAGCTGCCCTCGCAGTAGTGCTGGGCATCAGGATTTATCAGGACAGTCTTCGACAAGCGGCTCCATCGATCGTTACTGAAGAGACGTCAACACCCTCCCGAATCGCTGAACCGAAGGCGAAGCCCGAAGAATCTCCGAAGCCGGCGATGGCTCCTGAGAAGAAAGACAGGCTTCCCAACAAGCCGGAGAAGCCAGAACGGCTTGCGTCTCCTTCACCGCAAGAACAGCGTGCCTCCAATGTCGGGAAAACCGAGGCACCAGCGGGTACGTCCACCAAATCCTCAGAGAAGGTGACCTCCTCGGCAGATCGGAAACTCGCTACAAGCTCTGCGACACCAGCCACCGCGCCGGAACTCAAACAGATACCACCGGCGTCCGGCGGGCGAGTCGCTGTCGGCACCACACAGGCGCTAAGCGCGCGCGCCCTGTTCTATGGTGGGGAGCCGGCCCGGCTGGAGACGCAAGCTGTCGCCATAGAACAGGCCCTGAAGCCCGGGGCCGAGCCGGCCCCCGAAGCGAGTCGGCTCGAACGAACACCTGAAGGGCTTTCACAATCGGGCAAAGCAGCAAGGACGGTAGCCCAACTCAAGCCGCTAGGACTCCGTTACAGCTTTATGATTCGTGAGTCAGACGGCCGGGAGCGGGAAGTGAACGCGGCGACGGTTTCGAAGAGTGTACAGCCGGTAGTGTTTACCATTGAACTCAATCAAGAAGCCTATCTGCAGGTCTGGAAAACAGCGACTTCCTCAACGCCACAGCTGCTATGGCCAGAAGAGGAAACCGGTCAAACCTCGCTGAAGATTGCCGCCGGTCAACGACAATTCATTCCTCTGCCTACGGAGACAGGGTCTGCCCATCTGACGGTACGTGTCTCTCGCGTTCCGTCCGAACCAGTCACGAAGGAAGACGCCGCCATCTTCGACCGGTCTTCTCCCGACCAACTTCAAGAATCCGTCACCGCAAGCAACCGACCCGGCTCACAAGAGCAGGCGACCTACATCGTCAAGCAGCACCCCGCCACAACCACTCCCATTGTCGTGGATATCCCCCTTGGACAGTAACCACACCGCTTCTCTTGCCTCTTTGACCTCTTTGGTCTATTTGGTTTGGTTGGTCGAACGAGTCTAACCCGCGGAACCAGATCAACCCTTCCTGTCGGTCTAGTCCGGCTTCCTGAGAGGTGTTTCGAGATCTGCAAACCATCGCGCTGTGCCGAAACGGCTTTCCGCAGTCAATCACTTAGGCGGGTAGCTTGGCCACAAGGACGTCGACTTTTTCGATAGACGGTGGTTTGGCCAACAACTCACCCGCCTTTGCCATAAGCGCCGCTGCGACCTGGCCGGAAAGATGAGCCTGCCGGCCTTCCTCATTCGGAAAAGCATCAAAGATGCCGAAGGTGGATGGTCCCAGGCGGATCCCGAACCAGGCTGTCGTGGCCGGCTCTGCCTGCACCATGGGAAGACCGGCTAGGAGAAAATTCTCCACGTCTTTCTCTTTTCCCGGCTTTGCGTCCAGGCGAAACGAACAATGCGACTTTGACCATGACGGGCCTCCGGTTGTTTGTTTACGATGCCATCGCGACCGGACTCACCACACCCGGATGGATTGTGTTATTCCCCACAGGCTTGCACCTTCCGGTCCTCCAGCATCGCGAGGTTTTGCTTTCGCGCTTCTAAATTCGCTGACTTTTCATTTTCAGGAGACCGCTGATCCTGATCCAGCGCCTCCGCGTACATCTTGGCAGCCTCAATACAGGCCTTACTGGGAGCCGAGCCTGAGTCGCAGGCCGCAACAAAGATCGCGCAAATTAGAGCAGCGGTAATCGGTATGACAGAACGTGTGGTCATTGTATGCATCCTCCCAATTCGGCGGCCAAACGCCAAGTGCACCAGCCGCAATAGTACGCAAAACCAGCCTGAAAATTCTACTGTGATTGTCATGCGGTTTAAAGATTCTACAGCGAAAAGGTGGGGCATGGATCAACAGGTCAGCTGCATTCCTCAGCCCTTACGGGCCGATTCAGGCTTATCTAAGGTTGGGCGGTTCCGGATTCTGAGCGGATAGTGCCTGGACAAACTCCTGAGGTCGCTCTGGCGAAATGAGCCAAGGACGCCCAGCCTTGCGATCGATCCAAACAAGTTCATTGATCCGAGAAATGTACATCTGAACAATCCCTCGCCGTTGAGTCCAGAGCCAGCCAAACCCGCCCCAAAGACCGCCGGCTCCGACGCGTATCCCCCAGCCTACTTGTAGTTTGAGATCTCGACTATTGACGATGCGTACGTCTGCAATACTGTCGAGTAAAATCCGATGGCGTTTAAGCGGCCACACCACTTCGAGTGCGTCATGACGCACCACAAACTGAATTGGACGGAAGCGAAGCCAAACCCAGGAGTAGATGGCCACCAGCAAGATGATGGGCGCAATCAAGAGAGCCCCGCCGAATGCTGCGCCGAGCACGAATACGGCCGGCAGCGCCAAGAGCATGAGTGTAATGAGTCGAATCATCGTGCACATTGGCGCCATTCGAAAGCTTTTCATCGAAACCGCGCTTTCCTTTGTTGAAGATTTCAACAACAAGCTGACACTCAACGGACTCACTGTCAAGACTGATGAAGATCGGCGACAGCCCGACCATGAAGGAGTGTACGGCACAGAGCGGGCGACACGGAAACGGCGAAATTCTGAATTGTTCCTGACCCTTCACGAAGCATATTCCAAGGGAAAGCGCCTCACTGTGGCTGACTGCTAAAATCGACCCATTTCCCGCCTCATCGCATCGACACGGTTGTCGGGGCTTCATAACCTCTACAGCATTCAGGCTTCCACGGACTGGTTCGACGGCCCCGCCGCGGTGAATGAATGCCGTTTCTGAAAAGATGGGTGATCGTATGAGATCGATGTCTTCTGACAAGGAAACGCTCAAGACCAGGCTGAAGGCCACTTAGATAGTTTTCTTTAACAGGGTATCGTCGGCAGAGAATTTAAACACGGCGTGGGCACTTACTGTGACTGGCAACACAGTGTGACACTCGCGAATTGGCCCGCAAGGCTATTGCTCACGAGGCCAGCGTGCCGTTGGAACCTCGCAGCGCCACCGAGTTCACACTCAAACACAATGTGGCAGCAAAGCATACGTTGTCGCGGTGATCGAGCAGCGAAAACAACCGGCTCTGTAATCTGTCATCCGCCACACGATACACTTTGGGCCGGCTACACCGGCTCCTTCCGCTATTCCCACAGGCATCGGCATCCTCTCTAAGAGATACCGAGCGTTTCAGGAAGGAGTCGCCTGGTTCCGAGATAGGGGGTTGGCGGTTAGGTCATTCAATTTCTATGGAAATCTAGCCGAAGTTTAGACGATGACCTTTCGTGTCGGACATCACGAACACGACGTGTGCGCTCTCGAACTGATCTCCGCTTGGCAACCCGATGCCGCGGATCATCACTTGCTTGACCGAATTGGCAACCACGTAGTTAATCTCGCATCGCCTGGTATCAACGGATTCGTATCGCTGTCGAAGCGCGCTGAGAATTTTATCGGCTAGACGGACGAGTAAAGGAGGAAGAGAGGACGATCGACCGATCGCCTTCCGGGTTTCCGGAGTCGGTGAATCCAGATCCCCGAGCAACACATCAGCGCGGCGATTCGTGTGTAAGAGTTGCAGCGAAGAAGAGAGAATCATGATTCCAGGTCCTTCGTGGGCAACCTGTCTCTCACTCGTGTCGATCTCAACTTCCATTGTATGTTCTAACATGCTTCAGTCCCTCCTTCGTTGTGCCCAACGCGATGTAACGGGCCGCAAAATTTCTTGCCGTTCTGCTACCGATCTTGGCTGATCACCTGTCGTTCGACTTCCAACCAGTCTTCGAAATCATGACCATCATGGCGATCACGGTCGATTCTCAATGGCGCCGACATCTTTCCTATTCGCATCATCCGAATGTTCTGCCGACGGCTGCCCTCTGCCCGTTCAGAGCCGCTGCGGAACGCAATGTCATCCAAGGCCGTTCTCTTCTCTTCTGTCAATTTATGAGCAGCGATCGAGATCCGACAAAGACGCAATACTGTTTCAGTTTGGGGATGCCCAACCAGCTGTGGATCAATGATCCCACGCGGAGCTCTCCTCCTCCGCACACGATCGACCAGAGCTGACACGCAGTATTGGCAGAATTCATCACAGTTTCCTCATTGACTCCTGAGGCTCATCGCCAACGCGCTTTGGCACAAGAAAATCTCCGTAACGGACATCCCCTTCTATGCCTCCATCCTCATCCTCTCGCCATCCAACCCATCCCTTAGCACTTGCTCGGTTGAACGCGAACGCCCCTGCTATGAAATCGGCTTTGACCTCCCAGTAGAACGCGTTCTGCCGCCGAGCGATTCCGGTTCATGAGAATCACTGCGTCAAGAAGCTCCCCGCACTGAATGCAACGAAATGCCGGGGGACTGCCGTATTCTCGTCCTCCTGCCCCATTGCGCAACTCAATGGGCCACATAAGGCCTTGGCACCGTGGGCAGCTCACGCCGAGACCCGCTCTTTGTAGACCAGAGCGCCAACGTCGAATCGACCAGGCAACTCGTCGTCGCCTTCGGCGTCGGATCGATTGGCTGACGGTTGAAATGTCGGCTGAACAGGTGTGGCCGACACCTGATAGTCGAATTGGGTCGGATGGCGGAGGACAAGACCGCCTTCTCGACTGAGTTGATCTATGGCAGCAAACATCTCACTCCAAGAATACTGAGGCAATCGATTCAGCAGAACCTCCAGGGTACAGGGACCTTTCTCGATAAGATCTGTCCGAATGGCAGACTGAATAGCCGATGTGCTCGTCATGGCGTACTCCTTTCATACCAAACCCCGGAGGCAAGGCTAAATCGTGGGCTGCACACTATTCATCATCCGTGTGACCGTGCTTTAATCTTCCTGGAGTGAAAAGTTGTTGTCTATATAGCGCGGAGAAGAAAATCACACTATCGGTGGACGCACGATTTTAGGGTCGTGGAACCATCGACTTGTGGTGTCCTCAGTACAACGACAAGACTTCTGACGATGTGGATGAGATGTGGATGAATAGAAAGCGGCAGACCGGTGGAAACGATTACGTGATGCCCTGTTGAACCGCGTAGTGCATAAGTTCCGCGTTGTTCTTGATGTGCAGTTTCTCTAGGATACGGGCGCGATAGGTGCTGACCGTGGTCACACCTAAATGCATAATCTCCGCGATCTCAGAAACGGTCTTGCCCGAAGCGAGGAAACGCATGACCTCGTACTCGCGATCGGACAGGATCTCATGCAACGGTCCTTCACTGCCCGGACGGAGCATATCCACGAGCTTTTCGCCGAGAGACTGGCTCACATACTGCCCGCCGGCGCAGACCTTCTTAATAGCCAGCACGAGCTCTTCCGGCGCGCTCACCTTTGTCAGATATGCGTCCGCCCCAGCCTTGAACATGCGGACGGCGTATTGGTCTTCCGGATACATGCTGAGCACGATGACGGGCAGGCGCGGGCGCTCCGCCTTCAATTGCTTGAGCGCCTCGGTCCCGGACGTGCCGGGCATGGTGATGTCCAGAATAACAAGATCCCACTTCTTGGATCGGACATGTTCCAGGAGGTCGTGGGCATTGTCGCATTCCCCGAACGTGACGGTTCCGAGTCCGTCGGCCAGCAGGTCTTTGACTCCACGTCGAAAGAGCGGGAAGTCATCGGCTATGAGAATTCTCATCATTGGTTTCGAGAATAACCATCCATCTTCATGGTCTCTCGCCCTGCATTACGACTTCTCAATTCCCCCGCCGCCATAATAGCCTGATACAGTTCGTCCCCAGCCGAATCTTTGGAAACGAACGATGCCGCGCCAGCCGCTTTCATTGCGGCTTCGACCTGACTCGTACCGTGAACGGAAAGCCCGACCACCGCAATGGCGGGATGGTCCTGCAGAATCCGACGCGTGGCTTCGACGCCGTCGATGCGGGGCATCGTGACATCCATGACAACCACGTCAGGGCTCAGCGATCCGGCCATATCGATCCCAACCAAGCCGTCGCCTGCTTCCCCCACCACCTGCACATCGTCGTGACCGTTCAAGAGGCTGCGTAGACCCTGTCGCACCATGGCATGATCGTCGATCAGCAGCACCCGCAAAGGGGCGAGAGCTGAGAGCGGAGCGCTGCGTTTGGTACTGTTCGCTGGATGCTGTGTGCCGAGCGGTTCCGCAGCCGCGTTGACGGGCGTGTTATAGGGGATAATCAGCGTAGCACGGGTGCCTTCGCCGACCGCGGAGTGTAACTCTAACCTGCCTCCCATTGTTTCCATTCGCTCCCGGGTGCTGAAGAGTCCAAAACCAGCCGGTCCAGCCACCGGCGTTGTAATCGCCGCCATGTCGAACCCGTGGCCATCATCCGCCACAGTCACTTCGAGAGTCTCTTCAGGGGTCATCGTCACGGAAATAGTGGCCTGATTCGCTGCGGCATGTTTTAACACGTTGAAAAGCAATTCCCGAACGGACTGGTACATCAAGACCGCTTGATCCTCGGGTAAGACCAGAGTTTCGACTTGCGGTTTCACCGCAATCGACAGACCATGCCGCTGCAATCGAGAAGCCAACCATTCCAGCGCTTCCAGTAAACCGAAGTCGTGCAGCGACGGCGGAGCCAATTCGGTGACCAACGAGCGGGTATACTCCAGCGATTGGGTGACCGCCTGATCTGCCTCTTTCAGCAGAGCGACCGCTTTACTGTGAGAAATCAGCGGGGTGGTCTGCTTGACTTTTAGCCGCGCAACGACGAGCAGTTGCGCCAGGTAGTCGTGTAAATCAGACGCCAGACGGCGGCGCTCGCGTTGCTCGGTCAAATTGAGTTGCATCGCAAAGGCCCTCAACCGGTCGCGCATCCGGACCAGCTCACTGGTCCGCGCCGCCACACGCCGCTCCAATTCCGACGTTAATCGGTGCAGCGCATCCTCCGCCGACTTGCGTTCGGTCACGTCGCGAATGACCACAGCATACCCCTGTAAGATTCCCCGTTCGTCTTTCAAGCCGGTGACCGCCACATTGGCGATGAAACGGCTGGAGTCTTTGCGCACCATCCAGCGGTCCTGTTCGGAACGAGCCTCTTTCTCAGAAGCTGCCGCCATCTGCAGATCACGGGCCGGCTGGCCTGACGCGAGTTCTTGATACGGATAGAAGCATTCGTAATGCCTGCCAAGAATTTCTGTGCCCCGATAGCCGGTGAGGTGCTCGGCCCCGCTGTTCCACGTGGTGACGAGGCCTTGACCATCAAGCATGAAAATGGCGTAGTCCTGCACACCTTCGACGAGCAGCCGAAATCTCTCCTCACTTTGCTGAACGGCTTTCTGCTTGACGCGTTCTCTGAGCCGATAGAGATCGACGAAGACCGAAACCTTGTTTCTCAAAATTTCCGGCACGACTGGTTTGACCAGATAATCTACCGCCCCGCTCATGAGCCCGCGTACGACGTCGGCATCCAAGGTGTCAACACCCGAGAGAAAGATAATCGGCGTGTAACGGGAGCGCTCCCGCTGTCGAACCAACGCGGCCGTCTCATAGCCGTCCAGCCTCGGCATCCGGACATCGAGCAGAATCACGGCGAAGTCCTGACGCAGCAGATGCCTCAAGGCATCCTGACCCGTCTCTGCCTTCACAATAATTCGGTTTGGCCCATCCAGCAGCGTCTGCATGGCCATGAGCGCGATCGGATCGTCGTCGACGATCAGGAGACGCACCGGAATCGACGCATCTGGGTCCGGGGAGCCGTGAGGCAGATCGACCTCACAATCCACGGAGAAACGACTTTTGCCCGTTGACGCGGATGCTCGCGACATCATCGTTTCACCGCCTTCTTTTTACCGAACAACCAGATGCGCAACAGCGCAAGCAGTTCTTCGGTATTGACCGGTTTCGCGATATAGTCGGATGCCCCTGCCTGAAGACACCGCTCCCGATCCCCCTTCATAGCCTTGGCTGTAAGCGCCAGAATCGGCAGTGAGTGATGCTGAGGATTAGTCCGGATGTGGCGCATGGTCTCATACCCATCCATTTCCGGCATCATGATGTCCATCAACACCATGTCGAGATCAAGATCGCTCTCAACAAGATTGATAGCCTCTCGCCCCGTCTCGCAACTGACGACATCCATGTGATGGCCTTCGAGAAGGCTGGTCAGCGCGAAGATGTTGCGGATATCGTCGTCCACGACCAGAACCTTTTTGCCGACGAGAGCGTCATCGCTCCGGCGGACCTGATCCAGCATCCGCTGCTTCTCCGGCGGCAGTTGTGCCGTGACGAGATGCAGGAAGAGGGAGGCTTCGTCCAGCAGCCGCTCCGGAGACTGTACACCTTTGAGCACGATACTCTGGGAGAGTTCCCGCAGACGAATTTCCTCTGCTTCCGAGAGCTCTTTACCGGTAAAGACAATTACAGGCAGGTTCACCAGCGCCGGATCCTGTCGCATGCGTTCCAGAACCTCGAAACCCGACATGTCCGGCAGTCTCAAGTCAAGTACGACGCAGTCTAATGCCTGACCTCTGATGGCTTCCCAGGCCTGCGAGCCGTCCTCGGCTGTCGTAATCTCAACATCCTGATGGACTAACAGTTCGCTTAGCCCCTGGCGTTCGATTTCATTGTCCTCGACAAGCAATAAGTGTTTCCGGCGTGTCTGGCTATACGCCAGCAACCGGTCGAACGCCTCGCTCAGCTCGTCTGTCGAGAAAGGTTTGAGTGCATACGCGTAGGCGCCGTGGCCGAGTCCGTGAATGCGCTCGTCTTCCACAGTCAAGACCTGCACCGGGATGTGTCGAGTTTCTGGATCCTGTTTGAGGTGGCTCAGCACCGTCCACCCCAGCATATCCGGGAGGAAGATATCGAGGGTGATGGCCACGGGAGTATATTGCCGGGCTAACGAGAGCGCCAACCGGCCATAGGCCGTGACGACACCCTTGAATCCCTTTTCGCGCGCCATTCCAAGCAACACCCGTGCATAATGAGGATCGTCCTCGACGATCAACACTGTCGGCTCCCCTGGGAGCAACGTTTCGCGATCGTCGGGAATGTCTTCCAACCGGTCGGCCTGCTGAACCAGCAGCGGCATGGGTTCGGCAAGTTTCGGGGTGTCTCGGGTCGAGGAGATGGCGGCACCCATGTGCACTTCCGGCAAATACAGGGTAAAGGTACTTCCCTCCCCGGGGGTACTATTGAGCCGGATCTCGCCTCCCAACAACATTGCCAATTCCCGGCTGATTGCCAATCCTAACCCCGTACCGCCGTACCGCCGGCTGGTGCCTGCCTCCGCCTGTTGGAACGCCTCAAAGATGATTTTTTGTTTCTCTTGCGGAATGCCGATGCCGGTGTCCTGCACTTCGAAGGCGACGACGGTGGGCACGGTAGAAAGCAGCGTGTGATCGAGGCTCCAACCGGTCACAGCCCGTCTCATCCGGAACGTGACGTGGCCTTGTGATGTGAACTTGAAAGCGTTCGACAAGAGATTCTTCAAGACCTGCTGCAAGCGCTTGAAATCCGTCACCATGCCGCGCGGGAGTTGTGCGTCGATCTCGACGTTGAAAGTCAGTTGGCGGGACTCGGCCATGTGACGGAAGCTGCGTTCCGTCGCTTCGCGCACCTTGAGGAACGAGACATGCTCCGGTTCGACCGTGACTGTGCCCGACTCGATCTTCGACAAATCCAGAATGTCGCTGATGAGGTTCAGTAAGTCGGCACCGGCTGCGTGGATGTTCTTGGAGAACTCCACTTGTTTCGAAGAGAGATTACCCGCGGGATTCTCGCCGAGCTGCTGGGCGAGGATCAAGATGCTATTGAGCGGCGTGCGCAATTCGTGCGACATGTTGGCCAGAAATTCCGACTTGTACTTTGAGGCCAATGCGAGTTCGCCGGCCTTTTCCTCCAGTGCGTGTCGCGCCTGTTCGATTTCCCGATTCTTCCGCTCCACCTCGACGTTTTGCTCCACCAGTTGTTTCGCCTTGTTGGCCAATTCGTCGTTCGTCTGCTGCAACTCACCCTGCTGAGTTTGCAACTCGCCTGCCAGCTTCTGAGATTTTTGCAGCAATCCTTCCGTCCGCATCGTGGCCTCGATCGTGTTCACGACGACGCCGATGGTTTCAGTCAATTGTGCAAGTAGTGTCAGATGCGTCGGCGTGAACTCGCCCAGCGACGCCAATTCGATCACCGCCTTGGTCTGGCCTTCGAAGAGCACGGGGAAGACCACAAGATCGCGTGGCCTCGCTTCCCCAAGGCCCGACTTGATTCGCACATAGTCGGAGGGAATCTCCTTGAGGTGGAAATTTCGTTTCTCGATGGCACACTGGCCGACCAGGCCTGCGCCGATCGGCACTTCAGACTGCTGCATCACCTCCCGACCGCAGGCATACCCGGCCAGCAGTTTCAAGAAGGGCCCCCTCTCGTTAACGTCCATCTGGTACACAGTGCCGTATTGGGCATTGACGAGTTGTGTCAGTTCCGACAACAGCATCTTGCCAACCGTGACCAGATCACGCTGCCCCTGCATCATGCGGGTAAACTTGGCAACGTTGGTCTTCAACCAATCCTGCTCGGTGTTCTGGTCCGTCGTGGCGCGGAGAGTCCGGATCATGACGTTGATATTGTCCTTGAGTTCGGCGACTTCGCCGCGGGCCTGTACCTGAATGGATCGCGTCAGGTCGCCCTGGGTCACTGCCGTGGCGACCTCCGCGATGGCTCGGACCTGTGTGGTGAGGTTCGCGGCCAACAGATTCACACTTTCGGTCAAGTCTTTCCAGGTGCCGGCCACGCCCGGCACGACCGCCTGCCCACCCAGCTCGCCTTCGGTGCCCACTTCCCGAGCCACACGTGTAACCTCCGAACCGAAGCCACTGAGCTGATCGACCATGCGGTTGATCACGTCTTTGATCTGTAATATCTCGCCACGCACGTCGACAGTGACTTTGCGGGTCAGGTCGCCGTTCGCAATGGCGGTCGCGACTTTCGACATGTCGCGAAGTTGCACCGTCAAGTTGCTGGCCATCGCATTGACATTGTCAGTCAAGTCTTTCCAGGTGCCGGCCACGCCCGGCACGACCGCCTGCCCGCCCAATTTGCCCTCCGTACCCACCTCGCGCGCCACGCGTGTGACCTCGGCGGCAAACGCGTTCAACTGGTCCACCATCGTATTGATCGCTTCTTTCAATTGCAGAATCTCACCCCGCACGTCCGCTGTGATCTTTTTCGAGAGGTCGCCGCTCGCTACAGCGAATGTCACGTCCGCGATGTTCCGAACTTGCCCCGTCAGGTTGCTCGCCATGGAATTCACGCTGTCGGTCAGGTCTTTCCATGTGCCGGCTACACCCGGCACGGCCGCCTGCCCGCCCAATTTGCCCTCCGTACCCACCTCGCGCGCCACGCGTGTGACCTCGGCGGCAAACGCGTTCAACTGGTCCACCATCGTATTGATGGTATCCTTGAGCTGGAGAATTTCTCCGTGCACGTCCACGGTGATTTTCTTGGACAAGTTGCCGTTCGCTACAGCGGTTGTCACCTCAGCGATATTGCGGACCTGCCCTGTTAGGTTGCTGGCCATCGAGTTGACGTTGTCGGTTAAGTCCTTCCAGGTGCCCGCCACACCCGGCACGACCGCCTGCCCGCCCAGCTTGCCTTCGGTACCTACCTCGCGCGCCACGCGCGTGACCTCCGCCGCGAAGCTGCGCAGCTGGTCCACCATCGTATTGATGGTATCCTTGAGCTGGAGAATTTCTCCGTGCACGTCCGCGGTGATCTTCTTGGACAGATCGCCATTGGCCACCGCAATCGTCACGTCGGCGATGTTCCTCACCTGCGCCGTGAGATTGCCGGCCATCAGGTTCACACTCTCCGTCAGGTCCTTCCACACGCCGCTCACATCCCGTACCTGCGCCTGCCCGCCCAACTTGCCTTCGGTACCCACTTCGCGCGCCACGCGCGTGACTTCCGCCGCGAAGCTGCGCAGCTGGTCCACCATGGTGTTGATCGCTCCCTTCAACTGATAGATCTCGCCGCGCACATCCGCGGTGATCTTCTTGGAGAGGTCACCGCTTGCCACTGCCGTCGTCACTTCGGCGATATCCCGCACCTGCGCCGTGAGATTGCCGGCCATCAGGTTCACACTCTCCGTCAGGTCCTTCCACACGCCGCTCACATCCCGTACCTGCGCCTGCCCGCCCAGCTTGCCTTCGGTACCCACCTCGCGCGCCACGCGCGTGACTTCCGCCGCGAAGCTGCGCAGCTGGTCCACCATCGTATTGATGGTATCCTTGAGCTGGAGAATTTCTCCACGCACGTCCGCGGTGATCTTCTTGGACAGATCGCCATTGGCCACCGCAATCGTCACCTCAGCGATATTGCGCACTTGTCCTGTCAGGTTGCTCGCCATGGAATTCACGCTGTCGGTCAGATCTTTCCAGGTGCCCGCCACACCCGGCACGACCGCCTGCCCGCCCAGCTTGCCTTCGGTACCCACTTCGCGCGCCACGCGCGTGACTTCCGAACCGAAGCTGCGGAGTTGGTCCACCATCGTATTGATGGCTTCTTTCAACTGAAGGATCTCGCCGCGCACATCCGCGGT
>Ga0187892_10000785_pt1 | contig 79836 bp, 72 predicted proteins | sample MA1701073metaG_FD_139345 | JGI IMG/M metagenome (GOLD analysis project Ga0187892, IMG submission 139345) | Bio-ooze microbial communities from a basaltic lava cave in the Kipuka Kanohina Cave System on the Island of Hawaii, USA - MA170107-3 metaG ... | reverse complement strand
CGCACTCAAAACCAACAGGCTGCAAGCTCCTTTCCTGAAGCGGACGATCCCGCTCCAGCCAATCGTAACGCCCCGTCAAGGCTGTCCGATAAGTTTTTTATTTTACGAGCCGCGCCAGCGGCTACATGGGTAAAACGCGCGAGCCTGCGATTTCGTAGGCTACGGCGCTCTGCATTGCGGGCGCCGCTTTTCCGTCGCATCGAGTCTCGGTCAATCGTTGTGGATGCGGGTGATTTTCGAGCCCTCGAGCGAGAGATTGTACATGAGGCCCTTGGCGTCGAAGATGAACGCGACGATCGGCTGATTGAGCTTGGTCGCGTCGATCGTTCCGCCCGCGTCGAGGGTGATGACCGCGACCGAACCGTCGACGCCGATCTCCCAGTTTTCGCTCGCCCGGAACCTGTCGAGCGCGCCTTTTTCCAGAAACACCAGAATTTGCCGGCGCGCCTGCGCGCCGAGCTGAAATCCGATCGATGCCGCGGCGGTCGAATAATAGGCGACCGACCGGCCGCCGACGCGAAGCGCTCCTTCGCCATATTCGCCGCCGATTCCGATGCCGGCTTTCTGGACCGACGGAAACACGAGAACGCCAGACGCCTTGGCGAGCAGAGCGTTCGCGCCGCCGATGTCTTCGCGGAATTCCGCCAGCGCCGCATCGACCTTCTTGTCGATCTTCGCTTTTGACGCAGCCGCCGCCGGGCCGGCGGCGAACAGGATCGTCAGGGTAAGGACTGTTTTCAGAACCGACGTTGCGTGCATAGACTCCTCCCCGCCTCGGCGCGCGGCCCGGTCATGGGCGCCTTGTAGCAGGTTTTCGAACGCCGAGCCTCAGGCCCCTAGGGCAAGATCGAAGATTAGCGCCGATACGCTTCCGCCAGCGCTCCCCGGAATGCGCCGAGACGCGGCGCGTAGCGCTCCGCCATCGCCTTGAGGCTTTGAGGCGATGCGCGGTCCGGCGAGCCCGAGTCGAAAGGCGGCGACGGATCGTATTCGAGGCCGAGCTGGATCGCCTTGGCGACCGCATCGCCGGCGATTTCTGCGGCGAGCGCGAAAGCAAAATCGATTCCGGCGGTGACGCCGCCGCCGGTCATCAAATTTTCATCCCGCACGACACGGGCCCGCACCGGAATCGCGCCGACGCTCTTCAGGTCGTCGTGATAGGCCCAGTGAGTGGTGGCGCGTTTGCCCTTGAGGAGCCCCGCGGCGCCGAGCACGAATGCGCCAGTGCAGACCGACGTGACATAGCGCGCGGCCTTCGCCTGGCGCGTCACGAACGCCATGAGCTCGCGGTCGCGCATGGCGTCGTCGACGCCGAAGCCGCCCGGAACGCACAAAACATCCGCCTGCGGACAGTCTTTGAAGGCGGTTGTCGGGTTCAATGTCAAAACCGTGTCGGTCGCGACCGGCGCCATAGTCTTCGCCGCGAGATGGACCCTCGCGCCCGGCAGCCGCGACAGGACCTGCAATGGCCCGGTGAAATCGAGCTGGGTGAGATTCGGGAAGAGGACGAAGACGATGTTGGGTGGGCCAGTCATGAGCAACCCCTATAGACGCGACTCGGTCGCCGCCAAACGGGATTGTCTTCCCGGGCGCGGCGCAACGCGGAGCGGTGCGCCGCAGACCCGGGACCTCTGGAGAGCTCATGAGGTCCCGTGTCTGCGCAGCAGCACTGCGTGCTGCAGCGCGCACGGGATGACGACCGAGTTACCTACCGCCGCCACTCGGCGACGATTTCCATGACTCTGGCCGCATCGCGGCGGTTCTTTTTCACCCAGCGCGGCGACGGTCCGCGCCAGGCGTTGCGGCTCCAGTCTACTGCGCCGTTGCTGCGGAAGGCGACGCCCTCGGATTTCAGCCGCTTTCGCTGCTCGCCTGCAAAGGGTCGCGGGGCGATCGCCCCGGACGACTGCACGATGCGATGCCACGGCGTTTGCGTTCCACCCTTGAGATGCGAGAGCGCGCGGCCGACCATGCGCGCGGTGACGCCGGGCAAGAGGCTCGCGATCATGCCGTAGCTTGCGGCCTCGCCCTTCGGCACTTCGGCGACGAGATCGTAGACCGGTCCGAATTCGAACCGCGCCGTCACGCGACCTCGAACAGGCCCGCCGCGCCCATGCCGCCCCCGACGCACATGGTGACGACAACGTATTTCGCTTTGCGGCGTTTTCCCTCGATCAGCGCGTGGCCGACCATGCGCGCGCCCGACATGCCGTAAGGATGCCCGATGGCGATCGCCCCGCCGTCGACATTGAGGAGTTCGTTCGGGATCCCGAGCTTGTCGCGGCAATATAGGACCTGCACGGCGAATGCTTCGTTCAGCTCCCAAAGCCCGACGTCCTTCATCTTGAGCCCGGTTTTTTCGAGGAGCTTCGGGACGGCGTAGATCGGTCCGATGCCCATTTCGTCAGGATGGGCGCCGGCGACCGCCATGGCGCGATAAACTCCAAGCGGCTTGAGGCCGCGGCGCGAAGCTTCCTTCGCCTCCATCACCACCGCAGCGGAGGCGCCGTCCGACAATTGCGATGCGTTGCCGGCGGTGATGTGCTTGCCGGCCGCGATTTTCAGGCCGTCCTTGAAGACCGGCTTCAGTCCTTTGAGGGCTTCAAGCGTCGTCTCCGGGCGATTGCCTTCGTCCTTCTTCAAATGCGTCTCGACATTCGAGGTCTTGCCCGTCTCTTTGTCCGTGAACGTCATGACCGACGGGAGGGGGACAATCTCGTCGTCGAATTTTCCGGCGGCCTGAGCCGCGGCGGTGCGCTGCTGCGACTGCAGCGCGAATTCGTCCTGCGCGTCGCGGCTGATTTTGTAGCGCTCGGCGACGATTTCCGCCGTTTCGATCATCGCCATGTAGGTCGCGGGGAGATGCTCGACGAGCCAGGGATCGCGGATGCGGAACATCTTTTCGGTCTGGTTCATCGAAATCGACTCAACGCCGACCCCGACCGCGATCTGCATGTTGTCGACAATGACCTCCTTGGCCGCGGTGGCGATCGCCATGAGACCTGAGGCGCATTGGCGGTCGAGGGTCATGCCGGCGACGCTGGTCGGACAGCCGGCGCGCAAAAGCGCCAGTCGCGCCAGATTCGGCGCCGCGGTTCCCTGATGGTGCGCCGAGCCGGCGACGACGTCGTCGACCTCGGCGGGCTCGACCCTGGCGCGCGCCAACGCATGCGTCATCGCGTGCGCGGCGAGTTCCGGCGAGCCGGTTGCGTTGAACGCTCCGCGATAGGCCTTGCCGATCGGCGTCCTTGCAGTCGAAACGATGACGGCTTCTCTCATGCGCGTTCTCCCGGTTCACGGTCCACGAAAGAAAACCACAAAGACACAAAGGATGCACGAAGCGCACAAAGAAGACGCATCCTTGGTGACCTTCGCGCCTCCTTCGTGCGCTTTGTGTTTTTCTTTCTTTCGTTCGTCACAACAACCGCCAATCACGAATGGACGACGATTTCGGTTTTCACCGAATTGGCGATGAAGCATTCAACGTGCGAGTCGTGGTGCAGCTTTTCGAGCGTTGCGGCGTCGACATCGACGCCATTCGAAAAGGTGACGCGCGGATGGAGATCGACGCGGCTGACCCACAGCTTGCCGGCGGCGTTCTTGGTCATCACTCCGACGGCGCGGTCCTCGTATGCCTCAACCGTAATGCGCTTGCGCGCGCAGATGGCGAGGAAGGTCAAAAGATGACAGCTCGCAATTGCGGCGACGAGCGCCTCTTCGGGATCGACGCAATCGGTCTCGCCGCGGAACGCCGGCGATGCTGAGCCTTGAACGACGGCGCCCCCGTCGAATGTCCATGAATGGCGGCGGTTGTATTCTTCGTAGGTGAAGCCGGGGCTGGTCCGGTTCCAGGAGATTTCGGCGATGTGCTCTGTCATGAGGTTGCAGGTTGGAGGTTGTAGGTTGTGGGCAGGGGCGCTCCGGTCAGATCGAAAAGCTACATCCTCCAACCTCCAACCTCCAACCTCCAACCTCAAGAAACCATCTGCATCGTCAGCCATTCGGCGGCGAGCGCCGGGCGATCCTCGCCTTCGATTTCAACCTTGACGCCGTATTTGAACGACCATCGTCCGGGCAATCGCGACTCCGCCGACATCAGTGCGAAGCGGCCGCGGACGCGCTTGCCCGACTTCACCGGCGTGATGAACCGCACCTTCTCGAAGCCGTAATTGACCCCCATCGCGATTCCTTCGCAGACGAGGACGCAATCAACGGCCATGCGCGACAGCATCGAAAGCGTCAAAAACCCGTGCGCGACGGTGGTTCCGTAAGGCGTCGCCTTCGCGGCTTCGGGGTCGATATGGATGAACTGATTGTCCTCGGTCACCTTGGCGAATGCATCGATCCGCGCCTGGTCGATGATGAGCCAGTCGGATACGCCGACCTCCTTGCCGACCCAATCCTTGATCTCTGATGTTTTGATGAGCTTCATGCGGTTCTGGGTTCTGGGTTTTGGGTTCTGGGTTCCGGGTTCTGGGTTCCGGGGATCGGCGATCAGCAGGAATGCCGACTTCTCAATCGCATCTACTTCGAGCAATCCCTAAGACCTAACACGTAAACCCCCAGCACCCAGCACCCAGTCCCGCAGCACCCACGCTAATACCCACGCATCTGCGCAATGCGGTCGGCGTGATAGGCGAAATCGCCGTAGAGCTCCTGGGCGACGCGGATGCGTTTCATGTAGAAGCCGATGTCGAATTCGTCGGTCATTCCGACGCCGCCGAACATCTGAACCGCTTCCTGACTCGCGAGCTTTGCGACCTCGCCAGCCTTCGCCTTGGCGAGCGAGCAGACGACGCCGGCCATGCCGAAACTTTCGTCGAGCGTCTGCAGCGCTTTCAGCACCGCCGATTTTGTCAGCTCGATCTCAACATGGAGCGCAGCCGCGCGATGCTGCAGCGCCTGGAAGGCTCCGATCGGCCTGCCGAACTGCTTGCGGTTCTTGAGATAGTCGACGGTCATGGCGAGCGCCTCCTGGGCGGAGCCGGACAGCTCCGCCGCGAGGCCTGCGCGACCCGCGCTCAAAGCGCCCTCAAGGGCCTCGAGACCGCCGTCGACCTCGCCGATCACATCGTCGCCCGTCGCCTCGACCCTGTCGAAGGCGATGCGCGCCGAATTGCGGCTGTCGACCATGACGGTTTTTTCGCGGGCGACGCCCTTGGCTTTCGCATTCACAAGGAAGAGCGTGAGGCCTTCGGCCTCGCCCGCCGACCCGGCCGTGCGCGCCGCGACAATGAGCGAATCGGCGGCGGCGCCGTCGGCGACAAAAGTCTTGGCGCCGGAGAGTCGCCAGGCATTGCCGTGCTTTTCGGCTCTTAAGGCTGTTTTCAGCGGCCGGTGCTTTCCGCCTTCATCGACGGCGAGCGCCATGACGACGTCGCCGGCGGCGATGCGGGGCAGATGCTCGTCCCGCAAGGCCTCGCCGGCGAATTTACGCAAGGCTGTCGCAGCAAGAATCGAGGTCGACACAAAGGGTGAGGCCGCGAGGGTTCGCCCCATCTCCTCGGCGATGACGCCGGCGCCGACAAAGCCGAAATCGGAGCCGCCATGCGCCTCATCGACGAGGACGCCGGCCCAGCCCATCTCGGCCATCTCCTTCCACAGCGCGCGGGAGAAGCCGAGCTCGTCCCGGCTGTCGCGGAGTTTCCTGAGCGCTGCGACCGGCGCCTTCTCGGCGAGAAACCCGCGCGCCGATTCCTTGAGGAGGAGTTGGTCTTCGTTGAGAACAAGCGGCATTTCAGTTTTTCTCGCGGCTGTCTTCGTGCTCTTCGTGAAGCCTTTGTGCCCTAGTGTTGAGCCTTTTCACCACAAAGACACGAAGGTTTCACGAAGGGCACAAAGTTAGGCGTCAGGCAATTCGAGGATTCGCTTGGATATGATGTTGAGCTGCACTTCCGACGTTCCGCCTTCGATCGAGTTCGCCTTGGTGCGCAGCCAGGTTTTGGCGGTCTTGCCGACCTCGGCGTCCTTGCCTTCCCATTCGAGCGCATCAGAGCCGCCCGAATCCATCGCGATTTCGAAACGGCGCTTGTTGATCTCCGCGCCATAATATTTGAGCACGGAAGACGCCGCGCCCATGCCCGCGCCGGCCTTCGCCTCATCCTTCATGCGTTCGATGGTCAGGAGGAACGACCAGCCGTCGATCTCGGCCTGTGCGATTTTCGCCCGCAGGATCGGATCGGCGAGCCTGCCGCCTTCAAGGCCGATCTCCTGTGCAGCGACCTCGCCGAGGCCGCGGCCGGCGAAGAGGCCGCTGCCGCCCGCGCCGATCATCTCGCGCTCATGAGTGAGGAGGTATTTGGCGACGTCCCAGCCGCGATTGATCTCACCGACAATCGCGGAGACGCCCGGCGCATGCTCCTTGGGAACCTTTACATTGTCGAAGAACGTCTCGCAGAAGGGCGAATTCCCTGAGATGAGCCTGATCGGCTTCGTCGAGACGCCTTTCGACGCCATGTCGATCAGAATGAAGCTGATTCCGTCGTGTTTCGCCGCCTTTGGATCGGTCCGCACCAGGACGAAAATCCAGTCGCATTTGTCGGCGTAGGAGGTCCAGACCTTCTGCCCGTTGACCAGCCAATGATCGCCCTTGTCCTCGCATTTGCACTGGAGCGAAGCGAGGTCGGAGCCGGCGTTCGGCTCCGAATAGCCCTGGCACCAGCGAATTTCTCCGCGCGCCACCGGCAGGAGGAAATGCTTCTTCTGCTCGTGCGTCCCGTACTTCAGAAGCGCCGGTCCCAGCATCCAGATGCCAAAACTCTCGAGCGGCGAGCGCATCTTCATGCGCGCCATCTCGGCCTTCAGCGCCTTCGTGTCCTCCTTGGAAAGCCCCGCGCCGCCATAGTCTTTTGGCCAGGCCGGCACAGTCCAGCCCTTGGCGGACATTCGCTCGAGCCAGATTTTCTGCGCTTCGGACTGGAACTTCCACGTTTTCCCGCCCCAGCAGACGAATTCCTCGCCGATCGCCCCATCGCGCATTTCTTTGGGGCAGTTCTTTTCCAGCCAGTCGCGCGCCTCGCCGCGGAAGGATTCGATTTCCGTCATCTCGTGAACTCCGTCGAATATGTCCGCCATGTTGGCGGTTGCGTCGGCGAGCGCAAGCGGCATGCACATCAACGCGTGTGGCGGTCTTTCAAAGGTAGGAATCGCCCAAGGGTGGGATCGCTGGCTTTCCCACTGCTAGCCGCAGGCGCCGCCGTTTGCATTCGGACCAAAAAAGGTCTAAATTCAGTCTGATTGGAAACGAGAGGCACGGTGCGATACTCAACGCAGATCAAGCCGATCAGCTACCTTAAGGCCAACGCAGCGCAAGTGCTTGAAACGCTCAAGGCGCAACGCCGGCCGCTGATCATCACGCAGAATGGCGAGGCCACAGCCGTGCTCCAGGACGTCGCCTCTTATGAGGAGACGCAGGAGACCCTCGCTTTGCTGAAGATTTTAGCGCTGGGGAGCGAACAGGTCGCGAGGGGCGAGACCACGCCATTGCGTGAGGCGGCGTCCCGTCTGCGGTCGCTGAAGACCGCCGATTGATGCGCCGCAAGGTCGTTCTCACGCGAGATGCAGAACGCGACCTTGAGGACATCTATCGCTACATCGTCGCGCAGGACACCAAGGCAAGCGCGGACCATGTCCTCGATCGTCTGTTGCAGATCGGTCAATCGTTGGAGGAGACTTCGGAACGCGGCTCGGTCCCGCGCGAACTCGATTCACTTGGAATCCGGGACTATCGTCAGATTCACTTCAAGCCCTACCGGCTGATCTATCGGGTGCACGCCGAAAAAGTGGTCATCTACCTCATCGCAGATGGGCGGCGCGACATGCAGTCTCTCCTGACGCGTCGTCTGCTCGCGCCGTAGGACATGAAATTCGCCAGCGGCCCAAACACACGTCGGCGCTCGCGATTTCGTCCGGTGGCGGATTGCATCCGCGCTAGGCTTTGAAGGCCGGTTCGTGGCGGAGCGCCATCATGCGGATCATGCGTTTGTCGAATTTCTCGGTGCCGAGGCGGGGGAGCGAAACCGGCGAGATCCAGATGCGTTCGGGTGTTTTGAAACCGGCGAGCTCCTCCCCCATGAACTCGCGCACCTCCGCCGCATCAATAGGGCCTGACTTCGGGTAGATGACCATTCCGACCCGCTCGCCGAGAACTTCGTCGGGAACTGAGAACACCGAGACCTCGGCGACGTTTGGATGCGCATAGGCGCGGTTCTCGACTTCAAGGCAGGAAATGTTCTCACCGCCGCGAATGATAAGATCCTTCAGGCGGTCGACGATGTAGATGAAGCCTTCGGCGTCCAGGCGACCGAGGTCGCCGCTCTTGAACCACCCGTCCGGCGTCGTCGACTTCGCGGTTTCTTCGGGAAGATTGAGATAGCCGCGGAAATTGGCCGCGCTTCTGATCCAGATTTCGCCGACCTCGCCGGTCGCCGCCTCGCCCTTATCGGTCATGATCTTGATGTCGCAAAGGGGCGGCACAGCGCGCCCCGTGGAATCTGGCCGCATGCGGTAGTCGTCGAGCGAAATGATGCAGCCCAAGGCGTTCGTTTCCGACAACCCATAGCCGGAGGCGGGGTTGACGTTGGGGAATTTGGCCCTGAGGCGGGCGACATGCTCGGGCGGGCGCTTCGCGCCGCCGGAGCCGAGATCGATCAGGGTCGGCATCGTCGTATCGCCGGCCGCGTCGATCAGCTCGTATGACTGGCTCGGCACGCCGACGAAATTGGTGAGCCTGTGCTCGTTAATGAGTTCGATCGCGCGGCGCGCATCCCATTTCTTCATGATGACGACGCGCCGCCCGATCAGCATCGACATCATGAACAAGGAATGCGAACCGGTGACATGAAAGAGCGGCACCGCTAGCAGCACTCCCGGGTCGTCGCCGAAAAGGCTGACCCCGTCGCGCGCTTCCTTGATGGCCGCCGCGACAAACGCCCAGGAAAAGAGCGTCGAGATCGCCCCGCGATGGGTGAGGATGACGCCCTTGGGATTGCCGGTCGACCCCGACGTGTAAACGATGCTGAAATCGTCTTCAGGATCGATCGCGACGTCTGACGCATCGGCGCGCGCCGCAAAAACATCCTGATAAAGATGGTCGGCGCCCTCGACCTTGTCGCGCGCAAGCACCAGCGTGAGCCCGAGGTCCTTCTTCCAGGGAAGGATGTATTCGAGGCGCTTGCCGTCGAGGATGACGAGCTTTGCGCCGGAATCGGCGAGCCCGTAACGCAGCTCCTCCGATTTCCACCAAGCATTCAGGGGCACGGCGACGGCGCCCAGCGAAATGATCGCCATGTAGGAGACGCACCATTCGGGAAGATTACGCATGGCGATCGCCACCCGGTCGCCCTTGCCGACGCCAAAACGGGTCTTAAGGCCTTCAGCAAGCCGGACCGCCTCGTTCCAAGTCTCGCGAAAGGTCAGCCCCTCGCCTTCATAATGCAGAAACGGCCGGTCGCCGTGGCTCGCCGCGAACTGAAAGACGCCGACCAGACTCGGCGGCGCGTTCCGGAAGACGCGGTAGGTATTGCCGCGGATCTCCGCCTCGCCGACCGCGAACATCGGGTCTTCGGCCAGAATCCGGCCCATCGCCGCAAACACCTTGAGCGGATCGACGATGAGGTCGGTCATGCTGCGCGGCTCCGCTTGCGATTCGCAGCCACGATAGAGACGCCGGCGGGTAATCGCCAGCGCAGGTTCACGCCCGGCGCAATCGAATAAAGCTGCGCCGGGCGAGATCGATGATTGCGCTCTCGGCGCCTGCCGGCGTTCCCGCCATGCGCCAGAGCGCGAGTTGCGCCGCGCCATAGACGGCGGCTCCGGCGAGCGCGTCCGCCGCCATGCGGATGAGGATCGGAGCCCCGTCAAGCGCAGTGAAATGAGGCCGGGCGAGAAGGAAATAGGCGGACATCGCAGCAACGGCGCCGAAACTCCGACGCGCGCGCCAGACAGGCGTCCAGAACGGACGCGCGCCCACCCGCTCAAAGATGGCGAGATTGAGCGCAAAGCGGATCATGCCGGTCGCCGTCGCCGCATAGACGATTCCGGTGAGCCCGTGCTCGATCGCGGCCCAGGCGAAGATCGGAAAGCGCAGGATGAAAAAAATCAGCTCGCGCCAAAAGACGAGCCGCGCCTCGCCGACCGCGACCGCGTAATAATAGGTCGCCATCAGCATGGTGTTGACGCCGAGCATCGGCGTGATGAATTCGATGACCGGAATCGCGGCGCCCCACTGGGCTCCAAGCAGCAACGCGACGATGTCCTCGGCGAGAAAGGCGAATCCGAACGCCGCGGGCATCGCAACGAGCGCCAGTGCTTCGACGCCTCTGAGATAGGCTTCGGTCACGCGGCCGCGTTCGCCCTGCAGCGCCGAGAGGCCGGGAAACATGGCGCGCGCGATCGGGGCTGCGATCTCGCTGGTCGGCAGTTCCGCGATCTGGGTTCCGACCGAATAGACCCCGGCGCCGACGGGCCCTGCGAACCGCGCCACGACGAACATGTCGAGCTTGTTGTTGAGCGCCGTGACGACGCTGACGCCGAACAGCCAGCTCGAAAAACCGAGCACCCGCTTCACGCCGTCGAAAGTGAGGCGCGGCCGGTATGGCCGCATCAGGTACGAGAGGCCGAGCTGGACCGCCCCGTTGACCGCAAGTCCGAGAATGATCGCCCAATAGGTCCGGAACGTCACGGCGACTGCGATCGAAACGACGACGCCGGCGAGCTTGTTCAGCGCGCTTGAGATGAACTCACGCGAGAGGTCCAAGTCGCGCTCGAACTCGTAAAACGCCGGATTGATGAGGCCTGTCAGCAGCGGATAGGCCGCAACCCCGACAAAGACCCAGAACATGCGCGGATCGTCGTAGAATGCGGCCATCGCCGGAGCCAGGGCGACCAGGATGGCGGCGATCGCCGCGCCGCGAATCGCCGACAAGGTGAACAAGGGATCGAGCGCGGCGCGATCGGCGTCGCGAAAGCGGATGACGGCTTGCGAGACTCCGAAATCGGTGAAGCCGTGGAGGAGCTGCATCGCCGCGGTCGCGACGGCGACGACGCCGAAATCCTGCGGAACGAGGAGGCGTGCAAGAACGATCGTGTTGATGAAGCCGAATAGGCGCATGACGAGGCGCGCGCCGACGATCCAGGCTGCGCTCTGCGCAACCCTCCCGGTCAGACTCGACGGCGCGGTTTCTTCGCTCATGCGCGGCGTCCCCGGCGGCGCCGGCTCCGGCATAACCGAATCGTCCTTAAATCAATATGACCGCGGCCTTGCGCGACCGGCGCGCCCCTTTAAGGTGCCCCGCCCGCGCAACGGATTGATCTCGTGCCGCACGCCTCCGCAGTCATAACCCTCATGATCAACGCCGCCCGCAAGGCGGCCAAGGGCCTGCGTCGCGACTTCGGCGAAGTCGAAGCGCTTCAGGTCTCGAAAAAGGGCGCTTCCGATTTCGTCACCGCCGCGGACCTCAAGTCCGAGCAGTCGATCTTCGAAGACCTCTCGAAGGCGCGGCCGAAATACGGTTTCGTGATGGAGGAGCGCGGCGAAATCGAGGGGCCGGATAATTCCAACCGCTGGGTGGTCGATCCCTTGGACGGCACCACGAATTTCCTGCACGGGCTGCCGCATTACGCGATTTCGATCGCGCTCGAGCGCGACCGCCAGCCTTTCGCGGGCGTCGTTTATAATCCGGCGTCGGATGAAATCTTCTGGGCGGAAAAAGGCGAAGGCGCTTTCCTCAACGACCGCCGCCTCAGGGTTTCGGCGCGCAAGGACCTCGACGGCGCCCTCTTCGCGACGGGATTGCCGTTCAAGGGACGGCCCGGCCTTGCGCGGTCGTTGAAGGAGACGGAGGCTGTGCTCTCGGCGACTTCGGGCGTGCGACGCTGGGGGGCCGCCGCGCTCGATCTCGCTTTCGTCGCGGCCGGGCGGTTCGACGCCTATTGGGAGCGGGGCCTGAGCCCCTGGGACGTCTCGGCCGGCATCGTGCTTGTGCGCGAAGCCGGCGGATTCGTTTCGGAGATCGAGGGCGGCGCGACGCCGGCTTTCGCCGGCTCAATCCTCGCCGCGAATGCGGAAATCTTCGAGAAAGCGAAATTGCTGCTCGCCGGCGCCTGAAGTCGATTTAGGGCACGCAATCGAAGTGGCGATAGCGCCAGCGGACCGAATTGGGGTCGATCGTCTCATCGACATAGACCGCGCGACGGCCATAAGCGCGGCAATGCGCGTCGGCCTGCTCCATCAGCTCGTCGGGATCGTAGTTATAGGGATCATAGGGGATGGTGACCGATTCGCGGTTGCCTGAAGTGTCCGGATAGGTCGTGCAGGCCGCTGCGCCCGCCGCCGCGACTGCGCCGATCGCAGCCTTGAACCAATGCCCCCACATGAACCCGCTCCTCATTAACGCAACTTCTCGCGTCAAACTAACAGGGGCGCAAACGAGAATAAAGGGCGCGCCGGAGAGAAGCGCGCCCTGAGGTCGAAGGGTGACGGGGCCGCAGCCTAAGCGGCTTTTTCGCCCTTCAGGACCTTAACCTTGGCGTCTTCGCCCGCAATGGCGATCTTGCGGGGCTTCATCGTCTCCGGAATTTCGCGTTTCAAGTCGATGTTCAGCAGCCCGTTAACGAGCTTTGCGCCCTCGACTTTCACATGTTCCGCAATCTGGAACCGGCGCTCGAAGGTGCGCGCCGCGATGCCCTGATGAAGAAAGGTGCGGGTGTCGTCGCCGTCCGGTTTGCGGCCGGAGACGGTTAACGTTTCCTCGCGGACTTCGATGTCGAGATCGGCTTCCGAGAAGCCCGCCACCGCGAGGGTGATGCGGTAGTCATTCTCGTCGAGCCGCTCGATGTTATAGGGCGGATAGCCGCCGGCGTCCGACTTGCCGATCGAATCGAGCAGGTCGAAAACCCGGTCGAAACCAACCGTGGTGCGGTAAAGCGGGGTGAGATCGTAACTGCGCATAACGCTTTCCTCCTTTGATAAAGCAAGGTTTTCTCGCCGGAGCCCGAAGGCCTCCGACGATTTCGAAATAGGGAGCGACGACCGGGTTTCAAGGGTTCAGCCCGCGTCGGCGCGTGCTGGTATTCGCTTTCGTATTTGCATAACTCACCCCCTCCGGCTCGCTTCGCTCGCCACCTCCCCCGCTGCGCGGGGGAGGAGAGGCGGCGGCTCTTTTCCTCCCCTGCGCAGCGGGGGAGGTGGCGAGCCGCGCAGCGGCGAGCCGGAGGGGGTGTGACAAACAATTTTGATTCCGAGTACTAGAAGGGCGGAGTACGGGAGGCGCTATGCGAAATCGACCTTTCATTGCCGCCCTCGCGTTGGCGCTTCTCGCCCCGGCCTGCGGACGAAAAGCCGCTGAGGCGCCGAAGGCGGAACCGCCTTCCATCGAGGCCCTTCTCGACGAAACAATCGCTGGCGCCCATCGCACGCCCGAGGAGCGCGCGCGCGATCAATACCGCCATCCCAAAGAGACCTTGCTTTTCTTCGGACTGGAGCGGTCCTCGACCGTCGTCGAGGTGTGGCCCGGCGGCGGTTGGTACACGAATATTCTCGCTCCCGCCATGAAGCGCGGAGGCGGCGTCTATTACGCGGCCGGTCTCGATCCGGATTCGAGCGACCGCGCGCGCGATGCGGTCGCGTCGTTCAAAGAAAAATTCGGCGCCGATCCGGAGCTGTACGGACCCGTCAATATGACCGTGCTCGGCGAGGGACATGAGATCGCGCCGGCAGGATCGGCCGATCTCGTTCTGACCTTCCGCAACGTCCACAACTGGCTCGCCGCCGGCACGGCCGAGGGGAATTTCAAACTGTTTTACGACGCCTTGAAGCCTGGCGGCGTTCTCGGAGTGACCGAGCATCGCGCCAAGACGGACGCGAGCCCCGAATCCGAACGCGAAACCGGCTATGTCCGCGAGGCGACCGTCAGGAAACTGGCGGAAGACGCCGGCTTCGAATTCGACTCATCCTCCGAAATCAACGCCAACCCCAAGGACGCCAAGGACCATCCCTTCGGCGTCTGGACCCTGCCGCCGACGCGGCGTTCCTCCGCCGTGCGCGGCGTCGACGATCCCAATTTCGACCGCGCGAAATACGACGCCATCGGAGAAAGCGACCGCATGACCTTGAAGTTCAGGAAGCCGCTCGCCGCCGACGGCGCGCTCCTCGAATAGCGATGCCCGATCCGGCGGAGGCTCTGGCCCACGCGACGGCCAAGCGCATTGTTGCGGCTTTTGACGGAGTTATCCGTATTGAGGCGGAGGGCTCGGCGCCGCTCTGGATCGACGGCCGAAGCGCCCCGCCCAGGATCGGCCGAGACCCGCCCAATGATCTTGCGGCGGATGAACGCGGCCTTGCGGTCTGGCGCGGATCCGTCGACGCGCTCATCCGCGCGCTCGACGACGAACGCGCGCTTGCCGCCGCCTACGCGGCCGGCAGGCTCGCAATCGCCGGCGACATGAGCGTGATGGCCCGGCTTGAATACGCGCGCTGACTTGGCCGACTTCATCCGCATCCCGGACAATCCGCCGCCCGACGGCGAATCCTTCGAGGTTCGCGCCGGGGATGGAGCGCGGCTGCGCGCCGCGCTTTTCGCGGCGAAGAATGCCCGCGGCGGCGTGGTGCTTTTGGGCGGACGCTCTGAATTCATCGAAAAATACTTCGAAGTGATCGGCGATCTCGTCGCCCGCAGATTGTCCGTCGCAACTTTCGACTGGCGCGGACAGGGCTTGTCGGACCGACCGCTGTCGATTTCGGAATTGGGGCATGTCGCCGATTTCGGAGCGTTCCGCGCCGATCTGCGCCTGTTTACGGAAGAGGTCGCGAAGCAGCGCGTTTCGGGCCCATTGATCCTGCTCACCCACTCAATGGGCGGGACGCCGGCTTTGGGCCTGCTCGCCGACGGTTACGACGCCTTCGCTGCGGCGACGCTCGTCTCCCCGATGACGCGGCTCTTCCCCGGCTCACTAAAGCGCGCCGCAGCCCGCATGATGGCGTTCGCGGCCTGCGCGGCCGGCGCATCACGGCGGCCCATCATCGGGGTCAAGGAGCATTCGCTGGAGTTCGAGGGCAATGTCCTCACGTCAGACCCCCGCCGCCATGCGCGTTTCCGCGACCTGCAGGTCGCCGCGCCGAATGCGATCATCCGCGAGCCGACATATGGCTGGCTCAAAGCCGCCGAAGACGCGATGGCCGATCTCCATCGCCCCGGGCGGTTTTCGGAATTGAAAACGCCGATCCGGATCATTTCCGCCGAAAACGACTACCTCGTCGACTCGCGCGACCATGTGGTGATCGCGGCGCAAAGCCCGCTCATTGAGCGGGTCGTCATCGCCGGCGCGCTCCATGAAATCCTCATGGAGAAGGACGCGATCCGCGCCGCCTTCTGGAAAACCTTCGACGACTTCGTAGAACCGTTTTTGGCCGCGTGAGCCGATCAGGCGGTTGCCGCCTGAACGGCCCCGAGGCCGGCCCGCTCTGCACGCGCGAGAACCAGCGCAAACATTGCGAGCGCCGCCGCGAGGCCAAGCGGAACAAGGATTAGCTCTCCGATCGGTCGGGCGAGAAGCGGGGCAAGGAACGCGAAAGCGAGGGCCGATTTCTCATAGGGCCGGAAACGATCGCGCAAGGCTTCGACGATGAGCAGCGCCGCAGCGGGAGCGAGCAGCACCAGATCGTAATCGACGACATAGGGCGTCGCGAGGACGGCGCCGAGGATGAGGCCAGCACCTTTGAGCGCAGGCGACGAGCCGCTCCGCCATAGGCCGAAAACAAAGATCGTGACGGCGAGCGCGAGGAGCCCCTGCGCAACGTATGCGAGGCCGATTGGCGCCCCGAGCGTGCGGGCGAATGCGAATGCGCTCTGGATTTTCTCCCAGCCGATCGCTCCGGGTTCGAGGACTTGCGATTTTGCGGCGCGCGCGCTTTCGGCGAAGGCTGCCCAGATCTCTGGTCCGAACAGGGTCGTCGCCGCTACAACTTGTACAAGGACTGTTGCGGCGGCGGCGGCGAATGTCCGCAAATGTCCGCCGGCCGCCAGCGCGATCGGAATCAGAATCCCGTATTGCGGTTTCAGCGCGATAATTCCGAGCAAAACTCCGGCGACAAGCGGTCGCTTGTCGAGCGCAAGGAGGCCGCCGGCGAACAACGCCGCGATCAGGAACCCGTTCTGCCCGTGCAGGAAATTGAGGAGGACGGCGGGGTAAGCGAGGATGAGCAGCGCGGCGAGATGGCTCTCTCCCGCTTTTGCGGAACTCTCCGCGGGAAGAGGTCTGCACCGCAAGCAACTCCCCTCTCCCGCGAGCGGGAGAGGGGCCGGGGGTGAGGGCTGATCGAAATGATCCGCAGGCGATGTCTCACCGCCGTCCGCGCGTTGACGCCCCTCACCCCTGTCCCCTCTCCCGCTCGCGGGAGAGGGGGACGCCGCCCTCGCGGCCGGAGTGTGCGGCGACATTCGTTCGATAATGGCCGACCGAAAAAGGCCTTTCGTCGCAAAGAAATACGCGGCGAGTGTGGTTCCCATCCAGGCGAGCCAGGCGGCGACATATGGCATGGTCGCGAAGGCGGCGGCGAAAATAAGAAACGCCGGCGGATAAAGGAATGGATAAAAGGGGGGCGATTCCACGCCGAGCAGACGCTGATGTTCTGTGTAAAGACGGGCGGACTCATAGGCGCCGGCGGGCTCGCCGGCGAGAACGAGCTTGCCCGCCGACCAGAAGGAGAAGAAGTCCGAGCCGAGCGGCCGGCCAGCCGCGTCGCGCATTCCGTCCGGCGATGTCGCGAACAGATAGACGACCGCCGCCGCCGACAACGCGAGCATCGCCCACCCGACACGCCGCGCGTGCAGCGCGTCGACGAAATCGCCTGAGCAGATGTGATGCGCGGCCGCGCCGAATCCGACCATGGTTCGACGCTAGCGCTGCGCCATTAACGCAGCGTTAGGGATGGCGCATCCGCGCGCATCTCGAGCGCGCAGGCTCTATCGGACCCTTCGACATGTTGGTCGCGGCGGCGGCGCGCCGGCGCCGGCGTCAATTGCGGTTCGGATCGGGCTGCGGCAGCGGCGTTGTCACCGGAGGCCGGACGGGTTTGATCGGGACTGTCGGTTTCAAGAGATCGCCAACCGACGTTCAAACTATTGGCCGCTGCGACGAATGTCACCCTGATCGGCTCAATACGCCCGCTTTTTCGGCGCGAGGTATTCGACATCCTTCGTCAGGGTGAATGCGTGGACCGGGCGGTAGTCGAGCGTCGCCTTGCCATTCGAGAACCATGAGCAGGTGTGCTTCATCCAGTTGGCGTCGTCGCGCTCGGGGAAATCCTCACGCGCATGGGCGCCGCGGCTTTCCTTGCGGTTCGCGGCGCTCTCCATGGTGACGATCGCCTGCGCGAGGAGATTGTCGAACTCGAGCGTTTCGACGAGGTCGGTGTTCCAGATGAGCGAGCGGTCCGAGACGGCGATATCGGGAATGCCGTCATAGACTTCGCGGATTTTCTTGCGGCCCTCTTCGAGCGCCGCACCGGAGCGGAATACGCCGCAATCCGACTCCATGACTCTCTGCATCTTCGTGCGGAGCGTTGCGGTCGGGGCGCCGCCCTTGGCGTAACGAAAGCGGTCGAGCCGGGCGAGGGCATCATCGCCGGCGCCTTTGGGGAGCGGCGGGTTCGGTCCCGGCTTGACGACTTCCGCGCATCGCTCGCCGGCGGCGCGCCCGAAGACGACGAGATCGATGAGCGAATTCGATCCGAGCCTATTCGCTCCGTGTACGGAGACACAGGCGGCTTCGCCGATCGCCATCAGGCCGGGAATGACGGCGTCCGGATCGTCGCCGCGCTTGGTCACCGCCTCGCCATGATAATTGGTCGGGATCCCGCCCATATTGTAGTGGACGGTCGGCGAAACCGGAATCGGATCGCGGGCGACGTCGACGCCGGCGAAAATCTTCGCGGACTCCGAAATCCCGGGCAGCCGCTCATGGAGGACCTTCGGGTCGAGGTGATTCAAATTGAGATGGATGTGGTCCTTTTCAGGCCCGACGCCGCGACCCTCGCGGATCTCGATGGTCATGGCGCGGGAGACGACGTCGCGCGAGGCGAGGTCCTTCGCCGACGGCGCATAGCGCTCCATGAAGCGCTCGCCGGCGCTGTTGGTGAGATAGCCGCCCTCGCCGCGCGCGCCTTCGGTGATGAGGACGCCGGCGCCGTAAACTCCGGTCGGGTGGAACTGCACGAACTCCATGTCTTGCAGGGGAAGTCCGGCGCGCAAGACCATCGCATTGCCGTCGCCGGTGCACGTATGCGCCGACGTGCAGGTGTAATAGATGCGGCCATAGCCGCCGGTCGCGAGGATCGTCATCTTGGCGTTGAAGCGATGAATCGATCCGTCATCGAGCTTCCATGCCATCAGCCCGCGGCACGCGCCGGAATCGTCCATGATGAGGTCGAGCGCAAAATGCTCGATGAAGAATTTGGCGTTTCTCTTCACCGCCTGCCCGTAGAGCGTGTGCAGCATGGCGTGGCCGGTGCGGTCGGCGGCGGCGCAGGTGCGCTGGATCGGCGCTTCGCCGTAGTTCCTCGTCATGCCGCCGAAGGCGCGCTGGTAGATCTTTCCGTCTTCGGTGCGCGAGAAGGGCACGCCCCAGTGCTCGAGCTCGTAGACGGCGGCCGGCGCGTTCTTGCAGAGATATTCGATGGCGTCCTGGTCGCCGAGCCAGTCGGCGCCTTTCACCGTGTCGTACATGTGCCAGCGCCAGTCGTCCTCGCCCATATTGCCGAGGGCCGCCGAGATGCCGCCCTGCGCCGCGACGGTGTGGGAACGGGTCGGGAAGACTTTAGTCACGCAGGCGGTCTTGAGCCCGGCCTGCGCGGCGCCGAGCGCAGCGCGCAGGCCCGATCCGCCGGCGCCGACCACGACGACGTCATAGTCGTGATCGATGATGTCGTAGGAATTCATTCAGCTTGAACCCTCGCCAGAGCGATGTTGCAGGCGTCGAGACCCAGACGCCGCTGGACCCTCCGCAAACGCGGAATCAGAGAACATCGTCCCCCTCTCCCGTTGGGAGAGGGGACAGGGCTGAGGGACCGGGTCCGGCGAGTAACGTGGCGGGCGGACCATTCCGATGCCCAAGCCCTCACCCCCAGCCCCTCTCCCAACGGGAGAGGGGAGTCGCCTGTCGCGCCAGCCGTTTCCAAAAGCAACTCCGCGCAAACGGGAGGAGTGAGATTGGACATTAATCCTTGCCCTGACATCATCGAATGGCGACCGGATTGATGATCGCCTGCACGGCGCCTTCGATGCGCGGCTGTCCGAGCACGAACAGGAATTCGGTCGCGCCGTCGGCGGCGAGCGGCCCGGTATTCATGTTTTCGAGAATGTAGACGCCGTGCTTCGCCAGCAGAATCTGATGCACGGGAAAAAATTCGGTCTTGTCTTCGGCGGGAACCGCTTCGAGGCCGAATGTGTCTGCGCCGATGGCGACGACGCCGCGCGCCGCCAGATACTCAGCGCCTTCCTTGCCGAGGCCGGGCTCGCCGCTCATGAACTTCTTTGGATCTTTAGCGGCCAGCGCCTGCCAGCCGGTGTGAAAAAGCACGACGTCGCCTTTCCTGATCGTCACGCCGGCGGCCTTCTCCGCAGCTTCGATCTCGGCGCGGTTGAAGGCCCGCCCCGCCGGCAGCCGTTTCGTTCGCGCCACCTTCGCCATGTCGAGGAGGACGCCGCGCGCCGCGATCGGCGGCACGCCGTCGGTTCCAAATTTTTTCAATCCCGTCGGGGCGACGAAGTCTTCGGCGCGCGCGCCGTTGTAATAGACATGATCCACGCCGACATGGCCGAGACCGTCGAGCTGCGAGCCGATGCCCACCCAGGCGGCGAGAATATCGTCATTATACGTTGCGAGATTGGCGCCCATAGGCCGTCCCGCGGGCGCGCCCGGCTGTACGACCGTCAGCTGGAAGCTTCGCGGCGGATAGGCCGGCGTGTCGCGCCCCGTCACGACGCCGAGCGCGTAAACCTTGCCGAGCTTCACAAGATCGGCGGCGGCGAGAGTTCCCTCTGCAGACAGATTGTTGGCCGCGCCGATGGTGTCGTCGGTCCCGTATTTCGACGGGCCCTGCGCGCTCGCGGCGCTTGCTAAGAGGAGCGCTGCGAGGACGGCGCGCGCTGCATTCATTTCGGCCTCCGATTTTTCCCGTGCCGTCGCGCGGCGCTCAGAAGGCGAGCCTCCAGGCGGCGAAGCCGCCGGCGATTGCAACGGCGATCGCCGCGATCCAGTTCAGCGCCGCAAGACCGCCCTTAAAGCCATCGTGAACATAGTCCTCGATCACTTCCTGGAGACCGATGCGCATGTGAAACGCGCTGAGCGCGATGAAGAGGGCGCCAAGACCGGCGTTTCTCGGCCGCGCCGCCCAATCGCGCGCCGTCTCGTAGTCCGCAAGCCCGTGCTTGGCGACGCTCCATACAAACCAGGCGGCGAGCGGCAGCAGGAGGACCGAACTCGCGCGCATTGCGATGAAGGACGACGTTCCTTTGGCGGACATTACGACCACCCGATGAGGATGGGGGCGAAAAGAGCTGCAGCGCCGATCAGCGACGCCGCGAAGACCAGCCAGGACGTCATCAGCGCGGTCTTCGGGCGAAGGCCGCGCCCGCTATCCCAGTAGAGGTGCCGGAGTCCGTTCAGGCTGTGAAAGAAGAGCGACCAGGCGAAGCCGAAGAGAATGACGAGACCGAATGGCGAGGCGAGGAAGTCGGCCGCCGGCGAAAAAACCTTCGGCCCGATCGCCAGGGCGGCGAACCAGCCGGCGAGGAGAGCGGCGCCCGCGTAGAGCGCAAGCCCGGTCGCCCGGTGCAGGATCGATGCAGCCATGGTCGGGGTCCATCGCCAGATCTGCAAATGCGGCGAGAGCGGGCGGTCCGCGGCGGCGCCGATAGGTTTGGCCATAATGTCCGTGATTTGAGGGCGTTAGGGGGCGGAAGGCGACAATAAGGAGGCCGCGGGCGCTGTCAACGCGGCGATTGCCATTCGACTGGGCCGCCTGCAATATCGGCGCGGGGGTAAAGGGGATTCATTCGATGGGCAGGCGCGTTCTCACTCTCGGCGCGAGCATCGCGCTCGGTCTTGCAGCTGCGAGCGCGGCTCTTGCGGAAAACAAGAGCGCTGTCACCGCGGAGGAAATCCGAACCATCCTCGCCGACGCCGGCCTCTTTTTCGAGATGACGACCGACGGAGCGACCGGCGCCCCTGTCGCCGTCGGCAAGTCCGGAGACATCGTATTCTACGTGCGCGCGCTCGACTGTTCGGGGACGCCGCTCGCCTGCGAGAATCTCATGTTCTTCGCCAACTGGGATCTCGGCCGCGAAGCGACGGCGGAGGACTATCTCATCGTCAACAGGTTCAATGACGGGCAGCTCTTCGGCCGCGCTTATGTGCTTCAGTCAAGAAATCAGGTCGGCGTCGAGTATGTGATCGAGCTCGGCGGCGGCGTGTCGCCTGATCACATTGCGCAAAATGTCTCTCGTTGGGCCAACGTCATCAAGGCGTTCATCGACAATTTCCGTAGCGGGCAGGGCTCGTCATAACGGAACGGGCGGCGTTTCCGCCGCCCGCCTCGAGCGATCAGCGATCTAACGGCGCCCGTAGCTCCGAAACGTTCCGTCAGACCAATAAGTGTCGCCGGTTCCCGGATCGACGTAGTAATAACGGTCGGCGTAGCGATCGTAACGGCGATCGCCATGATCGCGCGCCCGTCCGAAGCAGTCTTTGGCTTTGGCGCAACCGATGCCGGCGCCGGCGACAGCGCCGATCGCTGCGCCCGCGGCCGCGCCCTTGCCCGGACGGCCGGCGATCACTTCGCCGGCGACGGCGCCCGCGGCCGCGCCCGCAGCGGCCCCGTACAGGGCGCTTCGCTCCGCCGTCCCGGAACTCGTGCATGCGCCAGCGAGAAAGACCGCAGAGAGAGCCCCCGCCGTGGAGAGTCGAAGAGTGTGCGTACGCATGGCGTCGCTCCATGGTGACGCGGCGCATGGTCGCCGCTTCCACGGTCATCAACACCGGCGGCGGGCGATGGTTCGCCGGAGCCGGTAGCCTATTGAAAGAAATAGCCTATTCGCCAGATTCGGCGTGCAGGCCGTGACCCGCGCAGGCGCGGCGATCGAGCGTCACCTCCGCGAGCGGCCGCCCGCTCGGGCGCGTAAAGCGGATTTCGAGTTTCACGCCGCGCTCGATGACGGCGCGGACCGCGCGGCGGCCGCAATTCTCCGTATACATATATTTTTTCAGGAACTGGATCTGCTGCGCCGGCGGCTCCTCCGTCGCCGGATCGGTGTAGCGCAGGCTCACGACAATCGCATCGCGCGGCGCCTCAACGGAGAGACCCGTGACTTCGGCCGCGCCGCCGCTCGAAAAGCTTGAGCGGATTTGCGACGCGACGCGATCGAGATAGACCTGCTGGCGCGTTTCGCTCGCCGTCAAATAGTCAAATCCGGCCGCGTTGAATCTGAGCGCCGCAAGTCCGAGCAGGGTCAAGGCGGCGATTGCAAGGCTTAGGAAAAAGGCCTTCACGGTTCGCCTCGCGGCGCTGTCGCCGGCGTCAGCTCGTGCAGCGCGAGCGATCGAAGGTCAGCGACGTCACTGGCCCCCTGGTCGGCCGGACGAAGGTGATCTTTATCGCCACGCCTTCGCTGACGAGATTTCGGGTTGTGGCTTCGCGGCAAAAGTCGGCCTGCACCATCGCCGTCATGGGGGCGAAATCCCCCTGGGTCGCATGATCGGCGCGCGGATCCGTAAACTGAATATCGGCACGGATTTCGTTGCGGGCGGCGTCCGCCTTCAGCTTGGTGACTTTCGCCCCGCCCTTGGCGCCTTTGACGAGCCCTTTTTCGATGCGGCCCGCCAGCTTTTCGAGATAAGCTTGCTGCTTCTCCTCGGTCGCGCCAGCGTAGTCGAACGCGTTCCAAGGCTGAGTTTTCAGCGCGCCGACCGCCGCAGCGGCAAGCGCGCTAGCAAGAACGCCGCTCAGAATCCCCTTCCAGTCGTACACGTCGTTCCCCTTACGCAGCACGCGCCACCAGGGCCTGGAGCTTCGGCGGCAGCTCGGCGCCCAGTTCTTTGATGTAGGTGACGAGAGCCTTCTCGCTGTCATGCAGTTGGCCGTCGCGGCCGATGCGATCGGCGAGCCAGTCGGCCTCGCCCGGCGTCACGATTTCGGCGATCTTCCTTTGGCGCTCGCGATCTGCGTTTCGTCGCGCCTGCGCTGACGCGCCGTCGCCCCTGAAGCCGCCAAGCCCGCCGGCCAGCATTTTCTTCAGGAATCCGCCGACATCGACGGAATGATCGGAGACGAAGGCGTGCTGGCGCCTGGCCTCCTCGCGGCTCTGCGGTTCATAGCCGAGATGCGCCATCAGATGATTGGCGATCGCCTTGACGAAGAAGACCGTCCAGGACGGATCGGCGTCCCGCGCCGCGTCGTTGATGTCGAAGAGGAGTTCGGCTTCGGCGCGCGTGACCGCGAGGTTGCCGTCGCCGCCCTTTGCGAAAATCAGACGGCGGACGAGTTCGACATCGGCCGCAGCGACCGCCCCGCTTTTTTCAGCGATCGCCTCCTTCAGTTGCGAGGCGACGAAGCCGCGCATTTCAGCGGGCGAATCGACCGCCGTCTCGAGGAGCTTGATCATCAGGCGAAGCTCGAGCGGACTGGCCGACTGGCCGTCGCGGGTCACTCTGGCCTTCAGCGTGTGGAACTCCTCCTGCGTGAAGTAACCTTGCGGCTCTTCTTCTCGCAGATAGAAATCGCAGGCCGCCTCCTCGAAATAGGCCGGCCATTCGGGGTCGCCCTTGGGGGCGCGCTCGCCGAGTGTGAAAAGGCCGTCGAGTTCGGCGGCGGAGACGACGCCGTCCTTGAACACCTGGCGGCGCAGAAACAGCACATCTTCGGTCGACACGTAACCGTCGGCGCCGACCTGGGCGAGACGGTCCGATGGAAAGGGTTTGGCGAACATGCGGCGGGCTCCGCTTTCGAAAATCGCGCGGAGTTTGCGCTCGGACTGGTTAAAGCCGCCCGAATGAGTCCGTGAAAAGTCAAAAACGCCGACGAATGCAGTCTGCAGACGTCAATTCAGTTCGAGGATCGTGGCGCCTCGAGCGCGCAGCTCGCCCTCCATCGACCGGTAAAGCTTCGCGTACCGATAAAAGGGAACCCGCGGATGAAGGTGATGAATGAGATGGTAATTCTGTCCGACGAACACAGCGCCGAGCGTCTCGCCGAGGCGACCCCTCGCCCTGATCACGCGCGCCGAACGGTAGCGTTCTTCGCTGTCGTGCGGGTGGTGCACGACATAGGCGAACATGTAAGCGAGGATGGGCATGGTGACGAGGGCGGGGATAACCCACAACGCCATGATTTCGAGACCGTAGCCTGCGAGAAACGCCACAACGATCAGCGCGATCGCCAGCAGCCGCTGGACGATGACGGCGCGCACGACCCGCGGTTCGATGAGCTTTTTGCGCGCGAGGCGGTGAAGGCGAATTTCATAGCCCCAAAGCAGGGTCGAGCAACGGAGGAAGACGTCCACGGGATGCTTGCCCGCCATCCACATGTCGCCGTCGAGCTCCTTGTGATTAGTCAGGCGGTGATGGGCGAGATGGACGGCGCGAAACGCCGGCAGCGGGAGGAACAGCCAGAATGATCCGAAATGGCCGATCGCCTCATTCAGCCACTTCAATTTCGCATCCGAACCATTGAGGTTCGAATGCACCGCTTCGTGGTTGATGTGGGCCGCCAGGTAGAGCGCAATGACGTTGAGAGCGCCGGCCGCCCACAACGGCAACCGCCCGGTCAAGCCGAGGAAAACGCTCAGGGCTGCAGTCGCAGCGATCGCGGCGAAGAACCAGAACAGCGGATAGGCCGGGCCCTCCGGCGCGCTCCTCGCGCGCTCAACGCCGGCTCCGCCGTCCGTGACGCTCATGATTGCGATTTTATTGACGTTTCGCCGCCGATCAAATCCTTTGTCAGTCCTTCCTTCGCCAATGCCGCATTAACGCGCCGGCACTAGGGTCGGCCCGATGACATCCGGCCGACCCCATCGCCCGCGTCGCACGCTCGGCGTTCTCCTGTCGCTCGGGACCGGAGACCGGTTTGCGGCCGATTTCGACCGCTTTCTCGCCCGCTTTCGCGACCCCGCCGTCGAGGCCGAATATCAGCGCCACCTCATCGAGAACGAGCTCGGGCGGGAACGGCTCATCAGCTATTGCCTCGTGGCCGTCTATTTCGCGTACGGAGTGCTCGACCTCCTCACCATTTCCGAGCGGCTCGAGGAGATTCTCCTCGTCCGCTGGCTCTTGCTGACGCCGGCGGCGCTCGGGCTCGTGATGCTGACCCATATCGAACGCTTCAAGCGGTTCTATTCCTACATCTTCACGTTCGGAGTGCTCTTATTCTCGGTATCGATCGTCTGGATGATCTCCATTCTCCCTGCAGAAGGCTCTCCGCCCTATATCATCGGCGTGCTGATGGTGTTCATTTTCGCCTCGTGCAGCATCTCGATGCCCTTTCCGGCCGCCACGACGGTTTTCGCCGCCACCGCAGCCGCGTACACGGCGATCCTTCATCTCGATCCGAAATTTTCGGCGATCGACCGCGTCGCGGGACCATTCTTCATGGTCTCGGCGGTCCTCGTTGCGGTCGTATCGAACTATACGCAGGAGATCCGCTCGCGCGTCATCTGGCGCCAGAAGCGGCAGCGCGCCGCCGACGCAGACCACATCGAGAAGCTGATGATCGAGGCGACGGCGGCCGACCAGTCGAAAATCAATTTCCTCTCCATCCTGAGCCACGAGCTCAGAACTCCGCTGCACCAGATCATCGGATTCACCGAAATCCTGCGCAAGGAAGACGGCGAAGTCTCTGGCGGCGGCGCACAGGAATTCCTCGCGCAAATTCACGGCTCGGCGCATGCGCTGCTGTCGCGCATCGGAAAGATGCTGCGCTACGCCGACGCCACCGCCGGCAAGATCAATTACGCCCCCGACGACTATTCGATCCGCGAGATCGTCGAAATAGTGTGCGGACAATTTGCGCACAAAGCCGAGGCCGCCGGCGTCGCTCTCGACTGGAGCGAAACCGCAGCGGGGTCGGTTTACGTCGATCAAGCGAGCGTGACTTATGCGCTCGGGCATCTTGTCGAGAATGCGATCAGGGCGTCGGCTTCGGGGCGAGCCGTGGCGATAAGAGGACGCAGCGGCGGCGATGGCGAGTGGGTCCTCGAAATCGCCGATCGCGGGAAGGGCATGACGGCTGAGCAGATTCGCGCCGCTTTCGAACCCTTCTCCCAAACCGAAACCCCGAGGATTCGCTCCGGCGAAGGCCTCGGGCTCGGCTTGACGCTCGCCCGCAAGATCTTCGGGGATCAAGGGGCAAGCATGGACATTACATCGACGCCCGGAGAGGGGACCGTCGTCGCAATCAGGTTTCCAAAGCGCCCGGCCGAGGCGGCAGCCGCCTGACGGTTACGCGGGCTTGGCGGCGATCAGAAAATAGATCGCGTCGAGCGCATCGGACTTCACCTCGATCCTCGCTTCAGGAATGCCGGCGGCCATCGACTCCATCTCGGCCCGGCTTCGGAAGAACAGCGACCAGTCGACGGCGTATTCGGAGGACCAGATCATCCCCGTGCGCAGATTGTTCACGTTGCCGATGATGACGGAGCCGCCCGGCCTGACGAACTGATAAAGGCGCTTGACGAAGCGCTGCGCGAGCATCGGATTCAAGTAGTCCACCATTCCAGACGAATAGATGACGTCCGTATCCGCAAAGGCGGCGGAAAGCGGCGACGGATCGAGCATCTCCTTGAAAGAGATATTCAGCGCCCGAACGTCGAGGCGCGCCGCGCCGGGCTGACTGCGGCCGAAGGCGAGCGCGCTTTCAAGCGCGAGCGGCTCCTGATCGACAAGCGTCGCGCGCCAGCGCGCTTGCGGGGAGGCCTCGAGCAGAGGCTTCAATTCCCGCGCCGGGCCGCAGCCGACGCTGACGATGTCGAAACTCCGCGCGCGATCGCCGCGCGCGGCAGCATCGACGAGGATCCGCGCCAGCGCCTCCATGCGCGTGCGCACGGCTTTCGACCCGATCAGACTCAATTGATGCAGGAATTTCGCCTTGATCGTGTCGCCTTGCGGCGTCCCGTCATAGATCCAGGTCATGATCTGAAAATCGCCGGGATAGCCCAGAGGCTTATGATAACTCCGCGCCCAGCCGGCGCCGCCGATCACTTCCCGGGTGACCGTGCGCTCCGTATACGCCTTATAGACCTGGCGGCGGCGCTTGTCGTCGTGGATCTCAAGGACGATCGCATTGCCTTCCTCGATCAGCGCGCGCCAGCCAGGGGCCGCCGCCTGGTCGAGTTCGGCGATGATTTCGGCGACCGCAGCGGGAGCGAGCCCCGCTTCAATGGGCGCGAAATGGCGGTCGATGCGCTGCAGGAAGGAGCCGATGAACTCGCTCACGTCGGCGCAGTAGGCGCGGTATTCGATCGACGGCCGCTCCTGGGCCTCGTCGGCCTCGCCGGCGAGCGCGCGGGCGTTCCTCATCTGCAATTCGGTCAGGTCGAATTGAACGCCTTCCAACGCAAAGCCGGCCGTCGCCCGCCCGAGCGCCACGTTGAGCCGCGCCTGGCGCGCAGCGCCCCTGAAAATCTCCTTGCCGCGCTGAATGAGACGGAACACGCCGCGCTGGTTGACGGCTTCGAGGTCGGCGATGTCGCCCGTCGCGATCCGGCATCCCGCGCCGGCGCCGGAAAGGTCGACCAGCGCATACTCCTGGTCGTCGAAGAAGGCGCGCGGCGGCGCTCCCGAGAACAACGACGTCGCGTCGTAGCGGGCCGGGCGGAAAAACCGCGCCCGGCCTGACGCGCCGGACAATTCCTCATAGCTCTTCGACACGTCTTTGCCGCCGCTCGTTCCCCGCCGAGCGATTATTCTTAATAAAGAGTTAATTACAAGTAGCTCCGAGAAACGGCGCCCCGCCAGGCGCATTGCTTCGCGGCGGTTGTGAAATGATGATACGCGGTCGGAATAGCGGCGCGACCGCCGACCAGGAGGGCAAAATCATCGACCCAGTCGATTTCGCCCGCGACCTCATTCGCCGGCCGTCGGTCACGCCGGCCGATGACGGCGCGCTCGACCTCGTCGAACAAGCGGCGAAACGTATCGGTTTTCGCACGCATCGACTGAGATTCGAGGATCCCGCGAGTCCCGCTGTCGACAACCTCTACGCCCGATTCGGCAATGATCGGCCGCATTTCTGCTTCGCAGGGCACACGGACGTTGTGCCTGCGGGCCGGATCGAGGACTGGTCGAGGCCGCCATTCGAGGCGGCGATCGGCGACGGATTTTTGTGGGGCCGCGGCGCGGCCGACATGAAGAGCGCGATAGCGGCGTTCATCGCTGCAGTCGGGCGGGTCAGGGACGAAAGCGGGATCAGCGGCTCTGTCAGCCTGCTGATCACCGGCGACGAAGAAGGACCGGCGATCAACGGCACGCGGAAGGTTCTCGGCTGGCTCCATGCCCGCGGGGAGAGCATCGACCACTGCCTTGTCGGTGAGCCGACATCGTCGGAGCGCCTCGGCGACATGATTAAGGTCGGCCGCCGCGGCAGCATGAATTGCCGCCTGCTGGTGACAGGGAGTCAGGGGCATGTCGCCTATCCGGAGCGGTCGGCGAATCCGGTCCATGCGATCGTCAAGATGCTTGCGGCGCTCGCCGGGCCGATCGACGAGGGCTATCTGCGCTTCGATCCCTCTTATCTGCAGGCGACCGATCTTGAGGTCGGCAATCCCGCGCACAATGTGGTCCCGGGGCGCGCTTCTGCGCGGTTCAACATCCGCTTCAACCCCAACTGGACGCCCGCCTCGCTTGAAGCCTTTATCCGCGCGCGCCTTGACGACGCGGCGGCTGGGACTGGCGCAACTTACGATCTCGGCGTGACAGCGTCGGGCGAGGCTTTCCTGACCCGCGATGACGGCTTTCTGGCGCTGATCGCAGATGCGATCCGTGCACGGACCGGCCGCGTTCCGGAATACTCGACCAGCGGCGGCACGTCGGATGCGCGCTTCATCAAGGATTTTTGCCCGGTCGCCGATTTCGGCCTCGTCGGCGCGACGATCCATCAGATCGACGAGCGCTGCGCGATCGACGACATTCATGCGCTTACGGACATCTACGCCGACGTTCTCAGAGGGTATTTCAGGCGGTGAGGCGCCGCGGCGCCTAATATTCCGCCCTCAAAAAATAGAGACCGTGCGGCGGGGCGACCGGACCGCAGACCGAACGGTCGCGCGCCCCGAGCGCGGCCGCGACGTCATCAGCGGTCATGCGGGCGAGCCCGACCTGAACCAATGTGCCCGCCATCGAGCGAACCTGATGGTGGAGAAAGGATGGGGCCGAAGCCCGGATCAGCACCGCTTCGCCATCGCGTTCGACAAGCAAGGACGATAAGGTTTTCACCGGCGATTCCGATTGGCAGTGTACGGATCGAAAGGTCGTGAAGTCATGCTTGCCGACAAGACGGGCGGCCGCGCGGTTCATCGCCGCGGCGTCCAGATCTTGTGCGATGCGCCAGGCGCGCCCCGCATCGAGCGCGAGCGGCGCGCGCCGGCTGACTATGCGATAGAGATAATGGCGAGCGACGGCCGAGAAGCGGGCGTGGAAATCCTCGGCAGCCTCTTCGGCGGAGAGAACCGCGATCGGCGCCGGCTTCAAATGAAAGTTGAGCGCGTCGCGCACGGTTCCGTCGTCAAACTTCGTCGGCAGATCGAGATGGGCGGGCATGGCGATCGCGTGCACGCCCGCGTCGGTGCGGCCGGCTCCAATGACCGCGATCTCCTCTCCGCAGAGCCTTTGCGCGGCCGCTTCCACCGCAGCTTGCACCGAGGGTCCGTTGTCCTGTCGCTGCCAGCCGACGAACGGGGCTCCGTCATATTCGAGGATCAGCTTGAATCGTTTATAAGGACTCATAGCGATGCGCCGGCGCGCAGCGGGAAGCCGCGCAGGAATTCAGCTGCGTCTTGTGCTCCACGCCCGGCCCGCTGCAGCCTGAGAAGCTCGACGGCGCCGTCGCCGCAGGCGACGATGAGCCGGCCGTTCGCCTCGAGGACCTCGCCCGGGCGTCCGCTGCCGTCGGCGCGCCGCGACAAGAGAAGTTTCACGCGCTCTGCGCCCCTGCCTGTCTGACTTTCGACATAGGCGCCGGGGAAAGGCGACAGGCCGCGGATCTGGCGGTCGACGAGGAATGCGGACTTCGTCCAGTTGACGCGGGCTTCGGCCCTCGAAATCTTCCTCGCGTAGGTCGCGCCCTCGCCTTGCGGGGTGTCCACCGCAGCACCCCGCTCGACCGCCGACAGCGCGCGCGGCAAAAGCTCCGCGCCGATGCGCGCGAGTCTCAGCGCCAGAGTCTCCGCAGTATCGTCGTCGCGGATGTCGGTCGACTCCGAGAGGAGAATAGGACCGGTATCGAGCGCCTTCTCCATGCGCATGACCTGAACGCCGGTCGCCTTATCGCCCGCCATGATCGCACGCTGGATCGGCGCCGCTCCGCGCCAGCGGGGAAGAAGCGAAGCGTGGAGATTGAATGAGCCGAGCCGCGGCGCATCGAGGACGGCTTCGGGCAGAATGAGGCCGTAGGCGACGACGACGGCGGCATCGAGGTCGAGCCCGCGAAACGCCTCACGCGCCTCGCGGCTGCTGAAATTCATTGGTGTACGGACCTCTAGGCCGCAACGTTCGGCCCAGACATGGACAGGCGGCGCGCGGGCGGCAAGGCCTCGGCCCGCGGCCACCGGCGCCCGCGTATAGACGGCGGCGACATCGAATCCTTGCGCGAGAAGAGCGCCGAGCGCGGGAACGGCGAAATCGGGCGTCCCCAGAAAGGCGAGCCGCATCGGCGGAGTTCTCCCTTGGAGCCGTGTCGTCGGCGCCGCACGGCTTGGTGAATCGAATCCGGAGGCGCCCGCCTATTCAGCGGCGATGCGCTGGTCCTTCTTCAACTTCTTGATGATCCGCTCGCGCTTCAGACGCGACAGATGATCGATGAAGAGAACGCCTTCGAGATGGTCCATCTCATGCTGGAGGCAGGTCGCAAGGAGCCCTTCGGCGTCGATGACCTGCGGCTTGCCGTCGTAATCGAGGTAAGAGACCCGGCAACGGGAGGGACGTTCGACCTCTTCGAAAAACTCCGGCACCGAAAGGCAGCCCTCTTCGTAAACCGTCAGCTCCTCGGAAGCATCGAGGATTTCAGGGTTAACGAAGAATCGGGGTTCGCGCTCGGCGCCCTCTTCTGCGAGGTCGAGGACCAGCACCCGGAGCGGAACCCCGACCTGAATTGCAGCAAGGCCGATGCCCGGCGCCTTGTACATCGTCTCCAGCATGTCATCCATCAGCGTGCGAATTTCATCGTCGACGCGCTCGACCGGCTTTGAGGCCTGCCTGAGCTGCGGATCGGGCGCGGTGAGAATTTCGCGGATCGCCATCGGCCTCACGTATGTCTCGCTCCGCGTCCCGTCAAGCGGCGGTAAACGCTCGCAATTTCCGCGTCTTGGGCTTATAAGCCGTGAACCTGGGTGGGTGGGGTTTGAGGATGCAGACGCAAGAGCCGGCAGGGACCGCTCCTGGCGCGCCGGCGTCCGACGATGAGGCGGATCGGCCCGGCGACGGGATCCAATCGTCGACCGAAGCGCCCGCCGACGCGCCGCTTTCCGGATCGGGACCGCTGCTCTGGGGCGGCTTTGCGGCGTTCATCGCATTGTTCGCGCTCGGGCTGTTCGGCATCTCCAGACTGCGCTCCGGGCAAATCGGGCGTCGCCCCGGCGGCAAGAAAGCAGCGGCTACTGATTATTTCCAGCCGGCCGGCGAAGACGTCGAGATCGTTTTCGAGGAAGAACCCGCCGCGCCGCCCCCGGATGTCGAGCCGCCTGCGCCAAAGCCGCGCAGGAGCTTCTTCGGGCGTCGCAAGAAGGATGAGGCCGTCGCTGCGATCGACGCGGAATCGGAAATGCGCCCGCTGTCTATGGACGGAGATGGCGACGCGGAAGTCGTCATCGAACGCCCGGAGACCGTCGCGGAGACCCAGCCTTTTCCCGACCAGCGACCTGGGCATCCGCGAAAGGCAAGTCCGTTTTCGGGGTTGTTCTCCAAGCGCAAGCGTCCCGAAGAGCCGGTCGAAAGTCCTTTCTCGCCTGGGATGTCGGCGGCCAATGACGAGATGGAGGCGACCGTCCGTTTTTCGACCGAGGAAGATGCCGCCGATGAGTCGGACTTCGAGGCCGAGGAGCGCCGACGTCAGGACGAAGCCTTCGAACGCCGCCTCGAACATGAGCGCGAGGAGGCGAGGCGGGCCGAGGAGGAGCATCGTCGGGATTTCGCGCGCCGCACGGCGGAGCGCGAAACGGAGTTCGAGCGGCGCAAGATCGAAGCCGCGGCGGAACAGAGGCAGCAGGCGCTGGAAACCTGGGAACGAGCGCTCACTGAACGCGAATCGCGCGCGGCCCAGGAGGCGCAGGCGTTTCGCGACGACCTGGCGCGCGAGTTCGAGGCGCGGGTCGCTGCGCTTGACTCCCGCCCGGCCGCGCCCGCGCATGACGAGCGCGGCGCCGGATCGGAAGCCCACTTCCGCGACCTCGAAGCGAAGATCGCGCGGCTCGGGGACCGGTTTGAATCGAAGCTCGCGGCATTCGCGGGCGAGGCGCGCACCGCCAGCGCCAGCGCCGGCGTCGAGGATCGCATTGGCGCGCTCGGCGATCTGATTACGAGACGGTTCGGAGAACATCGCGACTCGATCAACGCGGCGTTGCAGTCGATGTCGCTGCGGATTGACGCCGTCGCCGGCGCGCCGGCCGAGTTGCGGGCGCTGAGGGAGGAATTCGGATCGCTGAAACGCTCGCTCGGCGATCGCGCCACGTCGGTCAGCGCGCCGACCGTCCAGCTGACGGACATCGTCCGTAACGCATTGGCGCCCAACGCATTCGAAATGCGCGCGACGCTTCCCAACAACCGAAAAGCGGATTGCCTTATCAAGCTTCCGCATCCGCCCGGGCCGATCGCGATCGACGCGCGATTTCCCGCCGAAGCGTTTGCGCGACTGCCTCAACCCGAAAGCGACGGCGCCGAGCCCGCTGAAAACGAATTCCGCCGCCTCGCCCTTCGCCACATCGTAGACATCGCGGAACGCCTGATCGTGCCGAACGTTACGGCGGAGTCGGCTCTTATGTTCGTTCCGTCCGAAACGATGCACTCGGAACTGCACGCGCGCTTCCCGGACGTCGTGCAGGACAGCTATCGCGCCCGGGTGTGGATCGTTTCGCCGACCACGCTCATGGCGACCTTGCACACGATCCGCGGCGTATTCCGCGATGCGCCGCCGCGCGCCGAAACCGTCCCGGCAGAGCCGGGCCGGGTCCTCGCGGAAGTCGAGGCGCTGAGGCGGCGCGTCGCGTCGCTCGAAGAGGGCTTCGGCAGGGCGGGCGCCGAGCCTCGGATCGCCCCCTCGCCCGCTGAGCGCCGCGTCGAGCCCGCGGTCGCGCGACGAACAGTCGCCGAATCGTTTGACCGACTTGCGAAAAAAACCGCTCCTCAGGACGGTCGCAGCCCCGAGCGGCCTGAAGGAGCCGGCAAGAAAGACGCCGGCGAGACCGACGCAGGCGATCTTTGGGAGGATCGCGGCGGCGACGAACAAAAGACGCCGTTTCCACTGCGGTAGGCCGTTTGCGGCGCGGCGCCACGCTCAACCGGCCAGCAGCGCCGGCCCGCGCTCGGGAATGGCGGGACTCTTGCCCGTCTCAAGGTCGACCGCCAGGATCTTGTCGCCGCGAGACAGAATTTTTCCGGTCGTGGTCTCTATTTCCCTGATGTCCTTCTCGGCCATGCCGAAGTGGCGTTTGAGATTGTCGGCGCGTTCGCCGAGGCGCGCCACGTCGGCCATGAGCTTGCCGACTTCCTCCTGAATCGCATGGGCCTGCTCGCGCATCTTCTGGTCGCGCATCAGCGCGCGCATCGTGTTGACGGCAAGCATCAGCATATTCGGAGAGACCATCGCGACATATTTGCGCTGGGCGTGCTGGATGACGTCGAAGAAATCGGAGAAGACCGTGCAGAAGATCGATTCCGCCGGCACGAACATGAGGGCCGGGTCCTGCGTCTCGCCCGGAATGAGGTATTTGGCGGCGATGTCGTCGATATGCTTGCGCATCTCTGCGCGGACCCGCGCCTGCGCAGCACGCAGCGCTTCGGGGCCCTCGGCTTCGTCAAGCGCCGCGAAAGACTCGCGCGGGAATTTTGCGTCGATGACGATGCTTGCCAGAGCCCGGGGCAGACGAATGACGCAATCGGGGCGCATGCCGTTCGACAGCTGCGCCTGAAATTCGTAGGCGCCGACCGGGAGCGAGTCGGCGATGATCGTCTCCATCTGGCTTTGCCCGAAGGCCCCGCGCGCCTGCTTGTTCGACAGGATGTCCTGCAGCGACACGACCTCGCTCGACAGCGCTACGATATTCGCCTGGGCGACGTCGATCGCCTTGAGGCGAGCCTGCAGACCGCCGATCGCCGCCGCTGTCTTTTGCGCCTGATCGGATAGCGAGGAGCCGACCTGCCGGCCGAGCGAATCGAGGCGGTCGTTGAGGGACTTTGCAAGCTCCCCGTGCCTCATCTCCTGTTGTGCGGTCACTTGCGTCAGCTGCCCGCCGATCGCGGAGAGCTGACGCATGCCTTCCTGCTGGGCCGCGATCAGTTTTTCCACCGTTTGGGTCTGGGGGCGCGGCCGGCGCAGAGCCAGCGCCAATGCAACGATCACGGCCGCCATCGCTGCGACGATCGCGAGCGCCTGAAGCAGATCCATCGGCTTCTCCTGTGTTCGCTATTTGTTCTTTCTAGCAGAGCTTCGCCAGTTTGTCGAACGGGATCGACTAGGCCGATTCTGCCCGACGCGGCGCGGCCACGGTTCGAGGATCAGTATCCCGGAATTTGCACTCGACGGCGCTCGACGGCATGAGCGCATTCACGAAATAGAGCGGACGATTTTTGGTCTCGTTGAAAATCCGCCCGAGATATTCCCCCATGACTCCGAGGACGGTGAGCTGGACGCCGCCGAGGAACAAGAGAACGACGATCAGGGTGGAAAAACCCGGGACGGCATCGCCGAAAGCGAGCTTCTTCACGATGAAGAAAAGGCCCATCAAAAAGGCCGCCGTCGCGGTGAGAAAACCGACATAAGCCGAGATTTTCAGCGGCGCCAGAGTCGAAGACGTCAGCCCCTCGATCGAGAGGTTCCAGAGCCGCCAGTAGTTCCATTTGGTTTTTCCGGCGGCGCGGGGCGCGCGGTCATAGAGGATGGTCTTGGTCGGAAATCCCACCCACGCGAAGACGCCTTTCATGAAGCGGTGCCGTTCGCGGAGAGCGCAGACTGCGTCGACAGCCTTGCGACTCATCAAGCGGAAGTCGCCGACATTTTCGGGCAGCTCGACCGGGCCGACCTGCCGCATCAGGCGATAAAAAACGCCGGCCGTCGACTTCTTCAGCAAGCCGTCACCCTGACGGGCCCTGCGTTTCGCGCAGACGACGTCATAGCCTTCGCGCCACCCGTCGATGAGGTCGGGGATCAGCGCGGGCGGATCCTGAAGATCGGCGTCAATGACGACGACCGCCTCGCCTCTCGCCGCGTCGAGCCCGGCGGACAACGCGATCTCTTTGCCGAAATTCCGGGACAGATCGATGATAGCCGTATTCGGATGCCGGTCGCGCAAGTCCCGCATGACCGCCAAGGTCGCGTCGGTCGAACCGTCGTTGACGAAGACCGTTTCGAAGGGCTGGTCGATCGCAGCGAGCGTTTTCCGCAAGACGCGATGGAATCCCGCCAGCCCTTCGGCCTCGTTGTAGGCCGGACACACGATCGAAAGGAGTTCAAGACGTCCGTCGCGCGGCGCGACATGGGGACGGTTCAGACGCTCCTTCATGTCGCGCGCCTCGCCTTCTTTCGCGGCGCGAAAACCAGGAACGCGCTCGACGCGTAATTGCAAAGAAAGGTGAAGAGGGCGCTCGCCGCCTTGGCGCCGAACGCGCCCAGGGGGCCCGAAAGGAAGGCGATGAACGCCGAGGAGATCCCGAGCGAGGCCAGATGCGACGCCGCGAATTTGCCGTAACCGGCGATCGATGTCGGGGCCGCCTTTCCGCCGCGCCGAAAGGTGATCCGGCCGTTCAGGAGGTAGCTTTGGAGATTCGCGCACAGAAATCCGCCGACATTGGCGGCGAGCGGCGGCGCGCCGGCGGCCAGCAATGCGCCGAACACCGCGAAATCGAGGACCGTGTTGGCGACGCCGACGCCGGCGAAGAGCGCCATGCGCCCCCCATGCGCCCGAACGTTCTCGGCAGGCGCGTCCGTCATGCTGCGCCCCGCGCTTCATCGGCCTCGCCGAGCGCCGACTCCTTCGCGGCGATCAATTCGTTTACGAAGTATAATGGGCGGTTCTTCGTCTCGTTGAATACGCGCCCGAGATATTCGCCAATGACGCCGAGCACGATGAGCTGAACGCCGCCGAGGAACGACATCGTCACAATCATGGTCGGAAACCCCTGCACAGGATCGCCGAACAGGATCGCCTTCGCCGCATAGACGAGCCCGGACAGGAAAGAGAGCCCGGCGACTATGAGCCCAAAATAGGTCGAGGCTTTTAGAGGCGCGAGCGTGTGCGAGGTCACGCCTTCGATCGAGAAATTCCACAATTTCACGATGTCGAATTTCGTCCGGCCGGCGAAGCGCGGCGCGACGTCGAAGGGGACCGATTTGGTCGGGAAGCCGACCCACGCGAAGACGCCCTTCATGAAGCGGTGTTGTTCGCGAAGGCTCTTGACCGCGTCCGCCGCCTTGCGGCTCAGAAGCCGGAAATCGCCGGCGCCCTCATGGAGGGCGACGCGGCCCATCGATCGCATCGCGCGATAAAACAGTCGCGCGGTCAGCCGGCGAAGCGGCGCGTCGTCGTCTCGGCTGCGCCTGATCGCATTGACGACGTCGTAACCCTCCCGCCAGCCTTCAATCAGTCGAGGAATGACATCCGGCGGGTGCTGAAGGTCGGCGTCCATGACGACGATTGCGTCGCCGCGGGCGTGATCGAGCCCGGCGGTCATGGCGATTTCCTTGCCGAAATTGCGCGACAGGTCGACAAGCGTCGTATTGGCGTGGCGTGCGCACAATTCCTTCATCAGGCGTTTGGCTCCGTCGGTCGAGCCGTCATTGACCAGCACAATCTCGAAAGCCTGACCGGCGTCGCGCATCGCGCGCCGCACGGCGCGGTGAAATTCGACGATGGTTTCTTCTTCGTTGAGGACGGGCGCAACGATCGACAGCAAAGCCGGCGCGCGGAGAGTCCGCTGTTCGACCGAAATATCCGGCGGCTCGCTCAAAACCGATGCCCTGCGCTCGCGAGTCCTAAGGATAAGATTTCATTTATTGCGCCAAGGTAAACCGGACCGATGCAGTCCGCCGCGACCTTTTTCGCTGAGCGCTATCCGTTTCTGAACGACCTCTTAACAAGACGGTTCGTAACCGTCGCATTGGCGTTCGCGGCGCTCATTCTGACGACCAATGCGGCGATGTTCGCGCACGCTGTCGCCACATCCAAAGAGTATGTGACGAGATATGGACCGGTCATCGGCGGCGATTTCGTCGTGTTCGACACTGCGGGATCGGCAGCGGCGTCCGGAGAGGCCGCGGCGATTTACGATGCGCGCACTTTCTCCGATCGGCTCGCCGAGGCGTTTCCCGCGCGCGGGCCGGTGCGGCTCAGCTGGCAATATCCGCCGAGCATGCTCCTCGTTGTCGCGCCGCTTTCCGCATTTCCCTATCTGGCGAGCTACGCGCTGTGGATCGCCGCGATGACGGGGCTTTTCGGCGCGGCAGCGCGCGCGCTCTGGAATGATCCGCGCGCGCTCTTTCTCGTTTTTGCGTCGCCCGCCGCATTCCAGTCGATGATCACCGGACAGACGGGATTTCTCACCGCCTCCTTATTGGCCGTTTCCGGAGCGTTCGCGGGTTCGCGGCCGATTCTCGCCGGCGTCGCCGCGGGACTGCTTGCAATAAAGCCGCAGCTCGGCCTCCTCATACCGATCGCCTTCGCGATCGCCGGATGCTGGCGATCTTTCGCCGCCGCCGGCGCGACAGCCGTCGTCGTCGCCCTGACAAGCGTCGCTCTCTTTGGCTTGGAGCCATGGTTGGCTTTCATGGGCGCAGTCGGGGCGCATGGCGAAAGGATGCAGACGGACGTCTTTCCCTACCACAAGCTCATCACGGCCTTCGGAGGCGCAATGATGCTCGGCTTGCCGAAAGCCGCCGCCTTCGTCCTTCAGGCTGCGGTTTCGATCGGCGTCGCAATTGTCGTCGCGATCGTCTGGCGGCGAACCAGGGACTGGCGGCTTCGCGCCGCGATCCTGTGCGCAGCGGCGCCATTGGTCACACCCTACGCCTTTTACTACGAGATCGCGATTCTCATTCCGCCCGTCCTGCTGATCGCCAAATGCGGCCTCGAGTCGGGTTGGCTCAAGGGCGAACGAACGGCGCTCGCTTTGCTGTGGCTCGCGCCGATGGCGTTGCCCGGCGCCAAGGAGATTCCCGGGCTGCCGCTTTCATTCGCAGTCGCCGCGGCCGTGTTCGCGCTCGTGGTCCGGCGCGCGCTGCGCGAACTTCATCCCGGCGCGCCAGTGCGAAACGCCTGACGCTCATGGCTTTCGCAAGCGCCTCCTTGCTCGTCACCCGACGTCGCATCCTTGCAGGAGCGGCGTGCCTGTTCATCGCGGCGGCTGCGGCGCTCGCCATTCAGTTTTGGCAGGCGAAAGACCTGATTCTCCCGACCGGCGGCGTCATCGGCGGGGACTTCTCCGCATTCTACGCCGCCGGCCACGCGGCGATCGACGGCGATGCGGCTGCGCCCTACGATGCCGCGTCGTTCGAGGCGCTGCTGAAGACGCATGCACCGTACAAGGATTATTACGGCCTCTTCTGGCAATACCCGCCCACTTATTATTTCATCGCGGCGCCGTTCGCATCGCTCGGTTATCTCCCCGGTTACGCGCTCTTTGTTGCTGCGACCGCCGCGGCTTTCCTGGCGGCTCTGCGCCGCGCCGGCTTCGACAAAACGGTGCTGATCGTCGCCGCCGCATCGCCGGCGGCGTTCCAGACAATCGCAACCGGCCAGAATGGATTTCTGACCGCCGCGCTGCTCGCCGCTGCGGCCTACGGCCCTGATCGCCGTCCCGTGCTCGCAGGGCTTGCTGCGGCGCTCTTGACCCTCAAGCCCCAGCTCGGGCTGCTCGTTCCCCTCGCCTACGCAGCCGCGGGATGCTGGCGCGCTTTCACTGTCGCCGCACTCGGCACGGTCGCGCTTGGGGTCGCGAGCGTTTTCGCGTTCGGACCGGAGAGCTGGGCGGCGTTCGTCACCGGCGCCACGCGCGCAGCCTCCGATACGGCGAGCGGGCTGCTGCCGCTGTTCAAAATGGCGACGCCATTTGGCGCGGCGCGGTTCGCAGGCCTGCCTATCGCCGCGGCTTCAACCTTCGCCGCCCTCATCGCTTTGTTCGCCGCCGCGGCCGTCGTGATTGTTTGGAGGCGAATTGACGACGCCGGCCTGCGCGCGGCGACGCTCTCCGGCGCGGCTCTTCTCGCCGCGCCCTACGGCTATTATTACGACCTCGCCATTCTGCTCCTGCCCGGCGCCATTCTCGTTCGCCGCGCGATGGAAAGGGGCTGGCTCAAGGGCGAGCAGATCGCGCTCGTGCTGCTTTACCTCCTGCCGCTCTTTTTTCCGGGCGAGCCGCGCGGCCAAGGAGTGAGTTTCGGGTTTCTGGTAGTGGTCGCCCTATTCGCCTGCGTTCTCCGGCGCGTCATGCATGAGCGCCCGGATGCGTTCAGGTTCGCCAGTGCAAGGTTGCGCCCGCAATCGGGTTGACGAATGGCTCGCCTGCCGCGCGTTCGACCCAGGCGCGCTTGAGCCTTAAATACCATTTCGCTGGCTCGTCGGGATCGCCGACATAAAGCGGCCGATGGGGCGCGCGGGCCAGATTCATGTTCTGCGCGCGCAGTATGGCGGCGTCCTGCTCGAGGAAACTCTCCGCCATCTCCTGCACGATCGGCTGGAGGAGAGTGAGCATCGGCAGATCCCAGTAGATGACGTGGGTGATCGCCGATTGGCCGGTCTCGGTCGGAGTGATCATCGTGAGGCTGAGGATCGTTCGCCGTCCTGCGCGCACGGTCTCGAGGCGCACGCCCGGCAGCCTGAACTCGATCTCGGTCGTCGGCCGGCCAAGGAACTTGTAGATTCTGCTGTTCGACGACGGCGCGTGCGCCGGCATTTTGAACCCGAACGGCGTCGGCTCGAAATTTTTTGTCTTGTCCTTGAGCCCTGCGCCTTCTCGCCACCACCACTGGCGATGCACGAAAGGCGTATGCGCCGGGTCGACGAGTCCGATCACCGCCTCGTCATAAGGACCCTCGGCCTTTTCGCGCACGACGATCTTTGGGCGGAAGGACCGTGGAAGTCCGATGTCGGGCGCCGATATTCCAGGAGAGCCGCCGTTCGCCGACGGCTTCGGCCAATAAATCCAAAGAATACCGTTCTCCTCATGAAGCGCGAAACGCCGGATCCGGATCTTCGCGATGTCTTGCGCCGAACTCTCCATGAGCGCCGGAATGCCGGCGCAAGCTCCGTCCGCGACGCGGAATCGCCAGCCGTGATAAGGGCATGCGACGATGGCGCCATCTTCGCTCAAATGGCCCGCCGACAGCGGCGCGCCGCGATGGGGGCATTGGTCGGCGAGCGCGAAGGCTTCTCCCGCTTTTGTTCGTCCAAAGACGATCGGCTGAGCGAAGAGGATGCTGCGGACGAGCCTCCCTCGCCGAATGTCGCGCGAAAGCGCCGCGAAATACCAGATGTCGTCGAGCAGCGCGTCTGCGCGGATGGCCGCCGGCGCGGTCATGCCGGGCGCCGCGATTTCATCGCCGCCGACAAAGTGCCTTCGTCGAGATAATCAAGCTCGCCGCCGACCGGGACGCCTTGGCTGAGCCGCGTCACCGCGACGCCGATCCCTTGCAGCTGCTCGCCAAGATAATGCACAGTCGTCTGGCCGTCGACAGTCGAGGGCAGTGCGAGGATGATTTCCCTGACCGCGCCCGACGCTGCACGTGCGACGAGGGCCCCGACGCGCAGGTCGTCGGGACCGACGCCATCGAGCGGCGACAGCAGTCCGCCGAGCACGTGATAAGTCCCGCGATGAGCGCCGGCGCGCTCGAGAGCCCAGAGATCGCCGACATCGGCGACGACGCAGAGGAGCGCGGGATTGCGTTCGGGATCGGCGCAGATCGCGCACGGATCGATCGAATCCCAGTTGCCGCAGGCCGAGCAGGCTTTCACCTTGTCTGCTGCGTCGGCGAGCGCAAACGCCAAAGGCCGCATCAGCGGCTCGCGCTTGCGCAGCACGTGAAGCGCCGCGCGCTTCGCCGAACGCGGCCCGAGCCCCGGCAGTTTCGCGAGGAGATCGATCAAACGCTGCAGCTCAGGGCCGATATTGGCGGGCATCAATCGGCGACTTCGTGATCATCGGTTTCGAAGCACTCCTCATCAACCTTCTTGATGTGGAGAACTTGCTCGTCCCGACAGCCTATGCCGTATCGGATCATGAGTTTTGCAAGTTGTAGTCCGTCAATGAGTACAATACGCGATCAGGAGGCCGCGCGCCGTCTGTACTGCCGGTCCCGTGAAAACCGAAGTTGTGACAAAGATTCCCTTATGCGCGTGTTTCAAGCTGAGCGACCCGAAGAAATCTCGTATCGCGCCCGGCCCGACGGGGTTGCCGTCCTTATATCTCTTCGCCTGTATGTAAATCTGGTCGACGCCCAAAGGGTCCTGATCAATCACGCCATCTACGCCCTCATCCCCAGATCTGCCTAACGCTCTGCCTGGATCTTCGGATGTGCCGCCATAACCCATGGCGACCAGCAGCTCGACGATGAGGTTTTCAAAGAATTCAGGAGCGGATTCCCGGACGCGGTCGAGCAACTCAACCGTGAGCGCTTCGTTTATTTGGTCAAACGCCTTTCGAATTTGCTCATCCGGCGTTGATGTCGTTTCAGCAACAACGACTTCACGCTCTTCATTGTCGAGATCTGGCTTCTTGCCTCGCTCAACGAATTCGACAAATGAGGGAAATTGCAGTAGGTATTTTCGATCAATTTTTCGGCTCGATTCGAGCGCCGCCTTTCCTTGTGCGGTAATTCTGAAGTGTCCTCGCCTTGTGGCATCTACCAATCCGGCCTGCTTGAGATATGTCTTCGCCCAATGAACGCGGTTCGCGATGACGGTCTGTCGGCCGCTCGGAAGCAGCTCAGATTTTTCGGACTCCGTCAGGTGCAAGTCACTTGCGAGTCTGGCGACCGCGTGCTTGACCGAGACCTCGCCGTTTTTTGCGACGTCAAGAACCGGACGCATCAACGTTTGGTAGTCGGGGATCATGGCAGTCAAAACGGCAGCTTCATGCCCGGCAGGAGCGGCAGTCCTGCGGTCAGGGACTTCATCTCCTCCGCGGCTCGCGTTTCGAGTTTCGATTTGGCGTCGTTCAGCGCGGCAACGATCAGGTCTTCGAGGACTTCCGCATCGTCCGGTTTCAGAAGCGCGGGCTCGATCTTCACCGATTTGGCGTAGCCTTTTCCGTTGAGCGCGATTTTCACCATGCCGCCGCCCGACCGGCCTTCGACTTCCAGTTCGGCGAGCTTTTCCTGCATCGCCTGCATTTTCGCCTGCAGGCCTTGAGCCTGCTTCATCAGGTCGCTCAGGTCAGGCATCGCTTGCTCCCGCATCGTCGGGGTCGAATTGCTCCGGCGCCGATGGGTTCTGATCGGCGATCTCCCGGATGGCGCAAATCTCCGCATCGGGAAAGACCTCGAACGCGGCCTTCACGAACGGATGCGCCATCACTTCGGCCGTGCGCGCGTCGCGCAAGGTGGGCGCGCCGCCTTCGGCGGCGATCGCGACGATCCAGGGCTTGCCGGTCCATTCTTTCAGCCGCAGCGTCAGCCGGCCGGCGAGATCCTTGGGCGCGCGCTCGTCAAGGCTCATGTCGATTCGGCCTTCGGCGAACGCGATCGGCCGGACATAGCTTTCGAGTTCGACCTTGAGCCGCGCGTCGCGTTTCGCGCCGGCGAGCGCCGCCACTTCGGGAAAGCTCTTGAGCTGGGGCGATGCGGGCTTTGCCGGCTCCGTCCGAACGTCGAACGCCGCAACCGGCTGCTCGGCGACCGCTTCGGCGCGCTGGGCCCCGCCGCGCGAGGCCGGCTGCGGCCGGGACGCCGGACGGGCAGACGCTTCAGCGCCGCCATTCTTCAGGAGGCGGAGCGCCTCGTCCGGAGTCGGCAGGTCGGCGGCGTAGGCGAGTCGCATCAACGCCATTTCTCCGGCTTGAAGGGCGTCGGGCGCCTCGCGCGTTTCCGCAAGGCCCTTCATCAGAAGCGACCATGCGCGGGTCAACGCGTTGATCGGCAGTTTCGCGGCGAGGTCGCGGGCGCGAGCCGCGTCGGATTCGCCCGCCGGTCCGTGCGCGGCGGCTTCAGCCCCTGCGACTTTGACGCGGGTCAGAAGATGCACGACTTCGAGAAGATCGCGGATCACGATCGAAGGGTCGGCGCCGGCTTCATATTGCGCGGCGAAGGTCTCCAGCGCCGATTTGGCGTCGCCGCTCATTACGGCTTCGAGGAGGAGCCAAATCTTGCCCCGGTCGGCGAGCCCGATCATGTCCCGTATCGTCCCGGCGTCGGCCGCGCCCGCGCCCTGCACGATCGCCTGATCGAGGAGCGAGAGCGCATCCCTGACCGATCCTTCGGCGGCGCGCGCGATCATGGAGAGACTCTCGCGATCGATCGCGATCTTCTCCTTCGCGGCGATCGCGCCGAGATGGTCCGCCAACGCTTCCGGATCGACGCGGCGCAGGTCGAAGCGCTGGCAGCGCGAGAGCACCGTCACCGGCACTTTGCGGATTTCGGTAGTCGCGAAGACGAATTTCACATGCGGCGGCGGCTCTTCGAGCGTTTTCAGAAGCGCGTTGAAGGCGGCCGTCGACAGCATGTGGACTTCGTCGATGATGTAGACCTTATAGCGCGCGGAGGTCGGGGCGTAGCGCACGCCCTCGATCAGCTCGCGGATGTCGGCGACGCCGGTGCGCGAGGCCGCATCCATTTCGAGCACATCCGGGTGGCGGCTCTCGGCGATGGCGCGGCAGTGCCGGCCTTCGGCCGTCATGTCGACGGTCGGACCGGCGTCCTCGCCGTTCGGGCCGACATAATTCAAGGCGCGGGCGAGGATCCGTGCGGTGGTCGTCTTGCCGACGCCTCGCACTCCGGTGAGGACATAAGCGTGCGCGATTCGCCCCGAGCGGAAGGCGTTCTGCAGCGTCCGCACCATCGCCGCCTGGCCGATCAGATCCTCGAAGCGCTGCGGTCGGTATTTGCGCGCCAGCACCTGATAGGGAGCGTTTTCGGGAGAAGACATCGCCGCCATTATCCCGGCCTAGGCGCAAGCCGCAAGGCGCTCGAGCCCCTGATCGACAGTCATGACAGGGGCGTAGCCGAGGTCCCGCCGCGCCTTGGCGTCGTTGATTGTGCAGTCGCGGCTCATGATGGCGGCTGTGAATCGGGTAATCGGCGGGGGAGATTTCGAGCCGACGAGCCGCCACAGCGGTTCGGTCGCCCCAGCGATTCCCCGCACGAGCCAGCCCGGCGCCGACTTGCCGCCGAGATCGACTCCCGCCGTCCTGAGGTACCGCGAAAGGAAGTCGCGCATGGCAAGGGGCGTCCCATCGACGACGAAATAGGATTCGCCGGCCGCGCCCTTGGTCAAGGCGAGATCGATCGCGTGGACGAGATTGGCGACATGCGTCGTAGAGGTCATCGCCCGACCGCCGTCGATCCAGCGAAACCGGCCGCTCGCGGCCATCGCCTTGACGACCGGCAACACGGTCTTGTCGCCGGGGCCCCAAACGAGCCGCGGGCGAATGACGATCGTCGAAAATCCGCCTGCAGGATCGTTGGCGGCTTTGACGGCGAGCTCCGCCTTCGCTTTCGAGCTCGAATAAGGGAAGGGCGAATCGGGCGCGAGCGGATGGGTTTCGTCGATATCGCGCATGTTCTGCCCACGGAACAGCGCCGCCTCCGTGCCCACATGGACAAATCTCCGTACGCCCCGCGCCTTCGCTGCGGCGAGGAGCCGTGCAGTCCCGCGCACATTGATGTCCTCATAAGCCGCCAAAGGCCCCCATTCCTCGACGAAGGCGGCGCAGTGAACGATTGCGTCGAAGCCATTCAAGACGAGCCGGTCGGCGGAGGCGAGGTCGCCGCGGACGGGCGTTGCTCCCGCTTCGCGCAGGACGCCGTCGCTCGCAGGAGAGCGCGACAGGCCGGCGACATGATGCCTAGGCGCCAGCGTCCTCACGACCGCGCCGCCGACGAAGCCAGACCCGCCGGTCACAAAAATCCGCATGCGGAACTCCGGCGCGGCGAATGAGGGGAGGCGGAAGGCTGAAACGACCCGAACCGAAACTCGTTACGGCTGCTTCCTTCCGGACCTGACCGGGTTGGCGAGGGGTCCGTCCGCCAGCCTTCCGCCGTGGAATATCCGCATTCAGGATCGCCATTGCAACCCTGTGAGCAAAGCTTCTCTGGCGGCGATGCGACTCGGCCCCGGGAGATTTTCTTGCTGACCTGGCGCTGCCGATGCCGCTAAGCACGTCGGGGGAGGCAGCATGTCAGACGCGTCCTTGTGCCTTTTCGCCGCCGAACCGCTCGATCGGGCCTCCGATGCGCGCATGGACTCCGACTGGGTCAGCGCGCGCCTCGCCGACTCCGCGAGCGTGCTCATACCGCTCTACAAAGGCGATCCGCTGATGGCCGGCGGCAAGCCGGCATTTCTCTCTCTCGAGGCGCGGAGCGCGTTTCCAGCCGGAGCGACAACGGTGTTTCTGGGTCTGAGGCGAGGCGCTGCGCACTTCGCCATTGACGCGTCGGGGGCCGCCTCGCCCGAGACCGCGCCATTCGCCGAACTCGGCGCCTACACTCCGCTCCGCCAGGCCGCCGAGGCGCTCGACGACGACGATATCGCGATCGTCGGGCAGGGGCGCTGGCTTCTCGACTGGCATCGGCGGCATCTCTTCTGCGCGCGATGCGGCGCCAGCACCGCGATCGCCGACGGCGGCGCCAAACGTCTGTGTGCGGAGTGCGGCGGTGAACACTTTCCGCGCACCGATCCGGTCGCAATCGTGCTCGCCGTCCATGGGGACGCCTGTCTTCTCGGGCGCAGTCCCCGCATTCCGCCCGGATTCCTCTCGGCGCTCGCAGGCTTCGTCGAGGCGGCGGAGACGCCCGAAGCCTGCGCGATCCGCGAGCTTCGCGAAGAGGCGGGCGTCCTGTTGACTGACGTGCGCTATCAGTTCTCGCAGCCATGGCCGTTTCCGTCGTCCCTGATGATGGGCTTCATCGCCGCCGCCGCGGACCGCACGCTCAAGCTGGACAGAAAGGAAATCGAGGAGGCGCGCTGGATCTCGCGAGATGAGATCGGCGCTCTCCTGACCGGCCATCGCAGCGATGACCTGCGTCTGCCGCCGCGGTTTACGATCGCAAGACGGCTGATCGAGAGATGGGCGAGTTAGGTTTTAGGTGTTAGGTATTAGGGGTTACGGGGTCTACGGAACGAGCCCGCGCTTTCCCCCCAAAACCTAAAACCTCTTCCTACCTCGCGCCCGCTCTCGCCGCTTTGTAGACCCCGATCACTTTCAGCGATGTCGAAAAATATCTGAGCTCCTCGAGCGCGCGGGCGACCGGCGGCGATCGCGGATGGCCTTCGATATCGGCGCAGAACATCGTCTGCGTGAACGATCCGTCGACCATGTAGCTTTCGAGCTTGGTCATGTTGACGCCGTTGGTCGCGAAGCCGCCAAGCGCCTTGTAGAGCGCAGCCGGAAGGTTGCGCACCTGGAAGACAAAGGTGGTGAGCACCTCATCGCCGGGTCCAGGATCCTCGGGCTCGCGCGCCATCACAAGAAAGCGCGTCGTGTTGTGCCCGGCGTCTTCGATCTCGGCGCGGAGGACTTGCAGGCCGTACAGCTCGGCGGCCCGCGACGAAGCGATCACCGCAACATCGTCGCCCCCTGACTGCGCAAGCTGACGGGCGGCTCCTGCAGTGTCGCCGGCGATTTCGGGCGTCAGGCCGAGTTCGGCGATGATCTGCCTGCATTGGCCGAGCGCCATCGCATGGCTCTTCACCGTCCTTATGCCGGCGAGCGCTGCGCCCCGGCGGGCGAGGAGCTGGTGGCGGATGGGTAGAAAGTGCTCCCCAACGATGTGGAGTCCGGCCTGCGGCAAGAGGTGATGAATGTCGGCGACACGCCCCGCCAACGAATTCTCGACCGGCAGCATCGCGCGCGCAGCGCGGCCGTCCTTCACGGCCTCGAGCGCGGCTTCGAAGGTCGCGCAGGCCATCGGCTCCAAAGCGGGCGCGAAGGTCCGGCAGGCCTCTTCGGAAAATGCGCCCGCTTCGCCCTGAAACGCGATCGCTTTGGATTTCGACATCACATCCTGCTTCGCGCGTTTGACCTGCGCTGCGGCCGAAAGGCAAGCCACGCGCAGGCGATAATCCGCTGCGGTCAATCGCCGCGAGCCGGTTCGCATTGCGCCGGCCCGCCAAGCCCGATAATAACCCGCGGCCCTCCTTCGCTTTCCCGTGTCGCCATGAAAGACCCTCTTTTCAGCAACAAGATCGCCGGCGCATTGCTCGCTTCAGGGCTGTTGTTTTTCGGATTGCCGCAGCTGGCCGAAGCCGTGCTCGGCGGGGGGCATCACGGCCATGGCGACGAGCTGAAGCTCGCTTATCCGATCGAGTTCGAGGGCGCCGGGACTGTGAGCGCGGGCGGAGCGGCGGTCGCCGATCTGGGGACGCTCCTCGCCGCCGCCGACCCCGTCGCAGGAAAGCGTCGCGCGGCGCTCTGCACGTCCTGCCACAACTTCGACAAGGGCGGCGCCAATCTTCAGGGTCCGAATTTGTGGGGTCTCGTCGGGCGCGCGGTCGGCACGCATCCGGGCTTCAACTACTCGGCGGCGAACAAGGCCCTCGGCGGCGCCTGGACCTATGACCGTCTCGACGTTTATCTGACAAACCCTGCGAAATATGCGCCGGGAACATCGATGAGCTTCGCCGGGATCGCCAAGCCGCAACAGCGCGCGGAACTGCTCGCCTATCTTAAGACGCTTTCCGACAATCCCGTCGACTTCCCGCCGCCGACAGCGCCGCCGGAAGTCGCCGCTGAACCCGGCGCCGAGCCGGGCGGCGTTCCCGCCGCCGCGCCGGCCAAAGCAGCCGAGACGCCGCAGAAAGAACAGGGCGCGCCTCAAAATCCTGGCTAAGAGCCGGCCCCGCCGAATGGCTTATCGAGACCCTTCTCCTCCATCGCCTTGAGACGCTTCACCGTCTCGCCGAGGGCGAAAATCGCTTCGGCGGCGACCCATTCGCGCTCGAAGAGTTCGGTGCTGGCGAGATCGCGGGCGAAGGCGCGCCTGACCGCGGCAAGGACCCGCGCCCGTTCAAGGGCTCCGAGATCGGGGAGCGCGCTCGCCGACCCGAGGACCGTCCAGGCGGCGCTGATGTGGCGAAAATCGTCATAGTACTGAGCATTATTGCGGCGCATGACCAGCACGTCGCTCGACGCTGTCGTCCACAGCGGCGGCAGCTTCGCGAGGGACGTTGAGAGCTTTTTGGCCCGCCCGCCCAAGTCGATTTCCGGCTTCGAGACGGCGAGCGCAGCCAATGTCTGGCCGTCGATTCCGGGATTGGTGAGCTTGCGCAGAGATTGGGGATAGTCGGACATGAAGCCGGAGGCCGTCGAAGCCTGGTGGACGAGCCAAAGCGAAGCGGCGTCGATCGCCCTTCGCATGGCTTCGGCGCGCGCCGGATCCTCGCCGTCGAGCGCAAGCTGTTTTTCCAGCGCGAGGATGACGAAGGCGGTGGCGTATGTCGCGCCGTTGTCGGGTTCGTCGACTGCGTCGAGGGTCGAGGACCACCAACCCTCGGCCGACTGGCCGGCGAGGATCGCATCGATGATGGTCGCCGGCGCCCGGTCGTTGAATGCGGCGGCGGCCACCAGCATCCATGCGTTCGACATGGTGTGCGGCGCCGGGCCGTATACGAGGCAGCCGCATTCGGGATTGATGAGATCCGCCATGCGCCGGTTGAAGTCAGCCTTGTGCGCGGAGAGCCCCTCTGCGTTGGGCGCCGCAAGCTGGGTGATCGCCCAGGCGATCGAAGGGAAATTCTGCCGGCGGTCGTTGATGTAAAATACCGCGCGCTGAGCGAGACGCGCCTTGGCGTCGGCGAGCCGCGCCTCGAAGCCGTCCAGTTCGCCCTGCGAAAGGCAGAGTTTATCCGGATTGGACAATGTACAGACCGCGAGGCGCGCGTCCGGAGATAAGATGGCGGCCGCGCCGCCGCCGATTAGGAGGAGCGCAACCGCTGCGGCGGCGTAAAGCCGAAGCCGGCGGCGCCGCTGCGGCCGCTTTGCTTGCGCAGGCGCAGACGGAAAGGATTGCGACCCCGACCCCTCGATGATCTCGCGCGCCGCGCGCGCAATCATCCGGAAGCGGTCATTCGATCGATCGCCCGTCCAGCCCGAGAGATCCGCCGCCTGCCATTGCCGGAAAAACAGCGGCTGGGCGATTTCGTCGAGCTTCACCTGCAGGAGCTTGCCGGAGTCGTTGGCGACGCGCGCCTCAACCTGAACCTTCGCGCCGGTCTGCGGATGGGTCGAGGCTGCCGACCAGCAAACGATCACGCAGCGCGCTTTGTCGAGCGCCTCGGTGATCGCAGCCTCCCAAGGCGCGCCTGGCGGAATCTTCTGATCCCACCAAACGTCGAAGCCTTCGGCCGCAAGCGCATCGACGAGCCGGGCGACCCGCGCGAAGTCTTCGCGTTTGTAGGAAATGAAAAGATCGGACATTCGCGCCGTGGGTCTGGTGAGGTTCAGTGTTCAGTGTTCAGCGGTCAGCGCGATTCCGAGGCGGGATCGAAGCGAGCGCGACAGACCGGCCAGCATGCGTCTATTTCGACCACCTCACCACTCGCCCTCCGTCCGCGGCTGGGGCAGAGGCGCATCGAACTCGAAGACAAGGCCTTCGCGCCGGAAGTCGAGCCGGGCCTCTCCGCCGAATTCCGCAGCCAGCGCCGCTTCTAGCATAGTTGAGCCGAAGCCGCGCCGTTTGGGTTTCAGGACCGGCGGGCCGCCGGACTCCGACCACCGCAACTTCAGTCGCGCGGGCGCGCCGGCCGCCTCCCAACTGAAATCGATACGGCCGTTGGGAGCCGACAGCGGCCCATATTTTGCGGCGTTGGTCGCAAGTTCGTTCAGCGCCATGGCGAGGGTGACCGCCTGTTTCGGCGACAGGAGCACCGGGGGGCCCGACAGGGAAATGCGGCCGCTGCGCACCGCTTTGAGCGCCTCGCGCGCAACATCGCGCAAATCCGTCGGCTCCCACTTCGTCTGTGAAAGGATGTTATGCGCTGCGGCGAGCGCCTGCAGCCTCCCCTCAAAGGCGCGCTGCGCGGCGGAAGGCTCCTCGCTGCGGAAGGTCTGGCGCGCGACGGCCATGACGATGGCGAGCGTGTTCTTCACGCGATGATTGAGCTCTTCGATCATCAGCTTCAAATGCTGTTGATAACGGTGTTGCTCGCTGATGTCGGTGTTGGCGCCGAACCAGCGCCAGACCCGGCCCCGCGCGTCGCGCAGGGGTTCGATGCGAGTCAGAAACGGGCGGAAGACTCCATCCGCGCCCTTGAGCGGGAACTCCATTTCAAACGGTTCGCCGCTGGCCAGCGAAGCGTCCACGCGTTGCAGGACTTCCGGAAGGATTTCCGGATCGTGCGCCGCGCGGAAATCCCACGCGTCGATCTCCTCGGGCTTGACGCCGAAGTAATCGTGCCAGCGGCGATTGCGCCAGAACACCTTACCCTCCGCGTCGGCGATCCAGCACATAGCGGCGATATTATCGGCGAGCGCACGGAACCGCTCTTCGCTCTCGCGCAGGATCGCGTCGAGCCGGAATCTTTCAACCGCGATCCAGACGCGCTCCGAAAGCGCCCGGAGCAGCGCCGCCTGGTCGGCCGTCCACTCGCGGGGCTGTTTCGCGTGCACGCCGACGCCGAACACCCATTGTCCGTCGCGCAGAAGCGGAATGCCAAGAAACGCCCGCATCCCGAAGGGTTCATAGACGGTTGAATAATACTCGGCGGTGCGCGGATCGCTCGCTGCGTCGGAGACGGCGACGGCGTCGCCACTGCGCAGCGCCTCGAGCACCAGCGGTGGATAGGCCGAGACCTGGAAATTCCCGACGATCGGGGCGTCATCGGCCGAAGCGCGCCATTCGCGCCGCACCGACCACTGGTCGCGCGTCTCGTCGAATTCGACAAAAGCGCAACGGTCAGCTCCGAAATGCGCGCCGATCATCGCGGCGGCCCCGTCCATGAGAGCGCCTGCGCCGGCCGCATTGCGGATAATATCGCCGAGGGTCGCGATGGCGCGAACGATCGCCTCGCGCTCCCTGAGCGCCTCTTCCGTCGCCTTCCTCTTGGTGATGTCGAGAAGCACGACCGGCACGCAGGCGAAGCTTCCGGTCCGCGGAAACGCAATGCTGACGAGAACGTCGATGCGGCGCCCGTCGAACGTTTTGAGCGGCGCCTCGCCGGTGAAATATTGCCGGCCCTCCGCGATCGTCAGCAGTTCGCCGACAAACGTTGCGCGGGTCTCGGGGAGAAAGATGCGGTCAAGCGACTGGAGCAGCGACGCCCGGTCAGGCGCGCCGAAGAGCTCTATCGTCGCATCGTTGACGCCGGTGAGATTCACCATGGAGATGGCGCGGTCGACGAAGTCCGGATGCTCGTCGAAATAGCGGGCGAAGTCCGTGACGCCCTCCGCCTTCAGCTTGTCGAGCGCCTTCTTGACCGCCGTGAAATCCTCCTCCCAGATCGACGCCCCGGCGGTGGCGTAGATCGAGCGGTAGCGCTCCTCGCTTTCGCGCAAGGCGATTTGGGCCGCGCGCTCGTCGGTGCGATCGACGGCGAGGCCGACATAGCCGTGGAAGCCGCCGTGCGGATCGACGCGCGGCCGCGAATTGACTTCCATCCAGCTCCATCGCCCGTCAGCGCGCCTGAAGCGGGCTTCGAATGTGTAGGGCCGATGGCCGTCTTTCCAGGCCGCTTCGCGCTCCTCAGCGACCCAGGGCATGTCGTCGGGGTGGACGAGCGACTGCAAGACGTCGCCGGCCAGTTCCGGGGCCGCAAGTCCGGCGAACTCCTCGAACCGTCGGTTGGCGAATTCGACCTTGCCCTGCGCGTTAGTCATCCACATCGGGGACGGCGCGGAGTCTGCAGCCTCGCGGAACCGGGCCTCGCTTTCGACAAGCGCCGCCTCAGCGGCTTTCCGCTCGGTGATGTCGCGGGCGATCTTCGAGGCGCCGATGATGCGGCCTTCGGCGTCGCGAATCGGCGACACGGTGAGCGAGACGTCGATGAGGCTGCCGTCCTTCCGCCTGCGGACTGTCTCGTAATGATCGATGCTCTCCCCTGCCCCGATGCGGGCGAGGATTTGCGGTTCCTCGTCCAGACGCTCCTCGGGTATGAGGGTCGAGATCGCCTTGCCGACCATCTCTTCGGCGGAATAGCCGAACAACCGCTCGGCCCCGGCGTTCCAGGTCTGCACGACGCCGTTCAAGTCCTTGCTGACGATGGCGTCGTCGGAGGAGGCGACGATCGCGGCGAGGCGCTGCGCCTCGCTGGAGAGCCGCGCCTGCTCGACAAACGCCCACACCCGTTCGGCGGCGGCGGAAACCAGCGCCACCTCGTCCGGCGTCCAGTCGCGAGCCTCATCCGTCGAGACCCAGAAATTGCCGACCCACCGGCGCTCGCGCCGCAGCGGCGTATTGATGTGGGCGCGGACGCCGATCGGCTTCCAGATCGCCGCATAGCGGTCCGACGTCCGCGCATCGGCGGCGAGATCGGACGCGACGGTCGGGCGCCCGGCGAGACCGTCCTCCATCATGTGCGCGGCGTATTGCGAAAGCGGATACCGGCCCGAGAGCGGCGCAAGACCGCCGCGCCATTCCGCCACCGTGGAAACGAATCCCCGATCGAGATCGACCCGCGCCAGACCGCAGCGCGAAACGCCAAGCTCGGCGGCCACCCGCGCAGCGATCGCCTCGACCCGCCGCTCGACGGAATCCTCGCGGAGCGTCAGCTCGCCGATATCGGCGAGCAGTCTTTGCCGGCGTTCGCTGCCGCGCAACGCTTCGTCGGCGCGCCGCGCATCGGTGATGTCTGTGACGACGGCGAGCAGGCTTTCGACCCGGCCGTCCGGAGCGCGTACGGCGCCCACGCTGTTCCGGACCCAGACGATCGAGCCGTCTTTTCGGATATAGCGTTTCTCGATCACGAAATCGGGACCGCCTTCGACGAGCCGGCGAAACTGTTCGGCGTTCGCAGGCAGGTCGTCGGGATGGGTTATGTCCTGCATGCGCATTTGGAGCAGCTCGTCGTGCCGACGGCCGACGATTCCACAATAGCGGTCGTTGACGAGAATGAACCGGCCGGTCGCATCGGTCTGCGCGATTCCCGCCGCCGCCTGCGCGACAATCGCGGAGAACCGGGCTTGGCTGGCGCGCAGCGCGGCCTCCGCGCTGCTGCGCTCGAGGAGATCCGCCGCCTGTCGCGCCAGCACGTCGAACAGACGGAGGTCGCTTTCGTCTGGCTCACAGGGTTCGCGCCAATGCGTCGAGATCATGCCGACGACGGCGCCGGCGCGAGTCTTTAGCGGCGTCGTCTGCACGGCGCGGATGCCGGTCTGGCGATGCGCGGCGAGATCCTCGCCATCCGGATCCCAGCCGCAGGTCTCGACATCTCTGATGATGCAACGCTCGGCGGATGCGAGGACGCGCCCGCAGGCGCTTTCGGAGGCCGGGCGCACCCATTCGAAATGCTGCGCCGCCTCCTTGGTGAATCCTCGCTGTCCGAGGAGCTTCAATTCGCCGGAGCCGCCGCGCTCCGGACAAAGCCTCTGCAGGCTGGCGAAATCCGAGCTCATGATGGCGACGGCGGCGTCGAGAATGCGCTCGTAGAGCGTCTCGATTTTCTCTTCGCCGATCAGCCGGGTGCTGGTTTCGGCGAGCACCTGGGTTGCGGCGAGCTCGGAGGCAAGCGCGCGCTTGACCTCCCGCTCGGCGGCTTCCGCCCGCTTCCCTTCGGTGATGTCGATGATGACCCCGGCGCAGCGGACGGCGGCGCCGTCGGGCCCATAGAAATAGCGCCCCGAGTCCTCGATCCAGCGCGCCTCGCCGTCATCGGCGCGGAGGATGCGGTAGACGGCGCGGAAGGAATTCCGCTCCGCCTTGGCGCGCTGGAATTCGGCGAGCGCGGAGGCGAGATCGTCGGCATGCAGACAGCTCGCCCAGGCCTCGAAAGTCGGCGCGATCGACCCCGGCGCATAACCGAGAAGCTCGAAATGCCGGTCCGACCACATGAACTCGCGGGTTTTGAGATCGTGATCCCAGGCGCCGGCCGACGCGCCGTCGAGGGCGAGACCGAGGCTCTCCTCGCTTTTGGCGAGGGCGTCCTGGGCCTTGCGCCGGACGTCGACCTCACGCTGCGAAGTCTGCAGCAGCCGTGCGTTGTCAATGGCAATGGCGGCGTGCGCGGCGACGCCTTCGACGATCGCTTCGGACTCTTCGGTGAAGACGCCAGGCTCGGGATGGCCGAGGAATAGCCCGCCGATCACCTCGCCCGAGCGCGATTTCACCGGAACCGCAAGGTAGCTGACGACCGGGAGATGCCCCTTGGGCATGCCGTGATGCGGGGCGCTCCGCCCGTAACGCCGATCCTTGCGGATGTCGTCGGAGCGGATCGTCGTCTCGCCGGCGAAGGTCGGTCCGAACACCGCCGTATTCCGCGGCATGCCGAACTTCTCGAAATCTTCGCGCGCCGCTCCCGACAGCGTGTAGAGCAGGTAGCGTTCGCCCGCCGCGTCGGTCACATTGTAGAAGAACGCGCCGAATTTCGCTCCCGACAGCGCGGTCGCGGCGTCGGTCGCCGCCTGCACGATGCGTTCAAGGTCGAGATCGCCTGCGACGGTCTGAGCGAGCCAGTTGAGCGTCTCATAGCGTTCCTTTTCGCGCCGCTCTCGGGCATCGCTCTCGCGAATCCTTTCGACCGACTCGCGGCGCACGCGGGCGAGTTCGAGGGCGGCGGCGACGCGCGCCTCAAGCTCCTTGGCGGCGAAGGGCTTGACGATGTAATCGTCGGCGCCCGCTTCGAGCCCTTCGATCTTCGCCTCTTCGCCAGCGCGCGCTGAAAGGATGATCACGGGAAGATCCGCGAGCGCCGCGTCGCCGCGCACCGCATTCAGGAGCGCAAATCCGTCGAGACCCGGCATCATCGCGTCGGTGAGGAGAAGGTCGGGCGGATCCCTGCGGACTGCGGCGAGCGCCGCTTCGCCGTCGGCGGTGACATCGACGCGCCAGCGATCGCCGAGCAGCCGGCGCACATAATCGCGCATGTCGGCGTTGTCGTCGGCGAAGAGGATTCGCGCTTGCTTTTCCTCCCCCGCGTGAGCGGGGGAGGTGGGCCGCGCCGTCAGGCGCGGGCCGGAGGGGGCGTGTGAATTGGGACATTGGGCGCCGCCCCCCTCCGTCGGCTCCGCCGACACCTCCCCCGCTGCCGCGGGGGAGGAGGTCTCGGGCAGCCAGCGCAGCGCCTCCTCGACGAAGGCCTCGGCTCTGACCGCCGTCGAGGCGCGTCCGCGCGCGGCGCCGATGCGCTCCTTGGGCAGATGGTCCTTGCCGAGAGGAATGCGAACGGTGAACGCCGCGCCGCGACCTTCGCCGTCGCTTGCGGCGGAAATTTCGCCGCCATGCAGTTTCACGAGCTCCTGGACAAGCGCCAGACCGATGCCCGAGCCCTCATGCGACCGGCTTTTCTGGCCTTCGATGCGGCGGAACCGCTCGAATATGCGAGTGAGTTCATTGGCCGGAATCCCGGCGCCGGTGTCGCGGACGGTGAGGGCGGCGTGGGCCCCGTAGGGCGGATGCAATCCGCCGCCTTCTCGCGGCGAGGAGGGAAGGCGGATTTCATCCGCCCTACGAACCGTCACCTCAATTCCCCCTCGGAACGTGAACTTGAACGCATTCGACAGCAGATTGAGGACGATCTTCTCCCACATGTCGCTGTCGACGAAGACCGGCTCTTCGAGCGGCGGGCAGTCGATCACGAGATCGAGGCCGGCTCTTTCGCAGGCGGAGCGGAAATTGGCGGCGAGGTCGGCGGTCAAGGCGGAAAGATCCGTAGGCTGATAGGAGGCCTCGATGCGGCCGGCCTCGACGCGGGAGAAATCCAAAAGCGTGTTGACGAGTTTCAAGAGCCGCAGGCCGTTGCGGTGCGCGAGTTCAAGAAGGACCCGGTGGTCGGACCTCAAGCTCTCTTTCCGCGCGGCGAGAATGTCCTCCATTGGACCCATGAGCAGGGTCAGAGGCGTCCGGAATTCGTGACTGACATTGGAAAAGAACGCTGTCTTCGCGCGGTCGAGTTCGGCCAACGCCTCGGCGCGCTTCTTCTCGGCTTCGAGAGCCCGCGCATCGGCGAGCGCGGACGCAATCTGCGTGGCGATCAAGTTGAAGAACGTGCGATGGCTTTCGTCGAGCCTCCGGTGCGGGTTGACCGCCGCGACGACGAGCGCGCGCGGCGCCTCTTCGCCGGGCAACAGGATCGGCAACACGAGCGCCCTGTCCGGCGGCCGGCTCCAGGCGCCCTTCGGACGCCCTTCGGGAAGCGCGCCGACGGCGATCGCCTCGCGCGCAACCGCGGCCTTCTCCAACGCCCACGGATCGGGCCTTCCGAAGACGACCGTCCGGCGGGCGATCGGCGCGTTCGCCGCAATTCCCGCCGCGGCGGCGAGCTCCGCCGAGCCGCGTCCCGGCTCGACCACATAGATCATGGCGAAGGGGATATCGTACGGGTTCTGATCGAAAACGCGCGCCGCCGCGGCGAACACCGCCTCTTCGCTTTGCGCGCCTTTGCACTCCGCCGCGAGATCCCGCAGCGTCCGCAAGCGCCGTTCGCCGATCACCTTGTCGCTGGTTTCGAGGACCGGGCAGAAGACGCCGCCGACGCGCCCGTCGGCGTCAACGATCGGACTATAGGAAAACGAGAAATAGCCTTCTTCGGCGATGCCGTGGCGCTCAAGGATAAGCGGCAGATCGCGCGAGCGCGTCGCTTCGCCGTTCTCCATGACCTGGGCGAGCATCGGCCCGATCGTGTCCCAGATCTCCGCCCATACCTCGCGGCCCGGAGCGCCGAGCGCCCGAGGATGCTTATCGGCGCCGAGAATTGAGAGATACTCGTCGTTGTAGAGAAGCCCGAGCTCGCGTCCCCACCAGATGCAGATCGGGAATGCGCAATCGAGCGAGGTGCCGACTGTCGTCTTTAGCGCCGCCGGCCAGCCTGAGGGGGCGCCCAAGGGCGAACGCGACCAGTCATGAGCGCGCATCAAGGCGCCCATCTCTCCCCCGCCGGAAAGAAAGCTGACATCGTCGCCCGGAAACGGTCGGACCAGAGCGGTGACGTTGCCATCAGTCATGACGCAGCCCTGCGCCGGACCGGCCCTCGCCCCGTCCTTCGCCGCATTTCACGCTTTCCGACCAATCCGATTGTCACTGTCCCATCCCTCAGGGTCAAGCGAGGCGGCTGATTTTCCAAGCTCTTTCGCGACGCGGCCGCCAAGCGGCGAGACGCCTTAGAGACGCGACGGCGGCGCAGCGACGGGACCTGGCGCGAGTGACATGCAAAGAGGTGTGCATAGGCTGGAATCCAACATTCGACTTCAGGGAGCGATTTTAAGGGGGTTGAAAAGGTGTCAGATATTAACCAGTCCGGGAGGCGGTTTTAACCCTGTAGGCCGATGACATCGTTCGGAAATTCCGGACTCGGCGATGAGAACATTTGCAGTCCGGATGCCGCGTCGCAGCGGGTTTTGTTGCGGGCCGGCCTAAGCTTTCGTTGTTGCGTCCAAACGAGGGGCACAAGCGACGCGCCGAAGCCGGTTTCCTTGACCGCTCGGGAGCGCGCCCCCACAACGCGATTTCCATGGTCCGGCACGGTTTTTTGAGGGGCATCATGCGTTTTCCGATCGCTGCGCTCGCCGCGAGTGCAATCCTGTCGTCGATTCCGGCGCGCGCCGCCGAAATCTCCCTCCCTTATGAGCAGTTCGAACTGAAGAACGGTCTCAAGGTCGTCGTCCACGAAGACCGCAAGGCGCCGCTGGTCGCGGTTTCAGTCTGGTATCACGTCGGTTCGAAAGACGAGCCCGATGGCAAGACCGGCTTCGCCCATCTCTTCGAGCATCTCATGTTCAACGGCTCGGAGCATTATGACGGCGAGTGGTTTGTGGCTCTCGACGAGGTCGGCGCAACCGACGTGAACGGCACCACCTGGTTCGACCGCACCAATTATTTCCAGACCGTGCCGACGACCGCAGTCGAGCGCGCGCTGTGGATGGAATCGGACCGCATGGGCCATCTCTTGGGCGCCGTGGACAAGGGCAAGCTCGACGAGCAGCGCGACGTGGTCAAGAACGAAAAGCGCCAGGGCGATAACCAGCCCTATGGCCGCGTCGAATATTCCGTACTCGCCGGATTATTGCCCGAGGGCCATCCCTATTCGCATTCGACCATCGGTTCGATGGACGATCTCGACGCCGCATCGCTCGACGATGTGAAGGAGTGGTTTAAAGAATACTACGGAACCGCGAACGCGGTTCTCGTCCTCGCCGGCGACGTCGACGCCAAGACCGCCCGGCCGCTCGCCGAGAAATATTTCGGCCATATCGAAGCCGGACCGCCGCTCGTGCGGTCGAAGGCGAACGCCCCGAAGCTCGCGGTCTCGAAGCGCGAGATCATGTATGACCGCGTCCCGCAGGTCCGCATCAACCGCAATTGGGTCGCTCCCGGGCGCACGACGCGCGAGGCGGTCCTACTCTACCTCGCGAGCGACGTCCTCGGCGGGGGAAAGACATCGCGGCTTTACAAGCGGCTCGTCGACGAGCTGCAGATCGCCACCTCCGCGAAAGCCGAGCTTGAAGACCACGAACTCCTGAGCTTCCTTTCGACGACGGTCGACGTGAAGCCTGACAGCGATCGCGACGCGGCGGAGAACGCGATGAACGAGGTCATCGCGGAATTCCTCGCCAAGGGTCCGACCGCGGCGGAGCTCGCGCGTTCCAAGACGTCGATCGAGGCGGGGATCGTGCGCGCGCTTGAAAAAGTCGGCGGCTTCGGCGGCAAGGCGGTCACCTTGGCCGAGGGCGCGCTCTATGCCGGCGACCCCGGATTCATCCTGAAGCAGATCGAATGGCTGCGCGCGGCCAAGCCCGCCGAAGTCCTCGCCGCCACGCGCGACGCGATGAACGCCGGCTCCTATCAGATCGACGTTCTTCCGTATCCAGAATTTTCGACCGTCGCCTCGACGCTCGACCGGTCGACCGGGATTCCGAAAGTCGCGACCACGCCGGATCTGACCTTCCCGACGGTCGAGGAAACGACGCTGAAAAACGGTCTGAAGGTCGTGTTCGCGCGGCGCGTCGCTGTTCCCGTCGTCATTGTCTCGCTGCAATTCGATGCGGGCTACGCCGCCGACGCTGGCACGAAGCTTGGGACCGCGTCCTTTGCCGGCTCCATGCTCGATGAAGGCACGAAGAAGCGCACGGCGCAGGAGATCGCCGAGGAACTCGAAGGCCTCGGCGCGACCCTCTCGGTCGGGTCGGGCCTCGATACGACCGGAGCCACGCTGTCCGCGCTCAAGGACAAACTTGCGCCCTCGCTCGACGTGATGGCCGATATCGTGCGCAATCCCGCTTTCGATCAGGCGGAGCTCGACAAATTGCGCGGCCGCTGGCTCGCCCAGATCGCGCAGGAAAAGGCCGATCCGGTGAGCCTCGCGCTCCGCCTCCTGCCGCCGGAGATCTACGGGTCCGGCCACGCCTATGGCGTGCCTTTCACCGGCTCAGGGACGGTCGAGTCGATCAATTCGCTGACGCGCGACGACCTCTCCCGGTTTCATCGCGAATGGATGCGCCCCGACAATGCGACGTTGTTCGTCGTCGGAGACGCCACGCTCGCCGAAGTGAAGCCGGTGTTGGAGAAGGCATTCGGCGCGTGGGCACGACCGTCAGGCGCGCCACCGAAGAAGAATCTCGCGCAAGCTTCGCGCACGCCGCCGAAGGTCATCATCGTCGACAAGCCGGGCTCGCCGCAGTCGCTTATTCTCGCCGGAACGCTCGCGCCCCCGACCGGCGTTGACAACAACATCGCCATTCTGACGATGAACGACATCCTCGGGGGCGAGTTCACCGCGCGCGTCAACATGAACCTGCGCGAAACGAAAGGCTGGGCCTACGGCGCCTACACATTCCTGCAGGAGGCGCGCGGACAGCGGCCTTACCTCGTCTACGCGCCCGTGCAGACCGACAAGACGAAAGAGTCGATCGCCGAACTCATGCGCGAAATGAACGCAATCACCGGCCCCAAGCCGGCGACCGCCGACGAACTCAATCGCGCTGTGCTCCGAAGCGTCCGCTCGCTTCCCGGCGCCTATGAGACCTCCGGCGACGTGCTCGGAAGCCTCCTTTCCAGCAACCGGTTCGGCAGGCCGTGGAATTATCCGGCGACCTTGAAGGCGAAATACGAGGCGCTGTCGCTCGCCGACATCGCGTCGGCGGCCGACGAGATCGTGCGCCCCGACAGCCTCATTTGGGTCATCGTCGGCGACCGCGCGAAGATCGAGGCCGGCGTCCGCTCGCTCAATCTCGGCCCGGTCGAAGTGAAGAGCATGGGAGAGCTGTAGGGCGGATGAGCCGCCGAAGGGCGGCGTAATCCGCCATTCCGTTTTCGTTGCGCAACGTCGGCGGATTACGCGCTCCGCGCTCATCCGCCCTACGTTTCACGCGCGGTTGTCGAATTGCGGCCTCACGGCGGCGCGCCCGTCGCGGGTGATGCGGTAGGGGCGCCCGCTCTCGGACGCAATCAGCCGCCTGCGCTTCAGCCGCTTGAACACGCCAAGCGTGCAATCGCTCAAGCTCCAGCCTTCGCGGGTCGCGCAATTGACCTCGACGATTTTGCCGTCTTCCTTGCGGACGATGACCGCGCCGCCGCGCGCGAGCGCGTGCAGCGTACGCTGCTCGGCCTTCGAGATATTCATGGAGATTTTCTGTCGCTGAAGAGACCCGGCGCGCGACACGCTCAGCGGCGCGCGCAACTCGATTCAGCGAACGGCAATCTCGGACATAGACCCCTTCGATAACGCTCCTAGCGGATGAGTGGGCCTCCGGCAACCGGCTCGGCGGCTAAGACGCGCCGCAAGGCGGCGACGCGCGGCGCGTCCTTGGGGCGCGCCATCAATGTCAGCAGCTCGATCTGTTCCAACGCATCCGGGACGAAGACTCCAGCGACCGCCAGCCGCGTCTTCGGCCGGACGGTCCGCCAGTCGCCGTCGACGCACATCTCAAAACCGCCAAACGCCTCAACGGGCGCAGGCATGAATTCGAATCTGCGAAAGATCCTGGAGCGGAATTGGGGATCCGGCCGGACGTCGACCGCCGCTTCGCCAGGCCACACGGCGAGCAGACGCCGCACGTCATTTTCATCGGCCAGCAAGTCGATGTCGCGCATGTCGGAAATCTCGGCGCCGACAAGCCGCGCTGCGGCGCTGCCGATGATCCACCACGGACTTTCGAACGAGCGTGCGGCCTCGGAGACTTGCAGCAGCGTCTCATGGAAAGCGCTTGCCAGTCTCACGCGGCGGGACCTGCGATCCACGCTAGACGCGCGGCGGCCTGTCGCGCGAAGCGCAAGGTGATCGACTTGCGCCGCGCCGCAACGAGAGGCCGCTCGACAGCGTCGCGGAGGACGGCGGCCCCATAGGCGTCGGCGACGATCAAGCCCTCGCCGCCGGGCAAGAGCTCGCGCGGAAAGGCCTCTCCAACCGCGAAGTAGAAGAAATCGCAGAAGGGCAAATAGTCCGCCCACTTACAATCGGCGTCGAAATCGGCCTGGCAGGATTTCACTTCGGCGATGACCAGCCGCCCGCCGGAATCAAGCCCGGCAATGTCCGCCCGCCGCCCACTGGGAAGGCGGAATTCCGCAAGAGGCGCGAGGCCGAGCTCGTAGAAAAGCCGAGTCACGCCCCGCGTAATGGCGACGGTCGCGTCCGGCCGCGCGGCGATTGGGGAAAAATCTCCGTCCTCCAACGCAAGGTTCTGCATTTGTTCATGGAAGCGCGACTGGGACCGAAGGTCAAGCCTTCATCCTTGAAATTCCGGCAGTCGCACGACGAGGCCATCGAGCTCAACTGTGACATTGATCTGGCACGACAGGCGCGAATTCTCCTTGGGCTCGTAGGCGAAATCGAGCATCGATTCCTCCATCGCCTGAGGCTTCCCGACCTTCTCGATCCATTGGCCGTCGACATACACGTGGCAGGTGGCGCAGGCGCAGGCGCCGCCGCAATCGGCGTCGATCCCCGGCACCATGTTCTTGATCGCAACCTCCATCACCGACAGGCCGACGGCGGCCTCGACGACATGTTCGGCGCCGCTTTTTTCGATGAAAGTGATTTTCGGCATGAGGTTGTAACCTGAGCTCAGGCGAGCAGCGATTTAAGGTCGGCGGCCGTATCGGCAAGCGTTTTCGGATCGGGGCGCGCCTTTGCGGCGATGAGGCGCTTGCCCCAGGCGAAGGCGGGCACGTCGTTCATGGCGTCAACCGCGATCAGAACATCGTTCTTGAAATACCATACCGAAGCGCTCTCCGAGCCAGGTGTTCGCCGCAGGACGGTCCGGTCCGCGCCGTCCGAGACTCCCGCGGTCTGCAGCTTCACGTGGTACTGGTCCGACCAGAACCAGGGCACGGCGTCGTAGATCGCCTCCGTGCCCGCCATGACCGCGCCCGCCACCCTCGCCTGTTCGATCGCATGGGGGACCGATTCAAGCCGCATGCGTCGGCCGTAGAGCGGCGAAGGAAAACTCGTGCAGTCGCCGGCCGCCCAGATCGCCGGATCGGCGCTCTGCGCCCGCTTGTCGACAACGACGCCATCGTCTGTCTTAAGCCCGGCCGTCTCGGCGAGGGCGGTCGCTGGAACGGCGCCGATCCCGATCACCGCGGCGTCGCAGGCGATGGCTTCGCCGCCTTTGAACACCGCCGCTTCGACTTTGCCCCGACCTTCGAACCCTTCGACGCTTGCGCCGAAGCGAAGGTCGACGCCATGCCGGCGATGCAGCTCGGCGAAATAATCGGAGACCTCGGGTCCTGCGACGCGCGCGAGCGGCCGGTGGAGCGCTTCGACAATCGTAACCTTGAGGCCCGCTTTGCGCGCGCTCGCCGCGACTTCGAGCCCGATATAGCCGGCGCCGACCACGAGGAGACGGGCGCCTTGAGCGAACTCCGGGCGCAACGCATCGCAGTCCTCAACGGACCTGAGGTAATGCACGCCGGCAAGATCGGCCCCCGGAACATTGAGCCGGCGGGGCGGGGCGCCGGTGGCGATGAGAAGCCGGTCGTAAGGAATCAACTCTCCGCTTGCGAGCGCGACCTGTTTTCCCGGTCGATCGATGGCGACAACGCGCGATCGGAGCCTCAGAGCAATCGCGGACTTGTCGAAAAAGTTCGACGGCTTGAGGTAGAGACGCGACAGCTCAAGTTCGCCCTGGAGATAGGATTTTGACAAGGGCGGCCGCTGGTATGGCGGATAGCGTTCCTCGCCGATCAGGGTGATCGGCCCTGCATGGCCCGCGGCCCGCGCGCTCGCCGCCGCCTGCACGCCCGCCTGTCCCGCTCCGATGATGACGATCGATCCCACATCGCTCCGGTACCGGCGGGGCGTCGCAGGCGTCAACGGCCGAGCCTTTACGCCCCTTGCAGGGACCCTATTGTGAGATCATGCCGACGATCTCGCGCTTCCTCGCAAATCCTGCCGAGACGACGCGACTGGGCGCGGCGATTGGCGGCTATTTGCGCCCGGGCGATGTCGTCGGACTATCCGGCCCGCTCGGCGCCGGAAAGACCGCCTTGGCGCGCGGCGTCATTGGGGAGTTCGCCGGAGCAAAAGAGGTTCCAAGCCCCACTTACGGCCTGGTGGAATCTTATGTCGGAAAACGATGCGCGCTCTGGCATTTTGACCTTTACCGGCTTGAGAAGCCGGAAGACGTGTTCGAACTCGGCTTCGATGACGCGCTCGCCGAAGGCGCAAGCCTCATCGAATGGCCGGAGCGGATCGCGAACCTCCTGCCGCCGGACCTGATTCTCATCCGCCTTCAAATCGCGGGCGCCGGAAGAAGCGTCCGCATCGATGGCGATCGCGGGTGGATCCCATCACTGGGGCCACTCGCGGCGAGGGCGGAATCGTCGCAGGGAAGCTGAATGATGCCGCTTGCGTCTTCTCGCGCCGCGATGCGCGCAGATTTCCTGTCGCGGTCCGGCTGGGGCTCGGCGCGGGCCGAACCGCTTGCCGGCGACGCCTCCACGCGGAGTTATGAACGACTGCAATTGGGAGGTGCAAAGGCCCTTTTGATGAACGCTCCGCCGGCCGCCGAGGGGGCGGCTTGCCCGGAGGACGCTACGCCCGAAGAGCGGCGCGCGCTCGGCTATAACGCCCTTGCGCGGCTTGCCGGCCCGAACCTGCACGCATTCACGTCGATCGCTGAGGCGCTGCGCAGATCCGGCCTTTCGGCGCCGGAAATCTACGCAGCCGACGCGAAGGCCGGATTCGCGCTCATCGAAGATTTCGGCGACGCGCTTTACGCAAGGGCGATACCGGCTGGGGCCGACGAGAAATCGCTCTACGCGGCTGCGGTTGAGGCGCTTCTCCATCTTTGCAAGGCGCACCCGTCGGTCGAAGCGAGCGCCGACTACGCGATGCTCACCTACGACCGCAAGGCGCTCGAAGCCGAGGTCGCCCTGTTTGTCGAATGGTACTGGCCCTTTCGCAAGGGCGGCCGTCCGAATTCCAGTCTTGAGGCTGAGTATTTCGCCGCTTGGGCGCCCGTGCTCGACGCGCTTTCAAAACCGTCGGGGCTCGTCCTGCGCGACTATCACGCGGAAAATCTGTTCTGGCTGCCAGGGCGGGAAGGGGCGCGGCGCACGGGGATTATCGATTTTCAGGACGGTCTGATCGGCGCCGCGGCCTACGACCTCGTCTCGCTCCTGGAAGATGCGCGCCGAGACGTGCCTGAAGACCTCGCCGCGGGGATGATCGAACGCTATTGCGGCGGCGCGCGGGATCTCGGGCCCTTTGACGAGGCAGGCTTCCGCCGCGATTACGCGATCCTCGCCGCTCAGCGCAACGCCAAGATACTCGGGATTTTCGCCCGCCTCGTGCAGCGGGATCGAAAGCCTCGTTATGAATCGCTTCTGCCGCGCGTCGAAGCGCACTTCCGCCGCGATCTTGCGCGCCCCGCGCTGGCGCCGCTGCGCGCATTCTTCGCCGCGCATTTTCCGGACCTCGCTGCATGATCAAAGCGCCCGATACGGCGATGCTGCTGGCCGCCGGCCTCGGCAAGCGCATGCGCCCGCACAACAACGATTTGCCAAAGCCTCTGGTCGCAGTCGCGGGAAAGGCGCTCATCGATTACGCGCTCGACCGCTTCGCCGCCGCCGGCGTAAAGAGGGCGGTCGTCAACGTCCACTTTCAGGCCGACAGGATCGAAGCCCATCTCAGCGCGCGCAAGACCCCGCAGATCGTCATCTCCGACGAGCGCGGATTGCTGCTCGAGACCGGCGGCGGCCTCAAGAAAGCGCAGCAGGATCTCGGACACGCCCCGATTTTCTGCACCAATACCGATTCGATCCTCATTGACGCGCCGGGCGGGGAAGCTTGTGCCCGCCTCGCGTCGGGATGGGATGCGTCGCGCATGGATGCGCTGCTTCTGCTTTCGCGCCTTAGCGAGTCGAGCGGCTTTGATGGAGCGGGCGATTTTGATCTCCATACGGACGGCCGCATTTCGTTTCGCAAAGGCGAAATCGCGGCCTTCGCCTATACCGGGCTGCAAATTCTTCACCCCAAGCTCCTCGACGGCGCGCCAAGCGGCGCTTTCTCCATGCGCATCTTGTGGGACGAGGCCTTAGCGGCGGGGCGGCTCCACGGCCTCGTCCATCAGGGATTCTGGATGCATGTCGGCGATCCGGACGGATTCCGCGCCGCCGAAACGCGCCTTCGGGCGGCCATATGACGCCGCCTGACGTTTTCGATGCTTCGCGCCCGCGCGTGTACTCGATCGATTCCGGACGGCCTTTTCTCGTCGATCTCGCGCGCGGCATCGCCTCGCGCAACCCGCTCGATCTCACCGAATGCCTGATTTATGTGCCGACACGGCGCGCGGAACGCGCTCTTGCCGACGAATTCGCGCGCGCCGGCGACGCGCGGGCCGCGCTCCTGCCGCGCATTCGCGCTCTCGGCGACATCGACGACATCGAATGGACGGTCGCCAGAGGCGGGGCGGAGATCGATCCTGCAGCTACGCTGCTGGAACGGCGTCTCACCCTAGCCGAATTCGTGGCCGCCGAAGCGCCGATATTTTCCGGGCTGAAGGGCTGGGGTTCGGCGATGGCGGCTGCGGCCGAGCTCGGCAAGCTTTTCGAGTCTCTTTATACGGAGGAAATCGACTTCGCGCGCATCGAGCGGCTCGCGCCATTCGATCACGCCGAGCACTGGACGCGCGCCCTCGACTTCCTGAAGCGCGCCCATGTCCGCTGGCGGATGCATCTCGCCGAACGCGGCCTCCTCGATCCCGCCGAGCGACGCTCCGCCCTCATCGACGCCGAGGCGCAGCGGCTAGCGGCCGCGCCGCCCGACACTCCCGTCATCGTCGCAGGCACGACCGGGAGCGCGCCTGCGGTCGCCCGGCTGATGCGCGTCGTCGCCTCATTGCCCAAGGGCGCCGTTGTGCTTCCAGGGCTCGACTTCACCTTGTGGCGCGACGGCAAGGCGTGGTCCGCGATCGGCGATCCTGACGGCGAAGCGCATAGTCAGGCGGGGCTCAAAAAAGCCCTTGATGCGCTCTCGATCGCGCCGGCGTCGGTGCGCGCCTGGCCTGGTTCCGGCGGGCGCTCGCCCCGATCGGAGCTGATCACGCTGGCGCTGCGGCCGGCCGCCGCGACCGACGACTGGCTCGCATTGAGCGAGAAGGCGAGAACTGACGATCCGAACCTGAGCGCCGCGTGCGCCGGTCTGCATTTGGTCGAAGCGGAGGATGAGGACGGTGAAGCCTCCGCGGTCGCGCTGCTCTTCCGCGAGGCGATCGAAACGCCAGGCCGCACCGCCATGCTGGTGACGCCTGATCGCGCGCTCGCGCGCCGCGTCGCCGCCAAGATGCGGCGCTGGAACGTCAATGTCGACGACTCGGCCGGGATGCCGCTTGCCGACGCCCCGGTCGCAACCTTTTTGCGCATCCTTGCCGAATGGCTTGCAGCGCCCGCACGTCCGCTGAAATTGCTTGCGCTGATCCGCAATCCGGTCGCCGGCTTCGGGCTCGCGGCGCGTGACCGACGCGCGGCCGCCGACGCGCTCGATAAGGCCCTCAGGGGCGCGGCTCCAACCAGCCTCCAGCGGCTCGGCGAGCGACTCGCCGACGACGAAAAGAGCGTCAGGCGCACGGCGCCAATTTTTGCGGCGCTGGAGCGGGGGCGCGAGGCTTGGCCGGCCTCACCCGCCGCGTTTTCCTCTTATCTCGATGCTCTCCTCCGCGCCGCCGAGATGCTCGCCGCGACCGATGCGCAATCCGGCGACCGCCTCCTTTGGCGCGGCGAGGATGGCGTCGCCGCCGCAGAATTGCTGGCGCAGTTGCGCGAGGTCGCCCCGCGGCTCGGGGAGATTTCAGCCGTCGAGTTCGCGCAGGGCCTGTCGGAGACTTTCCGCGACGTCGCAGTCCGTCGCCGCAGCGGCCATCCGCGTCTGGCGATCCTCGGACCGCTGGAGGCGCGGCTGCAATCCGCCGATCTCGTCATTCTGGGCGGCCTCAACGAGGGCGGGTGGCCCGGAGACCCAGCTGCTGATCCGTTCTTGTCGCGCGCGATGCGGGTCGAGATCGGTCTCCCATCGCCAGAATGGAAAATCGGAATCGCCGCCCACGATTTCGCGCAGCTCGCCGCGGCGCCCGCCGTTGCGCTTACGCGAGCCCGGAGGTCAGCCGGGTCGCCGACAAAACCCTCCCGCTGGATCGTCCGTCTGAAGAACATACTCGGCGTCGACTCGGACGGCGAAAAACGGTTGCCGGCATCAGTCGATGCGAGCGCCCGCCTGAAGTCCTGGGCGCGGGCGCTCGACCGGCCGGACACTATTGCGCGCGTCGGGGAGCCGCGGCCAAAGCCGCCAGTCCATGCCCGCCCGAAGAGGCTTTCGGTGAGCCGCTTCGAGGATCTGATGCGCGATCCCTACTCGGTCTATGCGCGTTTCATCCTGAACCTCCGCGCCCTCGATCCCGTCGACGAGCCGCTCTACCCGCGCCGGCTCGGTCTCTTTCTTCACAACGTTTTCGAGCGGTTCATGTCCTCCGCCGCCGATCCGGCGGCCGCCGATGCGCGCGTCCGTCTCGCCGACCTCCTCCGCGATTGCGCCAGCGAGCACGACATCGTCCCTGTCGATCTCGTCTTGTGGCGCACGCGGCTCGATGCGGCGCTCGACTGGTTTGTCGATTTCGACGGCGCACAACGCATGCTCGGGCGGCCGGCGGTCATTGAGACCCGCGGCGAGGCCTCGTTCGCCGATCTCGGCGGCTTCACCCTGACCGCGACGCCCGACCGCATCGATCTTCTTGCGAACGGCGCCGCCGCCATACTTGATTACAAGAGCGGAGCGCCGCCGACGATCGAGCAGATGCAGGCGAAATTCAGCCCGCAGCTCGCCCTGACCGCGCTGATCGTCGAAGAAGGGGGATTCGCGCCGATCGGGCTGCGCCGCGTCGAATGCTTCGGATACGTCAAATCGCTTAATCGCAACCCGGACGCGCGCAAGAATTTCGCTGGCGCAGACGGCGCGAAAGCGCGCGCGCTGATCGACGAAACCCGCCGGAGTTTTGCGGCCCTGGTCGCGCTCTTCGATAATCCGGACACGCCCTATCTGTCGCAGCCGCGCCCCAAATTCGCAAACCAGTACGGCCGTTACGACCACCTCGCTCGCCGGCGGGAATGGGCGCTCGAAGAAGACGAGGATGAGGCATGAGCGCGGCTTACGACGCCGTTCTCGCCGCGCAGCGGCGATCATCCGATCCCGCCGTCTCGGCCTTCGTCGCGGCGAATGCAGGATCAGGCAAGACCAAGGTTTTGACCGATCGCGTCGCGCGGCTTCTCCTCGCCGGCGCCGATCCTGCGAAGATTCTCTGCATCACCTACACGAAAGCCGCCGCCGCGGAGATGGCCGACCGCCTCTTCAGGCTGCTCGGCGACTGGGCGCTCGCAGGCGACGCCGATTTGCGCGCAGCGCTCGCCGCGCTCGATGGCGACAACCAACGCCGGTTCGATGCGGCGGACCTCTCTAATGCGCGCCGTCTCTTCGCCCGCGCGCTTGAAACGCCTGGCGGCCTCAAAATCCAAACCATCCACTCGTTCTGCGACGCCCTGCTCCGGCGCTTTCCGCTCGAGGCCGGCGCGGCGCCCGGATTTACGGTGATCGAGGAGCAGGAAGCCGCGTCGCTCGCTGACGCCGCGATCGACGATTCAGTCTTGGTGTCGGAAACCGTTCCGACGCTCCGGGCAGCCTTTGACCGGTTGATGTCGCGCCGCCAGCTCGATAAAGCGCGCGACCTCCTGCGCGGCCAGCTCCTCGCCCGCCACAAACTTGAGTCGGCTCTTGTGCATGCCAGCTGGCGCGATCTGGCCGCGGCCTGCGCCCATCTCATCGGCCTGGACCCCGGCGAGACCAGCGAATGCATCATCGCCGGCGGACTGGAACAAATCGATTCCGATCATTTGCTGCGGGCGAAGGCCGCCTTCGACGCCGCCGGAGGGAATGCGGCGAGATACTGCGGAGCGCCGATCGGCGCCTATTTCGCGGCGGCCTCGGATGCAGAGCGGTGGGACGCGCTCGTATCGTTATTTTTCGACTCAAAGGGCGGGCCGCGCCCGAAGTTCGGACTCGCCAAGGCGGAACCGAGCATCGAACAGGCGGTCCTCGACATGCAACGGACGTTTGTGAACGCGCATATGCGCGCCAAAGCGGCCGACAATCTCGCCGACACGACGGCGATCTTGACCATCCTCGAAGCGGCCTCGGCGCGCTACGCGGAACGCAAGACGCTGCGCGCAGCTCTCGATTACGACGACCTGATCGCGCATGGGCGCCGGGTTTTTAGCGACGTCGACGCAGACTGGGTGCGCTACAAGCTCGACCAGGGCCTCGACCATATCCTGCTCGACGAAGCGCAAGATACGTCGCCTGCGCAATGGGAGGTGGCGGAAGGCCCCTTAAGCGAATTTTTCGCCGGAGCGGGCGCGCGCAGGGTCGCGCGCACCTTTTTCGCGGTCGGCGACGAAAAGCAATCGATCTATTCCTTCCAGGGCGCCGACGCGGGCCTCCTGTCCGAGAAGGCGCAGGAACTCGCCAGGCTTATCGAACCCGTCGCGCCGTTCCGGAACGAGCCGCTCGAATTGTCGTTCCGCTCCGCCAAGCCCATTCTCGATTTCGTCGATGCGGTGTTCGCGCCGCCCGAAGCCTGGAGCGGAGTGTGCGCCGACGGCCCGCCGAAACATGCGCTGAACCGGGTCGGGACTGCGGGTCGCGTCGAATTATGGCCGCTCGTCCCGAAGGCCGACGTGCAGGAAGGCCGCGCCTGGGACGCCCCGCTCGACGCGCCGGCCGCGAACGATCCGCGGCGGCGGCTTGCGCGCGCGGTCGCGGCGGAAGTCTCCGCCCTCCTCGCCGGCGCTGAACTCCCCTCGCGCGGCCGTCGCGCCCGTGCGTCCGACATCATGATTCTCGTGCAGTCGCGCGGACCGCTCTTCGACGAAATGATCCGGGCGCTCACGCGGGCCGGCGCGCCGGTCGCCGGAGCCGACAAGATCAGACTGCTCGAAGAGCAGGCGGTTCTCGACCTGCTTTCCTATGCGCGCGCAGCGCTCCTTCCCGCCGACGATCTTGCGCTCGCCGAAACGCTGAAATCCCCGCTCTTCGGATTTGACGAGCAGGCGCTCTACGATCTCGCCTATCCTCGTCCTCCCGGCGAAACGTTGCGTCGCGCGCTCGCCTCTCGCGCCGGCGAGCGGCCGGAATGGCGCAGAGCAGCCGGCGAGATCGCGCTCGCAAGCCGCATCGGACGCAAGAGCGGCGCTTTCGAATTCCTGATGCATGTCCTTGAGGGAACCGCGCCTTCGGGCCGCAAACGCCTCTACGCGCGCCTCGGCGAAGCGGCCAAGGACGGCATCGAAGAGCTTCTTCGCCAGGCGCTCCGTTACGAGGCGGAGAATCCGCGCAGCCTTCAGGGCTTCGTTCTGTGGGCGGAGCGCAATACGGTCGAAGTCAAGCGCGAAATGGAGAAGGACGCCGACGCCGTCCGTGTGATGACCGTGCACGGCGCCAAGGGTCTCGAAGCCGAAATCGTGTTTCTCCTTGACGCGCATGCGCGCCCGCAAATGAACCTGCTCGGGCCGTTGTTCTACGCGAGGACCGCCGAGGCGCCTCGCCTGCCCCTCTTCTCCCGCAATTCCAGCGAAGACGGGACGGCAGCCGCTCGCGCGCGCGCCGACGCGAGGCGGCTCGCCTTCGAGGAATATCGCCGGCTCCTCTATGTGGCGGCCACGCGCGCCCGCGACCGGTTGTATGTTTGCGGCGTTGAACGCAGAAACGACTCCAAGCCGCACAGCAAGCCGATCGGCGAAAAATCCTGGCATGCGCTCGCCGAAGACGCGTTCGCGCGACTGGACGTCGGGCCGTCAGCGCGAAAAACGCCGTGGGGCGCCGATATCCGCACCATCGAATGCGCTCAGACCGCGCCCGCCGAAAAGGATCGTGACGCGTCCACCGACGCCGATGTTGCGCTTCCCGATTGGCTCCAAATGCCGGCGCCGGAAGAATCCGCGGCCCGGCGGATCATGCCCTCGCGCATCGATGTCGATTCCGGCGATGCGCCGGCCTATTCGCCGCTGCGGCCGCCGCACCTCGGCGTGCGCGGCTCCGCGCTGCACCGGCTCCTCGAACTGCTGCCCGACATCCCGACGGCTGCGCGCCTCTCGGCGGCCGACCGGCTGCTCGCGCGGCTTGCGCCTGAGGTCGGCGAAGGGGAGCGCGCAGAATGGCGCGAGGAAGCGCTCCGTGTCCTGAACGATGCGCGCTTCTTTGCCGTATTCGGGCCGGAGAGCCGCGCCGAAGTCGCGATCACCGGACGGCCGGCGAATTCCGAAGCGTTCATATCCGGCCGCATCGACCGACTGGCCGTTGAAGAGACGCGCGTGCTGGTCGTCGATTACAAGACGAACCGGCCGCCGCCGCAGAGCGTCAACGACATTCCGGACTCCTATCTCGCGCAGCTCGCGGTCTATTGCGCATTGCTTCAGGAAATCTATCCCGATCATCAGGTCGAGGCCGCGCTGCTTTGGACCTATGACGCGCGGCTGATGCCCGTTCCCGCCGCCATGCTCGATCGCGCGCGCGCGCGGGCTCTTCCCGCGGCTTGATCTTCCCTTCGGGGCGCTTATTTTCGCACTTCGCATCATTCAGGAGCCCCAATGCCGACCAAGAAAGTCTCCGACGCCACATTCGAGGCCGATGTGCTCGGCGCCAAGGCGCCGGTCCTCGTCGATTTCTGGGCGGAATGGTGCGGACCATGCCGCCAGATCGCGCCGGCGCTTGAAGAGCTTTCCGACGAATTCGTCGGCAAACTGACGATCGCCAAGATCAATATCGACGAGAGCCCGGAAGCGCCCGGCCGCTACGGCGTCCGCGGCATTCCGACTCTGATCCTTTTCAGGAACGGCGAAGCGGCATCGACGCTCGTCGGCGCGCGCCCAAAATCGGCGATCGCCGCGTGGATCAAGGGCGAATTGGCGAAAACCCCAGTCGCCTGACCTAAGCGTTTTCCGAGAGCACCTCGCCGGCGAGGTAGAGCGATCCGCAAATCAGAATACGCAACGTCGCCGCTCGGTTGGCGACTGCGATCGCCAGCGCCTCACGGACCGAAGCGCAAGGATAGGCCGGAAGCCCGGCGCGTTCCGCCGCCGCTGCCACCTCCTCTGCGGAGGACGCCCCGCGATGGTCTGCGGCGACGGTAAAGACGCAGGAGGCCATTCCGGCGAAGGCGGCGAAGAACCCCTCTTGATCTTTCGTCGATTGCATCCCGGTAATGAGGATCAGCGCGCGCGGGGATTTCTCTTCGAGGTCCGCCATGGCCATCGCGACGGCGCGAGCAGCATGCGGATTATGTCCGCCGTCGAGCCAGATTTCCGGCTCGCCGCCGCCGCGTTCACGCACAAGATCGACGAGCGGGCCGGACTTCAGACGCTGCAGCCGCGCCGGCCATTGGGCGGAGACGAGGCCCCTGGAGAGCATCGCGTCGGAGAGCGCGAGTCCGGCCGCCTTGACTGCCGCAACGGCGAGACCGGCATTCAACGCCTGATGCCCGCCAATGAGACGCGGCGGATCGAGATCGCATAGCCCGCCTTTGTCCTGGTAGATGAGCCGACCCTGCTCAAGATGCGCGCCCCACGACGATCCGTAGGCGAAGAGATCCGCGCCGACCGCCGCTGCGCGCCTCTCGAAGACCTGCATCGCCTCCGCCGTCTGCGGCGCGACGACAGCGGGGACGCCGGCGCGGAAGATACCGGCTTTTTCCGCGGCGATTTCGGCCAGGGTCTCACCGAGAAACTGCTGGTGGTCGAGCGCAACCGGCGCAATGACTGCTGCGAGCGTGCTTTCGATCACATTCGTCGAATCAAGGCGTCCGCCAAGCCCCACTTCCAGAACCAGAAAATCCGCAGGCGTTTCGGCGAAGGCGAGAAAGGCGGCGCAGGTCGTCGTCTCGAAAAACGTCAACGCCTTCGATCCGACTTGGCGGTCGCAGCGGTCGAGCGCGTTGATCAGGCGCTCATCGTCGATCGGCTCCCCGGCGAGAACGATGCGTTCGTTGAACCGGATAAGGTGGGGCGAAGTGAAGACGTGGACCGAGCGCCCGGACGCCTCAAGGATCGCCTTGAGATAGGCGCACGTCGACCCCTTGCCGTTGGTGCCGGCGACATGAAAGGCCGGTGGCGCTTTGAGATGCGGATCGCCGAGACGGGCGAGGGCCGCCCGCATGCGGTCGAGCCCGAGATCGATAATGACGGGGCGGCGCTCGGCGATGCGGGCGAGGACGGCTTCCGGTCCGCGCATCGCGCCTATTCGGCGGCCTTGTCGAGCGCGGCGGGTTCGGGCGCAGCGGCCCGCCTCGGAGCGGGCGCATAAGTTATGGCGGCGGACGCGCTCGCCACGACGCCGGAATTTTTGGTCAGGACACGGAGGAGACGCGCCAGCGTTTTCTTCATGTCCTTGCGGGGAACGACGATGTCCACCATCCCCTTGTCGCGGAGGAATTCGGCCCGCTGAAACCCTTCCGGCAGAGTCTCGCGAATCGTCTGTTCTATGACTCGCGGACCGGCGAAGCCGATGAGGGCGCCCGGTTCGGCGATATGGACGTCGCCGAGCATCGCGTAGGAAGCCGTCACGCCTCCGGTCGTCGGGTTTGTGTGCACGACGATGTAAGGAAGGCTCGCTTCGCGCATCATCTGCACCGCGATCGTGGTTCGCGGCATCTGCATCAGCGAGAGAATTCCCTCCTGCATGCGCGCGCCGCCCGACGCGCAGAAAACAATCAGCGGACGGCGTTTCTTCACCGCTTCTTCGGCGACCTTGAGGAGGGCCTCGCCGACGCCCATGCCCATCGATCCGCCCATGAACTCGAAATCCTGGACCGCCACGACGGCCGGCGTCGATTCGATGAAGCCCGCGGCCGCCGCGATCGCGTCGGCGCGCCCGGTCTTTTTGCGGTTCTCCTTCAGACGGTCGGCATATTTCTTCTCGTCGCGGAATTTCAGGGGATCGCTGGGCGGCTCGGGCAGAGCGATCGGTTCGAATTGGCCGTCGTCGAACAACGCCTCGAGCCGCTCGGCGGCGGAAATCTTCATGTGATGCCCGCAGGCTTGGCACACTCTGAGATTGGCCTCGAGGTCCCTGTTGAAGTGCATTTCCCCGCAAGCGCTGCACTTCGCCCACAGCGCGTCCGGTCCTTGGTCCTGTTTCTTGAACATGTTCTTGATGCCGGGCGGCAGGTTGGAGAGCCAGCTCATCGATCACCTCGCGCGGCGCGGACTGCCCCCGAAAGGTCGCGCGCCAAACTCAAGACCGGGCCGAGCAGCTTAGCAGGTTCGGCGCCGAATTGCGCAAGCCCGGACGCGAGGCGCCCGACCAACGCCGTGCCGACCACTACGGCGTCTGCCGAGCTTGCAATTGCAGCGGCGTTCTGGGGCGTTTTGACGCCGAACCCCACAGCAACGGGAAGCCCCGATGCGGCCTTCAGCCGCGACACCGCCGAGTTTATTGACTGCGCTTCGCCGGGTTTCTGCCCTGTGATTCCCGCGATCGAGACGTAATAGACGAAGCCCGATGCGTGTCGAAGCACCGCCGGCAACCGGCGATGGCAGGTGGTCGGCGTCGCCAGTCGGATGAAATCAAGCCCCGCGGATCGGGCCGGCAGACAGAGTTCGGCGTCCTCTTCAGGCGGAAGATCGACCACGATGAGGCCGTCGACGCCGGCATTGGCCGCGTCCTTCAAGAAGCGCTGAACGCCGTAAGCGTAAAACGGATTGTAATAGCCCATGAGGAGCACCGGCGTCTGGCGATCGCCGGCGCGAAAGTCGCGGACCATGGACAAGGTCTTCGTCAAGGTCTGGCCGGCCTTGATTGCGCGCAACCCCGCCGCCTGAATCGCCGGACCGTCCGCCATCGGATCGGTGAAGCAGACGCCAAGTTCGATCAGATCGGCGCCGGCCTCGGGGAGCGCGCGCATCAGGGCGAGCGACGTCTCATAGTCCGGATCCCCGCCCATGATGAAGGGAATGAACCCGGCGCGGCGGCTCATCGCGAGCTCGGCGAAGCGGCTTGCAATTCGCGTCATCCACTCCTGCCAGGGAGGTAGCGATGCCCCCTGTATGGCTCGACGCAATCGTCGAGCCAAGCGCGCGCGGGGACTAGGCCGCCCTCAGCCGCTTCAGCACGGCCGATTTACGTCCGGCAGCCTGCGCCGAACGCGGCGCATCGAGGCCGGCGCGCACGAGAATGTCGGCAGCGACGATCGGCGCGGCCGACCGAAGCACCGTTTTTCCGTCTTCATCGACATAAACGACCCAGAACCCGTCGTCGGCGCTCATCGCATGCCGCAGAAGGCCGGGATCGAGCCAGTCGATCTCCTCGCCGTTCTTGCGCGGCTTCTCCGAGCCGTAGACCTCCATCACGACGATATCGTCGCGAATGAGCGCAGGGACGGCGGGCTTCAAGAGACGTCGCTGCAGGCGGCAAGGGGGATGATTGGCTGTTGGGGCAAAGATGAACAGCGTCTTTCTCGGCGAAAACCGCTTCAGCTCGGCCTCCTTGATCGTCGCGCCGATGGCGGCGAGCACCTGCGGTCGCTTCAAGGCCAGCCAGGCGACGGCGCCGAGAATGACGCTCAACGTGAAGAAGAAGACCGACAGAGCCATGCGCCGACCGTAGTAATTGAGTTAGCTTGCCGCGCCGTTAAGGACATCGGCGCGTTTTGATACAACCGACCAAAGCCGGCCTGAAGGGACCCTATCAGGCGCTCCGCAGCGGCGGGAGGGATTGATTTTCAACAAGGTCGGACCGCGCCAGCGCCTCGTCATAAAGGCCGCGCGGCATCCGGTTGCGACGCAGGATCATGTAGACCGCGACGGCGGCCTGCAGGCCCGCGACGACGAGGAAGGCCGCATCGGGCGCAAGGCCGGTGCGCGTGATCGCAAGCACCGACAGCGATCCCATCATCGCCGCCGCGGCGTTGATCATGTTGCCGGCTGCAAGGATCCGCGCGCATTTGTCGGGCGGCGCCCGGCGCTGGATCGCCGCCTGGAGCGGCGCGACATAGAGGCCCATGCAGATGGCGGCGGCGCAAAAGGCGGCCGCGAGCGCAAGACCGTTCGTAGACTGAAAAAGTCCGCCCCCTGCTTTCGCCGCGACGGGCGTCAGCACGAAGACGAGAAGGGTCGCGGCGCAGGCCAGGGTTATTCCCAAAGTCGAATAGCCAAGGCCGCTCCGGCGTTTTGAGAGGCTAGCTGCGGCGAGGCCGCCGAGCCCCGCCCCGATCGCGAAGACGCCCATGATCGCGGTCGCTTCAGCTTCGCCGGCGCCGAGCGAGCGCTTGACATAGAGCGGAACGAGAACCGTGATGAGCGTTGCGAGGTAAAAGAAGAACGCCCAGCCGAGGATCGGCCTCGCGACGCCGGGCGATGCGAAGGCGAAGCGGGCGATTTTCAGGGCTTCGGCGGCGACGTTCCAGTTGAGTTTGAGGTCGGGCGCGGAAGGGGCGGCTTTCGGCGCGGCGAGGATGGCGAGAAATCCGGCGAAGGATGCGGCGAAGAGCGTCGCCCCGACCGCATAGCGGCCGTTCGGACTGGCGATGAGGAGGCCGCCGACGAAAAGCCCGAGAAGGATTGAGACGTAAAGGCCGGCGTTGCAGAGGCCATTGCCGCGAATGAGTTCGTCGGGCTTCAAATATTTCGGCATCGCCCCCTGGCGGACCGGGCTGAAAAACGCCGCCTGCGCGCCGATCGCGAACAGCGCGCCGACGAGCAGCGGCGCTGAATTGAGCAGGAAGCCGAGCGCCGCAGTCGCCGCAACGGCGACTTCCGCCGCCTTCGTCAGCCGGAAGAGTTTCGCGGTTTCGTATTTTTCAGCGACCTGTCCGGCGAGCGGCGAGAAGACGACCATGGCGATCGCGAAAAATGACCCGATGATCGGAATGGCGTCCTCCGGACCGGCGAAGCTCTGCATGCGGATCCAGCCAAAGGCGATGCCGATGATCAGTGCCTGGCGCAGCAGATTGTCGGCGAAGGCGCCGAGCGAGAGCCCCGTCCACATCGGCCAGAAGCGGCGCTGGAAGAAGAGCGGCGCCGTCATGCCTCGACCGGATCGGGAAGCGGCGGAGCGAGCGGCGCGCTCTCAGCGATCTCGCGGCCGGCGAGGCGCAAGGACGCGCGCTCGATCTCGTCCTCGAGACGCGACATGAACGCTTCCTTGCCGAGGCCCGGTTCGATGGGCGTGAGCAATTCGACTGTCGCTATTCCTGGACGAAGCCGCCAGCTCTGCTGGGACCAAAAGAGGCCGAGATTGGTGGCGACCGGCAGAGCCGGGCGCCCATAAGCGGCGTACATGTGAAAGACGCCCTTTTTGTAGCGATGGCGCGCGCCGACGGGAGCCAGATGGCCTTCGGGATAAATCAGCACGCTGCGGCCTTCTCCTGCGGCGCGCGCAAGCTCCTCGTCGACAAGCTTCGCCCGCGCGAATGCGCCGCCGCAATTGTCGACGACGATCGCGCCCATTTTGCGCAGGATTCCGCCGACCAGCGGAAAGCGGTCGAGGTGATCGCCCGCGACCACCGCAAGATCCGGGAATTCCGACATCATGATGAAACCGTCGCCCCAGCTTTGATGCTTGGCGGCGATGATGGCGGGGCCCTCAGGCGCGCGTTCGCGGCCATTGACCACGACGCGCACGCCGGCGACCCATCGCATGAGCGCCCGCATCGCTCTGGCGTAAAGCCGGATCCAGGAAGCGATCGGACGCCGATCTGGGACGAGCAGCAAGGGCGCGGCGGCGAGCGCGAAGAAAATGGAAACGATCCAGTATGAGGCCTGGAAAAGAATGCTCCGTATCATGACGATGCTCCCGATTTGAGCACTGCGACGACGCCTTTGGCGAGGGCCGGCGCATGCGCCGACAAAGGTCCATCGATCCGTCCATAGGCCTTGTGAAGCGCCGTCTGCAGGACGACGCCGAGCGCCATCGCTGCAACGAGGGCCGGATCGCTCTTTGGAATGTCTCCCCGCGCCATCGCCGCAGCGACGACATCTTCGGCCGCCGCCACCGGATTATCGTCCCCCGGCGGCGTCGGAAGGAAATGAGCGGTTGACAGGAGATGATAGGCGAAATGCGTCCAGTCCTCGTCGGCCGTGCGGCAATAAGCGTTCACGATCGCTTCGGCCTGCTCGTCGATGGTCAGGCCGGTGGCGCTGGTTTCGCGCACCAGCCGGGCGAGCCTCTCATGCATGGCGATAAAGAGGCCCTCGGCGATCGCCTCTTTAGACGGGAAGTGACGGTAGAGCGCGCCTTCCGAAAGGCCCGCCGCCGCAGCGATTTCACGGGTTGTCGTCGCGTCAACGCCGCGCTCGACAAAGAGCTGCAGGGCGGCTCTCTCGATCCGGCCCCGGCTCGTCTCGCCGCGCCTCAGTCTGGTATGGCTTGCATGGCTTGCCATAGTGATTGCTCACTTACATATAGGAACTGCCTGCACAAAACAAGTGAGCGCTCACTTTTCATAGGTGCCCGAATCTGCCTCCGCCGCCCGGGGTTTTTTCCGGAACGCGAGAGGATAAATGGAGAGGTCGCGCGGGCCGCGTGACATCCATTTGCGGCGAGGGGTCCAGCCTCGCCGCGGTTTGCAGCAAGGGGTCCAGCCTCGCTGCGGTTTGCGGCAGGGCGT
>Ga0187892_10000784_pt1 | contig 79949 bp, 77 predicted proteins | sample MA1701073metaG_FD_139345 | JGI IMG/M metagenome (GOLD analysis project Ga0187892, IMG submission 139345) | Bio-ooze microbial communities from a basaltic lava cave in the Kipuka Kanohina Cave System on the Island of Hawaii, USA - MA170107-3 metaG ... | reverse complement strand
CTTCCAGCGCCTCGTCGGCCAAGCCGTACCACTGCTGCACGAAGTACAGGCGCAGCATGCGCTCCAGCCCGATGGGCGGGCGTCCGCGCTTGCCTGTAGGGTAGTGCGGCTCGATGGCCGCGACCAATCGCTGCCACGGCACTACCTGGTCCATCTCCGCGAGAAACTTCTCGCGCCGTGTCACGCGCTTCTTGGTCTGGTGTTCGGCTGTGGCAAAGCTGATCTGCTGCATGGTGATTCGTGTTGGGAGGCGCTGCGCCTATCAACGTTTCGAGGCCAGAAGGCGCGCACAGTCGGGGCGATTAAATCAGCGTTTCCCTAGCCTCTTCTTCGGCTACAGGGTCGTGCGCCACGATGTGCGCACCGGCGCGCAATAGTGCGCCGATGACCACGCGGCTGGGCGCGTCGCGCATGTCGTCTGTGTTCGGTTTGCAGGCCAGGCCCCACAAGGCAAAGGTTTTGCCGGTCAGGTTGCGGTCGTATTTGGCAAACACCTTGTTGACCAGCACCTGTTTTTGGTCGTGGTTCACGGCCTCTACCGCTTCCAGCACGCGCAGGGTTTGGCCATGCTCGCGCGCAGTGCGTGCCAGGGCCTGCACGTCTTTGGGGAAGCAACTGCCACCGTAGCCGGTGCCGGCGTACAAAAAGCTGTAGCCAATACGCGGGTCAGAGCCTATGCCCTGGCGCACCAGCTCGATGTCTGCGCCCACCTGGTCGGCCAGGTTGGCCAGCTCGTTCATGAAGCTGATGCGCGTGGCCAGCATGGCGTTGGCGGCGTATTTGGTGAACTCGGCACTCTTTACGTCCATGACGCGGGTGCGCTCGTGGTTGCGGTTGAAGGGGGCGTAGAGCTGGCGCATGGTGGCCAGGGCTTGCTGGCCGGCCACGTCATCATTAACGCCCAAGACGATGCGGTCTGGGCGGGTGAAGTCTTCTACGGCGGCGCCTTCTTTTAGGAATTCGGGGTTGGAGACTACGGAGAAGGCGGGGGCGCAATCGGATTCGGGGAGGCCCTCACCCCTGCCCTCTCCCAGGGGGAGAGGGAGTAATGCGGGGGCGGATACGGAGATGGATTGCCGCGCTTCGCTCGCAATGACGGAGGGGAGGGACGCAATGACGGCCCGGCGGGCTAGTTCGGCGTTGATGGTGGCAGTTACCTTGTCTGCTGTGCCTACCGGTACCGTGGATTTGTCTACCACCACCTTGAAGTCGGTCATATGGCGGCCGATGTTGCGGGCGGCGGCCAGCACGTACTGCAGGTCGGCGCTGCCGTCTTCGTCGGGCGGAGTGCCGACGGCGATGAACTGGATGCTGCCATGGGCCACGCTGGCGGCCACGTCGGTAGAGAAGGTCAGGCGGCCGGCTTCGACGTTGCGCTCTATGATTTCTTTGAGGCCGGGCTCGTAGATGGGCACGCCGCCGCTGTTCAGCAGGTCAATCTTGGCCTGGTCAACGTCCAGGCAAAACACGTTGTTGCCCAGGTCTGCTAGGCAGGCGCCGGTGACAAGGCCGACATAGCCGGTGCCGATAATGGTGACGTTCATTTAGTTATTTGAGGCTGATTGCCGTTTTGCAGAAGTCGGCATAGGCCTGCGTCAGGCCGGTTTCCAGTTCTACCTGGGCGTGCCAGCCCAGGCTGTGCAAGCGGGCCGAGTCCATCAGTTTGCGCGGTGCGCCGTCAGGTTTGCTGGCGTCAAAGGTGATGTCGCCCTGGTAGCCCACCACCTGTGCCACGGTGCGCGCCAGTTGGGCAATGCTCACGTCTCTGCCAAAGCCGACGTTGATGTGGCTTTGCATGTGCTGGGTGTGGGCGGCGTAGGTGGCTGGGTCCAGCTCCATCACATGCACGCTGGCAGCAGCCATGTCGTCTACATACAAGAACTCGCGCAGCGGGGTGCCGGTGCCCCAGATGGTGACGCTGGGTGCCTGGCTGACTTTGGCTTCATGAAAGCGGCGAATCAGCGCGGGGATGACGTGGCTGTTTTCGGGGTGGTAGTTGTCGCCCGGGCCATAGAGGTTGGTGGGCATGACGCTGCGGTAGTCAATGCCGTGGCTGGCGCCATATTGGCGGTTGTAGCTTTCGCAGAGCTTGATGCCGGCAATCTTGGCGATGGCATAGGGCTCGTTGGTGGGCTCCAGCGGGCCGGTCAGCAAGGCATCTTCGGCCATGGGCTGTGGGGCTAGCCGGGGGTAGATGCAGCTGCTGCCCAAAAACAGCAGCTTTTGCACGCCGGCACGCCAGGCTTCGTGGATGACGTTGGCCTCCATCATCAAGTTTTGGTAGATGAAGTCGGCCGGGTAGGTGTTGTTGGCGTGGATGCCGCCCACCTTGGCGGCGGCCAGGTAGACCTGGTCAACCTTCTCGGTGGCGAAGAACTGGCGCACGGCCTGTTGGTCGGTCAGGTCCAGCTCGGCATGGGTGCGGGTGATGATGTTGGTGTGTCCTTTGGCCTGCAGGCAGCGCACGATGGCGCTGCCGACCATGCCACGATGGCCAGCTACGAAGATGCGTAAAGGCTTGCTCATCGCGCCTTACTCCACGCTCACGGCGACTTCGTAGCCGTGGTGTTTCAGCAGGGCGTGGCGGCGCGCCTGGTCCAGATCGTGTGCCACCATTTCTTCAATCATCTGGTCCAGCGTGATTTCGGGCACCCAGCCGAGTTTTTCCTTGGCTTTGGCGGGGTCGCCCAGCAGGGTTTCGACTTCGGCCGGGCGGAAGTAGCGCGGGTCGATCTTGACGATGACATCGCCCACGGCCAATGCCGGGGCTTTGTCGCCGCTGATGGCGGCGACAAGGCCGACTTCGTCCACGCCCTGCCCTTCAAAGCGCAGGGTCACACCCAGCTGGGCGGCGCTGCGGGTGATGAATTCGCGCACGCTGACCTGCTTGCCGGTGGCAATGACAAAGTCTTCAGCCTGGTCTTGCTGCAGCATGAGCCACTGCATGCGCACGTAGTCGTGCGCGTGGCCCCAGTCGCGCAGCGAGTCGATGTTGCCCATGTAGAGGCAGTTTTCGAGGCCCTGGGCGATGTTGGCCAGGCCGCGCGTGACCTTGCGAGTCACAAAGGTTTCGCCGCGACGCGGGCTTTCGTGGTTGAACAGGATGCCGTTGCAGGCATACATGCCGTAGGCCTCGCGGTAGTTCACGGTGATCCAGTAGGCATAGAGCTTGGCCACGGCATAGGGGCTGCGCGGGTAGAAGGGTGTGGTTTCTTTTTGCGGGGTTTCCTGCACCAGACCGTACAGCTCGGAGGTAGAGGCTTGGTAAAAGCGCGTCTTTTTTTCCAGGCCCAGGATGCGGATGGCTTCGAGCAGACGTAGCGTGCCCATGGCGTCAACGTCGGCGGTGTACTCGGGCGATTCAAAGCTCACGGCCACATGGCTTTGCGCGCCCAGGTTGTAGATTTCGTCGGGCTGGGTTTGCTGGACGATGCGAATCAGGTTGGTGCTGTCGCTCAGGTCGCCGTAGTGCAGCACAAAGTTGCGGTTGTCAATGTGCGGGTCCTGGTAGATATGGTCTACCCGCGCGGTGTTGAACGAGCTGGCGCGGCGCTTGATGCCGTGCACGATGTAGCCCTTGGCCAGCAGAAATTCGGCGAGATAGGAGCCGTCCTGGCCGGTGATGCCGGTGATGAGGGCGACTTTTTGGGGTGCTGTGGTCATGTCAGTGCGGAAGGTTTAAAGTGCGAAGTGCTGCGGCTTCAGGCCAGCTTTTTAGCGCTTTCGATTGGAATGACGCGTCCGTAGACGTCGTCAAGGCGCACGATGTCGTCTTCGCCCAGATAGCTGCCGGACTGCACTTCGATCATTTCCAGATCGGTCTTGCCGGGGTTGTGCAGGCGGTGCACTTCACCAATGGGGATGTAGGTGGACTGGTTTTCAGTCAGCAAGAAAGTTTCATGGCCGCGCGTGACTTCAGCCGTGCCCTTGACGACGATCCAGTGCTCGGCACGGTGGTGGTGTTTTTGCAGGCTGAGTGATGCGCCGGGTTTGACGGCGATGCGTTTGACCTGGAACCGCTCCCCCATGTCAATGCTGTCGTACCAGCCCCAGGGGCGGGCCACTTTGCGGTGCAGGGCGGCTTGCGGGCTTTGGCGAGCCTCCAGTTGAGCAACCACGGTTTTGACGCTCTCTGCATGGCTACGCGCTGCCACCAGCAGGGCATCGGGCGTGTCAATGATGAGCAGGTCGTGCGTGCCCAGCGCCACCACCGGGCGGTGGGGAGCGTGAATGTAGGTCTGGCTGGCTTCGATGACCAGGCCCTGACCCTCGACACGGTTGCCATGGTTGTCTGGTGCTGTGAGGTCAGCCACGGCATTCCAGCTGCCCACATCGCTCCAGGCGCCACTGAAGGGGACAACGGCCACGTTGGCGTGGTGTTCCATGACGGCGTAGTCAATGCTTTCAGAGCGGCAGGCGCTGAAGGCCTGTGGCTCGGGGCGAATGAAAGCCTGGTCTTGCGTGGCGCCGGCCATGGCTTGCTGGCAGCTGGCCAGGATGTCGGGCGCGTGCTGTTGCAGGGCTTTGAGCAAGACTTCAGCCTGGCACACAAAAATGCCGGCGTTCCACAGCACGTCGCCTTGCAGGATCAAGGCCTGGGCCTGGTCGGCGGCAGGTTTTTCGATGAAGCGGGCGACCTTGTGGCTGCCATCGGGCCGCGTTGGCCCTTGCTGGATGTAGCCGTAAGCCGTGGCGGGGAAACTGGGCACCACGCCAAAGGTGACGATGGCGCCCTGCCCGGCTGCGGCCTGGCCTTGCGCGACCATGGCGGCAAAGGCCTTGGCGTCGGGAATGTGGTGGTCTGCCGGGCAAAACAGCAGCAATTGCCCAGGCTGCGCCGCCAGCGCGGCCAGCGCCATGGCAGCAGCCGTGTTGCGCGCCGTAGGCTCCAGAATCACGGGCCCACTCACTTGGGCTGCGTGCATGGCCTCGGCCACCAGAAAGCGGTGATCTTCCGCCGCCACGCACATGACTTGGGCGGCCCCGTGGCCGCCCAGCTGCGCTACGCGCTCCAGCGTCAGTTGCAGCAGGCTCTTGTCGCCCACCAAGGGTACAAACTGCTTGGGGAATGATTTGCGGGACAGCGGCCAAAGGCGGGTGCCGGAGCCGCCGCAAAGAATGACAGGTTGGATCAGCATGAGGATTACCCGGCGGCAAGCTGGTTGGTGAGATTGGTGAGGGGTGTGGCTTCGGCCCCGCCAAAGCGGCGCTCACGCTGGGCGTACCAGGCCAGGGCCTCGTCCAACGAGTCGGTGCCGAAGTCGGGCCACAGGGTGTCGCTGAAATACAGCTCGGTGTAGGCGCTTTGCCACAGCATGAAGTTGCTGATGCGCAGCTCGCCGCCGGTGCGGATGAGCAGGTCGGGGTCGGGCGCGCCGGCCAGGCTCAGGTGCGCGGCCAAAGCTTCCTCGGTCATTGCGCTCACGGGCAACTGCGGGTTCGCGGCTTGCCATGCCTGCACGGCCTGCAGCATGTCCCAGCGGCCGCCGTAGTTGGCCGCGATGGTCAGGGTGATTTGGGTGTTGTGGGCCGTCATGGCCTCGACGTTGGCCATCAGCGTCTGCAGCCGGGCGTCAAAGGCGCTGCGGTCGCCAATGACCTTGAGGCGCACGCCCTTCTTGTGCATGTCGCTGGCTTCTTTTTGCAGGTAGAGCAGGAACAGGCCCATCAGGCTCGTCACCTCGTCGGCCGGGCGCTTCCAGTTTTCGGTGCTGAAGGCAAACAGCGTGAGCCAGCGCACGCCACGCGCCGAACAGGCCTCCACCAGGCTGCGCACGCGCTTGGCCCCGCTGGCATGGCCGATGGCCTTGGGCAGGCCGCGCTGGCGGGCCCAGCGCCGGTTGCCGTCCATGATGACGGCGATGTGTTGCGGCACGCTCTTCGCTGGCATGTTGTTGTGCATGGGGCCCCTGACTTCAGTATTGATAGTTGGTGTAGCGGTAGCGGCCGTACTTGTAGCCCACGCCATAGCCGTAGCGGCGCTTGGTGGTATTGAGGTCGTTAAAGATCACGCCACGGGTCTGCACGCCGCTTTGCGCCAGCCGCTTGGCCGACTCCTGCAGCTCGGCCAGGGTGCTGACTTCTGCGCGCGCCAGCATGAACACCGCACCGGCCATCGGGGCCAGAATGGCGGCGTCTGAAGCAGCCAGCACGGGCGGGGTGTCGATGATGACCAGGTCGTACTGGCTGGCCAGCTGCAGCAGCAGGGCTTGCGTGGCGGGCGACATCAGCAACTCGGCCGGGTTGGGCGGCAGGGTGCCGGTGGCTAAAAAGTCGACGTTGGGGGCCACGTTGTGGCGCAGCGCGTCGGCCAGCGGCACGCTGCCGCTCACCACCTCGCTCAGCCCGCCAGCACGGCCCTGGCCAAAATACTGGTTGAGGTGGCCTTTGCGCAAGTCGGCATCTATCACCAGCACTTTTTTGTTGGCAGCGCCCAGCACGGCGGCAAAATTGACGCTGGTGAACGACTTGCCAATGCCGGGCGTGGGGCCGGTGATCAGCACCACATTGCTGGTGACATCGAGCATGGCAAACTGCAGCGCGGTGCGCAGGCTGCGCAGGCTTTCGACCACCGGGTCTTGCGGGGCCACCACGGCCAGCACATGGGTGCCCGGGGTTTTGGCCTTGATGGCTTTGGCCTGTTGCACCTGTGCCTCGGAGTGCGGCACGGTGGCAAACACATGCAGGCCGGCGTGCTGCTCGATCTCGGCCGGGTCCTTGATGCCGGGGCGCAGGCTGTTGCGCACGAACGCCAGGGCCAGGCCGGCCAACAGGCCCAGCACGGCGGCCAGTGCCACCACCAGTGCGCGCTGGGGCTTGACGGGGCGCTCGGGCACGGCGGCCACGTCAACAATGCGCACATTGCCGACCTTGCCTTCTTTCACCAGGCGCAGTTGCTGAAAGCTGTTGAGCAGGCTGGTGTAAAGCTCGTTGTTGACCTTGACGTCACGCGTGAGGCGCAGCAGGTCTTGCTCGACATTGGGGAAGGTTTTTGACTTACCTTCCATGCTGCCGATTTGGGCACTGATGTCTTTAATTTGGGCGTCCAGCACCTGAACAGTGGGGTGCTGCGGCGTAAAGCGCGCTTCAAGTTCTTTGCGTTTTTGCTGCAGCTCAAGCAGGCTTGTTTGCAGCTTGACTGATTGCTCCAGCATCAGCTTGGCTTCGGATCCGAGGTCAAAGGTGCCATTGCGGTTGCGGAACTGGTTGAACTTGTTTTCTGACGTTTCCAGCTCTTTGCGCAGCTGCGGCAGCTGGGTGTTCAGGAAGGTGATGGATTTTTCGGCCTCGGCGGCCTTGCGCTCAATGTTTTGGCGCACATACAAGGCGCCTACTTCGTTGAGTACATTCGCGATGCGCGTCGGGTTTGCCCCTTCCAGGCTGGTGCGGATAACGCCGGACTGTTTGCCCTGTTCGGCAATGTTCATGTCCTTTTGCAGCTTCTCGGTAACGTCCAGGCGCGAAAAGGGCGTGATGTAAAACTCGGCGCCCGGTTTGCCAACCGCACTGGCCACCAGCAGTTCGCCGGACTGCCCCTCGTGCTTGAAGCGCAGAGGCTCGCCCAGGCGACCTGCGCCCAAGGTGTCGCCTTCGGGCGAGCGCAGCTCGTAGCCCTGGGCGGTTAACGCCACGGTGTATCGGTTGCCTTCCAGGTCTTGGGGCACTTTCAGATTAGCCACATGCAGCGCTTCGGTGCCGCTCACATAACCGCCCATGCCAAAAAAACCGGGGTTGGAGGGCTCGGTGGCGCGACTAGCCAGCCAGCGGCCAACGAGCGGCAGATATTTGGGTTTGACCTCCATATCGAGCTTGAGGTTGGCCACAGCCTGGCCGACGACCAGGCGAGAACGCAAAATCTCGATCTCGGCGGTGGCAGGCGACTTGATGTCAAACATGCTGCCCATGTCACCCAGCAAGCTGTTCATGCCGCCGGCTTTGCCGTCCTCGACCTGGATCAGGGTGTTGGCCTCGTAAATGGGCGTGCTCAACAGCGCATAGGCCGAGCCAAGGGCAATGGCCACGGCCGTCACCGAGGCGATGAGCCAGCGGCTGTCGAGCACCACGTCGAGCAGTTCGAGCAGGTTGATCTCGTCGCCATCGTCGGGCAGTTGGGGCAGCTGGGGCGGGCTGAGCTGGAGATTGGACTGGGGTGCGTTCATCGACTAAAGATTCTGTTCAAACGGGTGGGCGGCCAGGTGGCCGGCTTCAATCCAGCAGGCGAATGCGCGGGGCCCAGGCCGCCACGCCGCGCTCGATGTCGGCATAGGCGGCTTCAAACGCGGTTTTCGGCTGGCGGTACGGGTCGGCAATGTCGAACTTGCCGAGTTCGCCCAGGCGGAACACCCTGCCGCGCACCAGAGGGAACCTTTGCTCCAGCTCGGTCTTGTGCTCTTGTTCCATGACCAGGATCAGCTCGGCCGACTGGCACATCCAGCCCGTGACCTGCTGGGCCCGGTGGGCCGACAGGTCCAGGCCATGGGCTGCGGCCACTTCCACCGCCATGGGCTCGGCCGGGTTGCCCACCAGTGCGCTCAGGCCGGCAGACCAGACGGTTTTGTCGGGAAACTCACGGGCCAGCAGGGCTTCGGCGATCGGGCTGCGGCAGATGTTGCCGACGCACAGGACCAGGATGTGCTTCATTTGGTGGTGACGTCGCGCGTGACGTTGACCACTTGCGCGCTGGGCAGGATGAGGCTGATGACGCGGTTCCAGTTGACCAGCGGCGCCGGGTCGACATACACGACATCGCGCGCCTTGAGTTCGAACCCCTCGGCCAGCGCGTAGGCCACTGCCGAGCGCGCGTCCAGGTGATAAATCTCGGCGTTGCCGTCGGCATCGTTGCGCACCACGTAGATCTGGCGCGGATTGCCCGAAGTGGGGCTGACGCCGCCCGATTCACCCAGGGCTTCGTTGAGCGTCAAACGCCCGTTGCGCAGGGGCTGCGCGATGGGGCGCACGACCTCCCCCATCACGTACACCTTGGATTCTTCGCGGCTGAGCACGCGCACCAGATCGCCGCTGCCGAGCAGGATGTTGGAGGGGTTGATGCCCTGCGCGGTGAGCTGCTGCAGGTTGACCATGGCGGTGTTGCCATTGCGCGTGATCGCGATGGCGGAACGGTCGGCCGTGGGCAAAAGACCGCCAGCACGGTTGAGGGCCTCGGGCAGGGTCATGGGGATGTCGTTGACGGCCTGCAGGCCGGGTGTGCGAACCTCGCCATCCACATAGACCCGGCCGCTGCGGTAGGCCTGGATGCGCAGTGTGATCTGAGGGTCCTTGAAGAATTTCGCGAGGCGGGTGGCGAGCAGGTCGCGCGCTTCGTTCTCGGTCAGGCCGCCGAGTTTGACGTTGCCCACATAGGGAAACTGGATCAGGCCGTCGGGACTGACGTTGTAGCCATTGCCGACGGCGGCCAGGCCGGAGGCATCGGTCGTGAGCGTGGCGCCCGCCGGGGCCAGGGCCAGCTCGGGGTGGCCCCAGACCACGATGTTGAGCACGTCGCCCGGGCCAATGGTGTAGGGCTTGGGCACGCCAAACAGGCGCTTCACGTCCTGCCCGACCTCGGTGGACTGCGCCGCGCGCTGCTGGCGAATCAGCTCGGGCGTGATGCTGAGCAAGGCACCAGGCGGCGGGGCGACGGTGGCGGATGCTGCGCAGGAGCCCGATGGCGCAGTGCCGGGAGCGGCCGCGCGCCGGGTGGTGATGGAGGTGGTGATGGAACAGGCGTTGGCCTGCTGGTCGGTGGCGCCTGAGGCAGGGTTGGCCTGCTGGTCGGTGGTGCCCAAGGCAGCGCCGATGTTCAGGCCGGGCGCGAAGGCGCAGCCGGTCAGGAGCGAGGCCGCCAGGGCCAGCACGGGCCATTGAAGGAGCGCCAGCATGGAAGGCTTGCGTGACATCTGTGCAGTGAACATGAATGTTGGACGATGTGCCTGGCCGAGGCCTGGCGACTTGAATTCGGTGGCCGCGAGGGCGTTGGACCATGGCTACCGCAGTGTTTGGGGCAATTCAAACCCGAAACACCCCCTGCGTACTACCACTCCCCTCCCCCCGGCGCGACTGGCCCGCGGGCTGTCGTGCTCTACTTTCTACAAGCTGTCGATGACAGCCCGTTGTCACACCAGTTCGAGCTGGTGATGCTCCACGTTGACGAGCTGCGGCTGGCCCATGAGTTCCAGCAGCACGGCCACGCGCTGGCTCGAGACCGACTTCACCAGCCCCTCCACGCCGTCGAGCGCGGAGTTCCTCAGGCGAACCTGCTTGCCGGGCCTCAGCACACTGAGTTCGGCAATGTCGGCGGCGTTTCTGCGTCTTTCAAACTCCTGAATGACATGCAGGACGCCGGGCTTCACGAGCGCAGGCTCGTTGCCAAACCGCACCAGCGAAGTCACGCCGCGCGTGGAAGTCGCCGACGAGATCGACTGGGTGCTGCGGGCCGGCTGGAAGAACACGTAGCGTGCGAACATGGGCTCGAACCCGACCTGCACGCTCGCTGCCGCCTTCTTGAGGCGTTTGTACAGCGGCAAGTAGGCATGAAAGCCCTGCTGCTGCAGATTCTGCAGCGCCACGCTTTCCTGCTTGGGCTTGGTATAGACCAGATACCAAGGCTCGCCGCTCTCGCTGCGGTTGTGACCGTCGCCGACAGGCGCGTCACCCGCTTCTTCTTGCTTGAAACCCATTTACCAATCCGTCCCTGGATGGCTGTTGGCTCGTCTCCAGCCCAACAGCAGATCATTGTTGGTTTTGGCGCACCGCGTACAACCTAATGCGCTTTGTGATTGAGTCTACCAGCGGCAGTCGCTGATCTGCGGGTTCAACGCGGTTACGGAGGCCAGAAAGCGGTCGATGTGTGGCGTTTTTGCGATGCGATCCCGTGTTTGCGGGAGGGCGCGAAAACTAAAGACTTACCGCCTGGCGAGGGGCAGGCCTGTTGTCATTCTGAGCAAAGCGAAGAATCTTGCCGGCGCACGCCTCCACGCTCCACGCCTAGCCATGCCTCGATACGCAAGGCCACTTCAGGCGAAATGGCAGCGCGGCCTGGGTGACGGTCAGCCCCAGCGCGGGCAACACATCGTCGCGCAGCGTCAGGCCGGGATGCGGGGGATTGAACATGCATGCCATCGTTGAATCGCAGGCATTGCGGCGCGTGCCCGGGCCGCTCAAAGGGCCACCTTTTTCTGGATAGCACGGACAAAAACCTCTGCCTGCTCAATGACCCACTCAACCTTCGCGGGTTCAACCTCGTTCCCGGAATAGTCTGCCACCAGGCGAATCTCGGCGGCTCTATTCAGCGCTTTGCCAAGCGCCACAGGGAACACCCCGGTTTTGACAAGATGAAGGCTGAACGCGGCAATCAAACCGCTGTGGGTTTTGGCCACGGAGGCTTCAACGGGCGCACCCAGGCCAAGCAACGCAGCTCTGGCGGCATCAAACATGGCGTAGTAGGCGCGGTTGGAAGCACCATCGCAATCCCCAGCCTCCATCAGCAACCGAGCAGAGGCGATGGCCCGGCTTGCTTTGTCCATCAGATCCGCAGCGCTCAAATTCGCACCCCTTCGCGTTTGATGTTGTGGATCAACGCGGGGTTGGAAAACTTCTCGGGGTGCCGCCATTCGTCGTCCCATAGAGGTAGTGGCTGGATCAAGACACCGGTTTCCAGCAGTACATCGTAGGCAATATCTGCCAGGGCAAGTTTGGTATCCAAAAAGGGGCCTTTGCGACCACGCAGGAGCACGGCGATGTCGGCATCGCTGTCAGGACGGTGGCTGCGACGAGCGCGACTGCCGAACAAGATGGTTTTCACAACACCGTACTGACCCGCCACTTTCCTGGAAAAGCTTCGCGCTGCCCGCCGGGTGTCAGGATCTACATCCGCCAACTGGGGCCCGGATGTCTTTTTAACGGGTATCCGGGCACTGTAGGTGTTCTTGAAACTCGCCACCTGATGACCCAGGGACAGTTGGCGGCTGATGCGGCGGTGCCCGGTGTCGAGCAGCGCCGTGGCGCCAACTTCAGCGGGCCCGCTGAGCGCCGGCACAACGCTGACCCCCAAACGCCTCATGGCTTCTTGCGCCAGCGCTTCCAGTGTTTGAGTGACTACTGGGGCCGCTTGGCCACCGCCCCCGGTTTTGGCGTAAATGCCGTAACCCAGCCGTGCCAGCTGGCCCTCAGCGACGAGTTGCTGCAGGACGCGGGTGACTTGGCTTGGACTGCCCAGTTTCTTAAAGTCGGAGCGCAGCAATACAGCTCCAGCGCGCCTGGAGATGACGTGAAGCATGCGCTCTTTGACGCTGTGTGCGGCCACTGGCGATCCCGATGCAGACAATGTGCATTCACTTTAGCAGAAATGATTTTTGGTTGCACCAACTCGCGCCTTCGCATACGTGACGCAAAACCGGCGCGGGGAAGTCGGCGGGCAGCACAGCCTGGAGTGAACGTTCTCTAACCAAAAAAGAATTGGAATCTGACCCTAATTCCGACCATCCGCTTTCGCACCGCCAACCCGCGCGTGTTCGGTTCGGCGCTTCATGAAGAATTGGAATCTGACCCCAATTTCGCTCCTGAAGAATTGGAATCTGACCCCAATTTCGCTCTGGCCTGATCAAAGCAAATGCACTATGCTTTCAATGACAGCATTGATGGCATTTCTGGAGAGACATCATGGCCACTCTGACCATTCGGAATCTCGAAGACGACCTCAAAGCTCGCCTGCGAATCGAGGCGGCGCAGCACGGACATTCCATGGAAGAAGAAGTCCGTACCATTTTGCGCCGGGCATTGGGTCAACCGCCAGCCGCGCGAGGCTTGGGCACCCGCATCCACCAGCGCTTCGCTGACTTGGGCGGAGTCGACCTTGATTTACCCGCCCGCACGGACACGCCACGCGCGGCAGACCTGGCCGAATGATCGTCCTCGACACCAACGTTCTGTCAGAGTTGATGCGACAGCAGCCCGACAGCAAGCTGATGGCGTGGCTGGATGCGCAAGCTACAGACCAGCTTTGGATCACGGCCATCACCGTCGCCGAAATTCTGTACGGCGTTGCAAGGCTGCCTGATGGCAAGCGCAAAGCAGCCTTGCTCGATACGGCTCTCGTGATGCTGGAAGAAGACTTTGCCGGCCGCACCCTGCCCTTTGATGCAGCGGCCGCGCAATGCTATGCCCAACTGGTTGCCACGCGAGAGAATGCAGGCCGCCCGATCAGCATGGCCGATGCCCAGATTCCAGCGATCTGCCTCAGCCACGGTGCCATGCTGGCCACCCGCAATACGAAGGACTTCGACGGGCTGGAGCTTGAGCTGATCGACCCGTGGCGGGCTGCCGGGGAGGATTGATTCGCACAACCCACTCACCAAGAATTGGAATCTGACCCCAATTTCGCACATTCGCGGAGCCTGTCCTGAGCGCAGTCGAAGGGCTCAGGATGACAAAGGACACCCGACACCCCTGGCAAGCTGCCGGCGAGCACTGAGAACGCCGGGTCAGACTGATGTCGAAACCTCGATGCAGGCTTGCCCCTGCTCCAGCAATACCTGTTCAATCAACTGCCTATTGTCGAGGAGTATTTTCAACGTTGCAGCCCTCGACTGATTGCGCGTCTTGAGCCAGATCACCTTGGGAGGCTGCCCCCACACCAGTGACAACTCCTCAAAGTCCGCATCGCGGGTGACGATCACAAAATCTTCGGCCTTGGCAGTCTCCCAGACGGTACGGTCCAAGGCTGCCTCAAGGCCGATCAAGGCAACCTGTGTACTCCCGGGATAGTCGTGCTGCAGGAAAGGCACAAGCCGCCGGGACAGGTTTTCGTCCAGCAGAAGCTTCATTCCACGGCCAGCGCGTAGACCTTGTGCTCGCGGTCAGCAGCAAATGCTAAAACCGCATAAATGTCCTCAGGCTCCAGCTCCGGAAAATCGTCAATGATCTCCTGCAGACTCATGCCGCTCGACAGCATCGAGAGCACGTCATACACCGTAATCCGCAAGCCGCGAATACACGGCCGGCCGCCCCGCTTGCCCGGCTCGAGTGTGATTCTGTTCATGATGTGTCCACCAGCGTGAAGTCGATGCCTCGATTCTGCATGAAAGCATTCTGAGCACCGCGAAGAATCTTGTCAGCGTTCCGAGATCCTTCGCTGCGCTCAGGATGACAACGGCCGGATGACAACGGCCGCCCGACACCCCGCCTGGTCACGCAGGAGCACCTACTCCCCGAGGTAAGCCGCCCTCACCTTGGGATCGCTCAGCATCTCCTTGGCGTCGCCGCTCATGGTGATGACGCCCGAGTCCATCACGTAGCCGCGGTTGGCGATGCCCAGCGCCCGGCTGGCGTTTTGCTCGACGAGCAGGATGGTGACGCCCTGGGCCGAGACGTCGCGCACGACTTCGAAGATCTTGTCGACCATGATGGGGCTCAGGCCCATGGACGGCTCGTCGAGCAGCAGCACCTTGGGACGGGACATGAGGGCGCGGCCCATGGCCAGCATTTGCTGCTCGCCGCCGGACATGGTGCCGGCCAGCTGGTCCTTGCGTTCCTTCAGGCGCGGGAAGATGGTGAACACCTTCTCCATGTCCATGGCGATTTCCGCCTTGTCGTTGCGGATGTAGGCGCCCATCAGCAGGTTTTCGGTGATGGTCATGCGGGTGAACACGCCGCGGCCCTCGGGCACCATGGCCAGGCCGTGCTTGACGAGGTCCCAGGAGCCCTTGCCCTTGATGCTCTGGCCCAGGAACTCGATGTCGCCGTCGGCCATGGCCAGCGAGCCGGTGATGGCTTTCATGGTGGTGGTCTTGCCGGCGCCGTTGGAGCCGATCAGCGAGACCAGCTCGCCTTCGCGCACTTCAAAATCCACGCCCTTCACCGCCTGGATGCCACCGTAGGCGACCTTCAGGCCGCGGACTTTCAAAAGCGTCTTGTTTGCCATTGCTGTTCTCCTGGCTCAGTGGCCACCGGTGCCGAGGTAGGCCTCGATCACCTTCTGGTTCTTCTGCACTTCGGCCGGGTTGCCCTCGGCGATCTGCTTGCCGTAGTCGAGCACGGTGACGCGGTCGCACAGGCCCATGACGAGTTTGACGTCGTGCTCGATCAGCAGGATGGTGCGGTTGTCCTTGCGGATGCGGTCGATCAGCTCGCGCAGCTGCACCTTCTCGGTGGCGTTCATGCCGGCGGCGGGCTCGTCGAGTGCGATCAGCTGCGGATCGGTGGCCAGGGCGCGGGCGATTTCCAGGCGACGCTGGTCGCCGTAGGACAGGGTGCGGGCCTTGAAATCGGCGTACTTGCCAATGCCCACGTAGTCCAGCAGCTCCCGGGCGCGCTTGGCGATGGCGGCCTCCTCGGCCTTGAAGCCGGGGGTGCGGAAGACCGCGCCGAACAGGCCCGAGCTGGTGCGGATGTGGCGGCCCACCATCACGTTTTCCAGCGCCGTCATTTCGGCGAACAGGCGGATGTTCTGGAAGGTGCGCGCGATGCCGGCCTTGGCCACTTCGTGCACGGCGGTCGGCTGGTAGGGCTGGCCGGCGAGCTCGAAGCTGCCGCTGTCGGGCGTGTACAGGCCGGTGATGACGTTGAAGAACGTGGTCTTGCCGGCGCCGTTGGGGCCGATCAGGCCATAGACCTGGCCGCGCTGGATGGTGATGCCCACATCGCTCAAGGCCTGCAGGCCACCGAAGCGCTTGGAAATGCCGGCGACTTTGAGTACGGTTTCCGTCATGTCGCGCTCCTGACTTCCTGAAACGCCGGCGACTTTGAGTACGGTATCTGCCATGTCGCTCTCCTTACTTCCTGGCCAGTGCCTTGCCGTGCTCGGGCGAGGGCCACAGGCCACGCGGTCGCGCCAGCATCACGGTGATCATGGCCAGCGCGATCAGCAGCTGGCGCAGGATGGCTGAATCGAGCCGCCCGCCGGTCAAGGCCTGCAGCGGGCCGGCCACGTAGCGCAGCACCTCGGGCAGGGCCGAGAGCAGCACGGCGCCCAGGATCACACCGGGCAGGTGACCGACGCCGCCCAGCACCACCATGGCGACGATCATCACCGACTCCATCAGGCTGAAGGACTCGGGCGAGACAAAGCCCTGGAACGCGCCGAACATGGCACCTGAGACGCCGCCGAAGGTGGCGCCCATGCCGAAGGCCAGCAGCTTCATGTTGCGGGTGTTGATGCCCATGGCCTTGGCGGCAATTTCGTCTTCGCGAATCGCCATCCAGGCGCGACCGATGCGCGAGAGCTCGAGCCGGTGGCAGATGATGATGCTGACCGTGACCAGCGCGAGGAACAGGTAGTAGTAGAGGCTGACCGAGGCGAGCTCGAAACCGCCGATGCTCAGCGGCTTGCCCAGGTTGAAGCCGAAGAACTTGATCGAGTCGATCTGGTTCAGGCCCTTGGGGCCGTTGGTGATGTTGACCGGGTGGTCCAGGTTGTTGAGGAACACGCGGATGATTTCACCGAAGCCCAGCGTCACGATGGCCAGGTAGTCGCCGCGCAGCTTGAGCGTGGGCGTGCCCAGCAGCACGCCGAAAAACGCGGCCAGCCCGGCGCCGGCCGGGATCACGATCCACAGCGGCGTGTGCAGGCCGTCGGGGAACATGGCCGCAAACGCAGCGAAGGTCTCCGACAGATGGGGCGACGCCATCAGGCCGAACATGTAGGCGCCCAGCGCGAAGAAGGCCACGTAGCCCAGGTCCAGCAGGCCGGCGTAGCCGACCACGATGTTCAGGCCCAGGGCCAGCAGCACATAGAGCAGGGCCACGTCGGCGATGCGCACCCAGGCGCTGCCAAAGCCCTGCAGGATCAGCGGCAGGATCAGCAAGGCTGCGGCCGCGACCAGATAGGTAAGCAGTTTGTTCTGTTTCATGGGGTTCTCCTCAGGCGCGGTCCGCGACACGCTCGCCCAGCAGGCCCGAGGGACGCAGCGTGAGCATGGCGATCAGCACGATGAAGGCGAAGATGTCGGAGTAGTGGCTGCCCAGCACGCCGCCGGTGAGGGCTCCGATGTAGCCCGAGCCGATCGACTCGATCAGCCCCAGCAGAATGCCGCCGACCACGGCGCCGGCCAGATTGCCGATGCCGCCGAACACGGCCGCGGTGAAGGCCTTGAGCCCGGGCAAAAAGCCCATGGTGTGCTGCGCCGTGCCGTAGTTGGACGCATACATCATGCCGGCGATGGTGGCCAGCACGGCGCCGATGATGAAGGTGGCGGAAATCACCATGTCGGGCCTCACGCCCATCAGGCCCGCCACCCGCGGATTCTCGGCCGTGGCGCGCATGGCGCGGCCGAGCTTGGTGTAGTTGACCAGGTACATCAGCACGGCCAGCGAGACGGCGGTGAGGCCCAGGATCATGATCTGGGTGGGCGTGATAACCGCACCGCCGACGTTGAACGGGGTGCTCGGCAGCAATGTGGGATAGGACTTGTAGTTCGGCTTCCAGATGATCATGGCCAGCGTCTGCAGCAGGATGGACATGCCGATGGCGGTGATCAGCGGCGCCAGCTTGGGGCTGTTGCGCAGCGGCCGGTAGGCGATTTTCTCGATCGAGAAGTTCAGCGCGGCGGCCACGACGCAGGAGATGAGCATGGCAACGATCAGGATGATCCAGCCGGGCGTGCCGGGCATGGCGTCCTGCATCAGGCCGATGATGGTCCAGCTGGTCAGCGCGCCGACCATCAGGACCTCGCCATGCGCAAAGTTGATGAGGTTGATGATGCCGTACACCATGGTGTAGCCCAAGGCGACCAAGGCATACATGCTGCCCAATACCAGACCGTTGATGATCTGCTGCAGCAGGATTTCCATAAAGAGACTCTCCGTTTTGTGACCGGTCGATTGGCCAGCTGACATCCGCGTCCCAACGGCCCCAACCGTGTGGTCAGCGACTCTGGCCTTATGGGCGCATTCCGTCAGCTAGCAAAAAACCCGCCAGCGCGCAGTCGGTGGCGGGTTTGTGGACGGGATTGTAGCGGCCGTTGAGGGGCTCCCACGACAGGGTTTGCCGGGGGTTTTCCCTCTGTTTGAGCGGCAATCACCGATTCTTCGATTTAAGTAGTTTTTCTTATGGAAGCCGGATTTTTTGTAAGTCGACTTATTAAATACCCGGTCCAGGGCCGCGCAAATGCACAGAGTTTGAGTTCAGGCAGCCGAGGCCGGCGCCACCGTGCCGCCAGCGACGGCACCGAAAACGGGCGGCGCAGTGACGATCGAGGTCAGCGCAGGCTCAACACAGCGCAGGCGGTCGAGCACGGGACGCGGCCGCCGCAGCTCATCCGACTCGGCAAAGGCCTGTTCCAGGGCCGCGGCCACGCCAAGCACCTGGTGGTCCGCGAGGAAGCGGCCGACCAACTGCAGCTCGAAAGGCATGCCCGCGTGGTCAACCCCGCAGGGCAGGCTGAGTGCCGGCAATGTGGTCAGCGTGACCACGTAGGTCAGCGCCAGCCAGCGGTAGTAGTTGCTTTGTGGCTTGCCGTCGATGGTGTCGGCATACAGCGTCGTCCAGGGGAAGGGCGATACGGGCGTGGTGGGCGCCAGGATCAGGTCGTAGTCGGCCATCGCGGCGTTGAAGCGCGCGAGGATGCGTGTTTGTTCAGCCTGCGCCCAGGCGCTGTCGAGCAGGCTCATGGCGGCACCGATTTCGAAATTGGCGCGCGTATTGGGGCCGAGGCTTGCGGGATCGCGTGCGTAGGCATCGCGGGTGCCGGCGACGAAAGCCTCGGCGCGCAGCACGTCGAAGCAACGGTGCACATCGCCCAGATCGAGCGTGACTTCGTCGCAACTGCGCAACAGATGCTTGATCGAGGCGATCTTGCGGCGAAAGACCCCGCGGATCGAGGCGTCGACGTCGCAGGCGCCGAAGTCCCCGGTCCAGCCGACGCGCAAGGCCCCGAGGTCCACCGCCGGTGGCCCGAACCGGTATCGGAGCCCGTGCACACCGGAAGCATGTCGCAGGCCAGCGCCGCCGCCGAGCCACCCGACGAGCCGCCCGCGCGCAGCCGCGCCACGAGCACGTTGTCGGCCGCGGGCACATGGTCGCGATACAGCGGCGAGCCCAGGGTGGCGAGCAGGCCCTCGGTCGCCTCCAGGTCCTTGACGCCCATCGGCAGCCCATGCAGCAGGCCCAGCGGGCGGCCTTCCAGCACGGCACGTTCGGCAGCCCTGGTTTCGCTGCTTGCGCGTTCGAAGCAGGTGGGCGTGACGGCGTTGACGAAGGGGTTCACCGCCTCGATGCGCGATGCAGGCTTCGAGCAGTTCGACCGGCGAAATCTGTCTGGCCTCGATCAGCCGCCTCAGTTCGACGGCCGAGCGGGTCACCAGGCTGTCGTCAGCTGCCATGCTCAGTCCGCCCGGATGTTCGCGCGCTGCGCGACGGCGCGCATGCGCGGCAGCTCGTCTTCGATCCGCACCGCCACCGCGGCGGCGGGCTCGTACGCGTGCTGCAGCCCGTTGGCGATGAGCTTGTCGCGGATCTCGGCGTCGGCCATGGTTTCGGCCAATGCCTTTTGCAGCCTGGCCTTTGCATCGGCCGGAAGGCCGCGCGGCGCGAAGACGGCGAGCCAGGAATCGGCGGAAAAGCCCGGGAAGCCGCTTTCGGCCACCGTCGGCACCTCGGGCAGCTGCGTGGCGCGCGTGGCGCCCGTGACGGCGATGGCCTTGATCTTGCCCGCCTTCAGCTGAGGCAGGGACGCCGCCACCGTGTCGATCGTGAAAGGGATCTGGCCTCCGATCAGGTCGCTCATGGCCGGCGCACTGCCCTTATAGGGGACGTGCAGCAGCTTGATGCCGATGGCGCTCCACATCAGCTCACCCGCGAAGTGGGCCGTGGTGCCGCTGCCAAAGGAGCCATAGACGTACTTGTCCGGTGTGCTGCGCACGGCGGCCACCAGTTGCCCCAGGTTGTTGGCCGGCACGTCGCGGTTGGCGATCAGGATCAGGGGGACGCGCGCGGCCAGGCCTATGGGCTCGAAGCTCTTGACCGGGTCATAGGGCAGTTTGGGGTTGAGCGCGGGGTTGACAGTGAAGGTGGAACCCGAGCTGATCAACAGCGTGTAGCCATCGGCTGGTGCGCTGGCCACAAAGGCCGCACCGACGATGGTGCCGGCACCGGCCTTGTTCTCGATCACCACCGGCTGGCCCAGGCGCTCGCCCAGCTTCTTGCCGACGAGCCGGCCGACGATGTCGGTGGCGCCTCCAGGCGGAAACGGAATGACCAGCTGGATCGGCCTGGACGGGTAGCCTTGCGCGTGGGCGACGCTCCACGGAGCCAGCCAGGCCAGGACCACCACGAGGAAGGCGACGTTTGCGAGTTTGAGTTTCATCACGTTGTTCACCGTTTCAATGGCAGCCCTTGGGGCTGCGGTTGGAATGCGCGAAAGCCTTGGCGAACCCGGTCGGGTTCAACCATTGCGGAACAGGAAGCTGTAGGCGTTGAGCGCGGGGACGCCGCCCAGATGGGCGTACAACACCTTGGAGCCCGCGGGGAACTCGCCACGCCGGACCTTGTCGATCATGCCCTGCATGGATTTGCCTTCGTAGACCGGGTCGGTCAGCATGCCTTCCTGGCGCGCGCACAGGCGGATGGCTTCGAGCGTGCCCTCGGACGGCAGGCCGTACTCGGGGCCGCCGTAGCGCTCGTCCAGCACGACATCGTTGTCGGTGATCGCGCGCCCCAGTTCGACGAGCTCGGCCGTGTGCCGGGCGATGCGCAGGATCTGCTCGCGCGTCTGCGCCGGCTTGGCCGAGGCGTCGATGCCGATCACGCGGTCGGCCCGGCCATCGGCCGCGAAGCCGACCACCATGCCGGCCTGCGTGCTGCCGGTGACGGAGCAGACCACGATGTAGTCGAACTTGAAGCCGAGCTCGGCCTCCTGCTGGCGCACCTCTTCGGCGAAACCGACAAAGCCGAGGCCACCGAGCGGGTGCTCCGAGCAACCGGCAGGAATCGGAAACGGCTTGCCGCCGGCCTTGCGCACGTCCTCCAGGGCCTGCTCCCAGCTCGGCCGGATGCCGATGTCGAAGCCGGCGCTGTCCAGCGTCACCTGGGCGCCCAGGATGCGCGACATCTCGATGTTGCCGACGCGGTCGTAGACGGCATCGGAATAGTTGACCCAGTTTTCCTGCACCAGCACGCACTTGAGGCCCAGGTGCGCCGCCACCGCCGCGACCTGGCGCGTCTGGTTGGACTGGATGCCACCGATGGAGACCAGCGTGTCGCAGCCCTGGGCGAGCGCCTCGGGGATTAGGTATTCGAGCTTGCGCGTCTTGTTGCCGCCGAAAGCGAGGCCGCTGTTGCAGTCCTCGCGCTTGGCGTAGAGCTCGACCTTGCCGCCCAGCTGCGCGCTCAGGCGCTTGAGCGGCTGGATCGGGGTGGGTCCGAAGGTGAGGGAGTGCTTGGGAAACTTGTCGAGACGAAGCTTGGATGGCATGAGGATTCTCCTGGTTGGACAGGAAAATCGTAGGCGATCGCTGCTGGAATGAATTGCGTATTGTTGAAACTCTGCTTCTTTGTTTTGCTCATTCTTCGTAAGCTGCAAAACGTATTCCGTAAATCCTAGGTTTCCTGCAATATTTGTAGAATCCTGCAATGGAAAACACGCTCGACCGGATCGACCGCAAGCTGCTGCGCCTGCTTCAGGAAGACGCCTCGGTGCCCAACATCGAGTTGGCCGAGAAGACGAATCTGAGCCCGCCGGCCTGTTCCCGGCGCGTGGCCAGGCTCAAGCAGCTGGGCTTCATCCGCCGCACGGTGGCGCTGGTGAACCCGCGCGCGCTGGGCTACAACGGCCTGGTCATCATCGGCGTGGTGCTGGACCGCTCCACGCCCGACTCGTTCGCCGCATTCGAGAAGGCGGTGTCGGGCGTGACCGGCTGCCTCGAAGTGCAGCTGGTCACCGGCGAGTTCGACTACTTTGTCAAGCTGCGGATCCAGAGCATCGACTCGTTCAACGAGCTGCACGCGGCGCAGCTGATCCGGCTGCCGGGGGTGCGGCAGGTCCGCACCTTTGTCTGCCTCAAGGAAGTCTTTGAGACGACCCGGATCCCGGTCTAGCGCTTGCCCTTGTCCGCGGCCGCATTGCGCTCGCGCAGCTCGGCGAGCTTCTGGGCGATCTTGATTTCCAGTCCACGATCGACCGGTCGGTAGAAGCCGGGCTCGGGCATGCCCTCGGGCAGGTAGCGCTCGCCGGCGGCGAAACCGCCCTCTTCGTCGTGCGCATAACGGTAGTTCTTGCCGTAGTCCAGGTCTTTCATGAGCTGGGTCGGCGCATTGCGCAGGTGCAGGGGCACGGGGCGGGTGCCGTCCTTCTTGACCCAGGCCTTGGCTTCGTTGAAGGCCTGATAGACCGCGTTGGACTTGGCTGCCACGGCCAGGTAGACCACGCATTCGGCCAGGGCCAGCTCGCCTTCGGGCGAGCCCAGGCGCTCGTAGACCTCGGCGGCGTCGAGCGCCAGGCGCAGCGCGCGCGGGTCGGCCAGGCCTATGTCTTCGGCCGCCATGCGGATGAAGCGGCGCGCCATGTAGCGCGGGTCGGCCCCGCCGTCGAGCATGCGCACGAACCAGTACAGCGCGGCATCAGGGTCGGAGCCGCGCACGGATTTGTGCAGGGCCGAGATGGTGTCGTAGAACTGCTCGCCGCCCTTGTCGTAGCGGCGCATGCGCTCGCCCAGCACCTTGAGCAGCCAGGCGTCGGTGATTTGCTCGAGCCGCTCCCTGGCGGCGGCCACGGCCAGCGTTTCCAGCGTGTTGAGCAGGCGCCGCGCATCGCCATCGGCATAGGCGATGAGACGCTCGACTGCTATCTTTTCAATAGCTGGTATCGCTTGAATCTGCTGGGCCTTGGCGACGATTTGTTCCAGGTCGGCCTGCGACAGCGGCTGCAGCACATAGACCGCGGCGCGCGACAAGAGGGCGGAGTTGACCTCGAACGAGGGGTTCTCGGTGGTCGCGCCGATGAAGGTGAACAGGCCCGACTCGACATGGGGCAAGAAGGCGTCCTGCTGGCTCTTGTTGAAGCGGTGCACCTCGTCGACGAAGACGATGGTGCGCCGGCCGCCGCTGCCCAGGATCCCCTGCGCGATCTGCGCCTGCTCGACCGCCTCGCGGATATCCTTCACGCCGCCCAGCACGGCGCTGATGGTGATGAACTGCGCATCGAACGCATCGGCCATCAGCCGCGCGATCGTGGTCTTGCCCGTGCCCGGCGGCCCCCAGAGGATACAGCTGTGCGGCTGGCCGGACTCGAACGCGATGCGCAGCGGCATGCCCTCGCCCAGCAGATGCTGCTGGCCGATGACCTCGCCCAGGGTCTTGGGGCGCAGGCGCTCGGCCAGGGGGGTATGGTTCGTGGCGACGGTGTTCACGGAATCGACATTCATGCGGTGGCGAGCCACAGTTTATCGTCCAGCCCGGATATGGATGCTTCACTGCTGCCAATCGCATGGCGCACGCCGTGACTCGTCCGGCGTGCCGGCAGGGCCGGAAACTTCCCCTGCCGTGTCCTGTTGGGAAACTTGCCGCGACGCAGGGAGAGACCGCGTCAAGACACCCAGCCGCCCAGCCTGATCGCCGCCGCGAGCATCAAGGCATACATGGCAAGGCTGAAACCAACGACAAGGAACAGCCCGCTGGCCGGTGCATGAAGCAGGTGCACGCAGACCCAACCGCCGACTGCAACCACGACAAGACGCGCGGCGCTGGCGGCGAGTGCCCAGGCCATCCGGCCTGCACCCTGCGATGCGAAGAACAGCGCCAGTCCCAGGCCGAACAGCCCGTAGCATCCGCCGACGATGTTCAGGTAGAGGGAGCCGACGCTGCTCACCGCGGGATCGGCGGTGAAGAGGTTCATCCACAGTGCCGGCACCAGCGCCGCCACCAGGCCGATCGCTCCAGTGATGGCTGCCACCAGGCCACTGCCTATCCAAGTCACCCGCAGAGCGCGCTCGGACTGGCCGGCGCCCATGTTGGTGGCGACCATCGCGGTCAGTGCCGCACCGAATCCGAAGGCGATGGGTACCAAAATGTATTCGAGTCGCGCCGCCACGCCGTAACCGGCCAGCGCGGCCGTGCCGTAGCTGCCGACGAAGGCCGTGGACACGGCAATCGAGCCATTGCTGATCACGGGGCTCAGCGAGGCGGGTACGCCCACACGCAAGATGCCCCGCAGCAGTTCCGCGCGCAAGCGCCACGGCAGGTGGAACAAATGCAGCGCGCCTTTGCGGCGAAACAGATGCGCCAGCATCACCACCGTGGCCAGGGCGTTCGTGGCCAGCGTACTGGCGGCAGCGCCGGCGACACCCAGCCCCTGCAGCGGACCCCAGCCGAACACCAGCAGCGGGCACAGCGCAACGTGGACGAGCGCGGTGCCCAGCAGTGCCAACGAAGGCAGCAGCATATTGCCCGCTCCGCGCACGATCGCGGCCACCACATTGGCCAGCCAGATCACGATGGCGCCGCCAAACAGCACGTTCGAGTAGGCGAGGGCGTCATCGAGCGCGCCGCCGCGGCCGCCCATGCTCGCGTAGACGGCGCGTCCCAAACCGAACTGTGCCAGCGTGAAGAAGGCGCCCGCCACCAGAGCGACAAACAGCGCGTGCTGTGCCAGGCGTGTTGCATCGTCGCCGCGGCCCGCACCTAGCGCCCGCGCCACCGCCGCCATGGCCGCGCCGCCGATGCCGCCGGCCGACATCTGCAGCATCAGCATCGACAGGGGCAGCACCAGCGCGACGCCTGCCAGTGCATTGGCGCCGAGACGCCCGAGGATGAAGCCGTCGTAACCGATGACCAGCGTCATCGCGAACAGGCCGATGATGTTGGGGGTGGCCAGGCGCAACAGCGTAGGCACCAGCGGCGCATGCAGCATCTGGTGCATGCGCATCGTCATGGCGCCGGCCGCGGGCGCGGCGGCGGTTGGAGTGAGCGTGCTCATGAGGTATTCCTTAGGCGGCCGGTGTCACCAGATAGACGCCCGGCTCGGCCGAGAGCCCCTGCTTGACCTGGCGCGTGAGGTCGTCGGCCAGTACTTCCTCTGCGCCGGCTTCGAGCGCATCGAGCGCACGGCGCACCACCACGTCCGGCGCGGACTTCGGCATGTCGAGACCGCGAGTCAGGTCGGTATCGACGAAGCCGACATGCATGCCCAGCACCTGCGTGCCCTGCGCGCGCAGCTCGTGGCGCAGGCTGTTGGTCAACCCCCATGCGGCAGACTTGGTGGCGCCGTAGATGCCCAGAATCGGCCTGTTGATCCAGCTCGCCACGGACAGCACGTTCAGGATCGCGCCGCCGCCGTTGGCCGCCAGCAGCGGGGCAAACGCCTGGCTCAAGCGCAGAGGGCCAAAGAAGTTGGTTTCGAGCTGGGCCCGCGCCGATTCGACGCTGCCCTGCGGCAGGAAGCCCCCCATGGCGGCGATGCCGGCGTTGTTGATCAGCACCGTGACGTCGCCGCAGCGCTTTGCCGCCGCCGCGATGTCCTCGGGCCGGGTGACGTCGAGCTGGATCGCCTCGACACCGGGCAGGGTGACGCTGGCCGGGTTGCGGGCGCCGGCGTAGACTTTGCGCGCGCCGCGCGCCAGCGCCTCGCGAGCGAAGGCGAGGCCGATGCCCCGGTTGGCGCCTGTGACCAGGACGATGGCGTTGTCGAGTTTCATGAAGGAGCTCCTTGTGATGAGGCTGCGGTGCAGCGGATGAATATGACGATCGTCATATTTTGGGGTGAAAAGAGAAAGCCACCCTGCCCGGTGGCGCTTGAATGCGTCATGGCTCAGTGGATCTGTTGGTTGTCGTAGCGCGCGAGCAGGTCGCGGCGCGCCGCGGTCAGCAGCGCCTGGCCTTCGGCGTTGTCGCCGAGGGCGCGCGCCAGCTGCAAGCTGCCAACCATCTGGCTCGCGATCGAGGCGGCGCTGTCCGCCGCCGTGCCGGCGGGCAGCGTACGCTGAACCGCGGCCACCAGCCCTCGCACGCGCTGTGCGGCGGCCTGGCGGACCTCGGCCGATTGGCGCGGCATTTCCGAGGCGAGCGCCGCCACGGGGCAGCCGCTTTCGGGTGAGCGCAGGTGGCGGTCGGACAGATAGCCCTCCACCAGCGCGCGAAAGGCGCTGGCCGACCCCTGTATCTGCCGGTTGGAGACTTTCTTCGCGATAGCCGCCGCGCTGTCTCGTCCCGCGCGCTCGAGCGCTTCGGCCAGCAAGGCGTTACGTGATGCGAAGTGGGCATAGAAGCCACCGTGCGTCAGCCCCGCTTCCTTCATGATGTCGGCCACGCCAACGCCATTGAAGCCGGCGCGCCTGATCGCGCGCGCGGCTGTCTCGACGATGCGATCGTGCGTCAATTGCTTGCGGCTGGGTTGGATGTCCATGCCGCAATGTACCACAAAATATGATGAACGTCATATTTTGGATGCGCTCGATCCTATTTCCCTGAACTCGTCGCATCTTCGCCGAAGTAAAAGTCCTGCTCGAGCGACATCGTCCAGGCGAACGGCATTTCGTTTCCGATCCGCTTGGCCGTCCTTGCAAGCCTCATGAAGTCGCTGAGCTCATCGGATACCTGGTCTCTTCGCGCGCGGGCGCGATCACCGGCGCGGAGTACGTGATCGATGGAGGAACCGTCCCGACTGCGTAACCTTGGTGCGGTATCAGAAGCCGGGACGCGCTCATCACCGATGGCTCGAGCGCGTTCAGCTGGCCGCGATGGGGCCCCCCTTCAATCGCGCGGTCGTGCCCAAATATTGGTAGTCTGTTTCCTATCGTAGTCGCGTCCATGGCTGCCAATCCAGGATCCCTTGTTCCTCATTTTGTTCTGGGGGATTCAGCCGCCGGCCTGTCCGAGGGAAATGCCAAGTCCTCGGCGCCCGATGACGCGCCGGCTTTGGACGCCTACTCCCAGGTGGTTTCGTCCGTCGCGGACCGGGTCGGGCCCGCGGTGTGCCTCGTCGAGGTGGGCGGCGGTCAGCGTAACGGACACGGTTCCGGATTCGCCATTACCCCCGATGGGCTGGTCATTACCAACAGCCATGTGGTTCATGGCGCCGCGCATGTCAGGGCGCGCTTCCCGGACGGGCGGACCTTTGCTGCCAGCCTGATCGGCGAGGATCCGGCCACCGATGTCGCCCTGCTGCGCATCGAAGCCGACGAGGTTGCCTACGCTCGCCTTGGCCAGTCCGGCGCCCAGCGCGTCGGCCAGATCGCCATCGCCATCGGTAACCCGCTGGGATTCCAGACGACGGTGACAGCCGGGGTCATAAGCGCGCTCGGCCGAGCATTGCCCTCGGCCAGCGGCCGCCTGATCGATGATGTGATCCAGACCGACGCGGCGCTCAATCCGGGCAATTCGGGTGGTCCCCTGCTGAATTCCCTGGGTGAAGTGATCGGCATCAACACCGCGATCATTCCGGGGACGCAGGGACTCTGCTTCGCCGTCGCGATCGATCTGGCTCGCGTTGTGATCGGCGATCTGATCCGCTTCGGCCACGTGCGCCGCGGCTACGTCGGCATGGCCGGTGCGGACATACGACTGCCCAAGCGGACGCTCAATCAGCTTGGTCTGGTCGAGGACCGTGCCGTGTATGTGATCAAGGTGGAGGCCAACGGTCCGGCCGCCCACGCCGGCATAAGAGAGGGGGACGTGGTCCTGACCTTAGGCGGAAAAACCGCTACCGGTGTGGCTGCCCTCGCCCGCTTGCTCGACAGCGAGAGTATCGGTCGCTCCTGCACGATGACTGTCCTGCGGGGGTCGACCGTCGCGACCATGGCGGTCACGCCAGCCGAGAGGGCTCACACAGCCTGACCGCTCGCTTGTTTCGCAACAGGTCGGAAATGAGCGTGAGCCGCTGCGCGCTTGCTGCGGCGATTCGGCGGGCGCTGCACACTCGGGTACACCACACCGACGAAAGGATCGACATGGTTACCGACCTTGCCCACTCCTGGCTGACCCGCAGCGCGCCCGTGGCCGCTGCACAGGCCGCCGGCCGCCCGCTCGTGGCGCTGGAATCGACCATCATCGCCCACGGCATGCCCTACCCGGAGAACGTTCGCACTGCGCGCGAAGTGGAGGCCTTGATCCGCGACCTGGGAGCCGAGCCCGCGACCATCGCGCTGATCGGCGGGCGCATCCGCATCGGCCTGTCGGACGACGAGCTGGAGCTGCTCGGCCGCTCGGGCCAGGCCCACAAGGTCAGCCGCCGCGACTTGGCCGCAGTGCTGGCCAGCGGCGGGCTCGGCGCCACCACGGTGGCCGGCACGATGATCTGCGCCGCGCTGGCCGGCATCGAGGTCTTCGTCACCGGCGGCATTGGCGGCGTGCACCGCGGCGCGCAGCAGACCTTTGACATCTCGGCCGACCTGCAGGAGCTGGCGAAAACCTCGGTGGCGGTGGTCTGTGCCGGTGCGAAGTCCATCCTGGACATCGGGCTCACGCTGGAATACCTGGAAACGCACGGCGTGCCGGTGCTCAGCTGCGAGCAGGACAACTTCGCCGCGTTCTACACGCGCGACAGCGGCTTTCGCGCGGACTTCAGGCTGGACGACGCGCTGTCGCAGGCACGCTTCATCCGCACCAAGTGGGACCTGGGCCTCGCGGGCGGCGTGGTGCTGAGCACGCCGGTGCCGCAAGCAGCGGCGATGGCGCGCGAGGAAATCGACGCGCTGACTCAGCAGGCGCTCGCCGAGGCCACGGCGCAAGGCATCACCGGCAAGGCCGTGACACCCTTTCTGCTGGCTCGCATCAAGGCGTTGACGAGTGGACGCAGCCTGGCGACCAACATCGCGCTAGTGAAACACAACGCCGAGGTGGGGGCCAGGCTGGCGCTGGCTTTGGCACGCGCGGGGCGTGGGGCGGGCGCAGCGTAGCCCGCCCGCTCTCCCAAATCTTCGCGTCAGCTTGCAACGACCGCTGCTGGCCGCCTCGGCGTCGAAGCTGCCATGGCCAACGCTACGCGCCCATAAAACGCATTTCTCGCTTCAATGTGGTCCGGACTGCGTATCGCGGCGCGCTGAGTTTCGATCTCCGCCTGCATCTGCTCGGCGTGGCTGTTGCGAAACGACTGAGCGATCAGTTGCTTGATCAGGCTTGGGCTTTGACTCGGGCCCTCGATGAACCTGCTCGCCGTGGAACGGATCACTTCCTCGAAGCGCTCTGCCGGCACTGCTTTCCAGATGAGGCCCCATGCCGCCGCATCCGCAGCGACCGCGACGACGGCAGCGCGTGGGGGCGGCTGCTGTCGCGCATGGACGAGTTCATTCAGAAAGTGACGCGGCGCAGCTCCTGAGGCCCTGGCGGATCGAGCAACGCGAGGGCTGGCCGCCTACTGCCGGATCACATCGGCGCCGGCGGGCGGCTTGAACTGGAACGCGTCGGCCGGCACGCTGGCGTTGACGTCCATCTTGCTGAAGGTCAGCACCGAGCGCTGGCCGAAGCTGTCGAGGATTTCGAGCACCGCCAGCTCAGGGCCGCGAAAACCGACCTTGACGCTTTGCAGCTGGCCGTCCTTGATCTTGGGCGTGGCCTGCACCCATTGCAGGCCGTCCTTGCTGTCTTTGGCGGGGGCGTCCTGCAGGTTGAATTCGGCCTGCAGGGCGCGCAGATCGGGGGCGGCGGCGATCAGCGCGGCGGGCGTGGAGCCCAGCGCCTGCGACTGCGTCCGGGCGGTGACCTGGTTGAGGTCCACGTCATACAGCCACAGGGTCTGGCCGTCGGCGACGATGCTTTGCTCGAACGGCTTCTTGTAGAGGAACCTGAAGCGGTTGGGCCGCAGGAATTCGAAGCTGCCGCTGGAGGTTTTGCTGCGGGCCACCTGGCCTTCCTTGGGCGGCGCGGTCACGACCTGGGTGAACTCGGCGCGGCCGCTCCTGACCGTCTTGACAAAGGTTTCAAGACTCTGCAGGCCGTCAGCCCAGGCAGACTGGGTGCAAGCAGCTATTAAAATGATAGCAAACCACTTTCGCATGGATCACTCCGCGCGCGCCGGCACCAGGATGTCGCGCTGGCCGCTGCCGCTCATGGCGCTGACCAGGCCGGCTTTTTCCATGTCTTCGACCAGCCGCGCGGCGCGGTTGTAGCCGATCTTCAGATGCCGCTGCACCAGCGAGATGCTGGCCTTGCGGTTCTTGAGCACGACCTCGACCGCCTGGTCGTACATCGGATCCTTCTCGCCGCTGCCCTCGCCGGCGTCGCCGAAGGCGCCGTCGTCGCCGTCGACCGTGCCGCCTTCGAGCACGCCCTCGATGTAGTTGGGCTCGCCGCCCTGCTCCTTGAGGTAGCTGACGACGCGGTGCACCTCATCGTCGCTGACAAAGGCGCCGTGCACGCGGATCGGCAAGCCGGTGCCGCTGGCCATGTAGAGCATGTCGCCCATGCCCAGCAGGGCCTCGGCGCCCATTTGATCGAGGATGGTGCGGCTGTCGATCTTGCTGCTGACCTGAAAGGCGATGCGCGTGGGGATATTGGCCTTGATCAGGCCGGTGATCACGTCGACGCTGGGCCGCTGCGTCGCCAGGATCAGGTGGATGCCGGCGGCGCGCGCCTTTTGCGCCAGGCGCGCGATCAGCTCCTCGATCTTCTTGCCGACCACCATCATCAGGTCAGCCAGCTCGTCGATGATGACGACGATGTGGGGCAGGCGCTCCAGCGGCTCGGGGCTGTCGGGCGTGAGCGAGAACGGGTTGTAGATGAACTCTTCCCTGGCCTTGGCCTCGTCGATCTTGTGGTTGTAGCCGGCCAGGTTGCGCACGCCGAGCTTGCTCATGAGCTTGTAGCGGCGCTCCATCTCGGCCACGCACCAATTCAGGCCGTGGGCGGCCTGTTTCATGTCGGTCACCACGGGCGCCAGCAGGTGCGGAATGCCTTCGTAGACCGACATTTCCAGCATCTTGGGGTCGATCATCAGCAGCCGCACATCGCGCGCCTCGGCCTTGTAGAGCAGGCTCAGGATCATGGCATTGATGCCGACCGACTTGCCCGAGCCTGTGGTGCCGGCCACCAGCACATGCGGCATCTTGGCGAGATCGGCCACCACGGCGTTGCCCACGATGTCCTTGCCCAGGCCCATGGTCAGCAGGGACTTGGCCTCGTGGTAGACCTGCGAGCCCAGGATTTCGCTGAGCTTGATCGACTGGCGCTTGGCATTGGGCAGCTCCAGCGCCATGTAGTTCTTGCCGGGAATGGTTTCGATCACGCGGATCGACACCAGGCTTAAAGACCGCGCCAGGTCCTTGGCCAGGTTGACGATCTGCGAGCCCTTGACGCCGGTGGCGGGCTCGATTTCGTAGCGCGTGATCACCGGGCCGGGCGAGGCCAGCACAACGCGCACTTCGACACCGAAGTCCTTGAGCTTTTTCTCGATCAGGCGGCTGGTCATCTCCAGCGTCTCGGGCGCCACGGTTTCCTGGCGCGCCAGCGCACCGTCGAGCAGATCCACCTGGGGCAGCTTGCTGTCGGGCAGCTCGGTGAACAGCGGCTTCTGGCGCTCCTTGCGCACGCGCTCGCTTTTGGGCACCTCGATCAGGGCCGGCTCGATCAGCACGGGGGTGGGCTGGTGCTCCTCGATTTCGACACGCTTCTCGAACACCACTTCCTCGCGTTCGCGCGCGGCCTGCTTGCCCAGGGCGAGGTCCTCGGCCATTTCGCGCTTTTCGCGGCGCGACTCGACCAGCGAATCGATCCAGGCGCCCAGGCGCTCGGCAACATGGCCCCAGGAGAAGCGGAACACGAGCGCCGCACCGATCACGCCCAGTGCGATGCAGACCAGTCCCGAGCCGTTGAAGCCCAGCCACTTGACGCTGGCCGGCCCGGCCAGATAGCCGAGCACGCCGCCGCCGTGTCCCGGCAGCCGGGCCTCGAAGCGGTACATGCGTGCCCATTCCAGCGCCGTGCTGGCGCACAGCAGCAGCGCCAGGCCCCACCAGAAAGCCGCGCGGCTGCCGGTCAGCCGGCTGGGCGCAGCAGCATCGGGTCGCGCCAGCTCATGGCCGCGCATCCAGTGGGCCAGCGACGCCAGCCAGGCCCGAACACCCGCCGCGAAACACCACCAGACCGAAAACCCAAGCAGAAAATAACTGGCATCGGCCAGCCAGGCGCCGAGCCGCCCGCCCCAGTTGGCAATCAGCCCGCCCCTGCCCGAGGTGGACCAGGCCGCATCCTGGGCCGAGTAGCTGATCAGCGCCAGCAGCCAGAACAGCAGCGCCAGCAGCCCCAGGATCAGGCCGATCTCGTGGGCGAAACGGCTCGCGCCGGGACGTGCCGGCGCCGGGGCGGAGGAAGAGGAGGTCAGGGTATGGAGCGAGTAAGTCATAGGCTGCGCAACTGCGCCAAGCTTACTCCAGGCGCCACGGGAATCAGCCCAGTGCGTCGAGCCGTTCCTTGATCAGCATCGAGCTGTTGTCCAGGGTCTCGATGTAGCCGCGGGTTTCCAGATCCTTCATCACGCGGCTGACCATCTCGCGCGAGGCCCCGACCATTTTGGCGATGTCCTGGCGCGACACCTTGTCGCGTATCAGCAACTGGCCCGCCAAGTCCGGACTGGCGAATTCCAGCAGGGCGCGCGCGACGCGGCCATAGACGTCCATCAGGGCCAGCGATTCGATCTTGCGGTCGGCATGGCGCAGGCGCTGCACCAGGCCCTTCATCACGGCATAGGCCATGGAGGAGTTTTCCGGCAGGCAGCGGGCGAATTCGGCGCGGCCCAGCATCAGCACATCGGTCTGCACCTCGGCACGGACCGAGGCCGAATGCGGCTCGTTGTCGATCAGGCTCATCTCGCCGATGTAGTCGCCAGGCTGCATGGTGGCCAGGATGACCTCGCGGCCCCGGTTGTCCGCGGACATGACGCGCGCCCGGCCGGTCAGGACGATGTAGAGGGCGTTGGACTTCTTGCCCTGCTCGACGATGCGCTCGCCGCGCTTGAACCGGCGCTTGACGATGGCATCGGCCACGGACTCGGCCTGCGCCGCCGTCAGCTGGGCAAACAGGGGCACCCTGCGAAGCAAATCCAGATTGGACAACATCGACATCTCAAAAACCTCCAGACTCAAAACTGCGCGATGGTTTCTTACAATCGCACTGATTGAAAACGGAACCTGCGAACCGCTTATGCAGGCTTGATACTTCGTCGCTCATCCCAAACTGTACACGTTCCCAGGGTCTTTCCCATTCAGGCTTCCACCATGTCCAACACCAAACACGCCAAAGTCCTCATCCTGGGTTCCGGCCCGGCCGGCTACACAGCAGCGGTTTACGCCGCGCGAGCCAACCTCAGCCCGGTGCTGGTCACCGGCATGGCCCAGGGCGGCCAGCTGATGACCACCACCGACGTCGACAACTGGCCGGCCGACGTGCACGGCGTGCAGGGCCCGGAGCTGATGCAGCGCTTCCTGGAGCATGTCGAGCGCTTCAAGACCGAGATCGTGTTCGACCACATCAATGCGGTCGATTTCAGCCAGCGCCCCTTCACGCTCAAGGGCGACAGCGGTGTCTACACCTGCGACGCCCTGATCATCGCCACCGGCGCCTCCGCCAAATACCACGGGCTGGCGTCAGAAGCCAGCTTCATGGGCCGCGGCGTCTCGGGCTGCGCCACCTGCGACGGTTTCTTCTACCGCGACCAGGAGGTCTGCGTGGTCGGCGGCGGCAACACGGCGGTCGAGGACGCGTTGTACCTGTCCAACATTGCCAGCAAGGTCACCCTGGTGCACCGCCGCGACAAGTTCAGGGCCGAGCCGATTCTGGTGGACAAGCTGATGGAAAAAGCGGCCACCGGCAAGGTCGAACTCAAGCTGTTCCACGTGCTGGACGAAGTGCTGGGCGACGCCTCCGGCGTGACCGGTGTGCGCCTGAAGGACGTCAACAACGGCTCCACCCAGGAAGTGGCGGTCACGGGCTGCTTCATCGCCATCGGCCACCAGCCCAACACCGACATCTTCCGCGGCCAGCTGGAGATGAAGGACGGCTACATCCTGACCCGCGCTGGTCTGCAGGGTTTCGCGACCATGACCAGCGTGGCCGGCGTCTTTGCCGCCGGCGACGTGCAGGACCATGTGTACCGGCAAGCCGTCACCAGCGCCGGCACCGGTTGCATGGCGGCGCTGGATGCGCAGCGGTTTCTGGAGCAGCGTTGAGCGCGTGAAGAGGTTGAGCGTTGAGCGTTGAGCGTTGAGCGTTGAGCGTTGAGCGTTGAGCCTATTAAGCATGGCCCCCGAATTCCACGCTGAACGCTCAACGCTGAACCTCCCCCAAATTCGTTATAATTCGACGCTTTGCCAACTTCGGCCCGGACTTCTTGAAGCACGGGTTTGGCAGAACGGGTTACCGCCACCCTAATCTGGCGAGGTGAGGTCGAAGCGAGGACGGGCCCAAGCGCCTGGACGCCAGTGACGGCCGTTAAAGAATGATCGGAGTGTCCTCATGGCACGCGTATGTGAAGTCACGGGCAAAGGCCCGATGGTCGGGAACAATGTCTCCCACGCCAACAACAAAACCAAGCGCCGGTTCATGCCGAACCTGCAATACCGCCGTTTCTGGGTCGAAAGCGAAAACCGCTGGGTGCGCCTGCGCGTTTCCAGCGCTGCCCTGCGCCTGATCGACAAGAACGGCATCGACTCCGTGCTCGCTGACCTGCGCGCACGCGGCCAGGCCTAAACCCCCATTACTGGAGCTGCATCATGGCAACCAAAGGCGGACGCGAAAAAATCAAACTGGAATCCACGGCGGGTACCGGTCACTTCTACACCACGACCAAGAACAAGAAAACCATGCCCGAGAAAATGGCGATCAGCAAGTTTGATCCCAAGGCTCGCAAGCATGTGGAGTACAAGGAAATCAAGCTGAAGTAATTCAGCCCCATTCCCCTAAAAAAAAAGCCGCTGGACTCCAGCGGCTTTTTTTTGTTGCTGTCATTCTGAGCGGAGCGAAGAATCCCGCCGGTGGAGATCCTTCGCGCTGCTCAGGATGACAGGCAGTGCGGGATGACAGTGCTCAGGCGTGCGCGGCACGCAGCTTGCGCGAGAACTCCTGCAGCGCGACGATGCCGCTTTGCTCGGCCCGGTGGCACCAGGCTTGCAGATCGGCCGTCAGCTGCTCGCGCGACTGGGATGTGTTGAGCCACATCTGGCGCAGTTCTTCGCGCATGGTCACCATCTTGTCCAGCACCGGGTGGGCGGCACGGGCCCGGGCCAGCTGCGGCTGGGCCGTGGCGGGAACCTTCTCAGCGTCACGGTGCATCCAGCGCTTGGCCGCTTCCAGTACCGACAGGTCGCCCTTCCTGGCCTTGAGCGCCTCGATTTCGTTCTTGCACGCCTGGCGCATGCCGCGGGCATAGCTGGCCATGACTTCGTAACGGTTGGCGATCAGCGCCTCCAGCGTCTTTTCATCGGCCACAGGCTTGATGGCGCCCAACTGCAGCTTGGGCGGCACCTTCTTCACGGTGGCCCAGCCGATTTTCTGCATCAGGCTGATGTAGATCCAGCCGATGTCGAACTCATAGGGCTTGACCGAGAACTTGGCCGAGGTCGGGTAGGTGTGGTGGTTGTTGTGCAACTCCTCACCGCCGATCAGGATGCCCCAGGGCGAGACGTTGGTGCTGGCGTCGGGCGCCTCGAAATTGCGGTAGCCCCAGTAGTGGCCAAAGCCGTTGATGATGCCGGCCGCCGTGACCGGAATCCAGGCCATCTGGACGGCCCAGACCGCCAGACCGGCCGCGCCGAACAGGGCCAGGTCGAGGATCATCATCAGGCCCACGCCCTGCCAGCTGTAACGGCTGTAGACATTGCGCTCCAACCAGTCGTTAGGCGTGCCATGGCCGAATTTCACCATGGTTTCCTTGTTCTTGGCTTCGGCGCGGTAGAGTTCGGCGCCCTTCCAGAACACGGTCTTGATGCCGTGCGCCTGCGGGCTGTGCGGGTCGTCCACGGTTTCGCACTTCGCGTGGTGCTTGCGGTGGATCGACACCCACTCCTTGGTCACCTGACCGGTGCCCAGCCAGAGCCAGAAGCGGAAAAAGTGCGAGGGAATCGCGTGCAGGTCCATGGCGCGGTGCGCCTGGTGACGGTGCAGGTAAATCGTGACGCTGGCGATGGTGATGTGCGTGGTGAACAGCGTGTACAGCACGATCTGCCACCAGGACAGGTTCCAGAGTCCGTGCGCGAGCCAGTCAACGGCCGCGTTCAGCACGGCCCAGTCGGGTAAAAACATAGATGGGTGAGCCCTTCGGCAAGAGTGAGATTCGGAGTTGCTTGTTAGTGTTAACCCGTGATTTTAGGGCTCAGCCGAAAAAATGGCTTGTTCTGAATCAACCTTTTACCATTTTGTAATACTTTTCCATTATTTTTTCACCCAAACGGCCGCAAAAAAACCGTCTGTGCCGTGGCGGTGCGGCCAAAGCCGCAGGTATTCCGCCCCGCTGGACGGCCCCGCGCACAGGCCGGCAGCGCCCTCGACCTTCAGATGGGACAGGATATCGCCGGTTTCAACGGGGCTAAAGTCCTTGTGAGCCTCCGTGAATGCCTGGGCGATGGCCTCGTTTTCCTGCGGCAGCACGCTGCAGGTGGCGTAGACCAGCCGCCCGCCGGGCTTGAGCAGGCGCGCGGCGCTTTGCAGGATGGCGGCCTGCTTGATCGCGAGTTCTTCGACCGCCTTGGGCGATTGCCGCCATTTGAGGTCGGGGTTGCGGCGCAGCGTGCCCAGGCCCGAACAAGGCGCATCGACCAGCACCCGGTCGATCTTGCCGGCCAGGCGCTTGATACGCTCGTCGCGCTCGTGGGCGATCGCGGCCGGGTGCACATTCGACAGGCCGCTGCGTGCCAGCCGCGGCTTGAGCGCATCGAGCCGGTGGGCCGAGGTGTCGAACGCATAGAGCCGTCCGGTGCTGCGCATGGCCGCGCCTATGGCCAGGGTCTTGCCGCCGGCGCCGGCGCAGAAATCGACCACCATCTCGCCGCGCTTGGCATCCAGCAGGAGGGCCAGCAGCTGCGAGCCCTCGTCCTGGACCTCGATGGCGCCGCGCGTGAAGGCGTCGAGTTTGCTCAGCGAGGGTTTGCCTTCGATCCGCAAGCCCCAGGGCGAATACGGCGTTGCTACTGATTTGATCGCGGCCTGCGCCAGTTCCTTCTGGACTTGATCCCGTTTGTCGGTCAGGACATTGACCCGCAGGTCGAGTCCGGCGCTGTGATTGAGGCTGTCGACCAGCGGCCAGAACTCGCCGCCCAGCTGCTCTTTCAGCGGCTGGACCAGCCACTCGGGCAGGTTGTGGCGGTGGCGCTCCAGCAAATCGGCCGGATCGATGCTGTCGCACTGGTCGAGCCAGGTTTTTTCCTGCTCGCTCAGGGCGCTCTTGAGGAAATCGCGCGGGCCATGCTCTGCGCCAGGGCTGGCGCGTCTGGCCTGTTCGTCCTGGCTGTGCGCAAAACCCAGAATCGCCAGCCGCCGCTCCTTCGGCCCGCTGCCCGAGGGGGCCAGGTGGTCGAACAGCAGCTTCTTGCGCAGCACGGTGTAGGTGGTCTCGGCCAGCGTGGCGCGTTCGCGCGGGCCGAAGGCGTGGGTGCTGCGGTGGTCGCGGAAGAAGCGCGAGACGACGGCGTCGGCGGGATGTTCGAATTTGAGCGTGAGCCTGACGAGTTCGGCGCAGGCGTCCAGCAGGGCTTTGGGATGCATGGGCTGGATTGTCCCATGCAGCCCTGCCGGCCCCGTCGAGACAAGAAACTGGAATCTGACCCCAATTGGTTGTGTCGCGCTACATTTTTTGTAGCAGTTCGGCCACGGCCTGCGGGTAGATCCTGTGCTCCTGCGTCAGCACGCGGGCCGCCAGCGCCTCGGCGCTGTCGCCGGGCAGCACGGGCACAACCGCCTGCGCCAGGATGGGGCCGTGGTCGAGCTGGGCCGTGACGAGGTGCACGGTGGCGCCGGCGAAGCGGCAGCCCGCGTCGATCGCCTGCTGATGGGTGTGCAGGCCAGGGAAAGCCGGCAGCAGCGAGGGATGGATGTTGAGCAGCCGGCCCTGGTAGTGCGCGACAAAGGCGGGCGTGAGGATGCGCATGAAGCCGGCCAGCAGCACCAGGGCGGGCTGGTGGCGGTCGATCACGGCGGCGAGTTCGGCGTCGAACGCCTCGCGCGAGGCAAAGCCCTTGTGGTCCACCACCTCGGTGGCGATGCCCTGCTCGCGTGCGAACGCCAGCCCTGCCGCCGAGGCCTTGTTGCTGATGACGGCCGCGACCTGCGCGCCATATTTGTGCTGCCAGCCCTCGCGCTCGGCGGTTTTGACGATGGCCGCCATGTTGGAGCCGCCGCCGGAGATCAAAATCACGATGTTTTTCATTTGTCGACCCTGTGCGGAACAGAGCCTGAGCTCCGCCCCCAACTGATGAAGGGAATTATCACCTTGCGCATCCTCTCCCCCACGGAAGCTCGCGTGCTCGGCACGCTGATGGAAAAGGCCCGCACCGTGCCCGACAGCTACCCGCTGACGCTGAACTCGGTGGTGGCCGGCTGCAACCAGAAGACCAGCCGCGACCCCCTCATGAGCATCGACGAAGCCCAGGCCCAGCTGGCGCTGGACGCTCTCAAATCCATAGCACTTGTGTTCGAGACCAGCGGTGGCCGCGCGGCGCGCTACGAGCACAACTTCCAGCGCGTGCTGGGCGTGCCCGAGCAGTCGGCCGTGCTGCTGGGCCTGCTGATGCTGCGCGGGCCGCAGACCGCGGGCGAGCTGCGCATCAACACCGAGCGCTGGTACCGGTTTGCCGACATCTCCTCGGTCGAGGGCTTTCTGGAAGAAATGCAGGACCGCGCCGAAGCCAAGGGCGGCCCGCTGGTGGTCAAGCTGCCGCGCGCCGCCGGCGCGCGCGAACAGCGCTGGGCGCATCTGCTGTGCGGCCCGGTGGAGCTGGCCCAGGCCGCCAGCGACAGCGAAGCCCTGGCACCCGGCCTGGGCGAGATCAGCCAGCTGCAAACGCGCATCGGCGTGCTGGAAAACGAGGTGGCGCAGCTGCGCGAAACGGTGCAAAAACTCTGCTCCGAGCTCGGCCTGTCGCCACCCGGACAGGTCGAATAGAACGACCGTGCTTAAACTTCGCATGCACTGGAGACATTCCCATGGATTTGGCTTTTACCCCTGAAGAACAGACATTCCGCGAAGAAGTCCGCGCCTGGGTGCGCGAGAACCTGCCGAGCGAGATTTCGCACAAGGTCCACAATGCCCTGCGCCTGAGCCGCGACGACCTGCAGCGCTGGGCGAAGATCCTCGGCAGACGAGGCTGGCTGGGCCATGCCTGGCCCAAGGAATTCGGCGGCCCGGGCTGGTCCGCGGTGCAAAAGCACCTGTTCGAAGAAGAATGCGCGCTGGCCGGTGCGCCGCGCGTGATTCCCTTTGGCCCGGTGATGGTCGCGCCCGTGATCATGGCCTTTGGCAATGCCGAGCAGCAAAAGCGCTTTCTGCCCGGCATCGCCAGCGGCGACGTCTGGTGGAGCCAGGGCTACAGCGAGCCGGGCTCGGGCTCGGACCTGGCCTCGGTCAAGACGCGGGCCGAACGCCAGGGCGACAAATACATCGTCAACGGCCAGAAAACCTGGACCACGCTGGGCCAGTACGGCGAATGGATTTTCTGCCTGGTGCGCACCAGCACCGAAGGCAAGCCGCAGACCGGCATTTCCTTTCTGCTGATCGACATGAAGTCGCCCGGCGTGACGGTGCGGCCGATCAAGCTTCTGGACGGCGAATGCGAGGTCAACGAAGTCTGGTTCGACAACGTCGAGGTGCCGGCCGAGAACCTGATCGGCGAGGAGAACAAGGGCTGGACCTATGCCAAGCACCTGCTGAGCCACGAGCGCACCAACATCGCCGATGTGAACCGCGCCAAGCGCGAGCTCGAGCGCCTCAAGCGCATCGCCCGCGCCGAGGGCGTGTACGACGACACCCGTTTTCGCGACGAGATCGCCAAGCTCGAAGTCGATGTGGTGGCGCTGGAAATGCTGGTGCTGCGCGTGCTCTCGGCCGAGAAGTCGGGCAAGAATCCGCTGGACATCGCCGGCCTGCTCAAGATCCGCGGCAGCGAGATCCAGCAGCGCTACAGCGAACTGATGATGCTGGCCGCCGGCCCGTACGCCCTGCCCTTGATCTTCGAGGCCATGGAAGCCGGCTGGCAGGGCGACCATGTGGGCGCCGCCCACTGCGCGCCGCTGGCCTCGACCTACTTCAACATGCGCAAGACCACGATCTATGGTGGCAGCAACGAAGTGCAGCGCAACATCGTGGCCCAAACCGTGTTGGGCTGAAAGCCCAACACGGTCTGGGCATGCGCCCAACAAGACTGCTCCCCCCAGCCCCCTCCGGGAGGGGGCTCCAGCTAGATGAATGCAGGAGAACAAAATGGACTTTGATTTTTCCGACGACCAACAGCAACTGCGCGACGCGGTGCGCAAATGGGTGGCCAAGGGCTATGACTTCGAGCGCCGCCGCGCCATCGTCGACGCGGGCGGCTTCTCGCGCGAGGCCTATGGCGAGCTGGCCGAACTGGGCCTGTGCGGCCTCTACATCCCCGATGACCAGGGCGGCCTGGGCATGGGCCCGGTCGAAGCCATGGTGGTGATGGAGGAGCTGGGCCGCGGCATCGTGCTGGAGCCGCTGGCGCAGACGCTGATCGCCGGCGCCGTGCTCGACGGCTACGCGCCCCAGGCGCTGAAGACCGCCTGGCTTTCGCCAATCGCCAGCGGCGAGAAGCTCGTGGTGCTGGCCCAGCAGGAACGCAAGGCCCGTTACCGGCTCGACATGTGCGAGGCCAAGGCGACGCAAGCCGCCACCGGATGGACGCTCGATGCCAGCAAAAGCATGGTGCCCGCCGGCGACCAGGCCGACGCCTTCATCGTGCCGGCCAGCGTCAACGGCAAGATCGCTCTGTTCCTGGTGGAGCGCAGCGCGGCCGGCGTCGCCACGCGCGGCTACGGCACGCAGGACGGCGGCCGGGCTGCGGAACTCACGCTCAGCAATGCCCCCGCCAGCCTGGTGACGCCCGAAGGCCTGACGGCGCTGGAGCACGCGGTGGACATCGGCATCGCCGCGGCCTGCGCCGAGGCCGTGGGCGTGATGGACAAGACGCTGGACGTCACGGTCGAGTATCTGAACACGCGCAAGCAGTTCGGCGTGGTCATCAGCAGCTTCCAGGCCCTGCGCCATCGCGTGGCCGACATGAAGATGCAGCTGGAGCTGGCCCGCTCGATGAGCTACTACGCCAGCCTCAAGCTCAATGCCCCGGCCGATGAACGCCGCCGCGCCCTGGCCCGCGCCAAATACCAGCTCGGCTGCTCGATGCGCTTTGTCGGCCAGCAGGCGGTGCAGCTGCACGGCGGCATAGGCGTGACCGACGAGTACATCGTGAGCCACTACTTCAAGAAACTCACGCAGCTGGAGATGACGTTCGGCGACAGCCTGCACCACCTGGGCGAAGTCTCGAGCCGGATGCAGGACACGGCCGGCGTGTTCGCCTGACACTATCAAATAAATAGCGCCTCGCGCCCGCAATTGAAGGACTGGCGGGTGTTTTTGCGTTCAAGCAGAGCCCGCGTTCTCCGCAGCAGAAAGGCCGTCGGATCGACGGCCTTTTTGCTGCGCAGGGCAACGAAAATCAGACGTACAGGCGCGAGGTCTTGGGCAGGTGCGCCATCAGGAACTCCATCTGGTCGACCAGGATGCGGCGGTTGCGCAGGATGAAGTCCTCCCACAGGCTGGGCGCATAGGGCGCGTACAGCAGCGGCATATGGGCCTGCTCGGGCGTGCGGCTGCTCTTGCGGTGGTTGCAGGCGCGGCAGGCCGTGACCACGTTCATCCAGGAATCGATGCCGTTCTGCGCGAACGGGATGATGTGCTCGCGGGTCAGGTGCTCTTCGTGGAACTGGTCGCCGCAGTAGGCGCAGATGTTGCGGTCGCGCGCGAACAGCTTGCTGTTGGTCAGGCCCGGCTTGAGCTCGAAGGGATTGATGTTGGGAACGCCCTTGGTGCCGATGATGCTGTTGACGACGATGATGGACTGCAGGCCCGAGACGGCGTTGTAGCCCCCGCGGAACACCGCGATTTCACCGCCCGACTCCCAGCGCACCTCCTCGGCGGCGTAGTGAATCACCGCCTGTTCGAGTGAAATCCAGGACTGGGGCAGCCCCTGGGCCGACAACTTCAGGACCTTCAAAACGCGCCTCCTACAACAGTCGCACCGCAATGCTGATATCTGTCGCGGCGCGGCCGACATGACGCCGGCCGCGCCGCTGAGTCACAATATACGCTCTTTGTGACATTTTGGCTTCAAGCGCTTGACGCACGGGCGCGAATTGCTATCAAAAAGATACCAGCTGATGAAGGTCTTTCGCGGTTTCCATCACCCCGGCATTGCCCCTGCCTGCGCCCTGACCATAGGCAACTTCGACGGCGTGCACCGGGGCCATCAGGCCATGCTGGCGCTGCTGAACAACGAGGCCCGGCACCGCGGCGTTCCCAGCTGCGTGATGACCTTCGAGCCCCATCCGCGCGACTATTTCGCCGCCGTGGCGCACAAGGCCGAGCTGGCGCCGGCGCGCATCGCCACGCTGCGCGACAAGCTGACCGAGCTGCACCGCTGCGGCATCGACCAGACCGTGGTCCTGCCGTTCGACGCGCGCTTGGCCTCGCTCACGCCCGAGGCTTTTATCAAGGACGTGCTGGTCCAAGGCCTGGGCACGCAGTACGCGCTGGTCGGCGACGACTTCCGCTTCGGCGCCAAGCGGGCCGGCGACTACGCCATGCTCGACGCCGCCGGCCAGCAGCTGGGCTTTGACGTGGCCCGCATGAACAGCTACGAGGTCCACGGCCTGCGGGTTTCGAGCTCGGCCGTGCGCGAAGCCCTGAACCAGGGCCGCATGGACGACGTGGCCCGCCTGCTGGGACGGCCCTACAGCATCAGCGGCCATGTGGTGCACGGGCGCAAGCTCGGGCGCGACCTCGGTTTTCGCACCGTCAACCTGCGCTTTGCCCACTGGAAGCCGGCGGCCAGCGGCATTTTTGCGGTGCAGGTCCATGGCCTGACCGAGCAGCCCCTGCAGGGCGTGGCCAACATGGGCATCCGGCCCTCGCTCGACCCCGACGACGTCAATGGCGGGCGGGTGCTGCTGGAGACCCATTGCCTGGACTGGCCGGCACACCTGGGCGACGAAGGCGCCTACGGTAAAATCATCCACGTGGAGCTGCTGCGCAAACTGCACGATGAACTGAAGTACGACGGTCTGGATGCCCTCACCCAAGGCATCCAAAAGGACTGCGACGACGCACGTGCGTACTTCGCCTCCACCCGTCGCCAGACCACGCGCGACCGAATTTGATCGATTTGTCATTGCGGCGCTGATCCGCAATCCGTCTCGCTCCATCCCCTTCTGGGTTCCGGGCCAAGCCCGGGATGACAAGTTCCAAGGCATTGCCATGACCGACAAAACCGACTACCGCAGCACCCTGAACCTGCCCGACACGCCCTTCCCGATGCGCGGCGACCTGCCCAAGCGCGAGCCGGGCTGGGTCAAGGAGTGGGACGAACAAGGCCTGTACAAGAAGCTGCGCGCCGCGCGCTGCGGGGCGCCGCGCTTCGTGCTGCACGACGGCCCGCCGTATGCCAACGGCCAGATCCACATGGGCCACGCGGTCAACAAGATCCTGAAAGACATGATCGTCAAGGCGCGCCAGCTCAAGGGGCTGGACGCGATCTACGTGCCGGGCTGGGACTGCCACGGCCTGCCGATCGAGAACCAGATCGAGAAAACCTATGGCCGCAACCTGAGCCGCGACGAGGTGCAGGCCAGGAGCCGGGCCTATGCCGGCGAGCAGATCGCGCTGCAGAAGGAAGACTTCAAGCGCCTGGGCGTGCTCGGCGAGTGGGACAACCCCTATCTCACGATGAACCACGGCAACGAGGCCGACGAGATCCGGGCCCTGAAGCGCATCATGGAACGCGGCTTCGTCTATCGCGGCTTGAAGCCCGTGTACTGGTGCTTCGACTGCGGCAGCTCGCTGGCCGAATTCGAGATCGAGTACGCCGACAAGAAGAGCCAGACGCTGGATGTGGGCTTCGAGTGTGCCGAGCCTGACAGGCTCGCGGCGGCGTTCGGGCTGAAAGCGCTTGCCAAGCCCGCCTTCGCCGTGATCTGGACCACCACGGCCTGGACCATCCCCGCCAACCAGGCGCTGAACCTGAACCCCGAGCTGCAGTACGCGCTGGTCGACACCGAGCGCGGCCTGCTGTTGCTGGCCGCCACGCTGGTCGACAAATGCCTGGAGCGCTACCAGCTCACGGGCACGGTGCTGGTCACGACGCGCGGCGAGAACCTGGAGCGAATCAACTTCAAGCACCCGCTGTACGACGTGCACGAGGGCTACCGCCGCTTCAGCCCGGTGTTCCTGGCCGACTACGCGACGGCCGAGGACGGCACCGGCATCGTCCATTCCTCGCCCGCCTACGGCCTGGAAGACTTCAACAGCTGCCTGACCCATGGCCTGTCCTACGACGACATCCTCAACCCGGTGCAGGGCGACGGCCGCTATGTGGACGAGCTGCCGCTGTTCGGCGGCATGAACATCTGGAAGGCCTGCCCGCGCATCATCGAGGTGCTGGGCGAGTCGGACCGCCTGTTCGCCACCGAAACCATCGCCCACAGCTACCCGCACTGCTGGCGCCACAAGACGGCCGTGATCTACCGCGCCGCCGCCCAGTGGTTTGTGCGCATGGACGAGGGCGAGGGCGTGTTCACCAGGGACAAGGCGGCCCAGACCCTGCGCGAGCTGGCCCTGGCCGCGATCGAGAAGACCAGCTTCTACCCGGAGAACGGCAAGGCGCGGCTGCGCGACATGATCGCCGGGCGGCCCGACTGGTGCATCAGCCGCCAGCGCAACTGGGGCGTGCCCCTGCCCTTCTTCATCCACAACGCCACCGGCGAGCTGCATCCGCGCACCATGGAGCTGATCGACCGGGCCGCCGAGATGGTGCGCTCCGGCGGCGTCGAGGCCTGGAGCAAGGCCACGCCCGAGTCGCTGATCGGCGCGGAGGATGCGGCCCATTACACCAAGAGCCACGACATCCTGGACGTGTGGTTCGACTCCGGCACCACGCACGACCATGTGCTGCGGCACAGCCACGCCGGGCAGTCGACCTGGCCGGCCGACCTCTACCTCGAAGGCCACGACCAGCACCGCGGCTGGTTCCATTCGTCGCTGCTGACCGCCTGCGCCATGTACGACGAGGCACCCTACAAGGGCCTGCTCACGCACGGCTTCACGGTGGACAGCCAGGGCCGCAAGATGAGCAAGTCGCTGGGCAATGGCGTCGACCCGCAGGAAACCAGCAAGAAGCTGGGCGCGGAGATCATCCGCCTGTGGGTCGCCGCGAGCGACTACTCGGGCGACATCGCCGGCGACGACAAGATCCTGGCCCGCGTGGTCGACGCCTACCGCCGCATCCGCAACACGCTGCGCTTCCTGCTGGCCAACACCAGCGACTTCGACCCGGCGCAGGATGCGGTGCCGACGGAGCAAATGCTGGAGATCGACCGCTACGCGCTGGCCCGCGCCGCGCAGTTCCAGGCCGAGATCCTCGCGCATTACGAGGTCTACGAGTTCCATCCGGTGGTGGCCAAGCTGCAGGTCTACTGCTCGGAAGACCTGGGCGCGTTCTACCTCGACATCCTGAAGGACCGGCTCTACACGACCGCGCCGAAGTCGCTGGCGCGGCGCAGCGCCCAGACCGCGCTGCACCGGATCACGCATGCCATGCTGCGCTGGATGGCGCCGTTCCTCAGCTTCACGGCCGAGGAGGCGTGGAAGCTGTTCGGCGGCTCCGAGTCGATCTTCATGGAGACCTATGCGGAGTTCGACGTGCCAGACGAGGCCTTGCTGGCCAAGTGGGGCCGCATCCGCGAGATCCGCGACGCCGTCAACAAGGACATCGAGACGCTGCGCGAGGCCGGCCAAGTGGGCTCCTCGCTGCAGGCCAACGTCGCGCTGGAAGTGGGCCGTGACGACCATGCGCTGCTGGCCAGCCTGGGCGAGGACCTGAAGTTTGTCTTCATCACCTCCGCTATCGATTTGATAGCGGACGGCACCCTGACCATCAGGACCACAGCCAGCCCCGCGACCAAATGCGAGCGCTGCTGGCACTGGCGCGACGATGTGGGCCACGACCCGGCCCACCCCACGATCTGCGGCCGCTGCACCAGCAACCTGTTCGGCGAAGGCGAAGACAGGAAGTTTGCCTGATGGCCAAGTCCTCATCGGGCAGCATGCTGCCCTGGCTGGGCCTGGCCCTGATCCTGCTGATTGCCGACCAGTTCACCAAGGTGCTGGTCCTGGGCTACTACCGGCTGGGCGACAGCACGCCGGTGCTGAGCTTCTTCAATGTCGTGCGGGTGCACAACACGGGTGCCGCGTTCTCGTTCCTGGCGGCCGCCTCGGGCTGGCAGCGCTGGCTGTTCACCGGCATCGGCGTGGCCGCGGCGCTGTTCATCGTCTGGATGCTGCGCTCGCATGCCGGGCAGAAGCTGTTTTCGCTGGCGCTGGCCTGCATCCTGGGCGGCGCCATCGGCAATGTGATCGACCGCCTGCTGCACGGCTACGTGGTGGACTTTCTGGACTTCCACTGGGCCGGCTGGCACTTCCCGGCCTTCAACATCGCCGACAGCGCGATCACGGTCGGCGCCGGCTGCCTGCTGCTGGATGAGCTGTTGCGGGTACGGCGCGGCAAGTGATTCGGCGCCTGGCTTCAGGCGTATAGTGGTGATGAAAGCCACATGAAGCATCTGTTAAATCTGCTGGCAGCGATCGCGCTGCTGGTATGGGGGACACACCTCGTTCGCACCGGCATCCTGCGCGTGTTCGGCGCCAACCTGCGCCACATGCTGGCGCTGAGCACGAGCAACCGCTTCACCGCCGCCCTGTCGGGCATTGGCGTGACGGCCCTGGTGCAGTCCGGCACCGCCACCGCCCTGATCATTTCCTCTTTCGTGGGCCAGGGCCTGGTGACCCTGCCGCTGGCACTGGCCGTGATGCTGGGCGCCGATATCGGCACCAGCGTCATGGCAGTCATGTTCTCGTTCGACCTGTCGTGGCTGTCGCCGCTGTTCATTTTTGTCGGCGTGGTGCTGTTCATCTCGCGCCAGGACACCAGCGTGGGCCGCTTTGGCCGCATCCTGATCGGCCTGGGACTGATGTTGCTGGCCCTGCGCCTGGTCACAGTCTCGACCGGCGTGCTGACGCAGTCGCCGACCGTCAAGGCCTTGCTGGCCACACTGACCAGCGACCTGCTGCTCGAAATCACGGTGGGCGCGGTGCTGGCCGTGCTGTCGTATTCCAGCCTGGCCATCGTGCTGCTGACGGCCACGCTGGCTGCCTCGGGCGTGACCCCGATGGATGTGGCGATGGGGCTGGTGCTGGGCGCCAACCTGGGCAGCGGCCTGCTCGCGCTGCTGACCACCGCCAAGTCGGCCGTGCCGGTACGCCAGGTGCCGCTGGGCAACTTCGTGTTCAAGGCGCTGGGCATCGTGCTGGTGGCGCCCTGCATCGGCCTGTGGCTGCGCCATGTACGCCCCCTGCTGGGCGAGCCGGCGACCGCGGTCGTGCTGTTTCACCTGGGCTTCAACCTGCTGATCGGCCTGCTGTTCATCGGCTGGACCCAGGTGATTGCGCGCTGGGTCGAGAAATGGCTGCCCAAGCCGGACAAGACCGCCGTCGACGGCCGGCCGAATCATCTGGACCCTTCGGCGCTGGCCACGCCCTCTCTGGCGATCTCCTGCGCGGCGCGCGAGGCGCTGCACCAGGCCGATGTGGTCGAGACCATGCTGATCGGCGTGCTGACCGTGATCAAAACCGACGATCTCAAGCGGGCCGAAGACCTGCGCAAGATGGACGACACGGTGGACGAGCTCTATTCGTCCATCAAGTACTACCTGACCAAGATTTCGCGCGAGGCGCTGGGCGAGGAAGAGAGCCGGCGCTGGACCGACATCATCAGCTTCACGATCAACATGGAGCAGATCGGCGACATCATCGAGCGCGTGCTGATCGACATCGAGGACAAGAAGATCAAGCCCGGGCGCAACTTCTCCGAAGCCGGCATGGGCGAAATCTGCGAGTTGCACGCGCGGCTGCTGGACAACCTGCGCCTGGGCATGAGCGTGTTCCTCAACGGCACGCTGCGCGACGCGCAAAAGCTGCTGCAGGAAAAGGCGCGCTTCAGCAACCTGGAGCGCGCCTATGCAACGACCCACCTGGCGCGCCTGTCGGACAACACGGTGCAAAGCATTGAAACCAGCTCGCTGCACATCGACCTGATCAGCGACTTGAAGCGCATCAACTCCCACATCTGCTCCATCGCCTACCCGATCCTGGACTCAGCCGGTGCGCTGGCCCCGAGCCGCCTGCGGACCTCCAGGCTGATGGAGGTGGAGTAGCTCAAGCGAGCCCGAGCGCTCCGGCCAGGATCAACTCCGCCTCCAGCGTGAACTCGCCGCGTGCCAGCCGCTCCAGCAGGGCATCGCGGGTCAGCAACGCGAATTGCGCGACCTCCCCGTCCTGGTTGCTCGGGGCCAGCCCGGCAGGCAGGGTCGCGCCGTGCCAGTCGATGTGCTCGACCAGGTAGCCCAGGCCGGGGGCGACCTCGTTGCTGGGGCGGCGCAGGCTCACGCGCGCGCCATGCTGCAGCGGGCCCAGGGCCGGCAGGCGCAGGCCCGCTTCTTCCCAGGCCTCGCGCTCCAGCGCCGACTCGACGGTTTCGCCCGCGCCTATCATGCCGCCCACCAGGGTGTCCCACAGGCCGGGATCGTTGGCCTTGTCGAAGGCGCGCTGCTGCACCCAGTGGCGGCCATCCGGGGAGCGGCCCACCAAGTGCACGGCGCGGGTCGTGATGCCCAGCGGCCGCACCAGAGCGCGCTCGACACCGCCCAGGACCCGCCCTTGTTCGTCGGTGACCGCCAGCAGCTCGTTGCGCCACGGGCCGCTCAGGCCCAGGCGCCGCATCAGCTGGGCCAGCTGCGCCAGGCTGTGCGTGAGCTCGCCCGTCACAGCCCATCCGTGCTCCTGCTTTTGTAGCAGCCCATGGCCTTCGGACGGGGACTGGCTGGCAATTTCTTCAATCATCGCCGGTACGGCCGAGCCAAAGACCACGCCAGCGGCCAGCAGCGGCACGCGCGGCAGCAGGGGCGGCTGGTCGGCCGCCGCGCCGGCATGCTCCAGCCAGTCCATCAGAGCGTGAGGATGGTCGAGCCGGTGGTCTTGCGCGCTTCCAGGTCGCGGTGCGCCTGCTGCACCCCGGCCAGCGGATAGCGCTGGTCGATGCGAATCCTGACCTTGCCGCTGGTCACGATGGCAAACAGGTCGTCGGCCATTTCCTGCGTGCTCTCGCGCGTCGCGATGTGGGTGAACAGGGTCTGGCGCGTCACATAGAGCGAGCCCTTGCTGCCCAGGATGCCGGGGGCGAACGGCGGCACCGCGCCCGAGGCATTGCCGAAGCTGGCCATCAGGCCGAAGGGCTGCAGGCAGTCCAGCGACTTGTCCCAGGTGTCCTTGCCGACCGAGTCGTAGACCACCTTGACGCCACGCCCGCCGGTGATCTCCTTCACGCGCGCCGCGAAGTCCTCGCTCGCGTAGTTGATCGCATGGGCCGCGCCATGCTCCTTGGCCAGCGCACACTTGGCGTCCGAGCCGGCCGTGCCGATGAGCTGCAGGCCCAGGGCCCTGGCCCACTGGCAGGCGATCAGGCCCACGCCGCCGGCGGCCGCATGGAACAGAACGAAGTCGCCTTCTCTCAAACCGCCCTGCGGCTGGGTGCGCTTGAGCAGGTACTGCGCGGTCAGGCCCTTGAGCATCATGGCCGCGCCGGTTTCGAAGCTGATCGCATCGGGCAGCTTGCAGACGCACTTGGCCGGCATCACGCGGACCTCGCTGTAGCTGCCGGGCGGATGGCTGGCGTAGGCGGCGCGGTCACCGGCCTTGAGATGCGTAACGCCTTCGCCCACGGCCTCCACCACGCCCGCGCCCTCCATGCCCAGCTGCAGCGGCATGGGCATGGGGTAGAGCCCGTTGCGCTGGTAGACGTCGATGAAGTTCAGGCCGACCGCGTGATGGCGGATGCGGATTTCGCCGGGGCCCGGCTCGCCCACGCTGACCTCCACGATCTTGAGTTCTTCGGGGCCTCCGTGCTGGTCGATGCGGACGGCTTTGCTCATGACGATGCTCCTGGGGGTTGATGGAAGACTGGCTGAATGCTGCCACGAATCGGCAAGCCTTGCCGCAGCGGACTTTTGAATCAGGCCCTACAGTTGGCCGGTCATGAATCAACGCATCACACCTTCCACCGCGCTGCTGCTGGTGGTCCCTCCGCTGCTCTGGGCCAGCAATGCCGTGGTCGGCCGCCTCGTCAATGCCCTGGTGCCGCCGATCACGCTGAACCTTTTGCGCTGGGCCTTGGCTTTCGTCTTGCTGCTGCCGCTGGCCGGCTGGGTGCTGCGGCGCGACAGCGGCCTGTGGCCGCACTGGCGCCGATTTGCGCTGCTGGGCCTGCTGGGCGTGGGCTGCTACAACGCGCTGCAGTACCTCGCGCTCAAGACCTCGACCCCGATCAACGTGACCCTGGTGGGCGCGAGCACGCCCGTGTGGATGCTGGGCACGGGCTGGCTCTGGTTCGGCCAGCGGGTGTCGCGCCAGCAAATCGTCGGCGCCCTGCTGTCCATCGCCGGTGTGCTGCTGGTGCTGTGCCGCGGCCAGTGGGCCCTGCTGATGGACGTGCATCTCGTGCCCGGCGACCTGTACATGCTGCTGGCCACCATCGCCTGGGCCTTCTACAGCTGGCTGCTGGCCCGCCCGCAGGAGCCCGCCACGCTTCGCGGCGACTGGGCGGCCTTTTTGATGGCGCAGGTGGTCCTGGGGCTGGGCTGGTCCGGCCTGTTCGCGGCCGGCGAGTGGACACTGACCGAGGCGCGGATCCACTGGGGCTGGCCGCTGGCCGCGGCCCTGCTGTATGTCGCCATCGGCCCGGCCATCGTCGCCTACCGCTGCTGGGGCATGGGCGTGCAAAAAGTGGGGCCGAACATGGCCGGCTTCTTCTCCAACCTCACGCCGCTGTTCGCCGCGCTGTTGTCGGCGGCCATCCTGGGCGAGCCGCCGCACGTCTACCATGCCGCGGCCTTTGCCCTGATCGTGGGCGGCATCGTGGTGTCGTCGCGCAGGTCGTGAATAATCGGCAGACGATGAGCCAATCCTTATCGACCTGGGGCCCGTTGCGTCATCTGCCGTTTCGCGGACTCTGGGGCGGAGGCGGCATCTACTTCATAGGCAACGCCATGCAGACCATGGCGGCGGCCTGGCTGATGGTCGAGCTCACCGGTTCATCGTTTCTCGCTGCCCTGGTGCAGACCGCAGTGTTCCTGCCCATGTTCCTGCTGTCGCTGCCGGCCGGTGTGCTGGCCGACACCACCGACCGGCGCCGCCTGATCATCGGGGCCCTGATCGCCCAGGTGGCGGCCGTGCTGTTGCTGACAGCGCTGGTGCTCGCCGGACTGGCCGGCCCGGCGACGCTGCTTTTCTTCACCTTCGTGGCGGGATGCTGCACGGCGCTGCTTTCGCCAGCGTGGAACTCCGCGGTTTCCGACGCGATCCCGCGCGACGAGCTGCCGCAGGCGATCACCGCCGTGGCCATCGCCTACAATGCGGCCCGCGCGCTGGGCCCGGCGCTGGCCGGCCTGGTGTTTGCCCGACTCGGTGGCGGATGGGTCTTTGCCATCGCCGTGGCCAGCACGCTCATGATGATGCAGGCGATCCGGCGCTGGCCCCCGAAGCCGCATTCGCCGTCCAGGTTGCCGCCCGAGCGGCTGTGGGGCGGCACGCTCAGCGGACTGCGCTTTGCCCGTCATTCACGCATCATCCTGGCCCAGCTCGTTCGCACCATGGCCTACAGCGGCGCCGGCTCGGCACTCTGGGCGCTGCTGCCGGTCATCGGCCAGCGCCAGCTCGGCCTGGGCGCCCAGGGCTTCGGCGTGCTGATGGCCTGCCTCGGGACGGGGGCCGTGGCGGCCGGGCTGGTGATCGGCCGCGTGCGCTCCCGCATCGGGCTGGAAGCGCTGGTCGGTGGGGGTTGCCTCGCATTCGCTGCCGTGATGCTGGTCGCGGCGCTGTCGAGCTGGCCGGCGCTGGTCTATGCCGCGCTGGTGGTCGGCGGAGCCGCCTGGCTGGCCGTGACATCGACCTTCAATACCGCGACCCAGACCAGCGCGCCGCCCTGGGTGCGCTCGCGCGCAACCGCGCTGCACACCTTGAGCGCGCTCGGCTCGTTTGCGATCGGCTCGGCCTTCTGGGGCGCGATCTCGGGCGTTGCAGGCCTGCCTGTTGCGCTTTGCGCCGCGGCAGCCTGCATGGCCGCCGGCCTGCTGCTGGCCCGCCCGTTTCCCCTGCGCATGGGCGCGGCGCAGGAGGTGACGCAGGCCACGCCCTGGGAGGAGCTCTTTATCGTCGCCGAGCCGAACCCCGAGGCCGGCCCGGTGGCCGTCGAAATCGGCTACCGGATCGATGCCGCCGATGCCGAGCGATTCCTCGACACCGTCAGCCAGCTGCGTGCGCCGCGCCGGCGCGACGGGGCAACCTTCTGGCGCGTCTACAGGGACCTGGGCGACCCGTCGCGCTACGTCGAGCGTTTCATCGTCACCTCCTGGGCCGACTATCTGCACCAGCGCGCGCGGGCGACGCTGGCCGACCAGAGCCTGGAGGCCGAGGTCCGCGCCTTCCTGCTGCCCGGCGAATCCGCGACGATGCAGCACTACATCGCCGAGCGCTGAGGGCGTCCGACGCGCATGCAACTGCGCTACTTGGCAAGTCCCTTGATTCTGTCGACGACCTCCGGATTGGCAAGGGTGGAGACGTCGCCGGGATCGAGGTCGTTCGAGATCGCCGCGAGCACGCGGCGCATGATCTTGCCCGAGCGGGTCTTGGGCATGTCGGGAACGACGATCACACGGCGCGGCCGCGCGATCGCCCCGATCTCCGCCACGACCGATGCCGAGACCCGGTTCGCGATCTGCTCGGAAGGCGCAAGTCCCGGCTTCAACGCCACATAGAGGTCGGGCACTTTGCCCTTGATCGGGTCGGCGACCGGAACCACGGCCGCCTCGACGACCTCGGGCACGAGCAGCGCGGCCGATTCGAGTTCCTTGGTGCCCAGGCGATGGCCGGCGACGTTGATCACGTCGTCGATGCGGCCGAGGATCCGGTAGTAGCCGTCGGCCGCCTGCACCGCGCCGTCGCCGGCCAGGTAGGGCCAGTCCCGCCAGTCCTTGCTCTCGGGGTCCTTGCAATAGCGCGAGTAGTACTGGCGCACGTAGCGCTCCGGGTCCTTCCAGATCGTCTGGAAACCACCGGGCCAGGGGTTGCGGATGCAAATGTTGCCGGCCTTGCCCGAACCGCTCGCGAGCTCCTTGCCCTCGTCGTCGTAGATCACCGGATGAATGCCTGGAATCGCGGGTCCCGCGCTGCCGGGCTTCATCTTGTGGATCCCCGGCACCGTGCTGCAGAGGAATCCGCCGGTTTCGGTCTGCCACCAGGTGTCGACAATGACGGCTTCGCCCTTGCCGACCCTGCTGTGGTACCACTTCCAGACTTCCGGCTCGATCGGCTCGCCCACGGTCGTCATGTGCTTGAAGTGGTAGTGATACTTCGCGGGCTCGTCCGGTCCGTCGCGCCGCAGCGCGCGGATCGCGGTCGGCGAGGTGTGGAAGATGTTGACATCGAGCTGTTCAGCGATACGCCAGGGCCGTCCGGCGTCCGGATGGGTCGGCACGCCTTCGTAGACCACCGTGGAAGCGGCGAGCGCCAGCGGGCCGTAGACGATGTAGGAGTGCCCTGTGATCCAGCCGATGTCGGCCATGCACCAGTACACGTCTTCGGGGTGGATGTCCTGGATGTACTTCGAGGTCCAGGTGACATAGGCGAGATAGCCGCCGATCGCGTGCTGGCAGCCCTTGGGCCGCCCCGTCGTGCCGCTCGTGTACATCAGGAACAACGGCGCCTCGGCCGGCAGCGGCACGGGCTCGACCCGCTGGCCGCGGAGCTGCGTCAGCAGCTCGTTGATGACGAAGTCGCGCCCCGCCACCAGCTTGGTGGGGCTGGAGTTCCTGCCCGGGTAGCGCTGCCAGATCAGAACCTTGTCGACCGGTTGGCCCAGGCTCGCCGCCTCGACGGCCGCGGTGTCGGCCTTCTCCTTGTGATCGAGCAAATTGCCCGCGCGGTGATAGGCGTCCATCGTGATCAACACGCGGCTCTCGGAGTCCGCGATGCGGTCGGCGCACGCCTTGCCACTGAAGCCGCTGAACACCTGCGAGTGGATCACGCCCAGCCGCGCGCAGGCGAGCATCGTGATCGGGAGCTCGGCCACCATCGGCATGTGCAGGGTCACGCGGTCGCCCGCCTTCAGGCCGCAGAAGTCGCGCAACAGCGCCGCGAACTCGTTGACGCGTACGAACAGCTCCTGATAGGTCAGATGCTGAACCGCCTCGCCCTCTGGCTCGGGCACGAAATGGATCGCCGTCTTGTTCTTGTGCTGGCCAAGGTGGCGGTCCACGCAGTTGTAACAGGCGTTGATCGTGCCGCCGACGAACCAGCGCCAGAACGGGGGATGGCTGGCGTCGAGCGTCGTCTGCCAGTACTGGTACCAGTCCAGAAGGTCCGCGAACTCCTTGAAGCACTCGGGGAAGTGTTCGAGCGAAAAACGCGCGAAGACGCCCGGGTCTGTCAAATTGGCCTGCGCGATGAACTGGTTCGATGGCAAGACATAGGCCTCCTCGGGCCAGTGCACGGCGATCTGCGCCTCGGAGACATCGGCCGGCTGCGCGGCCTGAAGCGATGACTTGTCTTCTGCCATGTTCGTTGCTCCTTGCTTTTCCGTGACTCGGATCGAGGCGGCCTGGTGAGTGCTTGCGGCAAAGACGGCGGCGCGCCCGGGTGCCGCCGCTCGGGCGTCCAGCGCAATGCACCGCGCTTATCGCCAAAACCAATATAGTCCCGGGCCAGTGGATTGCCAAGAAACGCATCCCGAGCGTTCCGACTTGCCTTTGGGCCGTTGGTGACCTAGATTTCGAGTGCCCCCAGCCCTGCCGCTTCGCGTCAGGCCCCCCCGAGGGGTGCAAGAAAACTTGGGGCGGCCCGGCGTTTTCTTGGGAACACTACCGAAGGAGAATCTGTCATGGATCTTCTGGTGGAACGTGTCGATGTCTGGGCAGCGACCGTTGAAGACAGGCCCGGCGGCCTGGCGCAGTTGCTGGCGACCCTGCGCGACGCAGGAGCAGACCTGCAGTCGATCATCGCCCGGCGCGCCCCGGAACAACCCGGCAAGGGCGTCGTGTTCGTGACGCCGCTGCAAGGCGACAAGGAAATCCGTGCGGCCGCGCAGGTCGGCTTCAACGTGAGCTACAGCCTCCACTCCGTGCGGGTCATGGGCCCGGACCGGCCGGGCATCGCCGCAGAGCTGACCCAGAAGCTGGCTGATGGGCAAATCAACCTGCGCGGCTTCACGGCCTCGGTGATCGGCCCACAGTTTGTGGCCTATGTCGCGGTGGACTCGCTAGACGATGCCAACAAGGCGATGGAGATCCTGCAGAAGGCCTGAACCACAGGCGCTGCCGGCTCAGGTCCAGCGCAGCAGCAGATCGGCGCCGCCCTGCTGCGCACCGGTGCCAAAACGCTGCCCCTCGCGATTGAGAGTCGCGAGCAGCCAAGCCGTATCGTCGTCGCTGGCCCGCCGGATCTGAAAACGCTCGACGCGTACCGGCACCATGGTCAGGCCAACGAGCCGACGCTCTTGCGCGTCGAAGCTCGCAAAATACATCAGGGCCAGATCCGGGCGGTAGTCCTCCTCGCCGCCGATCCCCTCGTAATCGTTCAGCAGGTCGCCGCAGCCATAGAGGATCAGGCGCCCGCGGTAGACCTCGATACCCTTCACATGGTGGGAGGAGTGGCCGAAAACGACGTCCACGGCACCGGAATCGATCAGCTGGCGGGCAAAGCTGCGCTGCTCGCCGGGCACCGGATACCCCCAGTTGCCACCCCAGTGCACCGACACGACGACGATGTCGCCCTCGCGCCGGGCCGCGGCCGCCCTGGCGGCCAGAGCCTGCGCAGCCTGCGCAGAGAAATCGGGCAGACGCGAGATGCCGGGGCGGTCGGCCGTGGCCTGCCAGGAAGGGAGCACGCCGCTGCTGTCGCTGGCCACGGCGAACAAGAGGACCCGCCCCCGGCCGGGCACGTCGATGCAGGCCGGTGCCTCGGCCTCGGCCTGGTTCATTCCCGCGCCGGCGGTACGCAGCCCGGCACCATGAAGCGCGGCCAGCGTGTCGCCCAGGCCGGTATAGCCCCAGTCCAGTACATGGTTGTTGGCCAGCACGCAGCAGTCCAGCGCGGCTGCCGTCAGGCAGGGCACGTTGGCCGGATGCATGCGGTAGTGAATGCCCTTGGCCGGCCAGGGCTCACCCCGCGCCGTGACGGCGGTCTCCAGGTTGACGATGCGGGCGTGTGGCTGCAAGCGCTGCAGCTCGTTCAGGGCGTCGCCCCAGACATAGTCCCAGCCCACCTGACGCGGGATGGGGCCGCTGTGGCGCTCGGCCAGCGTGACGTAATCGCGCGCGGACTTGACGAACGACTCGAACAATTGCGGGTGGACGGGATGGGGCAGGATCTGGTCGACGCCGCGGCCCAACATCACATCGCCCGCCAGGAACAGGGTCATTGCCTGCATGTCCGTCGCGCCCATGACTGATTGCCATCGCCCGAGGGCCCAGCCTCGGGCATCCCACCAGATCAATATGCTATGAGGCTCGGCGCGCGTCAACCGCCGTCAATAGGCTGTCAAAAGGTGCCCGGATAGGCCCCGCCATCGGCAAGGATGTTCTGCCCCGTGATGTAGGCCGCGTGCACGCTGCACAGGAAAGCGCAGATGGCGCCGAACTCCGCAGGCGTGCCGTAGCGCTGGGCCGGAATGGCCCTCTTGCGGTTTTCCCAGACGCTGTCGAAGTCCTGGCCCGACTTCTTCGCCGCGCCCTGCATCGTGCCCTTGAGGCGGTCGGTCTCGAACGCGCCGGGCAGCAGGTTGTTGATCGTGACGCCTTGCGCGGCGATCTTGCTGCGCGCCAGGCCCGCAACGAAACCCGTGAGGCCACTGCGCGCGCCGTTGGACAGGCCCAGGATGTCGATCGGCGCCTTGACCGCGCTGGACGTGATGTTGACGATGCGGCCAAAGCCGCGCGCCGCCATGCCGTCGACCGTGGCCTTGATGAGCTCGATCGGGCTCAGCATGTTGGCGTCCACGGCCCGGATCCAGGCCTCGCGGTCCCAGTCGCGGAAGTCACCGGGCGGCGGGCCACCGGCGTTGGTGACGACGATGTCGAAGTCCTGGCGCCGGGCGAAGACCGCCGCGCGGCCCTCCACCGTCGTGATGTCGGCCGCCAGAGACTCGACCGCAGCGCTTGCGGGTCGCGCGTTGGCCGCCATCAATTTCGCGGCAGCTGCCTGCAGCGCCTCGGCCCCGCGGGCCACGATCAGCACATTGACGCCCTCGCGCACCAGGGCCTGGGCGCAGCCCAGGCCCAGCCCCTTGCTCGCACCGCACACCAGCGCCCATTTGCCAGCAATGCCCAAATCCATGTCGATCTCCAAGTTGTGACGCCGTCGGTGCGCTGGATGATACGGGGATGCGCAGCATCCCTTGATCGACGGGTGCTTTCCCCGCCGCTACCGCGCGGCGCGGCTGAACACAAAGATCCCGGCAATCACCAGCGCGGTGCCGGCCGCCACCCAGGCGGTGAAGGGCTCGCCCAGGATCAGCACGCCCATCAGAATGGTCGACATGGGGCCGACCATGCCGGTCTGGGCTGCCAGGCCGGCGCCGATGCGCTCGATCGCCATCATCACCATCAGCACCGGCACCGCCGTGCACAGGGTGGCGTTGAGCACCGACAGCCAGATCACCTCGGGTGCGACCACTGCCGCGCTCAAGGGGCGCAGCAGCACAAACTGCGCAATGCAGCACAGGCAGGCCACACTGGTGGCCAGCCCGACCAGCCGCAGCGAGCCCAGGCGCCGCACCATCTCGCCGCTGTAGACCAGGTACAGGGCATAGCTGATGGCGCTGAGCAGGACCAGCAGCGCGCCCCAGGCCGCGTCACGCCCCAGCAGGTGGATCTCGTGGCCGAACACCAGCACCACGCCGCAGTAGCTGATGGCCATGCCCAGGATTTGCGCCTTGGTGATGCGCCTGCCATACATCAGCCAGCCCAGCAGCAGCACCAGCGTGGGGTTGAGGTAGAGGATCAGCCGCTCGAGCGAGGCAGTGACGTACTGCAGGCCCGCGAAGTCCAGGAAACTAGCCAGGTAGTAGCCGGTGATGCCGAGCCACAGCAGGCCCAGCCAGTCGCGCCGCGTCAGTGCCGGCTTGCCGCGGCTGGCCCACCAGGCCATCGCCGCGAAGATCGGCAGCGCAAACAGCATGCGGTACATGATGAGCGTGACCGCATCGACGCCGTAGCGGTAGGCCAGCTTGACAATGATCGCCTTGCCGCTGAAGGCGATTGCGCCGAACATGGCCAGCAGCAAGCCAGGCGCTACCTTTTTAGTAGCGCCCGGCGCCCTGGCGGCGAGGGCTGACCCCTGTTTATCGCCCAAGGTTCGAGTCAATCCGGACCTTCAGAATTGTGTGGTGCAGCTGGCGCAGGGACCACCAGACCGCACCCGCGACCATGGGAATCGCGACGGCCATGGTGCTCTCGCTGCTGAAGGGCCAGCCTATTTTCTGCACGCCCTTGGCCAGATAGCCGACCAGGCCGACGATGTAGTAGGTGATGGCCGCCACCGACAGGCCTTCCACCGTGGACTGCAGCTTGAGCTGCAGGTCCTGGCGCTGGTTCATGGTCGCCAGCAGCGCCTGGGCGCTTTGCTGCTGCTCGATCTCCACCCGCGTGCGCAGCAGGTTGCTGATGCGCGAGACGCGCTGCGACAGCGCGTCCTGGCGCCGGGTCGCCCATTCGCAGGTGCTGCGCGCGGGCGTGAGACGGCGGTCCATGAACTCGCGTATGGTCTGCATCCCCGCGAGCCGTGACTCGGCGATGTCGTCGATGCGTTTGTCCAGCAGCTCGAAATAGGCTGCGCTGGCCGAAAAGCGCGAATGGGTGGCCGCGTACTGGCTCTCGACCTGGCCGGCCAGCCGGGTCAGCCGGTCCAGCAGCTGCGGCTCGTCGTCGCGGGCGGCCGCGCGGATCGACTCCGCGAGCTCGGCCAGCTCGCGCTCGGCAAAAGCCAGCACGGCGGCGGCTTCGCGCGCGGCGGGCAGGCCCAGCAGGGCCGCCATGCGGTAGGTCTCGATCTCCAGCAGGCGCTGCACCAGCCGGCCCAGCCGGCGCGGCGTCATGCCACCGACCAGCAACACCATGCGGGCAAAGCCGTCGGCATGGATCGCGAAATCGGTGTAGACCTCGCCATGACCGTCGGCCACGGTGGAGGCCACCAGGGTGTCCTCGTGCAGCACATGCTTGACCAGCGAATCGTTGCCGAAGGTCTTGGTGGGCAGCACCCACAGGTGCAGGCTGGCCAAGCAATGGCCCGGCAGCGCGGCCAGCCAGTCCTGGGGCACGGCCTCCAGCGCCGCGGCAGGTTCGCGCTCGCCAAAGCCGGCCGCCTCCAGCGCCCGCGTGAAGGTGTAGGTCACGAATTCCGTGTGCAGTTCCCAGCGAATCCGGAACGGCCCGATGTCCATGCGGATATGGGTGGACTGGGCATCGGGCTGCGGCAGGTGGTGGTCACGCAGCAAGGCCGCCACATGGCTGCGGCTGGCTTCGCGCTGAGCGGCATCGCACACCATGACGATGTGCGAGATCGCCAGCGGCGCATTCATGGCCTCGGGCGGCCGGGCGTGGATTTCGTTGTGCAGCGCGGCCCTGAGCGGGTGCTGCTGCGGGTGGTGGTTGATCGATGACATGCTTCCCTCTGGCCCCCATTGTGACGCAGGGCCGTTACAGGCCCGGTACAGGAACCAAGCAAAAACGGCGCCCGTGGGCGCCGTTTTTGTTCGTTTCAGGAAACTCAATCCTCGACGAAAGCCTCTGTGCGCTTGGCTTTCACCGCGGGCAACAGCACGATGATCAGCAGCAGTGCGGCAGCCGCCAGCAGACCGGCCGACAGTCCGCGCGTGACAAACACCGACCAGTCGCCCCGGGACAACAGCAGGGCGCGCCGCAAATTCTCTTCCATCATCGGGCCCAGGATGAAGCCCAGCAGCAAGGGCGCCGGCTCGCATCCGAGCTTGACGAACAGGTAGCCGACGAAACCAAAGGCCCCCACCATCCAGATGTCGAAGGTATTGTTGTTGGTGGAGTACACGCCGATCGCGCAGAACAGCACGATGGCCGGGAACAGGAACTTGTAGGGCACGGTCAGCAGCTTGATCCACATGCCGATCAGCGGCAGGTTCAGAATCACCAGCATCGCATTGCCGATCCACATGGAGGCGATCAGGCCCCAGAACAGCTCGGGGTTGCTGGTCATGACCTGCGGGCCCGGCTGGATGTTGTGGATGGTCATGGCACCCACCATCAGCGCCATCACGGCGTTGGGCGGAATGCCCAGCGTCAGCAGCGGGATGAACGAGGTTTGCGCACCGGCATTGTTGGCCGACTCCGGGGAGGCCACGCCGCGGATGTTGCCCTTGCCGAAGGCCACTTCGCCCGGCTTCATCTTGATCTTCTTCTCCAGCGCATAGGCAGCAAACGCGGCCAGCAGGGCGCCACCACCGGGCAGGATGCCCAGGGCCGAGCCCAGGGTGGTGCCGCGCAACACGGCGGGCGTCATGTTCTTGAAGTCTTCCTTGGTCGGGAACAGGCCGCTGATCTTGGCCGTGAACACCTCGCGCTCGTGCTCGGGCTGGGCCAGGTTGCTGATGATTTCACCGTAGCCGAACACGCCCATGGCGATCGTCACGAAGCCGATGCCGTCGGTCAGCTCCGGGATGTCAAAGGAAAAGCGCGCAACGCCCGAGTTCACGTCGGTGCCGACCAGGCCGAGCAGCAGGCCCAGCACGATCATCGCCACGGCCTTGATCAGCGAGCCCGAGGCCAGCACCACCGCACCGATCAGGCCGAGCACCATCAGCGAGAAATATTCGGCCGGGCCGAACTTGAACGCCAGCTCGGTCAGCGGCGGCGCGAACGCGGCCAGGATCAGGGTGCCGACCGAGCCGGCGAAGAAGGAGCCCAGACCAGCGGCCGCCAGCGCGGGCCCGGCCCGCCCCTGGCGCGCCATCTGGTAGCCGTCGATCGTGGTCACGACCGAAGACGATTCGCCGGGCAGGTTCACCAAGATGGCGGTGGTCGAGCCGCCGTACTGGGCGCCGTAGTAGATGCCGGCCAGCATGATCAGCGCCGACACCGGGGGCAGCGCATAGGTGGCGGGCAGCAGCATGGCGATGGTGGCGACCGGGCCGATGCCGGGCAGCACGCCGATCAGCGTGCCCAGAATGCAGCCGACGAGCGCGTAGAGCAGGTTGATGGGCGTGAAGGCCACGCCAAAGCCGAGGGAAAGATTTGTAAGCAGATCCATGTTTTATTCCTCTCAGCCCGTGATGAAGGTGGGCCACACCGGGAATTGCAGTTTGAGGAGCACCACAAACGCCAGATAGCTGCCCGCCGCCAGGATGGTGGCCAGGATCAGCACGTCCTTGAGCTTGAAGTGCTCACCGGCGAGGCTGGAGATGATGGTCAGCGCGTAGATCGCCACAATCATGCCCATGGCCGGCACCTTGATGCTGGGCAGGCCGCCGAGCAGGACGCCGAACGCGAGGTTGGCCGCGATGATGTAGAACAGCGGCTTCCAGGCCCATTTGCCGATTTTCTCGCCGTCCTCGGTTTCCACCACGAGCGCCTCGAAGATGATGAAGGCGCCCAGAATCGCCAGGACGATGCCCAGCATCAGGGGGAAGTAGCCGGGCCCCATGCGCGCGCCCTCGCCCACGTTGTAGGTGGTCGCGCCCCAGGCAAAGGCCACCCCAACACCGCTGAACATGAGTCCAGAGAAAAAGTCCTTCTGACTTTTGATTTTCACGCGTAGTCTCCTCGAAACAGATTTCGACCGGGCGATTGTGAGGCGAATCCCGGGGACGGCGGATGTGGATTTCACCTATGTCACGGCCGTGACCGCCGGCCGCTCATGGGCGCCGGAGCTCAGTCCAGCGGCGGCGTGGCCGTCAACACCTCTTGCAGCGTGGTCAGCCCCTCGGCCACCCGCAGCGCGCCGGCCAGCCGCAGCGGCCACATGCCGTCGGCAACGGCCTGGCGTCGCAGCGCATCGATGCTGGGCTCCTGGTTGACTTTGTCCTTGAAGGCCTCGCTGACCGTCAGCAGCTCGTACAGGCCCATGCGGCCCATGAAGCCGGTCATGCGGCAGTCCACGCAGCCCGCCGGCTTGTAGGGCCGGTAGCCGCCGTTGATCTTCCAGGGCCGGACCACGGCGCCCAGGGCTTCACGCGTCGACGCCTCGTCCTTCTCGCGGCACTGCCGGCACAGGGTGCGGACCAGGCGCTGCGCCAGCACGCCCAGCACCGTGGCGTTGATCAGGTAGGGCGGCACGCCCAGCTCCATCAGCCGCGTGATGGCCGAGGGCGCGTCGTTGGTGTGCAGCGTGGAGAACACCAGGTGGCCGGTCAGCGCCGCCTGCACCGCCATCTCGGCGGTTTGCAGGTCGCGAATTTCGCCGACCATGATGATGTCCGGGTCCTGCCGCATCAGCGCGCGCAGGCCTTCGGCGAAATTGAAGTCCAGCTGCGGCTGCACCTGGGTCTGGTTGAAAGCCGGCTCGATCATCTCGATCGGGTCTTCCACCGTGCTGACATTGACCTCTTCGGTGGCCACGCGCTTGAGCGTGGAGTACAGCGTCGTGGTCTTGCCCGAGCCCGTGGGCCCGGTCACCAGGATGATGCCGTAGGGCCGCTGCACCAGCTGCTCCCAGCGCTGGGCGTCATGCGACGAGAAGCCCAGCGCGTCGAGGTCCTTGACCGCGGTGTCGGGGTCGAAAATGCGCATGACCATCTTCTCGCCGAAGGCGGTGGGCAGCGTGGACAGGCGCATTTCGATTTCGTCGCCACGGGGATTTCGGGTTTTGATGCGGCCGTCCTGCGGCCTGCGCTTTTCCACCACATCCATGCGGCCCAGCAGCTTGATGCGCGCCGTCATCGCGTTGAGCACGCCCATGGGCATCTGGTAGACCGGATGCAGCACGCCATCGATGCGAAAGCGGATCACGCCCTGCTCGCGCCGCGGCTCCAGGTGGATGTCGCTGGCGCGCTGGTCGAACGCGTACTGCCACAGCCAGTCCACCACCTGGACCACGCCCTGGTCGTTGGCGTCGAGCTGCTTGTTGCTGCGGCCCAGCTCGACCAGCTGCTCGAAGCTGGCCGCGCCATGGTTGCCGCCTGTCTTCTGGGCCGCGCGCACCGATTTGGCGAGCGCAAAGAACTCGGCCGTGTAGCGGTGGATCTCCTGCGGATTGGCCAGCACGCGGCGCACCGTGCGGCGCGATTGGCGCTCGACCTCGGCCACCCAGTCGGTGATGAAGGGCTCGGCCGTGGCCACCACGACCTCGGCCGGCGTGACCTGCACCGGCAACACACGGTGGCGCTCGGCATAGGCCGCACTCATGATGTCGGCCACCTTGGCCACGTCCACCTTCAGCGGATCGATGCGCAGGTAGTCGAGCCCGGCGCGTCCGGCCAGGTACTGGGTCAGCGATTCGATGTCCAGCGGCTTGCCGTCGCTGGCGCGGGTCATGGCCACGCTGGCCAGCCGCACCAGCGGATGCTGGGCGCTCTCGGCCTGGGCGCAGCGGGCGATGGTGCGCTGCGCCTGCTCGGCGGAAATCACGCCATCGGTGCTGAGCCACTCGACCATGCGGCGCCAGTCCAGCGGCCCCAGTTGCGGGCTGGGAATGGCGGCATGGGGGTGCGGGACAGCGCTCATGGTTGGACTTGCTTGAAGACCCGCAGCCATTTGGTGGCCGGCAGATGCCAGCGAGTTTGGATGGTTTCGCCACGTTCGGCAAGCACGGAGCGCTTCGGAGCGCTGGGCGTGCGCTGCGCCAGCACCACGGTGTTGCCTTCGCGCGTCGGCTTGAAGGCCCAGATGGCGTCGCCGCCAAAGACCGTGGCGATTTTCTCCAGGCTGCGCGGGTAGCTCGACGAGCGGCCGAACAGGTTCACGGTCATGCAGCCCTCGTCGGTCAGCAGGCGGCGGCAGTCGGCATAAAAGTCTTCGCTGTCGAGCACGGGCGCGGCCGCCTCGTGGTCGTACAGGTCCACCTGCAGCGCATCGACCGTGCCTTGCCAGATGGGCTGGCGGATCTCCAGTGCGGCGTCGCCCAGGACCACCTGCAGCCGCGCGTCGTCGGGCGGCAGCTTGAACCAACCGCGGCAGGCGGCCAGGACCTGGGGGTTGAGTTCCACCGCCGTGGTCTTCATGCGCAGCTTCTTGTGGCAGAACTTGGTGAGCGCCCCCGCGCCCAGGCCCAGCTGCATCGCGTGGCGCCGGGCCACGCTGTCGGGCTCGACGAACAGCAGCCAGGCCATCATGCGCTGCACATACTCGAGCTCGATGTCGAACGGCGCGTCGATCAGCATCGAGCCCTGCACCCACTCGGTGCCCAGATGCAGATAGCGGATGTCGCCGTAGTCGGAGAAGTTGACCTCGGGCAGGCTCAGGGCGGTTTTCTTGCGGGCCATCAAACGAGTCCGTGCTGGTGAAAGACCTCGCGCCAGGCCGCGAGCTTGCGCTCGAAACTCCAGGACGCATTGGCCGGGCTGGTGGAGGGAAGTTTGTGGACGGGTAAGCCCAGAGTGGCTGTGTGGCGCGCATGCCTGTAGCTCTCGCCGCCGTTGTGGGCGATGGCGCGCAGCTGCGGGCAGCGCTGCCTGAGGCTGGCGAAGTCATTGACCTCGGCGTTGCGGATGCTGGTGTCCAGGCTGCCCACGCGCTCGCAGGCGGCGTACACGTCCCACAGGCCGAGCCCTTTGGCGAGCAGCCAGTTGCTACGAATTTCATAGCGGTTCGCACCCGGATCCATGGGGCTGTCGGGCCAGATGGCTTGCAGGATTCGCCAGAAATGATTCTGCGGATGGGCGTAGTACTGCTGCGCGGCCAGCGAGGCGGCGCCGGGAAAACTGCCCAGCACCAGCAGCAGTGTGGCATCACAAATCACCGGCGGCAGGCCGAGCAGGCGTTGTGGCCGGGCGGGAACGGCTGGCGCCCTCACCACAGGCCGCTGGCTCCGCGCAAGGAAGGCATGAAGGTCGAAATCATCGGGAATCGTCTGGGCGCTCAAGGCGCCGATTGTGGCCTGAAAGGGCAGGCGGTCTGCAGCGGGCTGGCCGACTGCCGGCTCAAGAAAACGCCGGGCCGCCCCAAGTTTTCTTGCACCCCCCCGGGGGGCCTGACGCGAAGCGGCAGGGCTGGGGGCGCTCAGGACGCTGGCAGCAAGCCTGCGAGCCGGGGCAAGGCCGCAACGGCATTGTGCCGCGTGGCCTGGGCCAGATCGTCCAGCGCCATGCCGCGCAGCTCGGCCAGCACCTGTGCAATGCGCGGCAGCTCGCCCGGCGCGTTGCGGCCCTGGGCCTGGCCGGCCGCGCGCTGCGCAGCGGTTGTGTAGAGCCAGTGCGGCGGAATGTCGGGGGCGTCGGTCTCCAGCACCAGCGAGTGCAGCGGCAGCTCGGCCGCCAGTCGGCGCAGCTTCAGCGCCCGCTCGTAGGTGACGGCGCCGCCAAAGCCGAGCTTGAAGCCCAGCGCCAGAAAGTCTCGGGCCTGTTGTTCGCTGCCGTTGAACGCGTGCGCAATGCCTGTCCAGCCTGACCCGGCCACGGCGATCTCGCGCAGGCCCTTGAGCAGCCGGTCGGCCGAGCGCCGCACATGAACGATCACCGGCAGGCCATGCTGGCGCGCCAGCTTGAGCTGCTCGCGGTAGAAGTACTCCTGGCGCTCGCGCAGCGGGCTCTGGCAGAGCTCGGGCACGAAGTAGTCCAGCCCGATTTCGCCCACCGCCACCAGCCGCGGATCGGCCCGGTGGCGCTGCAACTCGGCATCGAGCGCCGCCAGATCCCCGTCCTGCGCCCGCGCCACGCACAACGGGTGGATGCCCAGCGCATAGCTGTCACCAAACTGGTGCGCCAAACGGCGCACCGCCGCGAAGTTGGAGCGCTCCACCGCAGGGATCACGCAATGCGCTACCTTATTGCTAGCGGCCTGCGCCCGTACAGCCAAGACATCGGCCGCGAACTCCGCTGCATCGAGGTGGCAATGGGTATCGATCCAGAACGCCATGGCGCCATCATGCCCGAAACACATGCGCCAAACAGCATGCAAAACCGCCCGAACCGTGCTACCGTGCAGCTGTCACGTGTACGCCACAGGTGAACGGATGCGCAAGCCTGCTCTTTACAGCCGCTCCAGCCGGGTTTCGGGTGCTTCGCCCCCGTCCCCCGTGCCCGCGCATGACACTGCCGTCCCTGCAGCGGCCGCGCCGGCCGCACCGCGCACTCCCCGCAGGCTGTGGCGGCTTACCGGTCTGCTGGGCCTGTTGGGCCTGGTGGCCCTGTTGATCGGCCTGTTGCTGCCCCCGTTCCCCGTCGCGCGCAAGCTCTCGCAGAAAGACATCGACGCGGCCGTGCTGCGCACGCTGGAAACCGCCAGCCTGCCCTCGCCAGCAGCCAGGGCCTACAGGTTCGTCGAACCCTCGGTAGTGCGCGTCATGGGCTACGGCAGGGGCAAGGACGACAAGGACGAAATCGAGCGCGGCGTGGGCAGCGGCGTCGTGATCGTGGACAAGGGCCTGATCCTGACCAACCTGCATGTGGTGCAGGCAGCCGAGCGCATCGAGGTGATATTTTCCGGCGGCCTGGAATCGGGCGCGTCCATCGTCGGCGTCCAGCCCGAAAACGATCTGGCCGTCCTGCAGGCCCACAAGATCCCGGATGACCTGGTGGCCGCCACCATGCGCTCCACGGGCGATCTGGCGCCCGGCGACCAGGTCATGGCCGTCGGCTATCCGTTCGGCATCGGCCCCTCGGCCTCGGCCGGCGTGGTCTCGGGGCTCAAGCGCAGCTTCCGCTCGCCCGAGGGCAAGCAGCAGATGAACAACCTGATCCAGTTCGATGCCGCCGCCAACCCCGGCAACTCGGGCGGCCCGCTGGTCACCATGGAGGGTCACGTGGTGGGCATCGTCACCGCCATCCTCAACCCCTCGCAGCAGCGCACCTTCATCGGCATCGGCTTTGCCGTGCCGATCGAGAACGCCGCTTCGGCGGCGGGCCTGCCTCCGTTTTGATCAAGGAGCCTCCATGGACTCAACCGCAGCGCCGGACCACGACACCGCCCAGCTCATGGAGCAAATCCTCTACGAGGTCAAACGCGTGGTCGTGGGCCAGGACCGCTTTCTGGAGCGCGTGATGGTGGCCCTGCTGGCCCAGGGCCATTTGCTGGTCGAGGGCGTGCCGGGTCTGGCCAAGACGCTGACCGTCAAGACCCTGGCCAGCACCGTGCGCGGCCACTTCAAGCGTATCCAGTTCACCCCGGATCTGGTGCCGGCCGACCTGGTCGGCACCCGCATCTACAACCAGAAGACCGGCGAGTTCAGCACGGCCCTCGGGCCCGTGTTCACCAACCTGCTGCTGGCCGACGAGATCAACCGAGCGCCGGCCAAGGTGCAAAGCGCGCTGCTCGAGGTCATGCAGGAGCGCCAGGTCACGATTGCCGGCGTGTCGCACAAGGTTCCCGAGCCCTTTCTCGTGATGGCCACGCAAAACCCGATCGAAACCGAAGGCACCTACCCGCTGCCCGAAGCCCAGGTCGACCGCTTCATGATGAAGGTGCTGGTCGACTACCCGAGCGAGGAGGAGGAGTTCGTGATCGTCGAGCGCGTCACGGGTCCGGTGCTCGCGGTCTGCGCCGTGGCCAGCACCGAGCAGCTGTCGGCCCTGCAGGCCCAGTGCCGCAGGGTCTATGTGGACCCTTCGCTGGTGCAGTACGCCGTGCGCCTGGTCGCGGCCACCCGCTACCCGGAGCGGCACGGCCTCAAGGATCTGGCGCGCTTCATCACCTTTGGCGCCAGCCCGCGCGCCACCATCAACCTGACCGAGGGCGCCCGCGCGCTGGCCATGCTGCGCGGGCGCAGCTACGCCCTGCCCGAGGACATGAGCGACCTGGTGCCCGATGTGCTGCGCCACCGGCTGGTGCTGTCCTACGAGGCCCTGTCCGACGGGCTCACGCCCGACGCCCTCGTCAGCAAGATCATGGCCAAGACCCTGCCGCCGGCGCGGCCGCTGGAACATGAACCGCTCGCCGCCTGACAGCGCTCCGGCGCCAACATTCCGGCCCAATGCCGAGCAGCTGCTGCGCCGGCTCGAATGGACCGTGATCCGCCGGCTCGACGGCGTGCTGCAGGGCGACTACAGAACGCTGCTGCGCGGCACGGGCCTCGACCTGGCCGACCTGCGCGAGTACCAGCACCACGATGACGTGCGCCACATCGACTGGAACGTGACGGCCCGAGTGCAGACGCCCCATGTGCGCGTGTTCACCGAAGACCGCGAAATGGCAGCCTGGTTCCTGCTCGACCTCAGCCCCTCGATGGACTTCGGCTCGGGCGATCTGCGCAAGCGCAGCGTCTCGGCCGAATTCGTGGCCGTGCTGGCGCGGCTGCTCACGCGCCACGGCAACCGCGTGGGCGCCCTGCTGTATGGCTCGCGCCTGGACGCCGTGATCCCGACGCGCGGCGGGCGCCGCCATGTGCTGCATTTGCTGCATGCCATGCAGACCCATGCTCAGGGGCCGGAGGCGGGAACCACCCGCCTGCAAGAACTTCTGCAGGCTGCCGCGCGCCTGGTGCGGCGCCGCTCCACGCTGTTCGTGGTGTCGGACTTCATCAGCGAACCGGGCTGGGACAAGCCGCTGGCCCTGCTGGCCCGGCGCCACGATGTGGTGGCGGTGCGCCTGCTCGATCCGCTGGAGCTGCAGCTGCCCGATCTGGGCCTGCTGACCCTGCGCGACGCCGAGACCGGCGAGCAACTGGTGGTGAACACGCATGACCGGGGCTTTCGCAAGCGCTTTGCGCGCATCGCGGCCCAGCGCGAGGCCGATTTGCGCCAGGCCCTGGTGCGCGCCGGTGTCGACGCGCTGGAGCTGTCCACCGACGATGACCTGGTCGACGCCATCGTGCGCTTCACCGACCTGCGCAAGCGCCGCAGCCAGCTGTGCGCCGGGGCCGCCCTGCCCAGCCACCTGCGGCAAAGCGCCTGAGGCAACAGACAAGGACACCAGCCATGAACTTCCTCTGGCCCCACTTCCTGTGGCTGCTGCTGGCCGTGCCGCTGCTGGTCGCCATGTATCTCTGGCTGCTGCACCGCAAGAAGAAACTGGCGCTGCGCTATGCGAGCCTGTCCATCGTCAAAGAGGCTCTTGGCGCCGGCCAGGGCCTGCGCCGCCACCTGCCGCCCGCGCTGTTCCTGCTGGCCATGATCGCGATGCTGCTGGCCGCCTCGCGCCCCCTGGCCGTGATGAGCCTGCCCTCGCAGCAGGAGACCATCATCCTGGCGATGGACGTGTCGGGCAGCATGCGCGCCGCCGATGTGCAGCCGAGCCGCCTCGCGGCCGCGCAGACGGCCGCCAAGGCGTTCATCCACGAGCTGCCGCGCACGGTGCGCGTGGGTATCATCGCCTTCGCCGGCACGGCCTCGGTGGTCCAGGCCCCGACCCAGAACCGCGAGGACCTGATCGCGGCCATCGACCGCTTCCAGCTGCAGCGCGGCACGGCCATCGGCAACGGCATCGTGCTCTCTCTGGCCACGCTGTTCCCCGACGCCGGCATCGAGATCGCCTCGCTGGCGCCGGGGAACGACCGGGTGCGCGGCAACCCCATCGAGCAGGCGTACAGGGACGACAAGAAGGAATTCGTCCCCGTGCCGCCGGGTTCGTACAACTCGGGCGCCATCATCTTGCTGACCGACGGCCAGCGCACCACGGGCGTCGACTCGCTGGACGCCGCCAAGATGGCCGCCGACCGCGGCGTGCGCGTCTACACCGTGGGCATCGGGACAGTGGACGGCGAGACCATAGGCTTCGAGGGCTGGTCGATGCGCGTGCGGCTCGACGAGGAGACCCTCAAGGCGATCGCCAACCGCACCCAGGCCGAATACTTCTATGCCGGCACGGCCGCCGACCTCAAAAAGGTCTATGGCACCCTGAGTTCGCGGCTGGCGCTGGAGAAGAAGGAAACCGAGATCGCCGGCCTGTTGGCGCTGGTGGCCGCCGCGCTGGCCCTGCTCTCCGGCGGGCTGTCGCTCCTGTGGTTCAACCGGATCCTCTGAGGCAGCCGCCCCGGCTTAAACTGTCAGGCACCCGGTGCTCCACGTCACGGAGGTGTGCCATGCTCGCGATACGCATTGAGCTTCTGCAGCAGATGCCGATCTTCGGCGCCATTGGGGCAGACGCGTTGCAGTTCCTGCTGGAACCCGCCCGATCGGTCTTCATTCCCGCAGGAGAGTTCTTCTTCCGCGAAAAAGATGAAGCCAACTTCATGTACGTGCTGGAAACCGGACGGGTGGCGGTTTTGAAGCGCTGGGGTGAGCGCGACTTCCTGGTACGGCAGCTCGGCCGGGGTGACTGCTTCGGCGAGATGGCCCTGCTCGATTTGTCCCCGCGCAGCGCATCGGTGCGCGCCGAAGAAGACTGCAGCGCGATCGAGCTTGCACCGTCCCACCTGCATCGCCTGTTCGAGCGCGATGCCCAGCAGTTTGCGCTGATCCAGATGAACCTGGCGCGCGAGATGAGCCGCCGGCTGCGCGAAACGAACGAGCTTCTGTTTCGCGCGACGATGGGCGCTGAGCAGGCATCGCCGGACAAAGCGTTTCATCTGACGTAGCCGCTCGACCGCTCGCCAAACTCCGGCACGAAGCGCGGGGCCGGTTTCAGGCCACGGCAGACAGGCGGCCCTGCACCAGCCTCAGCCGCCTCCCACACCGCGCCGCCAGCCCCTCGTCATGCGTGACCACCACAAACGCCGTGCCCTGCGTGCGGGCCAGTTGCAGCATCAGTTCGAACACGCCATCGGCTGTGGTGCGATCGAGGTTGCCGGTGGGCTCGTCGGCCAGCACGCAGGCGGGCTGCGTGACCAGGGCGCGGGCGATCGCCACGCGCTGGCGCTCGCCGCCGGAGAGCTCGGACGGGCGGTGATGCAAGCGGTCCTGCAGGCCCACGGCTGCCAGCATTTTGCTAGCGGCCTGCGCGCATTCGGCGGGAGCCAGGCGCCGGATCCTCAAGGGCATCGCGACATTGTCGAGCGCGCTGAACTCGGGCAGCAGGTGGTGGAACTGGTAGACGAAGCCCAGGTGCTGGTTGCGCAGCACGCCTTGGGCGGCGGGGTCCAGGCTGGCGAAGTGGTGGCCCTTGAGCATCACCGAGCCGCCGCTGGGCGCGTCGAGCCCGCCCAGCAGGTGCAGCAGCGTGCTCTTGCCCGACCCGGAGGCGCCGACGATGGCCAGGGTTTCGCCGGCATGGACCTTCAGGTCCACGCCCTGCAGCACGGTCACGTCGATCCGGCCTTCGTGGAAACGCTTGGTCAGCGCGGTGGACTGCAGAACGACCTGCCCCGCCGCCGGGCCGTCCCAAGGCGGGGCGGCCCCCTCGGGGGGCAGCGCAGTACGCGAAGCGACAAGCGTGGGGGCCACGTCACTCATAGCGCAGGGCCTCCGCCGGGTTGACGCGGCTGGCGCGCCAGCTCGGGTAGATGGTCGCGACGAAGGCCAGCACCAGCGAGATCAGTGCGATCGGCACGATGTCGCTGCTCTGCGGGTCGCTGGGCATGCGGCTGATCAGGTAGATGTCCTTGGGCAGGAAGCTGGCGTTGAGCAAGCGCTCCAGCGCCGGCACGAGCACATCGATGTTGAAGGCCACGCCCAGGCCCAGCAGCAGGCCGGCGAAGGTGCCGATCACGCCGACCATGGCGCCCTGCACCACGAAGATGCCCATGATGCTGCGCGGGCTGGAGCCCAGGGTGCGCAGGATCGCGATGTCGGCGCGCTTGTCGGTGACCGTCATCACCAGCGTGCTGACCAGGTTGAAGGCCGCGACCGCGACGATCAGCGTGAGGATGATGAACATCATGCGTTTTTCCAGCTGCACGGCGGCGAACCAGGTCCTGTTCTGGCGCGTCCAGTCGCGGATCAGCAGGTCGCCGCTGAGGCTTGCGGCCAGCTGCTGCGCCACCTCGCGCGCCTGGTGCAGGTCCTTGAGCTTCAGGCGAAGGCCGCTCGGGCCCTCGAGGCGGAAGATGCGCGCCGCGTCGTCGATGTGCATCATGACCAGGGCCGAGTCGTATTCGTAGTGGCCCGAATCGAAGGTGCCCACCACTTTCATCTGCTTGAGCCGCGGCACCACGCCGGCCGGCGTGACCTGCCCGCTGGGCGCAATCAGCGTGACGGGGTCGCCCTCGCGCACCCCCAGCGAGCGCGCCAGTTCGCCGCCCAGCACCAGGCCGAAGTCGCCGGGCACGAGCCTGGAGAGCGCGGTGTTTTTCAGCTCGACAGCCAGGTCCGTCACCTCGGGTTCGCGGGCCGGATCGATCCCGCGCACGATGGTTCCTTTCATGTCCTCACCGCGCGCCAGCAGCGCCTGGGTCGCAATGAAAGGCGCGGCGCCGACCACCTGCGGGTTGACCCGCGCCTCGGCCAGGGTCTGGTTCACGTCCGGCAGCGCCACGCCGCCCGGCGCGAAGATTTCGATGTGCGACACCACGCCCAGCATGCGGTCGCGCACCTCCTTCTGAAAGCCGTTCATCACGCTCAGCACGATGATCAGCGCCGCCACGCCCAGCGCAATGCCCAGCATGGACACGCCCGAGATGAAGGAAATGAAGCCATTGCGCCGTGTGGCGCGGCCCGCGCGCGTGTAGCGCCAGCCGAGGATCAGTTCGTAGGGGATGGTCATTGGGCGTGATTGTGGCATCCCGGACAATAGGGTCCATGCATCTGCTGATTCCCTACGCCTCATGCAGTTCCGAGCCCTGCCGCCAAACCCTGGCGAACCTGGCGCTGCCCAGGCTGCAGCGGCTGCTGCAGCGCCTGAGCCTCACGGCCACCGATGCAGGCGACGACTACACGCTGTCGCCGCCGCACGAGCGGGCCCTGGCAAGGGCCTGCGGTCTGCCGGTGGAAGATGGCAAGATTCCCTGGGCCGCCTGGCAGGCCGCCTCGACGCCCGCCAACCCCGGCCACCAAGCCTGGGCCCTGATCACACCCTGCCACTGGCAGGTCGGCGCCGACCATGTCACCCTGGGCGACCCGAACGCGCTACAACTTCAGGAGCAGGAATCGCTGGCCCTGCTGGACGCCATGCGCCCCTTCTTTGAAGAAGACGGCATGGCCCTGAGCTACGCCGCTGCGACCCGGTGGCTGGCCCGCGGCGAATTGTTTCGTAACCTCGCGACGGCCTCGCTGGACCGCGTGCTGGGCCGGCCCATCGATGCGTGGATGCCCGAGGCCCCGCAGGCCCGGCCGCTGCGCCGCCTGCAAAACGAGATGCAGATGCTGCTCTACACCCACCCGGTCAACGACGCGCGGGCACAACGCGGGCTGCCGCCGGTCAATTCGTTCTGGGTCAGTGGCACGGGGGCCCTGCCCTCACCCCCGCCCTCTCCCAGCGGGAGAGGGGGAAACAGCCCGGTGGTGCCCGACACGCTGCGCGAAGCCGCACTGCGCGGGAACTGGCCCGCCTGGGCCCAGTCCTGGCAGCAGCTCGACGCGACCGAGATCGAGCGGCTGCTGGCCGCGCTGGATGAGCAGGGCGCGGCCACGCTGACCCTGTGCGGTGAACGCAGCGCTTGCACCTACGAAGCCCGCCCGCAGTCCCTGTGGCGCCGGATCTCAAACCCTTTGGGCCGCAAGCCCTTGTCTTTCTTTCTCGAACAGCTATGAAAATAATAGCGCGCGACATCCCACCCCGCGCCGCCTGGGCGCTCGAACAAGCCGGTGTGCACCCGCTGCTGGCGCGCCTGTATGCGGCGCGCGGCGTGCAAAGCAAGGACGAACTCGACGACGGCCTGGGCCGCCTGCTGGCGCCCGATGGCCTCAAGGGCGCGCGCGAAGCCGCCGTGCTGCTGGCCGATTCGATCGCTGCGAACAAGAAGCTCTGCATCGTCGCCGACTACGACTGCGATGGCGCGACAGCCTGCGCCGTCGGACTGCGCGGCCTGCGCCTGCTCGGCGCCACCCAGGTGAGCTACCTCGTGCCCGACCGCGTGGTCGACGGCTACGGCCTCACGCCGCCGATCGCGCAGCGCGTCAAGGACAGCGGCGCGGACCTGCTGATCACGGTGGACAACGGCATCGCCAGCGTGCAGGGCGTGGCCGCCGCGCGGGCGCTGGGCCTGCAGGTGCTGGTGACCGACCACCACCTGCCCGGCCCCGAGCTGCCCGACGCCGAGGTGATCGTCAACCCCAACCAGAGCGACTGCCCGTTCGAGAGCAAGTCCATGGCCGGCGTGGGCGTGATGTTTTATGTGCTGCTGGCGCTGCGCGCCGAGCTGCGACAGCGCGGTGCGTTCGATGCAGCCAGCCAACCCAAGCTCGATGCCCTGCTGCCCCTGGTCGCCCTGGGCACGGTGGCCGACGTGGTCAGGCTCGACGCCAACAACCGCCGCCTGGTCGCCCAGGGCCTCAAGCGCGTCCGCGCCGGCGCGCTGCCCGCCGGGTTGGCCAGTCTGTTCACGGCCGCAGGGCGCAACGCGAAAGCCGCCACCACCTTTGACTTCGGCTTCGCGCTGGGCCCGCGCATCAACGCGGCCGGCCGCCTGGCCGACATGACCCTGGGCATCGAGTGCCTGCTGACCGACGACGCGGCGCGCGCCGACGAGCTCGCGCGCCAGCTCGACGGCATCAACCGCGAGCGGCGCGAGATCGAGGGCGACATGCGCGAGCAGGCCATGATGATCGCCGAGTCGCTGTTCGACGAGGGCGACGAGCCGCCGCCCGCGATCTGCGTGTTCGACCCCGATTTCCACGAGGGCGTGGTCGGCATCGTGGCCTCGCGCATCAAGGACAAGCTGCACCGCCCCTGCTTCGTCTTCGCCGCCAGCAGCGCGCCCGGCAAGGAGCACGAGCTCAAGGGCTCGGGCCGCTCCATCCCCGGCTTTCACCTGCGCGACGCGCTGGACCTGGTGGCCAAGCGCCACCCCGGCGTGCTGCTGCGCTTCGGCGGCCACGCCATGGCCGCCGGCTGCACCGTGGCCGAGGAGCACCTGGACACCTTCGAGCAGGCACTGATCCAGGTAGCCCAGGAATGGCTGGACGCCGCCACGCTGACGCGCCGCCTGGACACCGACGGCCCGCTCGCGCCCGAGTACCGCCGCCCGGATCTGGTCGACACCCTGCACCGCGAGGTCTGGGGCCAGGGCTTCGCGCCGCCCGTGTTCAGCGAGGTGGTCGAGGTGCTGAGCCAGCGCCTGGTCGGCGAGAAGCACCTGGCGCTCAAGCTCAGGCACCAGGGCCAGCCGGTGGACGGCATCTGGTTCGGCCACACCGAGCCCCTGCCCGCGCGCGTCAAGCTCGCGTTCCGTCTCGACGCCGACGAATGGCAGGGGGTGAGGCGGGTGAGGTTTCTGGTGGAGGGGGCGGAGGTTTGAGGGGGCGGAGCCCATCGCTGGCTTCGCGCTCGATGGGGCTTGGTCGTCGAGGCTGACTGCCGGCGGTCGAAATGTGGCCGGTCCTGCCGTTCGCTGTCAAGAAGACCGGTTGTTCGTCTATGTCCGGGAACGGCCAGGAGCAGACGCTTGCGCCTGCGCCGGGGAGCAGTCAGTCAAGGCTTGGCGATTCGCACCTTGACTCGACCCTCCACGGCATTCAGTGCCGACTCAAGGCGTCGCACGCCATCCTCGATCGCATCAGTGCCCAGCAGCGCATAGCCCATGACAAGTCCTGCGGGCCGCTGGATCGTTGTTCGTGACCGAGCGCGCGCCGGCAGGTAAAACGGTCCGACGGGATAGACCCGCACACCGCGCTCGCGCGCCGCCTGCATCAGCGCCGGCTCGGCGCTCGCCGGCAGGCCCGGAATCCACGCCACGAGATGCAGGCCGCTGGCCGCGCCCTGGATCCGAACGCGATCCCCCAGGTGCCGCGCGAGCGCGTCCGTCAGTGCGCGCTGCCGGGCCTGTTGCAGCCGCCGCATGCGACGGACATGGCGGTCGTAGGTCCCGTCTTCCAGCAGTACGGCCAGCGCACGTTGCGCTCCCGTGGCGGCGTGTCGATCCGCAACGCGCTTGGCGCCGACGAACGTGTCCACCAGGCACGGCGGCAGCGCCATGTAGCCGAGCCGCAGTTGCGGCGAGAGCGTCTTGGAGAAGGTGCCGACATGGATCACGCAGCCGCGACGATCCAGCGACAGCAACGTCGCCTCCGGCCGCACCGAGTAGCGGTATTCGCTGTCGTAGTCGTCTTCGATGACCCACGCATGCCTCCCGGCGGCCCAGGCCAGCAAGGCGCGACGCCGGGCCATCGTCAGGAAGGACCCGAGCGGAAACTGATGCGTGGGGGTGACGTACGCCACGCACGCCGCCCCGAGCGCAGCGAGCGCGTCGGTCCGCAGTCCGTGCTCGTCGACGTCCACACCGAGCAGCTTCGCTCCGCAGGCTTCGAAAGCGTGGTGCGCCATCCGGTAGCCGGGGTTCTCGACGACCACACCATCGCCGGGATCGACCACCAGCCGGGCGCACAGGTCCAGCGCCTGCTGCGACCCACTGACGATCATGAGCTGGTCGACGCTACAAGCCACGCCCTTGGTCCGGCTCAGGTGGGTCTGCAGGGCACGGCGCAACGCGAGATTGCCGCGCGGATCCTCGTACTCCAGCCGATGCACGCGTTGCCGCTCGACCGTCCGAAGCGCCTTGAGCCAAGTCTGGGTCGGGAAGTCGCCACCGGCCAGCGGGCCATAGACGAAGTCGATCTCCGCGGGCGCCGTCGGACCCGCATCGCGGATGTCCATCGCCGCGATGCGGCGGCCGACCGCGGACAGCCTGCCCGCCGGCCGACCGGCGTCGCCGCGGTGCTCGCGGTCGCCGGCCGCCCGGCGAGGCGAGGCCGCCGCGCCTGCGGCCACCCGGCTCGTGGCGCCGGGTCGGGTGTCGATAAAGCCATCGGCCGCCAGTTGCTCGTAGACCAGCGTCACCGTGCCCCGCGACAGGCCCCGCTCGGCAGCCAGCGCGCGCGACGACGGCAGCGGCGCACCCGCCGCGTAGGTGCCGTCCGCGATGCGGGCGCGGATCTCCTCGTACAGCGCGCGGCTGAGTCCGCGCCGGCGGTCCGAATCGGAGGGCATCAGACAACTGGTCCAGTGAAATAGTCAAGAACTGGATATTTTCGCAAAGCCGGCTTCGGTGCACAGTCGAGGTATCACGCCGGAGCAACCGATCACTGAACCTATGGGACCCGCCATGTACCTCCCCAGCCAATTCGCCGAGCCTCGGATCGAAGAACTGCACCGCATCGTGCGCGAGAACTCGCTGGGCATGATGGTGCGCAACACGAGCACCGGCATGGACGCGGACCACCTGCCGTTCCTGCTCGACGCCGACCAAGGCGAGCACGGCACATTGATCGCGCACGTCGCGCGCAACAACCCGGTCTGGCGGGAGATCGAGGACGGCGCCAAGGTCCTCGTCGTTTTCCGCGGTGTTCAAGGCTACATCTCGCCGAACTGGTACCCGGGCAAGCAGGAGACGCATCGCTTCGTGCCGACCTGGAACTACGAGGTGGTGCACGCGCACGGCACGATCCACATCCACGACGACGAGAAGTTCGTCAGAGGCGTTGTCGCCCGCCTGACCCGCAAGCACGAGGCCGATCAGGCGGTGCCGTGGAAGATGGGTGACGCACCCGCCGACTACCTCGCCATGCAACTTGGCAACATCGTTGGCATCGAGATCCGCCTCACCCGCCTGGAAGGCAAGCGCAAGCTGAACCAGCACCACCAAGCACCGGATCGTGAAGGCGCCATCCGAGGCCTGGAGTCGGTCGGCAACACCGGCCTCGCGCAAGCCATGCGGGACGCTGCCAAGCCGGCCGCCTGACGACAGAGGAATGGCGGCGGCACCCGCCCGACAGGAGACCACCCGGTGTACAGCGCGACCTTTACCTTCGCCAAGGGCGACTACGACGACGAGTTCCATCGCCGCGACCAGGCGATCGCCGAGATCGCCAAGGCGATCCCCGGATATCTTGGCGAAGAAGCCTGGGAGAACCCGGCGACCGGGCTGATCTCGACCGTCTACTACTGGCAGACGCTGGAGGCCCTGCAGCAGCTCGTCGAGCACCCACTGCACCGCGCCGCCAAGGACCTGCAGGGCCGCTGGATCCGCGGTTATCACATCACCATCGCGCAGGTGCTGCGCAGCTATGGTGATGGCGGCATTGCCCACCCTTTCGGCCCTGCGTCGCCCGCCGGGCAGGACTGAACGAAGACGAAGGAGATGCACCCATGGCGTGGCTGTTGCTCATCATCGCGGGCCTGCTCGAAGTGGGCTGGGCCATCGGCTTGAAGTACACCGAGGGCTTCACGCGAATGTGGCCGAGCGTGTTCACGATCGGGGCCATCGTCGCGGGCATGGTAGGACTGAAGCTGGCCAGCGCCTGATGCATCCGTGAGTTTCACGTGGCCTATCGAGAGAACATGAGCATGAACCCACACACCACCCGCCTCCAACCCGACTCCTGGCTCGTCACGGCCGGCCGCTCCTCGGAGCCGGGCGCGCCCCTGAACGTGCCACTTGTGCCCGCGTCGAACTTCATCATCGGCGGCCAGCGAGAGTATTCACGCGACGACGGAACGCCGACCTGGGAAGCCCTGGAAGAACTCGTCGGCGGCCTGGAGTCGGGGCGGGCGGTGGCCTTTGCCTCCGGCATGGCGGCCATCGCCGCCGTCTTCGACCAAGTCCACGCCGGCGCGGCGGTGGTGCTGCCCGACGACTGCTACCAGGGTGTCGCCTGTCTGGTGGCGGCCGGCGCCGAACGCGGCCGCTGGTCGGTGCGGCGCGTGGCCCTTCACGACACGCCGGGATGGATAGCCGCCTGCCGCACGGCCGACCTCGTCTGGCTGGAGTCGCCGTCGAACCCGCTGCTGGGAGTGGCGGATCTCGAGGCGATCTGCGCCGCGCCCCGCAAGCCAGGAACCGTCGTCACCGTCGACAACACCTTCGCCACGCCGCTCAACCAGCGCCCGCTGGACTTCGGCGCGACGGTGTCGCTGCAGTCGGCGACCAAGTTCATCGGCGGACACTCCGACCTGCTCGCAGGCGTGGCGACGACGAAGGACGAGGCGTTCTGGCACGCACTGAAGAAGTCGCGCGAGTTGACCGGCGCGACGCCGGGCACGCTTGAATCCTTCCTGGCGGTGCGCGGCGCACGAACGATGGCGCTGCGGCTGGAGCGGGCGCAGCAGTCGGCGATGGTGCTGGCCGAGCGGCTGGCTGTGCACCCGGCGGTCGAGGTGACCCGCTATCCAGGACTTGCATCACACCCGACCCACTCGACGGCCAAGCGCGTGCTCAAGGGCTACGGGACGATCATTTCGTTCGATGTCCGCGGGGGCGCTGCGGCAGCCGACGCAGTGTGCCGCCGCACGGGCCTGATTCGGCACGCGACCAGCCTGGGTGCCGTCGAATCGACGATGGAACGACGGGCGGCGATCCCGGGCCAGGAGCATCTGCCGCCTTCGCTGCTGCGCCTCAGTGTCGGCATCGAGGGTGTGGAGGATCTCTGGCGAGATCTCGATAGCGCCTTGGCAGCGTCATGACGTCGTTCTCCTGGTGATGGCTCACCAAGGCGACTCGCCAGCGGCAAAGGTTCGGGGCGATGGGCCACTTGACCAAGGTCTGGTTCTCCAAGTACCAGGTGACCGTCTTGGGTCG